>Ga0326727_10012762_pt1 | contig 19007 bp, 16 predicted proteins | sample MB2enrmetagenome_FD_207643 | JGI IMG/M metagenome (GOLD analysis project Ga0326727, IMG submission 207643) | Lab enriched peat soil microbial communities from McLean, Ithaca, NY, United States - MB29MY | ecosystem: Environmental > Terrestrial > Soil > Wetlands > Peat | place: USA: New York...
TCTCCTGTGCATAGTTGCTAAGGCTGACAATATCTGTAGCATCGGTCCCCGAGGCCTGTGTCTGGGCATTCGACGCCTGAGTGGAGGTCGGACCGGTCTGCAGACTGTTGAGCAAACTTGAAAGGAGCGAGCTGTTGACGTTATTGATGGTTGACATGGCTAACCCCCATCTTTTTTATGTCTCTTCAAACTGTCGTGCTGATGCTGCTGGTGCCATTGGTAGTACTCGTGCTCCCATCACTTCCCGTACTTGCCGTAGCGTTTTGAGGGTAATGGTGGTGATGGTGGTGATGATGTACTTGCCCAGCATTCTGCGTATTCTGTATGTCCTGCTGCAGAGAAGAGAATGCCTGCTGGGCCGCTGTCAGATCACCCGAAGAGAGTGCACTCGCAAGGTTGTTGTAATCGGTTAGAATAGAATTATTCTGATTGGACAGCTGCCCAGCACTGCCAACCTGGCTGACGCTTTGGGTATGAGAACCTTGGACTGCTGTTAAAGCCTGCTGGGCTCCTGTCAGATTACCCGACTGGAGGGCAGTTATCATATGTTGCTGCTTATATGCATTACCTATGCAGATTGCATTTTCTATTCCGGGTATCGCGCACATTATTATAGCGGGGGTTGGGTTTATTATAACAGAGTTCCGAGGTTTTATTCTCATGTAGACCCAGGTCACTATTCATGCTTTAAGGTACCGAGGATCTCTTCTAGTGCGTTGATACTCACAGAGAGTTCCTGAGCATGTTCAGCAAGCTTCACTGCAGAGTCGGCATTGTGCATGGCGATATCCCCGGTCCTTGATATTGCCTCCTTGATATATTCGATACCTGCACTGTGTTTCCTACAGACTTCGGCAATGTGGGATATCTTCGCAACAATCTCGGGGCACTGCTCGATGATCATGCGGAAAAATTCTGATGTCTCGTTGATGAGATCCACACCCTTCCTGGTGGCATTGATGTCCTTATAAACGATCTGTCGGATGTCTTGGGATGATTTGATCGTCTTGCGGGCAAGATTTCGTACCTCTTCGACCACCACCCAAAAACCCATACCGGCCGCTCCGGCCCTTTCCGCTTCCACTGATGCGCTCAGGGAGAGCAGATTCGCCTGGAATGCAATCTCGTTTATTACAACGACGATCTTTTCGATACGGGTGCCTGATGTACTGATATCCTCAATGGAATCCCTCAGAGAGTCGATGAGATTCATTCGGTCGATGACCGCCTCATTGTACGCCTTGAGATAAGACTCTACGCCTGCAACTTCCTCGGTACTGCGAGTGATTATCAGGGCAAGGTCTTCAAGGGTCTTTGATGTCTCGCTGAAGGCATTATTTTGATCCTGGGTGCGTGTTACCAGCTCGGCGCTCTCGGGAATAAAGTTCTTCGTTGTTTGAACAATCTTTTCTATGGAGGAGGTGAATCGCCTGAGAAAAATAATTGAGATGGTCATGGTGGATATGAAGAGGACTGCTCCTATCAGCAGTGATTCTATCAAGCCTTGGGCAAGCACCGCATGAATAAAGCGAATGTCAAGGTCTGCAACCATTATATAGACCTTCCCTGAAGGCAATATTACCGGGACGATGACTGAGCGGTAATCACCGTATTGATCGTGAGACTCCTCAAAAGAGACTCGCCTTTTGTTAAAGGCCTGTTTCAATTGGACGGCAGCACCTTTGTAGACCGTAAAGAAGGGATTGAAAGTGCCTTTTTTAAGCTCCTCATCCGTAGCGCTCGTGGAGGTGAACACTATGTTCACACCCGATTCCATCATGGTATACAGATAGGTTACATGAGCGTATTTTGCATACTGCGAAAGCTTGTGAACATTGATCAGATTTTCCTGGGGGGAAACGGAAGAATCTGAAGTGATCCTTGAGTGGTATCCTTCGGGGAGGATGTAACGGACCGCATGGGCACTTGAGAGGAGCCTGTTGTCGATATCCCTCATGGCCGAGATTTTCTGGTCTTGATAGAAATAGAGGGAGAAGACGCCTGTGGAGATGATGTTGAACAATACCACAAGGAGAAGCGCCTTTATCCGGAAGGACAGCCCCCTTTTTACCCGTGTTCGTTTGCTTTCACTATGCTCCTGAGGCATTGCAACGCGGATCCTTTCACATTCTTTCTTCATAACACCATCTCTCATACTATCGGACAATTACACCCATTCTCATGAGAGGAATCCCATCTGTAGTTCCCTGAAAGACTTGATACACGTATCTCTTTGTTGATCCATGTCACAAATACGATATTAAAAATTTGACACATTCATACCTCTGTGGCACGGTGAACCGAGAAAGTACCATCAGGTGGAATATGTCTGAACTCGTGAGATTCGGTGTATCACTCGAAGACAGTTTGCTCATAAAATTCGACAGGCTCATCAAGAAGAGGGGCTATGCGACACGGTCTGAGGCCCTTCGGGACCTTATCCGCCAGGAGCTGGTCAAAAACGAGTGGGAGGAAGACCAGGAGGTTGCCGGCACCATCACCTTCATCTACGACCACCACAGGCGGGGCCTCTCCAGCCAGCTCACCGACCTGCAGCACGGCCACCAGGACACGATCATCTCAACCCAGCACATTCACCTCGACCATCATAACTGCCTTGAAATTGTGGCTGTTAAAGGAAAGGCCAGTGAAGTACAGGAACTCGCCGATGCCCTGAGGTCGGTCAAGGGTGTACGGCACGGGGCATTGAGCATGACCAGCACCGGCAAAGAGATCGCGTAGTATTCTCAAGGATCTGCGCGATAAAAATTAAGATCCTGCCTGGATACCAGGGCTGCCGCCCTTTACCCGTAATGACAAACAAGAGGTTATGCATAGGATTTCAGATGATAGACCGGCGGAGAGAATATTTGCAATGCGTGTCACGAAATTTAATTTCATAATTTTTGGTGGCACTTTTATTATTATTGTGTTACTAGGATTATCGGCTTCACCGGGGTGATGAATTTCCGGTCGAAGATTACTATGAAGAGAGGAGTTGATCGAGCATGCATATCCCTGATGGCTACCTGTCCCCCCAGACCTATGTGCCCTTTTATGCCTTTATCATCCCCTACCTGGGCATTGCCGCCCGGAAGGTGAGTAAATTCATAAAATCGCGCTATGTCCCACTCCTGGCCCTGGGCGCGGCCTTCTCCTTCGTGATCATGATGTTCAACGTCCCCATCCCGGGCGGAACCACTGGTCATGCAGTTGGGGCTGTTATCGTCGCTATCATCCTCGGTCCCTGGGCAGCGAGCATTGCCGTGTCCATTGCACTCATCGTCCAGGCGCTCTTATTCGGAGACGGAGGGATCACTGCCATCGGTGCTAACTGCTTCAATATGGGGGTTGTTATACCCTTTGTGGGCTACTACATCTATAAGCTCATTTCCGGCAGCTCTGAAATAACCTCTCCCCGCCGCTGGGTGGCGGGTGCCATAGGAGGGTATGTAGGGATTAACGTGGCTGCTGTTATTGCTGGTATCGAGTTCGGCATACAACCACTCATAGCTAAAGCCCCTGACGGCCATCCGCTGTATTCACCATACCCGCTCTCCGTCGCCGTTCCCGCCATGGCCCTTGAACATCTCATGGTCTTCGGCATTGTCGAGGCCCTGGTCACCGCATTGATCATCATCTATCTCCAGAAATCTGACAAGACACTCCTCACCATATACGGAGGTGCCAGATGAGTAACGGGAATTCCACCATGAAAAAGATGTTGCTCGGGCTTGTGGTGCTCGCCCTTTTATCTCCTGTGGGCGTCATCCTTCCCGATATGTTCAAGGCAGGTTCCGCCTGGGGAGAATGGGGTCCTGACGAGATCGGAAAAATGGTAGGATATGTCCCCCAGGGGATGAAGAAGCTTGCCGATCTTTGGCAGGCCCCCATGCCGGATTACTCGTTCAAGGGCTGGGAAGAGAAGGGACTCTGCATGCAGAGCCTGGCCTATGTCATTTCGGCAGTCGTGGGCATGGGTATCATCTCAGCCATTACCCTGCTCTTCGGAAAGATCATGAATAAGAAGGAATAGATGATCCCAGACTGGCTTGCACAAGACGCATCTTCAGTACCGCTGCCTGCCCCGCCCCATCAGGGCAGTGCCGGTTTTGTGGAAAAGACTATAGGTAATGCCGCGCACTTTCTCAGGGATACTATGGTGTCCGAGTCCGTTGCCAGACGCAGCGGTCTCCTGCAGGCTATAGACCCACGGGTAAAACTCATAACCCTTCTCGCAATCATTGTCAGTGTGAGCATCATGAGGTCTCCTCTCACCATCTGGGGGGTCTATGGTTTTACCCTTGTCCTGGCAGTCGCTTCATCCGTATCTCTCCTGTTCTTCATCAAGCGGGTCTGGCTCTTTATCCCGTTGTTCTCGGCCGTCATCGTCATTCCGGCCCTGTTTAATGTGGTTACTCCGGGAGAACCTATCTGGACGGTGTTTCATCTTGCACGGAGCTACGATCTCGGACCTTACCACATCCCCGATACCATTGCGGTAACCCGCCAGGGTGTGCTCACTGCCATCACATTCATTGGCAGGGTCTCAGCCTCGGTTTCATTGGCAGTGCTGCTGACGCTTACAACCCTGTGGAACGATCTGTTGCAGGCACTTAGGATCTTAAGAGTCCCGAGGATATTCATCCTCATCCTCGGCATGACATACCGGTATATCATCCTCATGGTGCATACACTCTCCGATATCCATGTGGCACGGAAAAGCAGGACACTCCGTTACGGCCCTACCGGGAGCGAACAGCGCTGGGTTGCTTCAAGAATGGGTTACCTCTTGAAAAGAACCTATATGATGAGCCAGGATGTGCACAATGCTATGCTATCCAGGGGGTTTTCCGGGGATGTGAGAACACTGAATGCATCCGCTATAAGAGGTTACGATTACGCATGGTCGCTGTTCGTCCTATTCATCTGTGCGGTGGCGCTTATCATCGACCGCACGGTATTTCCTTGGTAAAGGGGTGTGAATGAGAACCCCCATCTTTGAACTCTCAGCAGTAAGTTACCGCTATCATGCCTCCATCCCGGCTATCGAGGGGATCAGCCTTTCGATCCAATCCGGCGAATCACTGGCAATACTTGGGGCCAACGGGTCGGGAAAATCAACCCTCCTTCACATGCTGGACGGACTCATATTCCCGAGTTCCGGGGTTGTAAGGGCATTCGGCGATGTCCTTACTGAAGATAAACTTGAAACCGATGCCTTCCGCCATTTTTTCAGAAGTAGGGTGGGCTTTGTCTTCCAGAATCCGGATATCCAGCTCTTCTGCCCCAAGGTCTATGATGAGATCGCATTCGGTCCGTTACAGCTCGGACTGCCTGAAGGAGAGGTAGTGAAGCGGGTTGATGACGTTCTTGAAATGCTCGGTATCTCTTCCCTCAAAGACCGTACTCCCAACCAGCTCTCCGGAGGGGAAAAGAAACGTGTCGCCATTGCATCGGTATTATCTTTGAACCCACTGGTCCTGCTGATGGATGAGCCCACCAGCTCCCTTGACCTGAGAACCCGTCACTGGCTGATAGGGCTCATCAGTGAACTCAGAAAGGCTGGCAAGACCATCATCACCACGACCCATGACATCTCCCTGGTGAAGCGGATCTCCTCACGGGTGATCGTGCTGGGGGAAGACCATAGTCTCATCGCCGACGGAACACCCCCAGAGATCATCACGGACCATGATCTCCTCCACCAGGCCAATATCATCCATGAACATGAACCGGACACCTTCGGATATGCGCAGCAAACCCGAAGATCCGTCTAAGATGAGATATTCCAGATGATAAAATTGAGAATCCGGATGCTCTATCTTACGCCTGAAAACTATTAAGATTCTTTCTTGATGCACGGCAGGTAGATTGTGAAGGTGCTGCCTCTGTTCGGAGCACTTTCAAGGATGATCTCGCCGTTCAGAGAGCTCACTATTCGCTGGACCGTCGCCAGGCCAAGGCCCGTGCCCTTTCCTTGTTCCTTGGTGGTGAAGAACGGCTCGAATATGTGTTTTCTGGTCTCGTCATCCATGCCGCACCCGGTGTCGCTCACCGAGAGCGCCACATACTGTCCGGGCTCAAGGCTCGGGTACCTGGCTGTGAAATCAGCCTCAAGGACCGTCTCGCACAGACCGACACCCAGGATGCCTCCGGTTCTTTCCATGGAGTGAAATGCATTTGTGCAAAGATTCATGACAATCTGGTGGATCTCTGTCGCATCGCAGCAGACCTCGCCCGAAACCATGTCAATGCAGCTGTTTATCTCTATGGTTGTAGGTATGGTCGCCCGGAGGAGCTTGAGGGCCTCTTCAACGACCGGATACACACGGATCGGTTCCCTATGGGCCTTATATGAACGGCTGAAGGAAAGGATCTGCTGGACAAGCTCCCTCGCACGCATTCCGGCGCCGGTGATCTGCTCGCAATATGCTGCCGAACGGCTCCCTTCCGGCAAATCATGCCTGAGCAGCTCGCTGAAGCCCAGGATGCCCGAGAGCATGTTGTTGAAGTCATGAGCGATACCGCTGGCAAGCGCCCCGATGGTCTCCATCTTCTGGGCCTGTATAAAGCGCATCTCCTGCCTGACCCGCTCTTGCTCGGCCTCCTTGCGCTCGGTGATATCCCGGACAATGCCCTGAAAGCCAACAGGCTCCCCCCGAGCATTTCTGATGAGCATGATCGATGCCTCAACATACATGGGGTTGCCGTTTTTCCGTATCTGCTCCCACTCAAAGGCCTTGATGGACTTACCCGTCCGGAAGACCTCGTGAAACCGCTCAAAGACCTTCCGGGCATTCTCCTCATCCATATAGTCCTTGTAATTCATACCGGAGAGCTCAAGCTCGGTATAGCCGAGGCTGTCGCATATGACATGGTTGAAAAAGGTGAAGCTCCCCGATAGGTCTACCTCGAAGTATCCTTCCTGCATGTTCTCAACAATATTCCTATACTTGTCCGTACTCTCCTTGAGGGCTTTCTGGTCCTTGATCTGCTCCGTGATGTCCCTGGCAGATCCCTGGATGTAACTCGGGGACCCGTCCGGATGGCGGATGAGGACATTTTTATATTCGACGACCCTGTCCTCGCCATCTTTTGTCCTTACGCGCAGCAGTCCGTCGTCGTGGCCGTTCTCTATGATCCTGTGCAGATAATCATCAAATCCATCCCGGTACTTCCCCGGTATGAGGTCCCGAATGTTCATGCCCTTCAGGACATCCGCCGCGTATCCGGTGCGCCTGACCGATGCCATGTTTGTCTCAATGATGGTACCGTCCAGCTCATGGATAATAAGGGAGTCACTGACGTTCTCGAATACCGAGCGATACCTGTTCTCGCTCTCGCGCAGGGCCTCTTCGGCATGCTTCTGTTCAGTGATATCGCGGGCCACCCCTTGGATCGCATAAGGCTTGCCGTCGCAGAAGATGAGGGCGCCGTTCGATTCAATGGTAATCCTCGTAGAGTCTTTCCTGGTGATGGTGAACTCACTCACCCCGTTCTGCGTTCCGTTCTTCAAGATCTCGTCACGGACCTTTACCGCAAGGGGATATTGATCCTCCGTGATGAGCGACATGAAATTACGTTGCGTGAGTTCCTTCAGGGTGTACCCGAGGGTATCGAGTGTCGCCTTGTTTGCATCGATGTAATTCCCGTCAAAGTCGTGTACGTAGACGAAGAAAAGGGAACGGTCGAACAGGGCGCGATATCGGCCCTCAACATCCTTAAGCTCATTCTGGATATTCTTGTAGGCGGTTATATCCTTTAAAGACTCGATGGCGCCTATCATGTTCCCGCTGAAATCATACAACGGCTGGGCCTTGACCCACAGCACTTTTCGCCCATGAGACTTCAGCGAAACCTCTAGTTCTGCAAAAAACGCATCCCTTTCCGGGGCGAGGGAGGTATAGAGGTTGAGTATTTTATCATCCCTGCTTACGACATAGTCGATGAGGACAGGGCGGTTGTCTCCGAAGAAAGGCACTGCATATTCATATCCGGCCTTGCCGAGGATCTCGGATGTGCCCACGCCGGTGAGATCTTCCATGGCCCTGTTCCACGCAATCACCCTGCCCTCGGTGTCGATGGCATAGGTGGCTTCGGGCTGGCAATCAACGAGCTGGATGAGGAGCCTTTCCAGGCCGCTCAAGGTAAATCCGTCAGACAATTCAGGAACATCTCCACCCCGGCGGAAACCCATGAGCTGCCTGATATCCTCAATCGAGCTTGTATCTGACCGGTATGTGCTCACAACATTTCTTCTCGGAATATGCTGATAAAAAATCAAATCCCCCTGGAGGGTTCCGGCATATAAATTAATCCCTATAATTTTCTTGCTTGATAAAAAGTGATCATGCTAACCCAAAAGTCGATGGGAATAAGCTTGAGTCAGAACCCTGCATCAGGTCACTCCATAACCGGGACCAAGACCTCCTCCCCTAAACCACCTCATAGCACAAAGGATAAGACGGCCATGACCATATGCCTCTCCGTGCTTGCCCTTTTTTCCATTATTTTCATGGTGGTTTTTTTATGCACGGATGTATATGCGCTTAATCTTTCAGGGATGGTTTCGCTTGAGGCCGTCGATATGACCGGGCAAAACTCCTATGTGCAGAGGTTTGACGGCGGTCAAAGCGTGTTGAAGTGGCCCATAGATGTAAAGGCCCTCGGTCTCAGGCTCGGCCTGGCCCAGGATAACCTCTGCGAGGCTGAGTTGGGCATTATCGCCGGGCCCTGGGAATCAACTTCAACGCCCATGAAGGACTACGATTATCTCAATGAATCATTCTATGATGAGCCACCCCATAACGGAGTCGATATCTATTCAGAGAGCAAGGTGGATTCCAAGGCGCTCGTCCTTGATATGAATACAAGGATCTTCCCTTTGCGCAATAGATTCTTTTCCGCCGGGCTTACGGCAGGGTACCGGTATGAAAAATATGATTATAAGGCCTATGACGTCCATCAAATAGGGTATGGCCCCTGGCAGAGCCAGACAAGCACCACAACCGGACTGGTTTCTCGGTATACCGTGGACTATGACATATTCTCTGTGGGCCTTGCCATAAGGACTGCAATCAAAGACACATTTATCCTCACCGTTGAAGCCTGTAGCCTCCCTCTTGTCTACGCCGATGACGAGGACAATCACCTCAAACGCAACAGGATATCCACATCGTCAACATCGGGGTCGGGTTATCAGGCCTCATTATCAGGCCTCTACAAGATATATCAAAACTGGTTCATCTCCTCGGGATGCACCTACAGCAAAATCACCACTGACGGCCATCAAAATCAATACTGGTATGGGGACGATCCTGCAACACCCAACAACGATACCGGGACCAGTATCAATGGCTTACCCCTTAAGATCGAACAGAGAAATATCCGCTTCAGCCTTGGCGCTTCCAGACGATTCTAGGTAAATAAATACACTAACCTTGAGGCAGCCTCCATATCTGTCGATAGATCCTTTATGGCATCGATTCGGAGGCTCATGCGGAAAAACACGGACAGGGCACGCCATTGGCTGCCTTATATTCAGGACAGGACAAGAGAGCTCATTATGCTTGTTCCCAGCCTGTTCTGCCTTGGAGAGGAAATGGCGGGTATCTTCGCACATCCCACGTGCACGCTAGAGCAATATTCCCTCCTTAAAAAACATCTGGATGGAAAAATCGATTTAGCGGTTGCAAGGCTGCCGGATTATATTTTCATCGAGAGCCTGATCATGGTCCCCCGGCCGAGCATAGTGAGCACGGACTTCTTAAACCTCCTCTTGATCATCATCCCGGCTGATGGAGCGCCAATAGAAAAGATCGAGCGGAAATGCCCTGAGGTAGAGCTGTTCTTCCGTGCAAGAGGCATTGGAATGGCAACTCACATCCTCCAGGACATGCTGCCCCCGCTCACCCTGTATGAAGTCATGCGCCTCGGCATAGTGCTTGCCGGCAGGCATCCTATCTTCCGGAGAAACGAGGAGACGGAGATGAGTTTTTTCGCAGGGGAGATCACGGACATCATCAGCGATACCCAAACCATATATTCATCCGAATGGAACCCTTTCCAGCATATCCTTCAGTGCGAAACGGAAACAACCATAAGAAAGCACATGTATCATCCCCATATGAACTTACATTCGATGAACCCGTTCATAGCGCCTTATATGCCGATGCTCATCAGATACGAAGAGGAACTGAATTCAGACATGCTCCTCACCTTAAGGCTCTGCATCAGTGCCCTCTTTTACCATTTCGGCCCGACCAGGGAACCCTTGGCTGAGATGATGAGGGCATGGCGGCTGAATGCCAGGCAGATCCCTGACGTATCCACACTAAGCCTTGCCGAAGCCATGCGCCTCAGGAATATTTTTGTCCCCCTTGACGAGCATGAACTTCCTGTCTTCTCCTGGCCCCCCAACCCTTCATGGCAACTGAAAAATGCAACGCTTGTATGGGACGGACCCGGCTGGAGGCTTGGCGAATCAGATTCATTCCTGCATAAGCATGCCTGGGTGGTCCTTGCCTGGGCGGCCATATCGGGCCTCATCGGGAGCAGCACCCTGCTCAAGACCCCGGATGGTCTCTTGCTTAAGACCAATGCCGTTACGACCCTTGCTAGCCTCAAAGATGCAATTTCCAAGGGAGCCGACATCATCACGTCCAGTGACCCCCGCCAAGGATCCATACGCATCAACAGGGGCAGATTCTTCTTCTCTGATTCACCCTATGCAATCTTGGAACGCGGCAGAAAGATCAGTCTTGCGCTCTTTAAGGAAATAAAGAAAAAGGCCCTGCTCGACGATAGTGGTTTGTAGGGAAAGGATATTACATGCCCATGAGCCCAGGAATACGAATCCTTATGATCGGACCCAATGCCTTTTACCACAAAAACCTAGCGGCCATGCTCGCCAAGATCGGGTTCAACAACGTGGAGCATGCCGATGACGGGCCTACCGGATGGGAGATCATGAAGAGGATAAACCCCGATATCGTCGTCGCCCAGTGGGAAATGCCCGAGATGAATGGCATGGCCCTGCTCAAACTCATCCGTTCGGATATGCAGTATTCGGATACACCCGTTATCCTCTGGACCACTGAGATCAACAAGAGCGATGTCATCAAGGCCGGAGAGACCGGGGTGAATGCCATCCTCGTGGAGCCCTTAAGCCTGGAGATACTGGAAAAAAAGATAAGTCTCATCATGGAATTCGAAATGAGCCCGTCTGCAAAGAAGGCAAAGGCCTATTTGGATAGGGGCGATTCATACATGAAGGCAGGTCTTTTCGATCTTGCCCTGAAGGAATATGAGCATGTCTTAAGTATTCTGGAATCAGCCGAAGTGTACTACAACATCGGATACATCCATACGGCCAGAGGCGAATACGATGAGGCACTGGCCGCCTTCAGGAAGGCCACCCAGATCAATCAGTTGTTTGCAAAGGCCTATCAGGCCATGGCTGAGGTATATATCAAGATGAACAACAATGAGATGGCCGAGAAATATCTCAACATGGCAGGCGAGATCTTCTTAGAGCGGGACATGCATGAAAAGGCGGAGAGTATCTTCAATGAGATTATCTCACTGAACCCTAACACGACAAATGTCTACAACAGCCTAGGCATTATCTATCGGAGGCAGAACCGGCACGCAGATGCCGTGAAGGTCTACCAGAAGGCAATCAAGATTGACCCTGCCGACGAAAACATCCACTTCAACATGGGCAGGGCCTATCTTGAGATGGAAGAAACTCACCTGGCAAAGGAATGCTTTATAAAGGCGCTTAAGATAAACCCGAATTTTGAAACAGCCTCCAACATGGTCAAGGCGCTTGAGTCCATGGAAAAGACCCCCTGAGTCCAAGCCCCTAGTCGTATTTCTTCAACTCGAACACCTTTCGGTCTTGTGTCGCCACGATGTGGTAGAACTTATCCTGGGGTATGTAGATGTAAGGCACATCCTCCACCCGCCGGTAGAGAAAGTGAGAGAGGATCATGCGGTTAACGGCCCGATGCCCGATGATCATGATGTTGTCGGGCCTCTGGTTTAAATAAAAGGCCTTTTTGATGCCGATCTTGATCCGCTCCCTCATGCTCACATAACCTTCGCCGCCGGGGTAGATATAGTTGTACTTATCCGCCTTCCGGGCGGAATGGATATCCGGTTTGAAGCGTTGGATCTCGTCATAGGTCATGCCCTCGCAGATGCCTGCATGGATCTCGTTGAATTCCTTTAAGGGCACGATGGTACAATCATCCTGGAGGGCCTTAATGGCCTTGGCCGTCTGGATGGTCCTCTTCTTTTCGCTCGTAAAGATATATGATATTTTTTTATTTTTAAAAAACCGGCCAAGGGCTCCGGCCTGATCCTTGCCCTTGGGCGTGAGGTCCGGGTCCCCGCCGATGCGGTCCTCCACGTTAAAGAAGGTCTCGGTGTGGCGGATGAGGAAAAGGCCCTTCACCACATCGGTCACAAGGCAGTCTCTGATGCGGGAATAGAGCGGGAGCTGATCCTCGATCTGCTCGGTGAGAACGCGATTATGCAGGGAATCCATGATGATGAAGTTTCGCTCCACATGCAGCGGGCTGTATATTAGCCGATAGTAATCGATCCTCTTCTTGAACTCTTTGACAGCCGGCTTATCACTCAGGGATGAGAACTCGGGGGCACGCACTTTGTGTTGGATGCTTACATCTACAATATCCTCGTCGTTATTGATACATTCGATATAAAGTATGGGATGGTCTTTCAAATGCTCCTCGATAAGCTCGCGCCTGTTGCGGCTTACGTTCGTTGCGTCCAGGATGGCCACCTGACCCTTGTTCTTCAGGTACAGCTTTGCGCGGTTGATGTTCATAAGGGCGAACTTCTTCCTGAGCTCAGCAGCGGCCTTGTTTTCAGGATTATAGAATTCTGCCCTCCATGTTTCCTCGGGAGCATATTTTCTTCTCAGCTCGCCGTTGTTGTAGATCATGGTATGGATGGAGTTCTTCTTAAAGATGTCCTGCAGACGGTATGCAATTGTGGACTTACCCTGAGAAGGCAGGCCCACCATTATGATATAGAGCTTCTCATCCTTGATGGTCATTGAAACTGAATAACATCCGCCTTCAGGCAACACAAGGCCTTTTGCTCATATGTATGCCCTTTGATCCGGCGTTATCAAACGCTTTTTTCTCTCATGATTTACCGACCCGATCGTGCCTTAAATCAGCACCAGGGCGCACTCCACATCGGCTTAAGACTTGAGAAAAACACCTTGACAAGCCCCTGCTCAGCCGTTAGAAGAGCTAAGTACGCTGGGGGATGGTCTAATGGCAAGACAGCGGACTCTGACTCCGCTTATCTAGGTTCGAATCCTAGTCCCCCAGCCAAAATGTATGGTCCCATCGTCTAGTGGCCTAGGACAACGGCCTCTCACGCCGTAAACAGGGGTTCGATTCCCCTTGGGACTACCACCATATGTCACCTAAGGGGATCACGGTCCTTCCGTGATCCCCTTTTCCGTTCATCTCTCCGTTTGAGATATACGCATATTCTTATGAGGTTTCGTGGGATTCGCTGAAGCTCTTCCGTGGAATTACTTTTTTTCCAGCACCCTCCTGATGGTCTCAGCCAGTTGCCGCATCTCAAGTGGTTTCTGGACATATGCACGGATCCCTAAGTCTTTGGCCTTCTCTTCCGAGATATGTTCGCTGTACCCGGTGCACAGGATGATCGGGATATCGTTACGGATCTCCATGAGTTTTTGAGCCACCTTGTCGCCGGTCATACCGGGCATGGTCATATCGGTTATCACCAAATCAAAATGATCAGGGTCTTTCCTGAAGACCTCCACGGCATCGGCACAGCTTGTCATGGTAACGACTTCGTATCCCAGTCTACCCAGCATGATATTCGCCAGGTTCACCAGATCCGGCTCATCATCAATAAAAAGGATACGCTCGGCCCCGGTCGGGAGAGGTCTTTCATCAAGAGATGCCATTACTTCTTTACCGGCTTCAACTATGGGCAGGTATATCGTGAAGGTTGTGCCCCTGCCTGGTTCACTTGTGCAGGTAATGGCGCCTTCGTGATTCTTCACGATCCCGTGAACGACGGACAATCCCAAGCCCGTGCCGCGGCCCAGTTCTTTGGTTGTAAAATACGGTTCGAAAATCCTCTCCAAGACATCAGGGGGCATGCCATACCCGGTATCACTTACCGTGAGTCTCATGTAAGGTCCCTGATGCATACCCGAATCCCTCCTTGTCGACTCCCCATCGATGATCTCTTTCTTCAGGCTTATCTGAAGGATTCCTCCTGCCTTTTCCATGGCATGAACCGCATTGGTACAGAGGTTCATCATGATCTGATGAATATGCGTGGGGTCGGACATAACCAGGCCCGAATCCATAATGTCCTGACGGATCTCGATGGTTGCGGGTATGGCCGCACGCAACATCTTAAGCGATTCCCTAATGACCGTACTGATTTCTAATGGTGAATAGGTGCTTTCGGCCTTGCGGCAGAATGTGAGGATCTGACTCACCAGCTCCTTGGCCCGGTCACTCGCCTTGAGGATCCCTTTAATCTCTTCCTCCACCCTGTTAGGTTCCGAGGCATCATTCAGGGCCAACTCGGCATAGCCTATAATGGCAGACAAGATATTATTGAAGTCATGGGCGATGCCTCCGGCCAGTGTCCCTATGGATTCCATCTTTTGGGCCTGGATGAGTTGGGTCTCGAGCCTCTTCTTCTCTTCTTCAGCCCTTTTGCGCTCGGTGATGTCACGGACGATGGCCCACATACCAGAGGGCTTTCCTTCATCGTCCCTGAGGAGGAAAGTACGCAATTCCACCGGGAATACCGAACCGTCTTTCCTGCAATATTCCTTTTCATAGATGTCTGAATACCCTCTCGTGAGCACCTGTTTTTCAATAATGGCAACCTCAAATGCATGCCATTTTTCAGGGGTCAGTTCCGTATACTTAAGCCCTGTTATCTCATCAGGTTTATTATAACCAAGCATCTTCAGGTATACTTCGTTGTATTCCTTGATCCTGCCGTCCATATCAGTGCTGGCAAAGGCATCCATCATGCTGTCGTACAACCGGCGGTACTTGACCTCGGAAACCCGCAGTGCCTCTTCCGAACGTTTACGCTTATCGATCTCCTGGTCTTTCTCTTCGAGGGCGGTATGCAGTTTCCTGTTCAAGACCTCAAGCTGTTCGAGTTTCTGTTCGAGTTTGTGAATCAGGCTCTCATTGTAGGCCTTCAGGTAGACTTCCCCCCCTGTCGATGATGGGAAGACCGGCAATATCCCTTGAGCATGTTCACCGATCACCCCAGCTATGATTTCCATGAACTTCTCAGGCTCCGTAGGCTTGATGATGAAACGCGATGCACCCAGGCTTAAGGCAAGGTCTTCATCTTTTTTGTCGGTATAGGTGGCCGTGTAAAAGACAAACGGGATCTGCTTGAAGCCGTCGCGATTTTTCACTTCATAACATAACTGGAAGCCGTCCATCTGCGGCATGAGGATATCCGAGATGATGAGATCAAAGGACTGCTGTTCCAGCTTCTGCAGCGCCTCCATGCCGTTGTGTGCCGATACGACCTCATACCCTGAGCCGCGCAGCATGGACTCCATCAGATAGAGGTTCTCGGCATTATCATCCACACTGAGAATTTTCATGAGGTTTCTCTCCTGTTGTTCAGAAAACTCATAATTTCCCTGCCGAAGGTTTCCGGATTGACGGGTTTCTCGATGTATCCGGCAAACCCGGCTCTGATGGCCTTGTCCCGGTCACCGGGCATGGCGTATGAGCTGACGCCCACCACCGGGATTTGGCTCAGTTCCGGGTCGTTCTTCAGCCTCCTGGCGGTCTCATACCCGTCCATCTCAGGCATCTGGATGTCCATGATAATAAGATCGGGTTTCTCCGCGTGGGCCTTTTCAATTGCCTGGAAGCCGTTTTGTGCCGTATCAACTCTCAGACCTTCGCGTTCAAGCAGGAATTTTGTCAGATAACGATTGTTCTCATTGTCTTCTACCAGCAGGATTTTTGCCTTCATATCATACCTCATTGATCATGAGTGGGATGGTGAACGTGAACCGTGATCCTTTTTCAAATTCGCTCTCAACAACGATATCGCCCCCCATCATCTTGAGCAGGGTACGGCAGAGATAGAGCCCAAGCCCCGTACCTTCATAGATCCTTTTGGCCGAGCCGTCCACCTGACGAAATGCCTCAAAGAGCATCGGGATGTATTCGGGCTTGATACCGATACCTGTATCGGCCACGCACACCTTTAGTGTTTTGCCTTCGACACGGCCCATGATCCTGATCTCGCCCTGTTCGGTGAACTTCACGGCATTATTGACAAGATTCAACAGCACCTGGAAACAGCGTTTTCTGTCGCCCGTTATGCCAATTTCATTACCAGGAAGATCGGTCAGGATGCTGATGCCCTTCTGGTTCGCCATGGGCTTCAGTCCTTCGACTACCTCGGTCACCACATCAGCGAAGTTGAAACTTTCGTGTTCAAGTTCTACTTTCCCCGCTTCGATGCGGGAAAGATCAAGCAGGTCATTGATGAGCGAGAGCAGGTGCTTCGCAGAGTTATAGGCCATATCGAGCTGCTTCTTCTGTTCATCATTGACCGGACCGGCAATCCCTTGTTTGAGAATGCCGGTAAACCCTATGATGGAGTTGAGCGGTGTGCGCAGTTCGTGGCTCATGGTGGCAAGGAACTCTGACTTCAGCCGGTCGAGCTCTTGGAGCCGCTCGTTTGCAGCGAGGAGTTCCGAGGTCCGCTCACGTATGCGCCGTTCCAGTTCGTCATGGGCCTTTTGCAGTTCCTCTTCGGCCCGTTTGCGCTTGGTGATATCCGAGCCGATACTCAGGATTTCGATCAGCTCGCCCTGTTCGTTCAAGACCACCTTGTTGGTCCAATCGATCCAGACATGATCCCCGCTCCGGAGCATATTTTCATTGATGTTGCGCTCAAAGCGAACAGGGTCTTGGATGATCTCTTCCATAAGGGGGCGCAGATCTCTCCCGGTGCTTTCGGTCTCCGGGACAATGGTGCCTACGACGTGCCGGCCGATGATCTCGGAGTCGGTATAGCCGAAAAACTTCTGGCCGAACTCATTCATGTAAGTGATCTCTCCCCCACGGTTCCAGCGCAGGATGATGCTGTTTGCGTTTTCAACAAGCTCACGGTATTTTCGTTCACTCTCTTGAAGAGCCTTTTCCGCATGCTTTCGTTCGGTGATGTCGCGGGAAAACAAGGCTACGGTCCGGATACCGCCATTTGCATCCGCAATAGGTGCAATGGTGTTCTCAAACCACCTACCTTGATGCTCATCGATGAAATGGTCGCTCTCCCCTGTTGAGAGGGTACGCTTCACCCTTTCCAGGCGATTTAAGAAGATTTCCCGGGGCAACACCTCGCTCGCCGAATGACCCAGTAACTGCTCGCGAGATTTACCCCATCTTTCCATAAGGGCCTTGTTGCAGGCAAGGAACAGCCCCTGCTCGTTCGTTAAGGTGATGGAGTCCAGTGAGGCATCCAGCACGGCCTGCAACTGTGCCCGGCTTTGTTTTAATGCAACCTCCGCCTGCTTACGTTCGGTGATGTCCAGGAAACCGCCGACCAGGCCGGCCACATGTCCAGCGGAGTCTTTATAGGTCGCCTTGTTGAAGATTACATCGCGATTGCTTCCATTGGCATGCAAAACCGATGCTTCATACGTCTGATGTCCCGGCCGGCTGAATAAAGCCATGTCTGATTCGTGGTAAATATCAGCCAGGTCCCGGGGAAACACCTCCTCCGTGGTTTTCCCCATTATCTGCTCCTTGCTCAAACCCAGAAATGAAGTAAAGGCAGCATTACAGCCCAGGTATTTCTCCTGGACATCCTTGTAAAAGACCGGGATGGGGACAGCATCGAGCAGTTGTTGCGAAAAATATAACTGATCATACAGCATCTCCTCCGCATGCTTGCGTTCAGTGATGTCCCTAAAGTCCCATACACGCCCGACCTCAGAACCTTCCCTTACCAGGGGGCAGGAAGAGAGTTCGAATATCCTGCCGTCTTTCAATCTGATTTCCTCCATACCTTCCAATGAACTCTGATGGATCATCTTGATCCTGGAGAGAAACCACCCGGGGGTTTTCACCTGGTCGAGGATAAAACCGATCAGTTTCTTATTGTCCTCGGCACTGAGAATCTCCGGTGGGATGTGCCACATCTCGGCAAACTGCCGGTTGGCCTGGGTTACGTTCCCTTCTCTGTCCACAACCAAGATGCCGTCTGCTGTTGCGTTGAAGATTGCCCTGAGCAGTTCCCCGCTCTTGCTCAGCCTTCCGGAACGTCCCATGAAGATGCTTAAGATAGTGCGCCTTAGCGCTATACCCACTCGGAGATACTGTTTTCTCACGAACGACCCCTTCAACGAATCCGGTTCGTTACCACACACTATTCCATCAGGTCGGAAAACATGAGCATGTAACTAATGCACAGTACGAATGAAAAGTAACCCCATGCAATAAAAACCATGTTTGGCATCCCAAACAATCGATGAGAACATCACTGAAGCTGCATGCCATCATGTTTTGGCTGCATTTCCCTTAACAACCCAGTGGGACTTTATCATCGCTCCTATTCTCTCTATAAATATAAGGCCCTGCTTATACAGTGCAATACTTCCCGATACGGAGGCAATAAAGATGAATGTAACTTTCTGGTCTCTCACCAAATAATAATCCCCACCACACCCAGGGCTATCATGTCATCAGAATTAATCAAATGTGTCTGTCAACGATTCAAAAGAAGGGAATACTATGGTATATCCCAAAAAATAGAGAGTGCATAAAACCAGAATCGAGGAATAAAGCCATGGCAAAGCAATCAGACAATGACAGCAGCAAAGAGACCGCACCAGGCGCACCGCAATCCGTAGACTTCATCCGCACCATCATCAATGAGCACATGAAGATCGGTAAATATGACGGCAG
>Ga0326727_10012764_pt1 | contig 19003 bp, 28 predicted proteins | sample MB2enrmetagenome_FD_207643 | JGI IMG/M metagenome (GOLD analysis project Ga0326727, IMG submission 207643) | Lab enriched peat soil microbial communities from McLean, Ithaca, NY, United States - MB29MY | ecosystem: Environmental > Terrestrial > Soil > Wetlands > Peat | place: USA: New York...
TAACTATTTTTTATGTTATGGTAGCTGAATAATATTAATCTTTAAATATTTTATAAGCTGCTCCTAAACCTGTTCCATAACCTAAACCTTTTACTATTGGGTTTATTCCTTTTTTAAGAAATTCTTTTATTTTTTCTCGTCTTTCAGGATTTTCTATATGTTGTTCAATCTCTTTTCTTCTTTCAGGGAAATATTCTTTAAAATGTTTTTTTGTTTTTTTATCTTTAAATAATGATTGTAATAAATCTTCTTCTGTTAAATCACCTGCTCTATATTGATTTAATAGAGTATTCTGTTCATTTTTCAATACTTTTACCCAATGCTTATTCGCATGTTCATAAGCTTTTACTACTTTTTCTCCACCTGATTTACTAAATGCATTTTTTAAAGAATCTTCAAATTCATTTCTTAATCTTTTAGCTGCATTTAATGAATCTTTTTCAATTTCTACAAGTCCTTCTTTCTTTTTCCTTGCAGACATTTCTCGGATAAATGAATCTAAATCTGATTTTGCTTTTTGAATAGTTCGTAAATTTTTAGTTGTAATTGCTTCTGGAACTTTACTTAATTCTTTTTTAGAAGCTATTTTACTTTTAAAAAGTTCTTTTACATCAGGTAATAAATCCAGTTCTTTTAATTCACCTTTTGTAATTCCTGATTCTTCAGCTTTATTAAATATTTGATTATAAAGTTTATGTCCTTCACTTTTTAAATTCTTTAAATCTTCAAAAGCTATTTCATGAGCTAATTGTTTAGCAGGTTTTTCTCCAAAATATTTTCCATATTGTTTTGATAAATATTTTGGAATATCTAGAGCAGCTTTAGGGGTCGCTTTAGCAGCAGGGAAAATATTAGCTCCTATCATTCCCCCTATTCCTCCAGATAAAGCATTTCCTAATCTAGATTGTTCAGGTTCTGGATATTCTAAAGCACCCATTAGAGCACCTATACCCCCACCTAATGCAGTACGTCCCATAAATCCAGCAGGGCCAGCAAATGTAGCAAAAGGAGAATATTTAGTTATTGTTCCTGCACCATAACCACCCATAGCAGATAAAGGATTAGCTTGTTTAGATTGTTCATACCAATTTTGTTGAATATCATGTCCTCTTTTAGCAAATTTTGGAGCTAATAGTTGTAATATTCCTGCTGGCAATTCTCCCATTGCAGTATTAAATCCTGTTAATGATGATATAAATGGATTTTCTACATGTTGCATCATACTTACTTCAGGTTGCATCATATTTGCACCAGGATGTGAAGATATAAATTTTTGTTCTAATGCTTTAGGAATATCATATACTTTTCCATTATGTGTTATTGTAACAGTATCATTCATTTATTCAGTCCTCTCATATTGAGACCAATCCTCTTTTTCACTATGTTCTTCTGCACCATAAGTAGGAAGTAATATATTTTTTTGCATATCTTTTGCTTGTTGAAGTAAATTTTTAATAGTATTTTTTAAGACATTCTTGGTTGCTTTTGGTGTCATTCCGATGCCAGAAGGATTAAATAATTCATGAAAATGCTCTCTTGATGATTTATCTGCCGGTATTTTTAAAGCTAATGCTAATTCATTTTCTAATGTGGCTAATTTTCTTTTTTCTGTTTCATATGCTTCTCTTTCTTTTGAAGTTCCTGAAGTTATAGTTTCTCCAAATTTACTTATTATTCCTTTTGGTCCAGCATATTTAACAAGTGGATCATAATTAATTTTTGGGGCAATTGATAAAGCTCTTTTAATATTGTTAAGTTGAGCCAAAGCTGTTGGACTTGTTATATTTTTTTCTAATGCTTTTTGATAATCATCAACTTTCTTTTTATTTTCGGAAGACGGATTATTGTTATATTCTTGTAAAGCATTCCTATATTCATTTTCTAGTTTTACAACTGGTGGTTGCCTTCCTTTCCCACCTGCATAATTATCAAAAGATTTAACTTGTGGAGAATCCTCCCCAAAATTATTTACAAGTTCTTGCCTTTCCATCATTTGTTTCATAGCATTGCTAATTGCATTTCCTTGCCTTCCTCCTTTATTATAATATTCAGTTCTAGCTCGCATAAATGCTCGCTTATCTTCTTCTGACTGAGGCAAATATTGTCCCTTTAAATTACTTAAATTAGCTCCAGCTAAAGCCTGAGCCATTAATGCTCTTTGTTTATTTTGTTCAGTTTCAAATTTTTCAGGTTGATGTTCAATTTCAAATTGTTCCTTCTTTCCACGCAACTCATTTAATCTATTTAAAAATATTTGAGCCTGCATTTTTTGTTGCATCTGTCTTTCTGCCATAGCTTGGTCTAATCCCTGACTAATAGCACCATATGGAGATTGTTGGGCAATAGGATTTAAGTTAGCTCTAAAATGTGATTCATAAAGTGGTGATACCATTTATTAACCTCCATACCAATTATAAAGATTAGAAAAGAATCCAGATGGCCTGCCACCACCTTGTTCATTACCCATACTAGAATTTTCTTGACCATAACCAAACTGTTGAGATAATAAACGAGCAGCTAATTTTAATCGTTCATTACGTAGTAAATTTCTATTCATATTAGCTTGTTGTTGTTGAGCAAAAGCAAGTTGTCCTTGTTCTCCCAATGCATTAGCTAATCCACCACCTAATCCTAATGCTGCTTGTCCAGCATTTATTGCTCGTCCTTCAGCCCCACGTTGCCCAGTACCCATTATCCCAAAAAGATTATTTAAATACTCCATCATATCCTCATTTAATAAATCTTTTGTCATTCCTCCTTGTTGCTGTTGATGATATGGAGTTCCTAAAAAACCACCAGATGCAGCTGTATTTCTTAATGCTTGTTCAATTTGATTTTCTTTATATTTATATCCTTCACTAGGAGTATAACTACGTTGTAGCCTATTTAAAAACTCTTCTGGATTTGTAGCCATACCACCATATTGTTTAAGCAAATCAGAAAATATCTTTCCAGCTTCTCCACCAGTTGGAGCCCCAGTCTCAGCAATGGGTCCAGCATATTGTTTTAATATTCCAGGGATTTGATTTAAATATTGATTGGCTGCATATGATGGATTTGGTTCACGACCTCCAAAACCAAAAGCATGAGCTATATTTTTTAAAAAACCAAAAGGCATAATTTATTCTCCTTAGGTACTAGTAATTATTTGAGTTGTATTACCAGCTCCTAAAAACTGTAGTTTATTCAAATCACTATTATACCAAATTGTACCAACTGTAGGTGGTATAGTTGTTGCTAATAATGCTGTAACTTGAAGATTATCTAAACTTGGAAGTACCCAACCATTGGATGATAGCCACCCTCTCAAAGTTTGGTTTAGCTCTTGTTCATAATTATTATTATCTTCTTGCTGAACATAAGTTGGTAAATCAGTTGGTATTGTAATATTACTCATTTAATATAACTCGCAAAATCCATCATAAGCCACAAATCTATAAGTTCCTTCAAATCTAAGTTTGAATGTTATTGAATTAGCTGAACCCATTTTATCCCAATTTAATATATTCTGTCTATTTCCTAAAGTATGCAAATTTCTACTTATAACATTGCTCCAAGTAATACCTCCATCTCGGCTAACAGATAAATCTACTCTTGGTTGATATGGAATAATTCCAACTCCATCACTAACACCAGCTAACTCTCCTGCTCCTTCTATCTCCATTGGCATACCATATTCCGTATATATAGGAGTATTAGGAGGAAAAAAGGCAGGTTCAGTTAATATATATTGTGTATTATTAAATAAAGATATATCCGTAACATTTGGGTCACATCCTTGCTCAATAGTAAAACTAAATGTATTAACTCTAAATTGACTACTATCTGCTGATCTTATAGTGTTAGTAATTCTAATACGAGGTATATCATATTCATTTTCTGGGTCTTGTGGTCCATTGTATAAATTTTCATTATACGTAGTTAAATCAGTACTTGTCCAATAAAGTGAACCATTATTAATAGATATAAAATATATATTGTTATCAAAATATGTATATTCACGCGCTGGATGATAATTCATATTGGCATCTGTTAAAGTATAAAATGATTTAGCTTCTACATCATAGAGAAAAGTAAGATTATCTACAGGATTATAAAAAGTTAATTGGTAAAATAAATGACCATCTTGTCTATAAAACATCGCAGTAGATTGTTCTGGATATTGTATTTTAGATAATTGAGAATCTATCCCGTCTGTACTTATTGGTATAGCACCTTGTCCTGTATAAATCATAATAACTGGCGCGTTATTTTCATTTACTGCAAGCCAAGCTACATATGAATCACTAGTAACTATTGTATTTATAGATATGCATCCATAATCTACGCTTATAGTACTATTACGTCTATAATTCTGTAGTCCACCTATTTGAGTCCATATCTCACAAACTGCTGTCCCAAACACCATTACATTTGCTGCTTGTCCAGGTAATCTAATAACCGCAATAGCATAATCTGGTTTTGTTTGTAATGTATAAGAGGCAGGAGTTGCCGCTTTTATTGTTGTTTGTGTATCATATATGTATGCAAACCATGAAGAACCATTTGCAGTTTTGTCATTATTTCCAAATAAAAAAAATCCATTGTGAAAACAAACATAATTTGGAAATAACCCTGCTGTTGTTTGTAAATTTAAATTAGGAAATCCTAAAGAATAATTATAAATATAAGCCGATTGTCCATCTACAATACAAATTTGGCTATTCAAATTTTCATCTATAACAACTTCCCCAACACTACTATTTAATGTTCCTATAAAAGTTGATAATAAATTTGAATTTATAGAATAAACAAAAGAACCAATTACAGCTATTAATATATTGCCTCTAATACTAGTAAATAATCCTCGTCCTTGGGTTACAGTTGATACAAGTTCTAAAACACGTTCATATCCAGCAGTATTTATTAGCCATTTATCACTTAAAAATAGATTAATTGTCTGTTCACATGAAATTTTTTGATAGTGACCATATTTATTGGAACCACAAATGGCGACATCTACTCTTTTGCAATTAAGAGTTTCTCTCATTCTTCACCCTATTTTAAGTGACTAAACTGTCCACCCATGTCCTAAATTTACTTGTGCCCAGTTTACTGATTCATTTCTTCCCAAAGTACTTATTTTAGTAACAGTTAAATCAATTGGACTACTCTTTTTAGATATCATATCCATATAAGCTTTTAACTTATCTCTTAAATTATCGGGGGTTTTAAAGTTGTAACTAATACAAAGCAAATCAGCTAATCTATATTGAAGATAATTTATGTAATATTGGTCTAATTGAATGGCAATAAATGTCTGATTTAATGCTCCTGATGTAGTATTAAAGTTTACAAAACTAATGGTAGGAACATTAGCTGAACCATTCGTAACAAGATTAATACTATTACCATCATAACTAGTTAATATTAATTCTCCTTGATAATTTATAATTGGATAAAGCGATGGATCTATTGCAGATACAAATTGTTGGATACTATTATAACTACCCATTAAATCAACGTTATTAATGACAAATTGACCTGCTAATAAAACTGCTGGCAATAAAGGTGAAGCACCACTACCAGTAAATAAAACTGAACCCAAATTAACTGTTGCAATAGGACTACTTAAATCATCGCTAATAAGTACATTATTAAGTCTAAATCTTCCAGTGACATTCATTGGATATTGTAAGTCTGGTGGAAAGTATAAAAATAAATTAGTTCCACCGAAACATCTTTCACTATGCCAATTAAACGGTAATGTTTCTATTTGTTCTATACGAGCATCACCAAAATATCTATCTTGATTCTTTTTGCGAGATGAGAAACGTACATTATCAATATAAAAAACAAATGTTTCGAGTTGATCTAGGTTGGGAATAAAATACTTTTCTTGTCCAGGAACTCCAAAAAAATTATATTTAGTTGTAAAGTAGGGTACTAAATTATCCTCAATTGCCGTATCCGACAATATTTCATTTAACTTTAGTAACCCTACTTCTTCTTGGTCTCCCGCTATTTCTTGAAATCCTCGTGCAACTATACCACTAGTAAAGTACGCCTCCGATATCAATTGTTTTACAGGATAGCTCATTAGACCCCCTAAATTTCTTTAAGTATTTTGCTAATTTTTCAAGCAAATTAATATCATCCCTTACAAAACCAAGAGCCATATTACATCTAGCGCATAGCCAGCCACGAAACAAACCTGTCTCATGACAATGATCAAATGCTATTCTACCTAATCTATTTTCTGTTTCCATTTTTCCACAAGCCTCGCATTTATTTGGTTTAGGTCTATTTGCTTGTTTTTCACGCTTATTTTTTAATCGTCTTTTTCTCTGCTCTTTTATTAACTCTATGTTTTCTTTGTTATATTCCCTTTTATCTTTTGCTAACCGTTTTTTGTTTCGGTCATAATACTTCTTATGGATCTCATAGCACCTGTCTTTGTTTTTAGCTACCCAACCCTTTAACTTTATTTTAGCGCACATAAGACATACACAATCAGAAACTAATCTTTCTGCAATATGCCCATGCACGCACGGCTTTCCCGTGAAATATCTTTTAAGACCCTTTTCTATAGCATCTTTTTTACTTATAACTTCTTGTAACATAATTTCCTCAGAGAAAATCTTATGGAAATTATATTACAGATAACCAGCCGTTTAAAGGGCATCTATATATCCCGCGATTGTAAATGCAATATTATCATTACTAGTACCAACACCAGCATAAGTCTGAGTACAGTAATCTATCTCCATTACAGGAGTTGCAGCATTATTAAGTGCACATGGACATATTAACTGAGCTTCTTGAAACAGAGTTGCTCCTGCTCCTACAAGTGACGACATCTTAGAATAAGAAAGAGTTATAGCAGGAGGAGTACTAGTACCATTTGCCGCAGTTAAGAAAAGGCAATTACCAGCTGTCCCAGCAGATAATGCACAATTTACCAACACATCAACACTTATTTGAGGAACTACAGCTAACAATGCTCCTATAGTCGCATAAGTAGCAGAACTTCCAGTAGCACCAGGACCACCAGCCCCAGGAGCAACGGGAGTTTGATATCTCATCGTTCTATTTTGTCCAAATCCAGTTTGAATAAACGGCTCAATTACTGACCCCGCAGTAGTTCTAATTGCTCCAATTCTACGGAACATATCATATCCCATAGGCATTGCAGGACCAGTACTGCTAAGAGAAATTAATATACCTGCTGGTAAATAAGTTGGTGGATAAGATGGATTTGCAATAACACCATTATTAATAACACTTCCATTCGGTCCATTTATAGTAGTAGGTGCGCCTGTATTTGCATTGGGAGCATCTACAATAGTACCAATCCCTTGGCCTGCATTCTCGTCTTGTCCAGCATTTGCTCCAAATAAAGAACTGCTTATTGCATATACATAATATATGCTGCTAGCTGCAACTGTTCCTTTATCTAAACAATTAATATTGCCAGGAGGATTAGTTATATTAACATTTGATGCTGTACTAATGCTAACAGTAGTTCCACTTCCAGGTGGATATCCGCTGCCACTAGTACCAGTATATAAAACAATATCACCAGTATTTGTGATATCTCTAAATTGTCCATCCATTACAGTAAATGTAGTGGTTGTTCCATAAACTAAACGGCCACCATTGATATATAAATTACCAAGGTTTGCTGCCGGATAATTAGGTTGTATAGTAGTCATATATAATTCCTTATTAAATTATAGGAAAAAGTATCGCCATAAAGTATTCATAAACACCAGTACAGCCAGCTAAACAATCCCAGATTAATCCCGTGATATTTTGCCCTAAGATAGTACCATGTGTTAATCGGATACTTACTCCTGTATCTGGATCAATCTTGTTAGAACAATCAAATGGTGATTGCATAGGTAATGGCGGTAAAGCTACCATCAATGCCCCTCCACTATAAATTAAACCAACACGATGAGAAGGCATAACTTGAACTAACATACCTGTCGTAATTGCTTGATTTAAATTCTGATTGCTATCAGGAATTACCTGTAAAAATGGATTGATTGATACAGTAACTGTATTTCCACTACTACTTGTAGCATTAGCAGTTGCTTGAAACTGTACATGGTTATCCGAAGGTTTATAACCTGTAAAGGTAAGATATCTTAAAGGAGAATAAACCCCTGTAGGACTATCTAAAAATTGCATCTTATCATATTGTTTAATACAATTTACATCGTTTGCAGTAATAGGAGTTGCACTCGCACTTGTTAAAGTAAGAGTATCAATTGCCCCATTAGGACCATTATTTGTCCAACCACTTACTTGTAATATTAAACCACTATTACCAACAGTACCTGCATAATGAATAGGCAATAAATTTGATTTATGCCATTTTGCATCACCAAAATCACCTAACATCCAACTATGTGCAACCTTTTCATTTCTATCTGGAACAAATTGATTTTGCATTGCATTAGCTATTGCTGGATATGCAGTATCAGGTATGTAACATTTAACATCCCCAGGAACAGCTCCATAGTTTTTGTATAAAGTTACTGCACTATTTAACTGAACAGGAGTATTAATTGGTGTTATACCATCTCCATAAAATCTATAAGTATTAGTTCTTGCTAGTTGTGCTACAAAACTTTCTATATCGGTCGCTAATTGAAGGGCAGCTGCTTTTCCTATATCTTCCATGAATACTTTAACATCGTTAAATAATAATTGTTCAGCTGTAAATTCTACACTTGCGCTGAAAGGATTATTACAAGTTAAGTATTGAATACGTTGTTTAGCAGGTTGAAATTGTGCAACTAAACTATTAACACTTCTTATACGAGTTGGCAATTTAAAAGATACAGTATCACCTAAATTGGCGTTTTCTTTTGCAAAATCAATAAATCTAGTATTTGCACCATGAGTAATGGGCATTATATTTTGAAGACGTGCAAGGAATGCTTCTTGATAAGTTATTACTTGACGTAAACTATTAGACGCAGTGACGTTAGTCATTTTCTTTATCTCCGCTAGAATATATATCTGGCGAAGATAATTATTTAGTTAGATTTTAACCACGCAACCATTCTGCATTTTTAAAATCTCGTATTGTCCTTTCTTTGTTATCAACGCCAACCTTTGACGATTTAACTTCTGATAACGGAGCAGGAATATCTTGATTATTACGCTTAGCTTCAAGATTAGTTTTTATAGATTTCTCTACTCTTTCTAATAACTCTTTAGCTAAGTCAGTGTCCCCCATACTAGCAGCATTTTCTATCTGTAAAAGCTTCTCTGGATTTTTACGTAACTCATACATTATCTCGTTAGTATGATCCATTTCAGCCGCTAATAATGATGTATTAATATATTTTTCCGGCTTTAATTTCCCTACTACATCTTTGTAATCATCAAAGAGTTCAGAGTCTTTCCCCATTTTTAAATGGAACTGGTCCGCTAAATTTTTAACGTATTTTTCCTGTTCGGCTCTTTGCATCTCTTCGTGATGGGATTTTAATTGCCCTACTATTTTATTATATACACCATCTGATAATTGCTGCGTTAATGCATCCATATCAAGATTGTTATTAGCAGGACGTGCCGCATTCTCAGCTCTAACTCTTTCAAGTTCTTGCTGATGCTTGGCCATTAACTCAGCTTTTTTAGCCCCAACAATTCGGTCTACATCAGCGTCGTTATATGTCCTACTTTTAATAGGAGGCTCTTTTTCCTCTACATTTTCATTCGTTAAATCCACTATTAACCCCGTGACGGCATACCTTCTAACGTTGAAGCACGACTATTTATACCCGATAGTTCGGCAAACCTAATTAGTTTTTTCTAACTAGCAATTACACATTAAATTAAATGATTTTTTTAAGCAAAGAGACAAAATTTATCAATGATACATATATGACTATTTGCAATTGATGCATAGCGTTGTAAAGATATTCACGCTAAAATTAAATTTATTTAAAAAGATTTTTTATGAATGATGAAAGATTGTTGATAAATGCTATTGAAGCTAGAGAAATATTAAATATGTGCCATGCCACTTTTTATAGAGTCAGAAAAATGTCTGGTTTTCCTAAACCAAGATATATTAACGGAAGAAAAAGACCCATGTATTTAAGAAAAGAAATAGAAGAATGGGTTAGTAATCTGAAATAGATAATCAGAAAAATAAAAGTATTAAATTATATTTTAATTACTTACTTTTTTTGCCCAAAACTTTATTAGCTTTGGCTTTAATCTTGCTAGCTTCGCTAGAAGATAATTTATCTTTCTTTACCATTTGTGTAGCTCTTGCTTTTGCGTTCGCAGCTCTAGCTCTTGTATCAAGAGGATATTTTCTTTTTCCAGGTTCTCCAAATTCTTTAGATGGTATTTTCTTTCTAGCAGTTGTTGTTAATTTTGCCATTTCTTGTAACTCCTTTAATATAGTGTTATTTTTTTCTATTAAGTCAGATATTTTTAACTCTAAATCATAAATTCTTAAACCATGATTTTCAAGTGTTTCACTAATAGTTTTAGATACATCAGTTTCTAATAAATTAACTCGCTTATTTAATATTTCTATACTAGTATTTAAAGCCTTTATTCCTTTTACAATATTTGTAATCTCTCTATCATGTGTTTCTGCTTTTATAATTAAATTGTGTATCTTAGGTAAGAAAATTAAACTATTTTTTTGTGAGTCTAACGTCTTATCTTTCTCATCAGTATAAACCAATTTATTTAATTCATCATTAGATATCATTTTTTAAACCCTTTTATTTAATTGTATTCTTTTTAATTGTTGTTCCGCCATTTTCATTGCTATCTCTACAGCTTCTCTACTAGCTCTACTATCTTCTAATTCTTCCTCCATGTCAATACGCCTATTTTCTAATCCAAGTTTATTCATAACTTCAAAATATTTAATATCTAAAGCTTGTTTTTCATTAGCAACTTTTGCCGCTTGAATAGCCATATCTCCTTGAGTTTTCATTTCAGCAGCCTGTAATTTACCCATTTCTACTTGCTGATAAGCTTGTACTTCTTCTTTTTGTATCTGTACCATCGGGTCTTGCGGAGGATTTATAGCCGCTTGTTCTTCTTTTTGCCTCATCTCTTTCATATACTCAGCTGCTAATTTTTTAGCAACTTCGATATTACGCATATCTACATTATCCATATATAACTCTAAACATTTACGACCAAAAAAATCACTAAATATCTCATTAGCTTTAGACATGTTAGTTAATTGTTCAATTACTATTTGTTTTTGAACAGCAAGACTTACACCAGCTTCTACTTTAACTTGTAAGCTATTAGGATCATAAATTAAACTAATACTATCAGGATCGTTTTTGTAATTTATTTTTTGATATGACCTTTTTCCGTCGGCTTCCATGATGGGTATACTACGTGGAGTTTTATAATATTTAGGTATTAAATCTAATAGGATTTCAGCTATTCTGTTTTTAGCTTTAATAAAACCCATCAAATAAGGTCTACCTGCTGCATCTGATTGTAACGCCCCTTGCTGAATAGCAACTCCACTAATCTGTTTATCATTAGTTTCTAATATCCCATCAAAATTACCAATTATATTGCGTAAAATATTTGATGCATTGTTAAAAACATTCTCTACAATAGGTGGAGTTGGAGTACGTTGAACCTCTCTTGGCGGAGGATTAACTTGTTCTGCTTTCCCTTCATAGTATGCATGATAAACAATGTTACTCATTTGTTGTATATTTTTGTAGGCATCAACATAATCTTTTGGTATACTTTCAAGAGCAACAATTAACTTATGTTGAACCATATTTTCCATTTCTGAAGCAACTGTTTGGCCTGTGAAATTAAATAATTTTTGGAGGCCCATAGCATGATACACAACAGGGCGCGTAACTTGCTCGCTTGCATTAGTGCTATTGTCACGCACGTTAATACTGTTCCCATCAACAAAAACAATAGGCAAATATCTATAATTTGTTTTTTCATATTTTAAAATCTCAGTCTCACAAAAAATAACCCTATCTATTCTTTCAATAATTGTATCTCTCAAATTCTCTACTATCGGCGCTTGTTCAATAAATCCTTCTTTATTCCATAAAGCTAAAAAATCATCATAATGTTTATATAATATTGTATGTCCATTACTTAATTTAGCTAATTTCTCTTTTCTTCTAACCTTGTAATAAAAATCAGCAACTAATAATATATCTACATCTTGATTAGTGTAAGACCAGTTAAAAGATTGAAGACTAGTATTACGTACAAACTTTATATTTTTAGTTTCTTTTCCAAATTCTTCTTCAAATTCTTGTTTAGTTTTTGGGATAAGTTGAAAACAAAACATTCCATCCCCTTTATGACTAGCACGAGCAAGCATGTCAAAGCCCATCATCGTTGGATCTGCTATTTTTTTAACCTTAATTATTTGGTTAAAACTCATTTCGTTAATATATTCAGTTGTAACAGCTAATCCGCTAAAACCTCCTCCTAATGCATCGGTATAAACATCGTAATCTAACGAATCATTACTAGCATCATTTAAAATCGCTCTAAAATATTTTTCTATTACATTAATTAATTTTAATGAAGTATCCGTTATTTCATTTGCCTCTACGCCATCGCTTGAACTTACATTAATATTCGGCTCATGCCTTGCAAATTCTCCACGCATCCTACTAACTATTGCCTCAATTACATTAAATTCTAGTGGTGGTTTTTGTAATGTATCTAGTTTTGTTAAATCATCTGTAGTTAATCCAGTTTTAAATATAAATTTCATAAACTGATTAAATCTTTCATTATTTTCTCTAAAACTTTCGTAACTACTTTCTACACATTTTTTAAGTTTGTTTAATTTTGTCTGATCGTCATCATCTCTTTTAAACATATTTTTAACCTTTTCTTGCTCTATTAATAATCTCTAATTTACGCTGCATGTCTGCCGCCAATGATCTTATTATATTACTAGTTGGCTCTTCTTTGACCATATAGTTATATACTGGTTGACAAAATGTCATAGCTAAAGCATCGGCACAATCTGGTGACCGAATATGTCTTTTAATCATATCTTTTTTAGATTCCATTTTTAAGCGACTATTGGAATCAAAATCATATTTAATGCTGCATAAATCACCATGTAGACGATTATCATCGGGAATTTTGACAGGTATATCAGCCAACCAATTCGCAAGTTTCCCCCACATTTCAGCACGCAAGTTATAATACTTTTGTTCGTCAATTGGTTTATTCCCCGCATTAACAGGTATTAAAATTGCACCATGCCCTAATTCTTTAAGTCTGTCTGTAACACCACCACCGACTCCACAATCGTCTATTATGACTTTGTCAGGTCTATATTTTTCAATCAGCATATGTACGCGATTAGCTGTTTCCATCGTAGACTTTTTTGAATGAGTTTCCAAGTCAAACGCTACTCGACCTTGTCTAAATATCATTGCAGTTAAGTTATCACCATACCTTGCAACGTCTACACCTAATAACAATGGACCGTACTTTTGTGCAAGAGTATCTATTCTAGCATCTGCTACTAAGCGAGTATCTATAAAAGTATCCTCGCCGGTGATTTGAAAAGCTTCTATGCTATTAGATGGGTATTCTTGCATAAAAACTTTTTCGCCATCTCTACCTTGCGATGTTAAATCTATAATTTTAACTCTACGCCATGCTAATTGTTCGTTTGTAATACCATATGTACGTTGTAAATGTTCTTCAATATGATTTAATTTAAAATCTTTTGGCACTTCTCTTTTATATTCATCTTGCCAATACCAAGGGACGAATATAGGTATATAATCTGTTAATCCAGATTCCGCCTTTTGCCACATTTCATGAAAATAATTATTTACGCCATTTGCAGTAGACTCTAATATAATTTCAGTACCCGGCAAATCAGGTACACATTGTAAAATTCCACTTGCGTGACTAGATGCATTTTTCCAAAATGCGACTTCACTATTTTTTGCTGCTCCATGAATTGTACAATAAGAATGATCTTCGTGATTAACTTCAAAATCATAAACTTGATGTAAACCAACATTTTCTATACTTTTAATTCTTATCCAAGCATAATCATTATTAATTTTAGAAATTACAGGTTTTCTAATTCTTTTTGAAATTAAATGTCCAATTTCTATTGGATATCCAATACTATCACCTATTTTTAATTCTCCTAATTCTTTCCAGCCATCATTAGTAAAAAACTTATGTTCTTTTGTTGCTATTAAAGGAAATGAAGAAAGCCCTCTAAATTTAATAGAAATACATTCTTTAATTTGTGAAGATATAAAAGAAATAGGAGCAATATTTTTATTATGTGTTAATACTAAATCTCCTATCTTAAAATCTTGAATAGGACGTACAGACATATAAGACGGATCATAAATTAATGTTCCAAATGATAAACAGCCATGAAATAACTGTATAGTACTTGCTCGACCCAATTCTGAAGTATCACTAGTCCCTACTTGATAGCCTGATTTTAAATCGCCAAATGTTAAATATCTTGCGTTGTTAGTAGATGCATTGGGTCTAACTATTTCTGGCGTATATTCATAGAACATTTGGGCCATTTTGAATAACGATATTGTAGATTGTAAAAGATGAGTAAGAATAAATGTTTCAATACCAAAATTATTTGTAGTTATCCAATAATAACGACCCCCTATTAATGTACTACAACCTTCCTGACGTGCTTTAACCAAAACTGCTCTTACTTTACCAATGTTTCTCTTTTGCTCGTCAAGTTTAGAATTAACATATTTTTGTACTTTGTTTAAAATTAGTGGTTCTATTGAACCACTTTTAGTCCTTATTTTTAGACATTTAGAGGCATAATGCTCAAAATCAAGAAGTAAATCTTGACGTATACGAAATTCTTCATTTTCCATATCTTTAATGTTGAATCACTCATTATTTAATTTACTATTAAATATTAACAAAATGGTTCGGTGCTATCTACATATTTAATTAAATGATTCTGTTCTATCTCCATAGCTCGTAATACAATCTTACAACTGTTCCGTGCCCTTTCAGCTTCCGTCATAAGATTGTCGTAAGCATTAACTGCATCATTATAAGACGCCATCGTATTATTTCTAATAGCAATTTCACCCAAATTAATAACCTCTGCTACTTTATTCTTAAACTCAGCAAAATCAAGCAGGAATTTCGCATAAATAGCAGCATTATACATCTTTTTTTCATTTGCTCTTAATTTCTCTAATTCTTCATTTTCACTCATCTTTATTCAACTCCTTCAAAATGCGAATCTGTTGTATAATATAATCTTACAGCCTCATCTACATTTTTAGCTTTTAATATATCTTGCGTTTTAGCAATAGAGCAATTTGCTTCTAAAAAATGTGTTAAATCAAAATATTCTGTAAGCATATCAATAATTGGTTTAAGAATAATCATTTCTATTTCCTATCTCACTATATTTATTATGATTTAATTTTTCTTCAATTCTTTCAATTATTCTTTCTAATGCACAAACTTTTAATGATAAATTAGTTTCTATAGCATCTGTTATACGTTTAAAATCTATAAAATCCTTTCGTAAATTTAATATATCAACTCTTAAACATTCTTCTGTTGTGACATTTACATTTCCAGTAAATTTTCTCATAATTTCATTACATTCTTCATCTGAAGGTAAATATTCTTTCATTACTCACCCCTCATATTTATAACCTATCGCACTATATTTATATCTAGGTTTAAATCTTTTTAAAGGTAAAACTATGTCTTTACAATATCCACATCTATATTCGCTAAGTTCTTTTAAGAAAAGCATATTGCTTGTCCATGGAAGAACTATTTTACAGTTTGTACAATAATATTTATCGCTCATTTAATTCTACCCTACATCGCCAACAATGATATTTACTCATCTTTGTATATCCTTTAATTTACTATCTATATATTCTTTTATCTCTGTTTTAATTACTTGTATTTTTTTATCTAAATCAGATTTTCGATAAAACACTTCTTGATCAAACCGTTGAGTTACACAATGTAAACGTATATATTCTTCTAATTTATCTCGTATATCTCTATTTAAAGGAATTAATAAACTATTATTAGATGTATCAATAACTGTAACTTCTATATCCATTTTTATTCCCTTTTTCTTAATTATTAATCTTTTCTAATTTTTTTTGATCTCTTTTTGTATTACCTTCAATAATTCCAAAATTAAATAATTCAATTTCATTTAATTTTATCCCATGTTTTTTATAAAAAATATATATTTTTCTTCGTTTTTCGTGTGTTATTAAATATTGTCTAAATAATTCTCTTCCTTTCGAGCTAAACTCTAAATCAATAATTCTATTAAAAAATTCAAATTCTTTATAATTCATCTTTAAATATTCTCTTTTTAATATTATTTATTTTTTCTTTCATCCCTTCCTCAAGCTTACAAAATATTCCTCTGTTATTTGATTTTCGTGGCTCAAATTGTCTAAACATTTCATCCCACATATTTTGCAATCGCTCAAGATCAAATCTTTTATATCGCTCAAATTCTTCAGCTTTTTCCCTCTCAATTTTTACTTCATCATCATTCATTTGTTTGTCTCCATTATATTTAAAATTTTATTCTATCTATTATTTTTCTTACTTGTTTACTTTTTAAATCTTCAAATTCTTCTTTTGCTTCTTTAAGATCCATATATTTATATGTATAATTCCCCCATCTATTTTTATCTTCATCCTTTTCCTAATAAATACCCAAGAAATAAGCCTATTCCAACTGCAAGACATAATCCTATAACTGTAAAAAATAAATCAGAAATATCATATCTACATAAATGAGCCTTATTTATAACAGTTATTAAACAAGGATTAATTACACTTAACCATTCTTTACTCATTTTTTTCAACTAATAACGCTTGTCTTAAATTCTTCTTTTAATATTCCATATAATTGATTAATCTGATTATTTTTAGTTATCAACGTGTGTTCTATTAGAGTTATTTTATTTTCGAACTCTTCAATTATTTTTTTAAATTTATTAACTTCATATTCCATAGCTCTTACTTTATCATCCAATATTCTAATATCTCTATTAGTAAATTCATTTTTATCAATAATACCTAATCTTTCTGTATTTAAATCAACTATTTCAGAATTACAATTATCACATTCAGTATTATATATTTCACCGACTTCTATATTATCGCCACATACTGGGCATTTTAAATGTAAATCAATTCCCATTTTTAGTTCCCTCTTTATCTCTATATTTATTTTGAAAATCATACATCAATTCTTCTATTCTTTCTATTTCGCACAAACAATGACGAATAGCAATTATTTGATAATTAATTTCAGATAACTTTTCTTCTAAACCTTTCAATTTCTTTTCTTGATCATAAATTCTATCAATTAAGCTATTTATATTATAAATAAATTCAACAACAAGATTTCTAAGGAGTGGCAATCCTTTTGACATTAATTCTTTTTCCAATTCTTCCGGCATGATTTTTTGTTCTGCTCTATAAATTTCCATACATTGTTTAGCAAAACTGGCAGCGTGACCAGATATACATTCCTTTTCATTGTCATTCATTTTTCGACACTGTATTTCTACTTCTCCATCACATCTTTTACACAATGTTGATTCATTGTTCTTTAATTCTATTCCACAACGCAAACAATTGTATTTACTCATCTTTATTCATTTATTTATCTTTTTATTTTCTTTCTGTATACCATATAAGCAATGCAATATTTAATGCTATTACTCCTATTACGCAAAAAAATATAGATATATTAATCATTTTTTATCCTCTATAACTCTTTCAACTATCTGCGCTTTCTTTAATTCTTTTAACGCTTCTTCGTGCGTAAATTTTAAAAATAATCTCTGTTCATCGGTACCAAAATTACGATTTAATACCATTTCAATTGCTTTTAAATCTCCAATCATCGCCATAGCAACTAGTTTGACAATAATTTTATCCATTACAGTTTTTTGCACTATACTACCGTCAGGCATAGTAACCGGTATAGGAAAGCCCAATATTTCGCCGAAATATTCTTTTAACGTCCGTAATTCGTGCATTACCATGAGATTTTTCCCTTTTGTTCTCTTTGAAGTAAATTTACTATGGGTCCCAAATTTATTAGGAGGGTCTTGTGGGTTTTTTCTGCGTAAATCATTGACCATACCTATTCTAGAGACAAATTCAGGGGATAGTTTTTTCCCATTTTTGTCATATCTTACTAGATTTTTAGATGCTGGCGGCGAAGATGGAATATTAGTATTATCCATTAATTACCTCATTTTTTAAGTTTAATTATTTTAGATCCGTTATTGATTGTTTGTTCTTTTTGTAATGTTGTTACGTCTTGATAATCCCACAAACTTCTAATAAGAGCATTACAAAATTTAATGCGTTTACAATGTTCATGATATAATTTTAATTCTTGTATTGAGCCATGTTCGTATTGTTGATTGTGCATATATTATTCCTTAGAGTTTGTTTTGTATTTCACAAATTTGTTTGTTTAAAATTTGACAAATAAAAAATATTCTTTTTTTAAGTTCAGTAACTCCATTAAATGAGTTATTGTTAATGTTTATTTCTTCCATTTCTTCATACATTTCGCATCCACGTGCGCCTTCTAACAGCATGTTAATTATCTTTTTAATTTTAATTATTTTTTGATCATCATCAGACATTAATTGTTCCATTGTTAATCCTTTTGTTTTTTATTGCCTTTTAAGTTAGCCAATGTGTTTGGATGCTTGCCGGCTGAATAAGATTGTTTGTTGTCTTGATTTATTTCTTCTTTTGTATTGTCTTTATTCATAAGTTGTTGATTTTCCTCAACTTTTTTAATATCTTCGACCTTAATTTTGCCTAATCCAAAACAAGTTGGACAAGTAACCCACAACATTCCTACACCTGTATGTTTACCCAGTCCTTTACATAATTTACATACTTTAAATATCTCTGTCATTGCAAAAACTCCTTAAAAATCAACGACTTATAAAAAATA
>Ga0326727_10012765_pt1 | contig 19002 bp, 7 predicted proteins | sample MB2enrmetagenome_FD_207643 | JGI IMG/M metagenome (GOLD analysis project Ga0326727, IMG submission 207643) | Lab enriched peat soil microbial communities from McLean, Ithaca, NY, United States - MB29MY | ecosystem: Environmental > Terrestrial > Soil > Wetlands > Peat | place: USA: New York...
TGACCGGCGAGCTGCACATGAATGGCACCGGCGACGCGGCGCAAATCGCCATGCGCTTGCGCGCCTCGGGCGTGCACCGCGCCGAGTTCGCCCCGGCCGCGCCGCTGGACTTCGACGCCAACTGCGGCTTCGTCTATCACTACACGCGCCGCAGCCTGGAGAATCTGGTCTGCAATTCGCCGCTCGGCGACGGCCGCATGCGCCTCACCGGCGAAAAGCCCGGTGCCGGCGCGCCGCCCCAGTTCACGGTCGAACTCGATCGAATTCCCGTTGCCGCCGGCCTGGATGCGCTGCGCGCTCTGCGCAGCGGCCTCGAACCCGATCTTGAAGCCAGCGGCGCCGTGAGTGGAAAGATCGTCTACGCCGCCGGCACAGAGAGCGCCGCGGCGCCGGTCAAATCCGCAAACGGGCCCGCGCAAGCGAAGCGATCGCTCGAACTCGGCGCCCAGCCACATGGCCCCGCGGAGCCGCACCGGCCGCTGACCGGCGCGCTCACCGTCACGGACTTCGCGCTCAGCGGCGGCGGCCTCAGCCGGCCTGTGCAGGCGCCCAAAATTACGCTCGAGCCCTCGGCCGCCCCGCGCGCCTCGGTCGAAGCACTCACCGGAACCGTGGCCATTCCCGCAGGCGGCGAAACGCCGCTGGTCTTCAACCTGCGCTTCTCCTTGGCCGGCTACCAGGTGGGTGTGCGCGGCCAGGCCGCCATCGCCCGCGCCCGCGAGCTGGCTCATGCCGCCGGCATTCCCTCGTCGCAGGCGCTGGCCGCGCTCGCCGGCGATCCGCTCACTCTCGACCTCACCGCGGCCGGGCCATGGCTTCCGCCGGAAGAGAATACTCTCCCCGTCACCGCTGGCGCCGAACCTGCTTCAGCCGCCGCAGCGCGGCAATCGCCGGCTGCGACGACCGCCCTTGCGCCCGCTTCCGGCGCGGCCGGCCTTCCCGCCCCCGTCACTTCTGGTATTGACTCGCTCACCGGAACCGTCACGCTGCGCAACGCCAACTGGAAGGCCGATTATCTCGCCGGCCACGTCCAGATTGCCGAGGCCACGCTCTATCTCGATGGCGCGAGTCAGCGCTGGGAGCCGATCGTCTTCGTCTACGGCCCGGTGAAGGGAACAGCAACCGTGAACATGCCGTTGAGCTGTCCCTCCGGCCTGCCCGAGCCGCATCCCTGTGCCGCAGAATTTCAAATGCAGTTCGCCGCTCTCGATTCGAGCGCGCTCCAGTCCGCGATCCTGGGCGCGCAGGGGAAAACCACGCTGCTCTCGAGTTTCATCGATCGCCTGCATCCCTCCACGTCCCCGCCGTGGCCTGCGCTCGAGGGCACGGTCAAGGCAGATGCGCTGGTTCTGGGGCCGGTCACCCTGCACGGAGTCTCGGCCGACGTGCGCCTTCTGCCCACCGGCGCGGAGATCTCCAGTCTCGATGCGGGCCTCTTCGGCGGCAGCGTCCATCTCACCGGCTCGCTCGTGAAGCCCGCCAACGACAAGGACAAGCCCGCCTACACCTTCGAAGGCAGCTTCCAGAAGCTCAATGTCACTTCGCTCGGCGGGTTGCTCGGCCTGCGCTGGAGCGGAGCTCCGTTGCACGGCAACGGCAAGATCGAGCTCTCCGGTTACACCGCGGAGGAACTGGCGGCTTCGGCCGAAGGCGCTCTGCACTTTGAGTGCCGCCGCGGGGCCATCGGCAACCAGCCCTCGGAATCCTCGAAGGCGGGACCTGTTCCCGCCCCGCTCGGCCGCTTCGACCATTGGACCGCCGATGCGAGCGTCGCCAACGGCAGCCTCACGCTCGGCCAGAACTTCGTCGTCGCAGGCGCGCGCAAGCAATCCGTCGCCGCCGCAGTAACCTTCGGCGATCCGCCGGCAGCCAGCTTTGCCCCGGCGAAGCCAGCCGCCCAAAAGCACGATTGATCCGGCGTAGACCTTCATCTACCCACCCTTTTCGGTCGCCGCGGCGACAACGCGGAGAGGATGGGCCACCCACCGGCAAATCACTGAACATATCCGCTCGCTGATGGTCGATTCCACGCATGCTTCCTTCTTATCCGATCATGCCGTGGAGTTCGAGCGACTCTTTCAGCAACCTGCTAGCGAACTCCAATACCTCTAAGGATGTATTGACCTCCAATCGCCGCCTCTTGAGAATCGCCGCATCGCACTTTTTTGAAGATATTGCCTTGCAGGGTGGGAATTTCTCTCCGCCGATGGGGGCGGCACGTTGCAATGCGCCGTGCGAATTGCAGGGCCTTTGTTGAACTTGTGGAGGTCTGCTTCGCGTACTTGCGCGCGCATACCTTGCGTCATTCAACCCTTAACTTAAGCAAGGAGAACTTGAATAACCATGAGCAAGATTTGCAAATCGAATCCAATCGTGGCGGCTGTTTGCATCGTCGCTCTCATCTTTACGTTCGTATCCCCGCTTCCCGCTTTGGCTCAGAGTCCCGGGCAGCATGGATGGGAGTCTGTTCAGGCTCTCGATGCGGGATCCACTGTGGTCGTGAAAACTTACGACAACAAAACTCTGCACGCAAGTGTAATCAAGGTCGATCAGAATTCCATTTCCATTCAGACGAAACACGGCACACAGGCCATCCCCAAGGAAGAGATCCAGTCGCTGGAACTCGTCAAGGGATCCGGCAAGCGCGGACTCGGCATCGCGCTTGTAATCGCGGGTTCCGGAGCGTTTGTGGCCGGGATATACAAGATCGTCGATGATACGACCAACTGCGTGAATCAGATCGAGGAAAATGGCAGCAACTGTGCCAATTCGACCGACACCAGCAATGCTGCATGGGATGTGGCTGCGTATGGGGGATTGGGCGTTGTCGCCGGGGGCGTCATTATGATGGTCAAGGGCGGCAGAGGCGGAAGCAGGACGATCTATTGGACCGACGGACCTCCCTCTTCTGCCCACTAATGAACGGGGATATCCATAGGAGACCTTGTCACGGCGAGAGTCAATACTTACGGCTTACGAGTAACTTCAATCCGCTTGTGTAAAAACGGCGTGGCCCATCCTTTCCACAGCCTCATCGTGGAAAGGATGGGGATCACGAACCTCTTCGATCCATTTTCAAGAAAGCGACGGCCGAAGGCGCGCTGAACTACAACGCAGCCGCGAATCTGGCTTCTATAAGCTCATGAGGGGATGGATTTGAGGATGGTAGGCGAGGCGGGAATCGAACCCACAACCCCCGGCTTAGAAGATGCGGGGCTGCGGTGATTCGTCCTTTTACTACTAGATACCTTGATCTGCTTTCTGATCAGTTTTTATAGGGTTTCCAGCGCGCCTTTGGGTGAATTACAGCCCTACGATTTGCCACTGTTTTCCATCCAAGGTATCTACAAAATTGACCACACTGACCTTGGCCAGAGAGCGGCTGATTCCCGTTCGATTGGCAGGCCGTGACCGACTCTGAGGCATTCTTACGCTCTGGTACATAGGGAACTTCACTCGCGGCCTCACGGCGCGTCTCCGGTGGAGTGCCCGGCATCTTGAACCCTATCCCGCCCTCTTCGCGTTGGCGAGCGGTCCGCATCGTGATGCTCCTGGCCCTCCTTGAGACCTTGTCGCTGGGCAGCGCAAAAAATCCTCTCGCCCTCGGATCGATAACCCCAAGCGGCCATTTTCCCGCGATTTCACGACCGAGTGGGCGCTTGAAAATGAGAATTACTTGGGCGTTATCAGGACCGATCGATGCAGATCGACCTCGAAACGCGCTTTGGACTGTTGGCGTCAACTGGGATTCCCGGCGTGCCACCGGGTGCGTCTTTCCGCTCGCAATCCCTACTTCAATCTGCCGAAGCAGATTCACGATCTGCTCCGGACTATACTTCTTCGCTTTGCCCATTCCTTGCTCCTTCCATACCAGTTTGTCTCAGCACCATTTGTACAGGATTTGCCGGGCAGTCCACTCCGAAGCGCCGTTTATTAGCCGACAAGGAGAAGATCGCCGATCCAGTTGAATGAGTGCTAGAATGAGCCAAATCTCTTGGAGCCAACAGCGATGGAGCAGCCGGGATCGAAGGATGCCAAGGTGCCGTTGTCTGGGATCACGGCGCTGCTGCGCGAGTGGCAGGCCGGCCGCCCGGCGGCATTGAATGAACTGTTCGAGGCCGTCTACCCTGAGTTGCACCGCATCGCCCGGCGATATAGCGGGCGCGAGAGGATCTCCTCGACACTGCAATGCACGGCAGTGGTTCATGAGGCATGGCTGAGGCTGGCGCAGTCGCAGCAGGTGAGCCTGAAGGATCGCACGCATTTCTTCGCCTTCTCGGCGCGGCTGATGCGCACCATCCTGATCGATTATGCGCGTGCCCGCAAGAGCAAGAAGCGCGGCGGGGGAGAGACGATATTCTCGCTGATGGACTCCGATGCCGCGGTCAATCCATCCGATGTCGAAATCCTGGATTTGAATGGCGCGCTCGAAGAACTGGAGAAGCTCGATCCGGTGCAAGGCCAGATTGTGGAGATGCGCTATTTCACCGGCCTCAGCATTCCCGAGACCGCCGAGGCTTTGGGCGTATCGGAAAGCACCGTCAAGCGGGAGTGGATCGTAGCCAAGACCTGGATCCGCAGGCGCCTGATGGAGAGCGGGAAAGAACGGTGAATCCAGAGGGCTGGAAGCGCGCAAAGAATCTGTTCTCGGCAGCACTGGCGCTGCCGGAGGCCGAACGGAAGGCGTTTCTCCAAGCACAGCAGGACGAGCGGGAGACTCTCGACGAGGTACGCTCGCTGCTGGCTGCGTATCGCGATTCTCCCGATTTTCTTGAGAACGCTGCTCCAAATCTGCCCGCGGACCCGCAGGCGCGCGACACCGCGACGCCCTTTGCCGGACGGCGCGTCGGGGCGTGGGAACTGGTGCGCGAGATCGGGCAGGGCGGCATGGGCGTGGTGTGGGAGGCGCGCCGCGCCGACCAGCAGTATGAGCAACGCGCGGCGGTGAAGCTGCTGCGCGCCAGCCTGTTTTCCGAGCAGGATGCCCGGCGTTTCCGCGAAGAGCGGCAGATCCTGGCTTCGTTGAATCATCCCTGCATTGCGCGGCTGCTCGACGGAGGCATGCTTGAAGACGGCGAGCCCTATCTGGTGATGGAGTTTATCGACGGGCTTCCGCTCAATGGCTGGTGCGAGCTTCATCAGCCGAACCTACGGCAGCGCATCGAGATCTGTCTCGAGATTTGCTCCGCGGTCGAATTCGCGCACCGCCAACTAGTGATTCATCGCGATTTGAAGCCGGCGAATATCCTTGTCGGCACCGACGGCACGCCCAAGCTGCTGGATTTTGGCATCGCAAAACTGGTGGCTGAAGGGGGAAGCTACCGCACCACAACCAACCTGCTCACCCCCGAATGCGCCAGTCCGGAGCAGGCGCGAGGGGAGCGGATGTCGACGGCCAGCGATCAGTTTTCGCTGGGCGTGCTGCTCTATCAATTGCTGACCGGACGGCATCCTTTCGCAAAGCCGGATGCGAGCCCGATCGAGGCTTTGCGCGCCATCTGCGAGGACGAACCCCGGCGGCCCAGCGCGGTTGCGGAGAACTGGAGCCGCGAATTGCGCGGCGAGCTCGACGCGATTCTTCTGCAGGCGCTCAACAAGAATCCCGCCGCGCGCTATTCCTCGGTGAGCGCCTTCGCCGGCGATCTTCGCGCCTGGCTCGATGGCCTCCCGGTGAGTGCAATCCGCCAGTCGTGGTGGCGGCGAAGCAGGAAGGTCATTCTCCGCTACAAGGCGCTGAGCGCGGCGATTGCGACGGCGGTGCTGGCGCTCATCGCGGGAATCGTGGTCAGCTCGATTGAAGCCAGGCGCGCACTGCGAGCCGAAGGCGAAGCGATCCATCAGCGCGACCGTGCGCAAAGTGAGGAGCGTGAAGCGCAAGCCGAACGCGACCGCGCTTTCGCTGCCGAGAATCAAGCCAAAGCCGATCGTGATCGCGCAATCAGGGAAAGTCAGCGCGCCGACACCGAAGCCATGAACGCCCACACGATTAACGACTTTCTGGAAGAGGACATCCTTGCCCAGGCCGACCCGAACACCGAGCCCGACCCTGACTTGAAGGTGCGCACGGCGCTCGACCAGGCGGCTGCCCGCATCGAGGGGAAGTTTGAAGATCAGCCTTTGGTCGAAGCCTCTCTTCAGCATTCGCTCGCAACCAGCTATCACGGCCTGGGGTTGTACTCCGAGTCGCAGCGCCATGCCGAGCGAGCCCTGGCTCTCAGAAGGAAGTACCTGGGCCTCGATGCCCCTGAAACACTGACAACGACCACGCTCCTTGGGACGATCCTGCTAGATGCATCGCAGTTTGACAAGGCCGAGCCTGTTCTGCGATCTGCCTATGAAACAGCCCGCAAAGTGCTAGGAGAGAGTGCTCCCGGGACGCTCAGCACCGAACAGCAGTTGGCCTCCGTCTGGATGCAGATGGGAAGAATGACCGAAGCTGAGCCTATGCTGAAGCACAATCTGGCGATGCGCCGTCGCGAACGCCCGCGCAACGATGCGGCGCTCAATGAGGCCATCGCTCAACTCGCCGCTCTTTACGAGGCATCGGACCAGCTTGCGAAGGCTGAACCTCTGGCTCGCGAGAGTGTGGAGCTTGCGCTGAAGATTCACGGCCCCGAACATCCTGTCACGCTCTTCTCGCAGTACGTTCTCGCGTCTACGTTGCAGTCGGAGAATAAGCTTGAGCAGGCGGAGCGTATCGATCTCGAGGTGCTGGAAACAAGAAAGCGAGTGTTGGGGCTGGATCATTCGGATACGCTTGACACGATGTACAACCTGGCCAGCGTGTATCTATCCGAGGGAAAATACGAGGACGCCATCCGTCTGCTCAATGTTTACCTTGCAGGAACGACACGCATCTTTGGCGAAGAGGACGCCAAGACATTGACCCCCCTCTACGGCCTCGGCTATGCCTACGTTCAGATAGGCAAGTTCGCGGAAGCGGAACCGCTTCTCAATCGGTTTCTGGAAACGGATAGGCGTTTGAACGGAGAGAATCATCAGGCCCCATTGAAATTTCTCGCCATCCAGCGGCTGGGGATTCTCAATCGTTATCAGGGACGGTACGCGGCTGCAGAACCTCTGGCGCGCGGGGCCGCGGAGGGACTCCAGAAGATGCTTGGACTCGATCACTCGTACACAGTCGGCGCTCTGACCGCATTGGGAGTGCTTCTCCAGGATGAGGGGAAGGACGTGGAGGCTGAGGCGACCCTTTCCAAGGCCCTCGAACTGAACCGTAAGAATTTGACTCCCGGGTATTCCTCCACACGATCTTGCCTGATCTCACTTTCACGGTTGCGCCTGAAGCAGGGACGGGATGCAGAAGCGGAAACGTCGCTCCGTGAGGCCAACGGAATCACGAACGAGCATGGGTATCCAATCTGGGATCGCTTCGAAGGGCAAAGCCTGCTGGGCGCAAGCCTGCTGGGCCAGGGGAAATACGCCGAAGCTGAGCCGCTGTTGATCTCGGGCTACGAAGGACTCGAGAAGCTGAGTCCCGCGATCTCCGTCGAGGCCAATCTGCCCGAGGCGGGCGAGCGGGTTGTGCGGCTTTATACGGCCTGGGACAAGCCGGAGAAGGCCGCTGAATGGCGTCAAAAGTTGCAGCACCCCGAAAAGTAATCGCTATTTATTCATCGCTTCCACTGCATTTCTCCACTCTTCCTGCCAAAACTTCGATTCATCTTGCAAAGAATCCAAGATTTCGTGAACCGGTTTTTCCCGCGTTTCCGCTTATCCAGGTTGAAGCGGTAGATCCCGCGCGAAGGCTGCGATTTTGGATCCCTTCCCGCGCAAAGCCGGAAGGGGTCGCGCAAACAATGGCGCGCGGCATGTCGCCGGCCAGTGCTTCAGGGAGGATGTGTATGCAAATACGAGGACGTCATTTCATTTCAACATGGATGGCCGCAGCGGCATTCTGCCTGTGCGCCTCGTCCGCAACCGCTCAGAACAGCAACGAGTGCCTGCAGAGCTGCACGGCGAGCAGTAATCAATGCCATCAGAAGGCCAATGCGGAATATGCGCAGTGCATGAAGTATTGTTCGCCGGGCCCCACGAACAGTATGTGCACTAAACAATGCGGCGCAAAACAGACCGGCGCCGCGAATGCCTGCCAAAACGCCGAAAAAACCTGCCAGGACCGGTGCTCGGCGAGCTCCGGCTCAGGATCGAACTCGGGCAAGAATACGCGACCCGGCTCGCACGGACGCTTGCTTCCGGCCGATTGACGCTTGCACCGCCCTGCTCCATGGCGCGATGAAGGGCAAGAGCGAAGTCGCCGCCATCTTTGGAGACGCAATCGCAGCCTTTGATGGCTTGCGATTCTTTCCGGGAATCCTAACCGCTCCCGCGAGGAGGAACGATGAAACACCAACGAATTGCTATCCTGGCCGTCATGCTGGCGGCCTTTGGAATCGCCGCGCTTGCTGTCGAATCGGGCGCGCAGAGCAGTACCGACCGCAAGGCGCGCGTGGCTGTTCTGGACTTCGACTACGGCACCGTGATGAGCTCTTCGTCTTCGATCTTCGGGACCAATGTCGATATCGGCAAAGGCATCACGCAGTTGCTGGTCACCGATCTGGTAAAGAACGGAACCTTCTCGGTCATCGAACGCTCCGCTTTGGATAAGGTTCTGGCCGAGCAGAGCTTTTCGAACTCCAATCGCGCCGACCCGGCTTCTGCCGCGCGCATCGGCAAGATCCTGGGCGTGGACTACATCATTGTGGGAAGCATTACCGAGTTCGGCAATGAGACCAATAAGCAGAACGTGGGCGGCAGTGGCGGCAATTTTCACGGCTTCGGGATAGGCGGCGTCGGCCACTCCAACTCCAAGGCCAATGTGGCCATTGACGCCCGAGTCATCAACATCGACACCGCGGAGATTCTGGCTGCCGCCGAAGGCAAGGGCGAGTCCAGCCGCTCCGGAGTTTCGCTGCTCGGTGGCGGCGGTAACTGGAACGGGTTTGGCAGTGGTAACGTCGATTTCGGCTCCAGTAACTTCCAGAACACGATCATCGGAGAAGCCACCAAGAAGGCCGTGGACAATCTGGCCGGGGATCTGGCCGCGAATTCCGGCCGCTTGAGCGCAAACGTGCACACCTTCAAGGGCGAAGGGTTGATCGCCGCCATCGATGGCGGTCAGATTGTTCTCAACGTCGGCGGCAAGGCCGGCATCAAGGCGGGCGACACGATCGAGGTCACCCGCGTGACCCGCGAGATCAAGGATCCCGCCACGGGGCAGGTATTGCGCCGTCTTACCACCAGCGTTGGAACCCTCAGGGCCACGGACGTGGATGACGTCTCGGCCATTTGTACGCCCGTCACGGGATCGGGCTTCCAGGAAGGCGATCACGTCACCTTCACCACCGACCATGCGGTCAATGCCGTCCCCGCCGGCTCCTCGCCCGCCGCCAGCCAGAATTCGCAGGCCCAGGGCTCGTCGTCGACGACGCCGGGCTCTGCAAGCAACTCCCAGGCTTCCCCTTCAACTCCACCGGCGGCCGGCCAGAGCGCCAGCGGCGGCGACCAGCCCAATTTCACCGCCATCAAGGCCGAGTTTGTTCCCGGCGAAAAGACCATCTTCTCCGACGACTTCAGCGACATGGTGGGCGACGAGCCCCCGCCGCACTGGAAGATTCGCGGCGCCACCCCCGAACTGCGCGTGGCCGGGGACACCCGCGAGCTGGCGCTCGTAGGCAACATGTTCGACATCTACCCCAACCTCACCGGCCTGCCCAAGAACTTCACCATGGAGATGGACCTGCGCTGCACTAAAGGAAATGCCAATGGCGCGAGCGTCTGCGGGGAGATCAACTGGTACTTTCACGACAAAACCGGAAAGACGGAATTACTCAAGCTCTGGGTCGCCATGGACAGAGCCACGGAGGACAAAAAAAGCACTGAATGGCGCCTCGGCTTGTGGGACGCCAAGGAGCGTTTGGGTGTAAAGGATCTCGTAACCGACTGGAATCAGCCGGTCAAGCTCGCCATGTGGGTGCAGAACGGCCGCATCCGCTTCTACGTCAATGGCGATCGCGTCTTCGATTTCAATCAGGTGGAGATAGGCGACATCGCCTCGCTGCAGATCGATTTCTGGACCCGTGACGGTACGATTTCCATCCGCCGCGCCCGCTTTGCCGAGTCCGCGCCCGACTTCGGGCAGACCATCATGGCATCGGGCAAGTTCGTCACCCACGGCATTCTCTTCGACACCGACAGCGACCGGGTGAAGCCCGAGTCGGCGGCGGTGCTGCAGATGATTGCCCGCGTGCTGACCACTACGCCCGACCTGAATGTGGAGATCGACGGGCACACCGACGCGACGGGCAATGCGGCCCACAACATGGATCTTTCCAAGCGGCGCGCCGAGGCGGTCAAGAACATTCTGGTGTCGCAGTTCGGCATCGACGCCGGGCGGCTGACCACCGCGGGCTTTGGCGCGACCAAGCCCATCGATAACAACAACACCCCCGATGGCAAGGCCAACAATCGTCGCGTGGAGTTTGTGCGAAAGTCAGCGCCAAGTAATTAACGCATCCGGCACATCGCCGTTTCGACGAAAGAGAGAGCACGATGAAAAGCAAAATCACGCTCGGATTGCTGGCCGCGATGGCGTTCCTGCTGACGGGCACGAATGCTCAGGGACAGATGTTCAAGAACATGCCTCCCATGCCGCCCTTGCCGGAAGGCTTTCAGGCGCCCAACCCCGATCCTCCCAATCCGTGGAGAACCGCGGGCATGGGCGATGGGAGACAAGGCGAGAAGAAAAATCTATTGCCGAAGTGCTTCGGCGTGCCGGCAAAGGCATCTCTGGGCTACTCATGGATGATCGGGGGTCAGCAGTTCATTATCGACACCGAGCTGCGGCAGCCAGAAGAGCCCCCACAAAATGCGGCGGGGTTTCTCGAAGAGCCGGCCGGCAAGTCGGCGTACCGCGGCGGCGTGATCGTCTTTCGCAAAACGAGCTTCCATGCCACGGTCGGCATCGACGCGAAAGGCGAGTGCGGCGGCACGATTGAAGGCTGGTCGGTGAACTGGCACGGGGTTGTGAATGGAAAGATGCTGGCTATTTCCCTGCTGAACTACTACGGCGGCAAAGTGGAAGCGCAAAGTGTCGTCGACGGCTTGATCGGCAAGTTGAGCGACGTGGCGCAGAGCGTCAACTAAGGCGGTTCCAGAATACCCGTGCCCCGCGTAGCTCGGTGAAAGGTGGCGTTTTCTTGAGGAAAACGCCACTTGGCGTCCCTGCACCTGGGTACAGCAATTCTGGAATCGCTGTAAGGCTCCGCCGCGTGAATTCGCACCCATGGACTTGGTGCTATCCCATCCTTTCGCCCTCAAAATAGGCGAAAGGGCGGGGCACGGCAAGTCCTTATTCAAGCGATCAGAAAACTAATTTGACCCGATTTTCCTCCCGTTTCCGCTTAGACACAGTAGAGCAAATCAGGAATTCATGCAGGAAGCAGGATAGTTTCGCGGTTGCCGCTCCTTTCAGGGGACAAGGTTTTCGGAAACATCCATCCTTCCTGCGTGAGTTACCGATCCTCTGAACGCTGGAGCGCGCATGGCTCCGGCCCTCAGTGCGCTCGAGTCGCGCCCGCCCCCGGCGCAATCGGAAAGGAATCGCCATGGACCTCCGCTCCCACTTTGCCTCCTCGAAGTTTTTCGCTGTTCATCCGGCTGCCGCAATGAGCCTGAACCGGCTCCGGGCGCTCGTGCTTCTGGCCGCGATCGCTTCGCTCGGCCTGGCGGCCATGGCGCAGTCCGCTCATTTCGGCGGACAGGCAGACGCGACGGCGACGCAGTTGATGTCACCGCAGTCGCTGGCCGTCGATAGCCTGGGCAACGTATTCGTGTCGAACGGCGAAGCCGCAATGGGTTCTCCCATGGGGGTCTACAAGGTGGAGGCCGTCAACGGCCGGGTCTCGCATTCCTCCACGGTGGTTCCGATCACGACGCTCACCGGAAGCCTGGCCGTGGACGCCGGGAACAACCTTTACATCGCGAACCAAAGCAATCACAGCGTCTATAAATACGCGGTCGTTGGCGGCGAGGTGACCTCGAGTTCGTCCATGACCGTGGTCAGCAGCAACGATTTCACTGCGCCCACGGCGCTGGCCGTCGACAGCAGCGGCTACCTGATTGTCGTTGACCAGGGGAAATATGTTTACCGGCTCGCTCCCGACGACAGCAGCAGCAATCGGATAGGCGCCGGCTACTTTTACGGCGACTCGGTCGTGGGCGTGGCGGTCGACGGCGCCAACAACGTCTACGTCGCCGATGCGACCGAGGGCGCCGTCTACCAGATCGAGGCCGAGGATGGCGCAGTCTCTGGCAGTTCGCCGGTCTGGGATATTGTCTGGCCGAACGGTACGCTCACGGCCGTGGCGGCGGACGCCAAGGGCGACGTCTACTTCAGCGATAATCCGAATCCTGGGACGGGCGAAGCTCAGGAGATTCCGGCCGGCACATCCATTCCCGAATTCGTCTACAGCAGCTACACGGCGCCCAGCCTTCCTGTGGCGCTTGCGACGGGCCTGCACGGAGAGATTTATATCGCCGACATTGCCAACGGGTCGATAGTGAATCCGCAGGTGCGGATCGTCCTGGCTGCTCCGCCGGATTTCGGCAAGGTAACCTTCGGCCAGACCAGCAGCGCGAATCTTCCTTTCACCTTCGATTCCACAACCTCGCTGGGTAACACCATCGCGAGCGTACTCGGGCAGGGAGTCAGCGGGCAGGAGTTCACCTACCAGGCCCAAAGCGATACCGCGTACTGCCAGGCAAATCAAACCTACCAGACCGGCCAGACCTGCCTGATGGCGGTGCAATTCTCGCCGCAGCATCCGGGGCTGCGGCTGGGCTCGGCGGAGTTGCTGGACATGTACGGCAACATCCTTGCCAGCGTGCCTCTCACGGGCACCGGCGTTGCGGCACAGCTTTCTTATATGACCTTCACCGCGCCCACGAACCTTTACTTCCATAACAGCGGCGACCCTTCGGGCGTGGCCGTCGATTCCCAGGGCGATGTGTTTTATGCCGATTCGGATCAGGACACGGTCTTTGAACTGGTCGGCGGCGGCGGTCCACCTCAAACGATCTCCAGTTCTTTCGGCTGTCCCGAAGCTCTGGCTTTCGACGGCGGCGGCAATCTGTTTGCGGCCGATTACTGCAACAGGACCGTCTACGAGATCCAGGCCGACAGCACCGGCCATCTCTCCACGAATTCCAACGTCATTGACCTGAGCAGTGTCGCCGGTTTCAGCGGCTTCAACGCGCCGTGGGGCGTGGCCGTCGATGGCGCAGGCAACGTCTTCGTCACCGACGCCAACTCCTCCGGCGTAGGCTCGGTCTACGAGATCGTGGCCGACAGCACCGGCCACATCTCCGGCTCCTCGTCCGTGATTCAAATCGCTACGGGTTTCAGCCAGCCGATGGGCCTGGCCCGGGATGCGAATGGAAACCTCTTCCTGGCCGACACGCACAACCTTCTAGTGAAAGAGATCGTGGCCGTGAACGGGCAGGTCTCGGCAAGCTCTCCGGTGGTGACCGTCGGCAGCGGCTTCCTCTTTCCCACCAGCGTCGCCGTCGATGCCGCCGGGAACGTCTATGTGACCGACGAAGACAATACCGAGGCCAATTGCACGGTGAAGGTCATCCTGGCCTCGAATGGCGCGGTCTCGGCCACCTCCAAGGTCCTCACCGTGACTAACGGCCTCGTCTTGCCCTGGGGTATTACCGTGGACACCAGCGGCAATCTCTTCTTTACCAATCAGACCAACGCTTCGGTGCAGGAACTGCCCTTTGGCACGGAGCCCGCGCAGATCACCTTTAATACGTCCACGCCGGTGGGCACGCCGGATGCGGCCGACGATCCGCAATCGCTTACGCTGGCCAACATCGGCAACGCCGCGCGCAGCTTCTCCTCGGCTGCCTCGATCCAGGGCGGAGATTTTCTCTTCGACAGCGCCACCACCTGCTCGCAATCGGGCGCGTACACGATCAATTCCGGCAGTTCCTGCACGCTGGCCATCGACTTTCAGCCTTCGGCTTCGGGCCCACTCTCGGACGCGCTTACCCTTGGCGACAGCTCCCTGTCCGCGATCACGCTCAGCGGCACCGGCGCGACCGAGCCGATGCTCTCGGTTCCCGCGACGTACAACTTCGGCAACGTCCAGGCGGGCACAACGGCTTCCACACTGCTGACGGTCTCGAACACCGGCGACGCTCCGATGCAGCTCAATTCGCCTGCGCTCATTGCCCGCACCAGCGGCGCCGTGGATTTCACCGTGGGCACGAGCGGAAACTGCCAGGCGGGTGGGAATGTGAACGCCGGCGGCAGTTGCACCGTGGAGATCGATTACTCACCGGCGGCAGGTGTCTACGGCAACGAAGCGGCCGTTTTCACGATCTCGAGCAACGGAGGAACAAAGTCGATCGGCGTCAGTGGCGCCTCGCTGCTTTCGTTGACCCAACCGGTCCTGGCGGCCTCCACCGCGACGCTGGACTTTGGCGCGCTGGCGCTGGGCGTCGAGTCGTCGCCGATCACCCTTACGTTGACCAACGAAGGCGCGGGAACGCTGCACTTCACCGATCTGACAACGACCTCCGGTGTGGAGGACTTTTATTGGCAGTTTGAGACCGCCATCGGAGTTTCCGGAAATACCTGCGTATCGACCCAACACTATGGAGCCACGCAGTTATCCACCGGACAGAGCTGCACGATTCAGTACCAATTCATGCCCTGGCTCAACGGCGCGCGGCAGGGCAACCTTCACGTCGGCAGCAACTCGGCTGGCGGAGATTTCAACCTGAACCTGCAAGGAGTCGGTGTGCTGCCGCCGGGCGTGATCGCCGTTATTCCGCAACAGGGATTCTCGATCCAGGGAGGCGGAAAACATGCGGCGATCGATCCGGCCCGGCATACGGTGCTCGCCGACAGTGGCGGCTACCTGACTACGATCGACACCAACACGCTGGCCTACAACTCGATTCCCTGGGCCTATGTGAGTTCGCCGACCGCGCTGGCCCTCGATGCTGCCACGGGCAAGCTGTATGGCGCGGGCGGCAGCGGAATCCACATCTTCGATGAACAGACGCAGACCGCGAGCTTCTTCAGCGTGCCGACCGAAACCTTCGGCGATATTGCCGTTAACCCGGTGACCAACAAGATTTACCTGACCGATTACTCAACCAAGTTCGGCGTGCTGGACGGCGCTACGAATACGTATTCGACGATCGCTCCGGCCTATCCGTATTCCATTATCAATTCCGCATCTATAGCGGTGGACTCCGGCCACGACTATGTCTACGTGCTCGATAACTACACGGGGAAACTCGTGCCGATCAACGGGTACACAAACCAACCCGCGATTACGAACACGATCACCGGACTTCCGACACAAGGCACGATTCTCACTTTCGATCCGATGTCGGATACGCTCTATACGAATGGATCGAGTTCGTTCCTGAGCGTGATCTCTGGCTATACAGATCTCGTGAGCAAGATCCCCGGCATTGACAACACCGGCACCGTCACCGTGAATCCAGTGACGGACTACACTTACGCCTCGAATTTCCCCTCAGGCTGCTGCAGTCCTACCATGACCGCCACGGTCGAGGTGATCAACAGTTTCGATCAGTCGCTCGTCGCTAATGTCCCCGTGGGGCAGGCAAGCACCGGACCCGAGGCCATCGCCGTCGATACGGTGAGCAACGAAATCTATGTATCGAACGGCAGCAGCCAGACCATAGGCAGCAGCAACACGGTTTCGGTGATCGACGGCGCCACCAACACCGTTTCCGCTACCGTGGCCACAGACTACGGTCCCGGCGCGATCGTCGTGGACGAAACAAACCACCGCGCCTATGTGATGAACGCGCGCTATCTGCCGCAAGGCAATCCCACGGGCAGCGTCTTCGTCATCGCCAGCCCCAAGGAAGACGGGCCGACCGTAGCCCCGGCGATTACCGCCTCTTTCGGCACGGGAGTTATCGGCGTCAGTGCCACCGTTTCGCTGAGCTTCACCATTACCAATCCCAACAGCAGTTCCACGCTTTCCAGCGTCGGCTTTCAGGCGCTGCTTCCCAGCGGCCTCGAGGCAACGGCGGGGACTACGGCGGCCTGCGGCGGAGCCCTGGCCACGGCCGCGAACGGCGCGCTGACTCTGACCGGCGCGCTGATTGCTCCCAGCGGCCAGTGCACCGTCAGCCTCACGGTAACCGGAACCGCTGCCGGCACCTACACGCTCACATCCGGCGCGGTCGCCGCCTGGCCCAGCCTGACCGGAAATACAGCCTCGGCAACGCTGACGGTAAGCAACAGCCCGCTTGTCAATGGCACGGTCACGGCATACGGACTGCCTCTGGCGGGCGTGACAATCACCTACCAGGCGGACACATCGAGTTATCAGTCGGGCACGACCGTGACCGATAACAACGGGAATTATTCCTTCGCCGTTACCGCGGGATGGAGCGGACTGATTACTCCGTCGCTCACCGGCTACACCTTTACGCCTTCGAACAACTGGATCCCGGCCGTCACCTCCAGCGCCACGCAGAGCTTCACCGCCGTCATCACTCCGCCGGTGGTGGCGACCGCATCGACCATCGGTTCGGCCTCCACTACCATCGCCAGCGGCGGCGCGGTGGCCGACCAGGGCGGTGCGCCAGTGACGGCGCGCGGCGTCTGCTATGGCACGGCGGCCAATCCTGCGATTACGGCTAGCTGCACGTCGGACGGCTCCGGCGCCGGAGCCTTCACCAGCACTCTCACCGGTCTGGCGCTGAACACGACCTATCATGTGCGTGCGTACGCCACCAGTGCCGCCGGCACCTTCTACGGCAGCGATTTGCAGTTCACAACCATGAGCCCGAGCGCATCCAGCGTGGCCGGAGCCTATGCCTACATCACCGGCGGCATCAGCAATTCCGTTAACGTAATCGATACCGCCAGCCAGAACGTACTTGGCACGGTTGTCGTCAATCCGGCAGGGCCAATGTATTGGGGCGACTTCTGCCCCCGTGGCGTTGCCAACAGTTCCACCAGCGGGAAGATCTATGTGGCCTCTCTGTGCGTGAACGCCATCTCGGACATCAACGCGAGCACTCTCAGCGTCTCCGATTACATCCTGGTGCCGATTACAAGCGGCGGCTCGACCATGGCGGCGGTTACCAGCCTGGACGGCTCGCTCGTCTACGTGAGCGACGATGAGGGACCGGGGCCTTCCGCCGGCAACATTCACGTCATCAATACATCCAACGACGCCATCAGCTCCTTCCACATCGGCAAGGCTTCCTACGATTTGAAGCTGCATCCCGACGGAATCCACCTCTACGCGACCAATCGGGACGACAGCACGGTTACGGCCGTGGACCTGACCACCAACGCCGCTACTGCCACCATCGGCACAGGCCAGTACCCGTTCGGCATGGTCATCAACAACGCCGGCACACGCGCCTATACGGCGAACTACGGCGACAATACGGTCTCCGTCATCGATGTGGCCGCCGGTTCGCCCACTCTGAATACCGTCCTTCAGACAATCCCCGTTGGCAACGTTCCCATGGATGTGGCGGTCAGCGCCGATGGCAGCCGCCTCTATGTCTCCAATTACAACGACCATACAGTCTCGGTTTTCAACACCGCCGGCGACGCGAATACTCTCGTCGGAACCATCACCCTGCCGTACGCGCCAGAGGGACTGGACATGCAGCCAGGCAGCACTTACCTATGGGTGCTGCTGCCCGGCGCCGACGAGGCTGTCATTTTCAATACAGCCGGCGACGCCAACACGATCGTGAACACCATCGCTGTGAGTGGTAAGCCCTTCCAACTCGGATCGTTCTTCTCGACGGTCGCAACGGCAACAACCGGCCGGCACACCCCCATCATTAACTGGACTGCGCTGGCGGCGATTACTTATGGCACGGCGCTCGGCAGCACGCAACTGAACGCTACGGCCAGCTACAACGGATCGACTGTTGACGGAACGTTCACCTATACTCCGGCGGAAGGCGCGCTGCTGAACGCGGGAGTCAACCAGACACTCTCGGTCGCCTTTACGCCGGCGGATACGAACGACTATAACCCGGCGACAGGATCGGTGAGCCTGACGGTGAACAAGGCGACGCCGACGGTGAACTGGACTGCGCCGGCGGCGATTACTTATGGCACGGCGCTCGGCAGCACGCAATTGAACGCCACAGCGAGCTTCAACGGAGCGACGGTCGCGGGAACCTTCACTTATACGCCGGCCTCGGGCACGTTACTGAGCGCCGGAGCCAACCAGACACTTTCGGTCGCCTTTACGCCGGCGGATACGAACGACTATAACCCGGCGACGGGATCGGTGAGCCTGACGGTGAACAAGGCGACGCCGACGGTCAACTGGACCGCTCCGGCAGCGATTACGTACGGCACGGCGCTCGGCAGCACGCAACTGAACGCCACGGCGAGCTTCAACGGATCGACGGTGCCGGGAACCTTCGCCTACACGCCGGCGGCGGGCACGGTGCTGAACGCAGGGGCCAACCAGACGCTTTCGGTCACCTTCACGCCGACAGACACGACTGACTACACCACGGCAAACGGCTCGGTGAGCCTGACGGTGAACAAGGCGACGCCCACAATCAACTGGACTGCACCGGCGGCAATCACTTATGGCACGGCGCTCGGCAGCACGCAATTGAATGGCACAGCGAGCTTCAACGGAGCGACGGTCGCGGGAACCTTCACTTATACGCCGGCCTCGGGCACGTTACTGAGCGCCGGAGCCAACCAGACACTCTCGGTCACGTTCACGCCGACCGACACGACTGACTACACCACAGCAAACGGCTCGGTGAGCCTGACGGTGAACAAGGCGACGCCCACAGTCAACTGGACTGCTCCGGCAGCGATTACGTACGGCACGGCGCTCGGCAGTACGCAACTGAATGCGACGGCCACTTACAACGGAGCGACGGTCGCGGGAACCTTCACTTATACGCCGGCCTCGGGCACGG
>Ga0326727_10012766_pt1 | contig 18998 bp, 14 predicted proteins | sample MB2enrmetagenome_FD_207643 | JGI IMG/M metagenome (GOLD analysis project Ga0326727, IMG submission 207643) | Lab enriched peat soil microbial communities from McLean, Ithaca, NY, United States - MB29MY | ecosystem: Environmental > Terrestrial > Soil > Wetlands > Peat | place: USA: New York...
TGCGTTCTGGGAATACAGGTGCTGCTCGCATGCCGGACCATGCGTTGGAAGGGCGCGTTCCCGCGCGCCGCGCTCCAACTCGATGCTCCCGCAGGTCCTAAGAATCTTAGTAACGCAACACTCTGCCTGGATGGCAGCACGCCGGTCGTGGCAGCCGAATACGACGGGCACAAACTCACTCTGGTTCTCGATACCGGCATGGGCCGCACCGTGCTGCACGCCAGTTTCGCCAGGGAGTTTCCGAAACTGGTCAACGGATCGGGCAAGAGCGCCACCAGGTTCTTCTCGGGATATGGCGGCGGCGCAAAAGTGCAGACGATGACCCTGCCGCGCCTGACGCTCGGTTTCGGCGGTTTCGATACGGTCTTTCGCCACATCGATGTGTACATGAAGGGGTCGCAATCGGGTTGGCTGGACGGCGTGCTCGGAACCGATTTTCTCAACAAGGCGCGCGAGGTGACGATCGATTTCGAGTCGATGACGGTCTCGCTCCGGTAGGCCTACCCCGCCACCCGCTCAATCGCCTCCGCCCCGCAGATCTCCTCCACCACCTTGCGGAATTCGCGGTCGGGCCGCACTTTCGCCGGCACGTCCAGCAGCACCGAAAAATCCCGCGGCGCTTCCAGGCGCAAACGCACCTGCGTCTCGCCCGGCTTGCGGCGGAATAATTCCTCGAGCGCCTGCGCTTTGTCCACGCTTCCGTTGCGCCCCAGCCACACGCGGATGGAAATCACCGCCGGCAGATCCACCCGCGCGTTGTCCAGAGCCACAATCTCCTGCACCGAGATCTTGGGCGGCCCGCTCTCTTCCGGCAGCGCCAGGCCGCGCACCATCACCGCCTGGTCTTCCACCACCAGCGGCGCCAGGCGCTCGAAGCTGGCCGCGAAGACCAGCGCTTCCACCGACCCGTTGCGATCCTCGAGGGTCATCGCCGCCCACGGCTTGCCCTCGCGGTTGCGCTTGCGCGTAATGCCCGTCAGCACGCCGCACAGCGCCACTTCCGCGCCCTTGCCGAGGCCTTCCAGGTTGCCGCTGTCGTGGGTGGCCAACTCGGCGACTTTGTCCGCGTAGCGGTCCAGCGGGTGGCCCGTCACCCAGAACCCCAGCATTTCTTTCTCGCCGGCAAGCTTTTCTTTGTCGGTGAAATCGGGGACGTTGGGCAGCGGTGCGGAGTGCGCTTCCCCGGCCATGGCCTCGCTGAAAAGCCCCACCTGCCCGCTCTCCCGGTCGCGCCAGGCCCGCTGTCCCGCTTCCATCGCGCCTTCCACGGCCGCGAATTTTTGCGAGCGCGTTCCTTCGAGCGAGTCCATGGCGCCGGCGCGAATCAGGCTCTCGATCATGCGCCGGTTGATGGCGCCCAGGTCCACCTTCTCGCAGAACTGGTCGAGCGAGAGGAAGCGGCCCACCTCCTGCCGCGCCTTGCCGATCGCCTCGACCGCCGATTGCCCCAGGTTCTTCACCGCTCCCAGCCCGAAGCGGATCGCTTGCCGGTCGGGCGTGAAGCTCCAATCCGAGTGGTTCACGTCCGGCGGGAGAATCGTGATCCCCATTTCGCGGCACTCGTTGATGTACTTCACCACCTTGGCCGTGTTCCCGGTTTCCGAGGTGAGCAGCGCCGCCATGAAGTCCACCGGGTAGTGCGCCTTCAGGTACCCCGTCACGAAGGCCAGGTAGGCATAGGCCGCCGAATGCGATTTATTGAACCCGTATCCCGCGAACTGCTCCATCAGATCGAAGATCTTCTCGATCTTCCTCTGCGGGAACCCGCGTTCCAGCGCGCCTTGGATGAAATGTTCGCGCTGCCGGGCCATCTCTTCGGCCTTCTTCTTCCCCATGGCGCGGCGCAGCACGTCGGCCTCGCCCAGAGAATAGCCAGCCAGGCGGTTCGAGATCTGCATCACCTGCTCCTGGTACAGGATGACGCCGTAAGTCTCTTCCAGCAGCTCCTTCAATTCCGGAAGGTCGTACTGCACCGTGCGCCGCCCCCACTTGCGCTCGATGAAATCGTCGATCATGCCGCCCTGGATCGGCCCCGGCCGGTAGAGGGCGTTCAGCGCCGTCAGGTCTTCGATGCGGCTCGGCTGGTAGCGCCGCAGAATGTCGCGCATGCCGCTCGATTCGAACTGGAACACGCCGCTGGTGAAGCCCTTGGCGAAAATCTCGTAGGTCGCCTTGTCGTCCAGCGGCAGATCCTCCGGCACCACTTCCACGCCGTGCCGCTTCTGGATCAGCCGCAGCGCGTCCTCGATCAGCGTGAGCGTGGTCAGCCCCAGAAAGTCCATTTTGAGAAGCCCCAGCTTCTCGAGGCCGTTCATATCGAACTGCGTCACGATTTCGTCGCGGTTGGTCTTGTAGAGCGGCACCAGTTCCGTGAGAGGTTGGGGCGAGATCACCACCCCCGCCGCATGCACCGAGCAGTTGCGCGCCAAGCCTTCCAGGCGCAGCGCCACCTTCAGCACGTCGTCCACGCGCGGGTCTTTCCTGGCCGCCTCGCCGAATCCCGGCTCCATCTTCATGGCGTCCGGAAGCGAGATGTTGAGGACGTTCGGCACCATCTTGGTGAGGCGCTCCACCTCCGCGTACGGCATCTCGAGGGCACGGCCGACGTCCTTGATGGCCGCCCGCGCCCCCAGCGTGTTGAAGGTGATGATTTGCGCCACCTGTTCCCGGCCGTACTTTTCGGTGACGTATTGGATCACCTCGCCGCGGCGGTTCATGCAGAAATCGATGTCGATATCGGGCAGGTTCACGCGCTCCGGATTCAGGAAGCGCTCGAACAGCAGCCCGTATTGCAGCGGATCGATATCGGTGATCGCCATGGCATAGCTCACCAGGCTGCCCGCCGCCGACCCGCGCCCCGGCCCCACCGGAATCCCGCGGCTCCTGGCGTAGCGGATGAAGTCCCAGACAATCAAAAAGTATCCCGAGAACTTCATCTTCTCGATCATCTGAATTTCGCGATCCAGGCGCTCCGCGTACTCCGCAACGTGGTGCTTAAGAGCCCCCTTAAGCCGCATCGCCTCGAGGCGCGGGCGCCGCTTCTCGAATCCCAGCCGCGCGACATATTCGAAATACGTGTCCGTCGAGTGGCCTTCCGGCACCTCGAATTTCGGGAAAGGCTCCTTCACCTCCTCGAGGCTGACGTTGCAGCGCTCGGCGATCTCCCAGGTGCGGTCGAGCGCGTCTTCCAACTCGCCGAACAGCTCCATCATTTCCGGGCGCGACTTCAAATAGAATTCGGGCGCCCCCCAGCGCATGCGGGTCGGGTCGCTCATCCCCTTGCCGGTCTGGATGCACAACAGGATCTCGTGTGCGCGCGCGTCTTCCCGGCGGAGATAGTGCGAGTCGTTGGTGGCCACCAGCGGCAGCCCCGTCTCTTGCGAAAGCCGGTTCATTTCCGGAGTGAGCCGCCGGTCCTGGTCCAGGTGATGGTCCTGGATTTCCAGGAAGAAGTTGTTCCTCCCGAACACGTCCGCGTAGGTGTGCGCCACCCGCCGCGCGTCGTCGTATTTATCCGCCAGCAGCGTCTCCGGGATGTGCCCGCGCAGGCACGCCGACATCGCGATGAGCCCTTTGGAGTGCTCCGCCAGTAGGTCCAGATCGATGCGCGGCTTGTAATAGAACCCCTCGAGATACCCCGTCGAGACCAGCTTGATGAGGTTGCGATACCCCTCCTGGTTCTCGCACAGCAGAATCATGTGGTTGTAGCGGTCCGTCTCCGCCCGCGTCTTGTGCCCCTGCTGCGAAACGTAGACCTCGCACCCGATCACCGGATGCACTCCCGCCGCCTTGGCCGCATTATAGAACTTGACCGCGCCGAACAGGTTCCCGTGATCGGTCATGGCCACGGCCGGCATCTTCCGCTCGACCGTGGCCTTCATGAGCTGGTCGATATCGGAGGCCCCATCCAGCAGGGAGTAATCGGTATGGCAATGCAGGTGGACAAACGGCATGGTCGAGTCGGCTCCTCACAAGCGGCCGGGCACACCGCCATCTTAACAGGCGGGCGCGGGCGGTAAGTGCATCGCTCTCAAGCTGCGCGCGGAGTGAAGAACGGCGCCATCATGCGGGCCGGCGAAGCGGCGTCGAAACGGCGTACTCGACGGACATGGGATTTGCCATGCGCTTCGAAGCATCGAGTATCTCGAAACTTACCATGCTGCCACCGGCGGCATAGACCCGCATCGGGCGCGACGCCGTCGGCGCTACGCTATGTCAGGCACCGATCTCGTGGAGGGCGAGGTCGAGTGCGGGGACCAAAGCAGGTAAATCCTCCGTGACGGTCGTCCATACAATATCCAAGTCTACGTCGAAGTATGCGTGAACAAGACGATTCCGCATCGACACGATGCTGGCGAAAGGAATCACAGGAAAGCGTTGCCGGGTTTCGGGGCCGATCTTGGAGGCCGCTTCTCCAAGGATCTCCAGACATCGCGTCAGCGCCATTTCCAGCATCAGATTCCGCGAGAGGTCCAGCCGCTCGCGGCCGTTTGCCAGTTCCAACGCCGCTGCGGCGGCTTCCCGCATGTGGCGGAGCCGGATGGCTTCAGGGTTCGGCATAAACGGGCACGGCGGTCCCCAGGACGTCGTCGCGGAAATAGCGGCTGAGGTCCATGGGAGTCCGCAGATCGATCCTCCGTCCGCCTAGAATCCGGCTCAATTCCGCCTCCATCTCCGCCAGGCGAAAGAAGCCGACTCGCTCTTTTGGGTGGAATTCCACCAGAATGTCGATATCGCTTGAATCTGAGAAGCGATTCGTCAGGATGGAACCGAAGAATGCCAGTCGGCGGATTCCGTTACGGGCGCAGAAATCGGCGATCTCAGCTTCGGGAACGTTGATTTGAGCGAGCGTCATCCTGGTCTAATTATGGCGCAACCGACCCGCCGCCAGTAGGCCTGCTACCCTACTTCTGCCCGTAGTACGCCGTGGGGCCGTGTTTGCGGAAGTAGTGCTTGTCGCGCAGCGGGTCGGAGATGGGGACGGCGGCGGGGTTGATGGCCAGCGTCTGGCAGGCCATGGCCGCAAGTTCTTCCACGATTGCAGCCATGTGCGCGGCGTCGGCGGGCGATTGGCCCCAGGTGAAGGGGCCGTGTCCGGCCACTAGCGCGGCGGGGCAGCCGAGCGGGTCGCGGGCTTCCAATAAACGGATGATCGCCACGCCCGTGTTGGCTTCGTATTCGGATTCAATCTCCACGGGCGTGAGCGGGGCGGTTACCGGCACCGGGCCGTGAAAGTAGTCCGCATGCGTGGTGCCGAAGCAGGGGATCTCGCGGCAGGCTTGCGCCCAGGCGGTGGCGTGGCGCGAGTGGGTATGCACTACGCCGCCGATGGAAGGGAGCGCGCGATAGAGCGCCACGTGCGTGGGCAAATCGGAAGACGGGCGCAGGGCGCCTTCCACCACGCGGCCATCGAGATCCACGATCACCATGTCGGCGGGCGTCATCTTTTCGTAGGGAACGCCGCTGGGCTTGATGGCGACGAGACCCTGCTCGCGCGAGAGGCCGCTGGCGTTGCCAAACGTGTACAGGACCAGGCCGCGGCGCACCAACTCGAGATTGGCTTCGTAGACCTCGGCTCGCAGCGCTTCAAGCACTCTGGCCTCCTCGCGCGCGCGCCGCGATTCGGCGCAACCCGGGCAAAACATCGCCCTCGCCGAAGGCAAAGTAGAGCTTGCGGAAGAGCGGGTACAACTCGGCATACGTTGCGGCGGCCGTCCTTTCCGGCTCGATGGTGGTATATCCGGGGCACAGCGCGTCCTGCGCCTCTTCGATGGAGTGGAACGCGCCCGCCGCCAGAAACGCGAAGATCGCCGAGCCCAGGCTGGTCACATCGCCCTTGGGCACCAGGATGGGCTTTCCCATCGCGCTGGCGTATACCTGGTTGAGCACGGGGTTCTTCTGCGGGATGCCGCCGCCATTGATAATCCGGCGCACCGGCACGCCGTGCTCCTCCATGCGCTCCAGAATCACGCGCGTGTGGAAGGCCGTGCCTTCGATGGCCGCGAACAGTTCATCCTGGGCCGTGTGAGTGAGGCGCCATCCCAGCGTGACGCCGCTCAGCTCGGGGTTCACCAGGACGGTGCGGTCGCCATTGTCCCAGGTGAGGCGCAACAGGCCGGTCTCGCCGGCGCGATAATGCTCCAAGCCGCGCGACAATTCGGCGACGGTCGTGCCGGCGCGCCGCGCGATGGCCTCGAAAATGTCGCCCGTGGCCGACATGCCGGCTTCGATGCCGATGCGTTGCGGGTCAATCGACCCGGGCACCACGCCGCAGACGCCGGGAATCAGTTCCGGCTTCTCCCCGATGGCCATGATGCAGGTGGAGGTCCCCACCACGTTCACCACGTCGCCCAACCGCACGCCGGCGCCGATGGCGTCCCAGTGCGCGTCGAACGCGCCAACGGGAATGGGGATGCCGGCGCGCAGGCCGAGCCTCGCCGCCCAGGCCGGAGCAAGCCGGCCGGCGATCTGGTCCGAAGTGGCGTAGCGGCCGGCCAACTTGGCGCGCACGCCGGCAAGCAGCGGATCGACCGCACCCAGGAACTTCTCCGACGGAAGACCGCCCAGGCCCTCGTTCCACATCCACTTGTGGCCCATGGCGCAGACACTGCGCGGAACCAAGGCCGGATGGGTGATTCCGCACAGCACGGCCGCCACCATGTCGCAGTGCTCGAGCGCCGTGGCGAAGCGGCCACGTTTCTCGGGATTGTGGCGCAGCCAGTGCAGAAGCTTGGCGAAGCCCCACTCGGAGGAGTAGATGCCGCCGCACCAGTCGATGGCCTTGAGGCCCCGGCTGCGGGCTGCGGCGGTGATCTCGGCGGCTTCCTTCCAGGCGCGATGATCGCACCAGAGATAGTAGTCGTCGATGGGCTCGAGATGCGCGTCCACCGGGATTATGGTCGAGCCGGTGGTGTCGAGAGCGATGGCGTCGATGGCGTTGCCGTCGATGGCGGCGGCCTCAATGGCGCGGTGCGTGGCCTCCGCCAGCGCCTTCATATGGTCGGCGTGGCTCTGGGTGGCGTAGTCGGGATCGTCCTTCTTGCGGAGGAGCGGGTACTCCGCCACGCCAGAGCCAAGACGGCCCTTGGCGCTGTCGAAAATGGAAACCCGCACGCTCAAGGTTCCGAAGTCTACGCCGGCGACAATGCTCAATGTAACCTCCAGATAGAAAATGTGCCCGCGGCATTCGCCAACGGCTGAGATCCTCCAAAATCTTGCGGCAAAGCCAAATCAGGAATACGATCAAAAGCGCAATACGGAAGGCGAAAAACTCGAAGTCTGCGAAGGGGTCGACATTGTAGCTCACACCCACCTCCAGTCAGCACTAGCTGTGCTGATACACCTTCCAGCCCAGGTAGTTTGTCGCGGCTTCCTGCACGGCCGCGGCCACGGGCGCCAGGTTGGCCGCCACATGATGCTCGAAGCCGCGCTCGCAGATGAAACGGAGCAACTCTTGCAGCCTGGGGATGCGCACCACGCCGGCGCCGCCAAAGGTTTCGAGTGGATCGTCGGTGAACTCGCCTTCGCCTACGTAGCCCTGAATCGAGCCTGCGCGATCATTGGTCGAAAAGCGCGCGAAACTCATGGGGCCGGATTTCACGCGGCCGACGCAGGTTCCGTAAGTGTTGTCGCGGCCCACGGTGCCGGCGATGATCTGCTGGAAGTCCATGCGGCTCTCCTTGAAGAAGTGCTTGGGGAGATTGCTGCAATGGAAGCAGACGGCTTTGTCGGGGTCTTCGCCGTAATTGTTGTTCCAGTCGAGCAGGGCGCTGGGCGTTCCCGAGGCCAGTTGCAGGGCGTGCATGCCAATGACGCCGCAGATATCCACCTCGCAGGCGCTGGACATCAGGCGCTCGCTCATCATGCTCATCACCGTGCAGGGCACCACGCCGAAGAACTCTTCGAGCGAAGTCCAGCACTGCACGGCGCTGATGGCGCAATCGGTCTGGGCCATCCACTCATCCACCACGGCGCCGAGCTTGGCCATCTTCATTAGCGGTTCGGCGGGGACGCCATCGGTCGGCACGTAGCGCCGGATGGCCTCCAGTTTGGCGACCGCTGCGGGGTCGTGGTCGCTCATGCGGGCGATGCGGCCCAGGATTTCGGAAAGGTCGATAGGCTCGACGGAGATGCCGGCGGCCTCGAGGATCTTCTCGCTGTAGCGGACGGTGTTGAAGGCGGCAGGCCGCGCGCCGATGGCGCCGATACGCAACCGCCGCAGGCCGCGCACCACGCGGCACACGGCGGCGAACCAGTCGAGGTCGTGGCGGAAACAGTCGGAATCCGGGGCCTCGGTGTGGCGCGTGGTGAGCGAGTAGGGAATCCCGTACTGGGTCAGGTTGTTGCACGCGGACATCTTGCCGCAGAAGCTATCTCGACGGTCCGTTATGGTCATGCGGGCGGGCGTATCGGGGGTGGCCTGCACCAGCACGGGCACGTTCAGATCGGCCATGCGCAGGGTGTCGGCTATGGCACGCTCCTCGCCGAAATTCGGCAGGGTGACGATGACGCCGTCGATCGACTCGCGGTGTTTCTTGAACAGGTCCGCACAGCGCGCCGATTCCGCGCGCGTCTCCACGGCCCCGAACTTGGTGTCTTCCGGACCGGGCGCGACCGCCTGGTACCCGGCCTTCTCGAGGACCGCAAGCATTTCAGAGCGCCCGCTCTGGGCGAGATGGTCGGGGAAAAATCCCCGGTTTCCGACGATCACACCGAAGGTCATTATTTCTTCCTCCTTGGCATAAACCGCAGCGAATAGACCACGCCCATGGCGATCAGCAGGACGCCCCACCAGATTCCGGCGTGCAGGCTGGCCAGCACCACGGGGTGCGCCGCGGGATTCGACAGATCGTAAATTCCGGCGCCCAGAATTAAGACTCCGTAAATCAGGAGCAGGACGCCGATGAAGAACCAGATGGAAATCATGCCGACGCGATGCATAGTTCACCTACCAGAAAATGACCTGCAACACCACGAACACGAACGCGATTACCCCGGCCCAGAAAATGGGGCGCTGGTACAGCGCGAGGTGGCCTTCCGAAGGCAGCTCCGTGCAACCGTAGACCAGTCCGACCAGTTCGGAGGCGGGTTTGGGCCGCGTGGCCATGCTCACCACCACCGTCACCACCACGCAGATGATCCAGGCCCACAGCGCGCGGAACATATTCTCGGCCATGGGCTTGGCCTGGGAGGAAAGGGCGATGTAGCGCAGCGCCGCGGGGTTCAGGTAGACCCACAGCCACATACCGATGGAAGAGAACGTGCCGGTGAGCAGGCCCCAGAAACCACCTTGGGGCGTGGCGCGCTTCCATAACATGCCGAGAATCACCGTGCCGAACAGCGGCGCGATGAAGAAGCTGAAGAGTTGCTGTACGTAGTCCATGATGCTTCGGAATTGCATCACGAAGTAGGCCGTGCCGATGCTGACCAGCACGCCCAGAATGGTGCACCAGCGTCCCATGCTGACGTAGTGCGCGTCGGGGGCCTGCTTGCGGAACAGGGCGCGGTAGATGTCGTAGGTCCACACCGTGGCGAAGGCGCTGACGTTGCCGGCCATGCCCGACATAAAGCCCGCGATGAGCGCGGTGATGCCGAGGCCGAGCAGGCCCGGGCCGCAGTAGCGCGCCAGCATGATGGGTAGCACTTCGTTGTAGCTGTGGGCGCCGGTCGCGATGGCCTGGGTCTCGCCCGTGAGGAACCCGGGCGGCAGCAGCGCGAGGCCCAGCAGGCCGGGCAGAATCACGATGAACGGCACCGCCATCTTGAACGCGGAGCCGATGATGGGCGCCAGTTTGGCCGCGCGCAGGTTCTTGGCGGCGATGACGCGCTGCACCACCAGAAAGTCCGTGGTCCAGTATCCGAACGAGATGACCCACCCCAGTCCGAAGACGATGCCGACCCAGTGAATGCCCATGGGGTTATCGCTGAAAGAACCCATGGTGCGCCACAGGTGGGTGAAATCCTGCGCCGGGAAATTGTGATGGATGCGGGCCACCATTCCGCTCCAGCCGCCGGCCTCGATCAGGCCGATGATGGAAATCAGCAGCGCGCCCAGCCAGATGAGGACGAACTGGAGCACCTCGTTAAAGATCGCAGAGAGCAGGCCGCCCAGGCCCACGTACACGGCCACGGTGATGGATGATACCCAGATGCTGAAGTTGATGTCCCAGCCGAGCACCACCTTCAAGACCAGCGCCATGGAGTACATGTTGATGCCGCTCATCAGCACGGTCATGAAGCCGAAGGAGATGGCCGAGAAGGCGCGCGCCGGCTCGCCGTAGCGAAGCTTGAGATAGCCGGGCACGGAGTGCGTCTTGGAGATGTAGTAGAAAGGGATCATCACGATCCCCAGGAAGAGCATGGCGGGGATGGCGCCGATCCAATACCAGTGCGTGGCCAGGATGCCGTACTGGTAGGCGGACGCCGCCCAGCCCATCAGCTCAAGTGAGCCCAGGTTGGCGGCCAGAAAGCTGAGGCCCGCCACCCAGGCGGTCATCTCGCGGCCGGCCAGGAAAAACTCTTCGCCCGTCTTGGTGTAACGCTTCAGATAGAAGCCGATTCCGATGACGGCGAAGAAGTACAGAACGACGATCGCGATGTCCACGCCCGACAGGGAGACCAAGCGCGAGGGAGCACTCTGCAACAAGAGAGACAGAGGAAATTGTGCTGTAATCGTTTGCACGTGCCCATCGTAGGGGACCTCAATATCGAAGTCAAGCGATGGGCGCCGGCCCGGTGGATTCGCGCACCACCAACACCGGATCGATCACGATGTCGTGCTCCACAGCGGAGGCTTGGTCCGGCTGGGGAATCAGCGAGTCGCAAATAATCTGCCCGATGCGCTCGCGCGGAATGCACACGGTGGTCAGAGGCGGATAACAGAATTCGGAGAGTTTGACGTTGTCGAAGCCGGTAACGGACACGTCCTGGGGCACGCGGATGCCGCGCTCGCGCAGTTCGCGCAAAGCTCCCACGGCCGTGACGTCGTTCACGCAGATGATGGCGGTGGGCGCGAAACCCGAGGCCAGCAGCGCGCGCGTGGCCTGCCGGCCGCCCTCGAGCGTATCGGCGTCGGCGGCGGTTCGCACTTCGATATCGGGAATCCGCGCCACGGCATCCAGCACCGTCTTCATGCGCTCATTGATCGGCCCCAGCAGGGCGTGGTGTCCCACAAAACCCAGGCGCCGGTGGCCCAAGCCGTGCAGGTAATCGATCACCTTCTCGACGCCGCGGCGATAGTTGACGCGGATGTTGGCGATGTTCCGGCGCGGCGCGCCAACGTCGTAGAAGACCACCGGAATGCCGCTGCCGGTGAGCTCGTCGATCAGCGCCGGCTCCATCTCCGACACGATGGCGGCCAGGCCCGCCACGCGCCGCCCGATCATCAGGCGGACGCTGGCAACCAGTTGCTCGGGGCGGTAGTCGGTGTTGGCCATCACCACTTCGAAGCCGCGGGCATGGGCGCCGGCTTCGACGGCCTTATAGATGTCGAAAAAGAACGGGTTCTCCAGGTTGGAGACGATCACGCCGATGGTGCGGCTCTTGCCGCCGGCCAGATTACGCGCGTGCAGATTGGGATGGTATTTCAGCTCCTCGATGGCCTGGACAACGCGGGCGCGGGTGCTGCTCTTGACGATGCTGGCATGGTTGAGCACTCGCGACACGGTGGCGGTGGAAACCTTGGCCCGCCGGGCCACTTGTTCGAGATCCATACCCGTCACCCTATTGTAGCGGGCGGTCAAGAAGCGCAATCTTCCGGCTGCTCCAACAGATGTTCGGGCATCGAGCGAATGCTACAATCAGGTCTGTATATCCAGAGATGCCACCCCCGGTTGACACTCCGATTTCCGTGCCGGCGATCTTCCCGAACTACAATGCAAGACCGGCATTGGCGCAGTGCCCGCAGTTCTTCGAGCAGTTCGGCGGTGTAGAACCCGGGTGTCGGCTGCGCGCGGCGGAAACGGCGCTGAATTTGCCGTTGTTTCGCGCCGGCCGGCTGTAGCCGGCCGATGGGCGATGGCGGTTCCCTCCATGCGGGGCGAAACTAAACGCGGCGGGACAGAGCCCTGGATCTGGGCGCTGGTGGCGGTCCTGGTTGTGCTCGCCTGGCAGGCCCTGACCGTCAATGCCAACTACGCCGGCAACTGGACTGGCCTTTTTCGCACGGGATGGAAAACTCCGGTTCCGGAACGCCTGGCGCCGGGCACTTACCGCAACGCCCATCCGCATGGTTATGACGGGCAATACTACCGTTTTCTGGCACACGATCCGTTTCTGCGGCACGGCACGGCGACTGACTTGGATACACCCATGGACCGCTCGCGCCGGATTCTGGTCCCGCTGCTGGCCTGGGCGCTGGCGGGGGGACAGCAAGGCGCGATCGACGGCGCCTACGTGCTGGTGATCCTGGCGTCGATCTTCGCCGGGACCTATTTTCTGGGACGCATCATGGTGCGGCAGGGGCGGCACGCGGCTCTCGGGCTGCTGTTTCTGGCTGTACCAGCGACGATCGTCGGCATCGACACCATGACGGTGGACGTCACGCTGGCCGCCCTGACCGCCTGTTTCGCGTGGCACTGGGGGAGCGGACGCGAGCCCGGATGGGGCTTGTGGTTCACTCTGGCGGCCGCAGGCCTGACCCGGGAGACCGGTCTACTGTTGGCGGCCGCGTGCGTACTCGCCGCCCTGGTGAAGCGCGACTACCGGAGAGCGGCCTTCTGGGGGACAGCCGTCCTGCCGGCGCTGGGCTGGTACGGGTGCCTCCACTTTGTGATCCCGCCGGCGGGCGGCACGCCTCTCTCAGTTCCGGGATGGCTGTGGCCCCGGCCGCAGCTCGGAATCGTGATGCGCGCAATCGATCCACCACGCTATCCGCTGCTCGGCGCGTCTGTCGAGCGGATCGTCCGTGCCCTGGATGCGCTCTCCTTGCTGGCCATGATGGCGGCCGCGGCCTTGGGAATTCTGCGGCTGCGCTGGGCCAAGCCCGCCGCGATCCGGGCCGCGCTGGGGCTCCAGGTTGCCTTTCTGTTGGCCATAACCGACGAAGTGTTCTGGACTCCACCCTACGGATACTGCCGCCCCTTCGCTCCACTATTCGTGCTGCTGCTGGCGGGAGACTCGGCAGGACGGGGTCGCCGCGTATGGGTGGCGGCTATCCTGGTCTGCGCGCTGGTGGATGTGCGGGTTTTGGCAGAGATGGAAACGCAGGGGTTGGGCGTACTGCGGTGGTTGGGGTTGGGTTGACCAGCCTCGGAAGATATATCGCGGCCGCGCTAAGTCGCCATCGGGCCGGCGGCGCCGGCGCGCTTGCCGCGCTCGAGTTGCCGCGCCCATTCGACCAAGGTCTCGAGCAGGTTGCGGATATGTTTCGCGGTGTTCTCGTCCTTGAGGTTGCCCTGTTCGTCGAAGCGTTCCGCGGCGTTGGAGATCATCACTTCGGGCCGATTCACCGCATGCATGTTGAGGAACACGAAGACTTGGCGGAGGTGGTACTGGGCGCGGGCGGTGCCGAGGTTGCCGGCCGAGGCGCCCATTATGGCTGCCGGCTTGCCCTCCCACGAGTTGTCGCCATAGGGCCGCGATGCCCAGTCGATGGCGTTCTTCAGCACGCCCGGAATGGAATAGTTGTATTCGGGCGTGACCAGCAGAATGGCATCGGCGGCGCGGATACTTCGCTTCAACTCCACTACCCGCGCCGGCGGGTTGGCCTCTTCATCCTGGTTGAACGGAGGAATGCCCGCGAGATCGAAAATATCCAGCCGGGCGCCTTCGGGCACCAGGCGCTCGGCGGCTCGCAGCGCGGCGCGGTTGTAAGACGCCCGACGAAGACTGCCGGCGATTCCCAAAATAGTCATAGGCGTGTTCATGTAACCTCCCAGTAGACCGAGTAGCGCTTGTCGAAAATACTGTTGAGCGGGACCAGCGTGACGTCTTTCGGCTGGCCGGTGGTGCGGAACGAGAGCGGCTGGTCGCCGGGCTTGATCCAGGAAGCGGGGTCGGCGGCGGCGGCGCGGAAAGTGGGGACCTCGATGGGTAAGGCCTGGACCCGCGGACCCATCGGGCCGGTGATCAATTGCTCCGTCAATCCCTCGGCTCCCAGATCGCCCGCCAGCACCAAAGGGCCAAAGAGGATCGCCTGCATCTTGGGATCGTCGGGCATGGCTTCGATGTGTAGGCGCATGGGCAGTTCCATCTCCACGCGGTCGCCCTTTTTCCAGGTTCGCGGCAGAGTCAGATAGCTGCCCGGGCTGGCGGTGGCTTCCAGCAGCCTGCCGTTCAGTTTCACGGTGGGCGCGGAAGCGAGCCAGGCGGGGATGCGCAAGCGCACGGAAAGGTCGACCGGCTTGTCCGAAGTGACCGTCAGCGCCGTCCGCGGCTGGTTGGGGAACTGGGTATCCTGGCGCAGTCGAAAGCCTCTCTCGGGCCAGTTCAGCTCGGAGGGAATGAACAGGTTGACATACACGCCGTCGCCGTCGCGCCAGTAGATGCTGTCAGTGAGCTTGGAATACTCTTCGATGCCGGCGCCGGTGCAGCACCAGAAGGATTGATCCTCGGTGCAGAAGGTCTTCCAGGCGCCGGGCGTGAGCGAGAGGTAATACTGGGTGTGGCCGGTTTTGGGCTGGATGGCGCCGATGCGGTGGTTGAGGAGAGCGCGCTCGTAGTAGTCGAAGTAGCGAGGGTCGGCGGTCCATGTGTAAAGATGGCGCGCCAGCTTGAGCATGTTATAGGAGCAGCAGCATTCGGCGGTTGACACGCTCATTTTCAGCTCGGCCGCGAGCTGGCGGGGCTGGGCGAGCCAGGCTTCGCCGTTACTGGTGCCGCCAGTTACGTAAGTGCGCGCGGTACTTACTTCGTAGAAGAAGAAATCGGCGACATCATGGAAGCGCATGTCGCTCGAGATTTCGTAGCGGCGGGCGGCGGCGATCACTTGCGGGATGTGCGTGTTGACGTGGAGCGGGCGCAGCTCGTCGCGGCGCGAGGCCAGAGGATTGACGAAGCGCTTCTTGGTGAAGCGGTCGCCGGCCTTGGCCCACTGGTCGTTGTTAGTTGCCGCCGCCAGGTTATAGAGCACTTCGGCCATGCCGCCGAATTCCACGTTGAGGATCTCCTGCATGTGCTCTTCGGTTTTGGAGCCGGTCCACTGGCCGGCCCAGTCCGCCATGCCCTCGACCACTTTCAGCGCGTCCTGGTTGCCGGCGAGGGTGTACATGTCGAACAGGCCGGCCATGATTTTGTGGACGGTGTAGAAGGGCGCCCAGGGGAGTTGAGATAGCGAATCGAGGCGGTCGAACAACTCGGTGGGGAAGGCGCTGAGATAACCGCCGCCGAGTTTTTGCTGGCACCTGGCCAACTCGGCGACTATTTCGTCGGCCTTGGCCTTGGCTTCCTGGTCGCCGGCCGAAGCGTACAACTGGGCACTGGCGGAAAGAAAGTGGCCCGTGAAATGGCCGCGCAACTCGGTCGCGTGCTTACCGTCCGCCTTCGCTTCCCAACCTCCGAACGGTTGGGCGGAGCCTACGGGCAGGCCGGCATTGGCGCGGAAGTTGTAGAGCAGGCGGGCGGCGGGCAGGCGTTCGACATAGCCGCGATTCCACTCGGCGGCGTCCGCGAAGAGACCGGGGAGGAGCTTCACCTGGGTCATGGGAAAAGCGCGCACCCTGGCGGGCACGTCCTTGCGGGCGAACTCGATGGGTGCCTGGAAGGGCGGCACTTCCGGGGGCGGCCCGGATCGCCGTGGCGGCGGCTGTGGCGGGGCGGCCGCCGCAACTCCGGAGGCAGCCAGGACGGCGGCGAAACCGCGCCGGTTCAGACCTTGCATGGCTCCAATTGTAATCCCTTCCACAATCGGCTTCGGATACAATGGGCTGGCACACCGCCATGAGCCGACGCACTTCCAACACCACGACACGCGAGCAAGGCTTCGTCCGCGGCCTGAATCTGTTCGACGCCACCATGGTGGTGATCGGGGCCATGATCGGCTCGGGCATTTTCATTGTCTCGGCCGATATGTCGAGGCTGATCGGAAGCCCTGGCTGGATGCTGGTGGCCTGGGCGCTGACGGGAGTGCTCACCATCACCGCGGCGCTTTCCTACGGCGAGCTGGCCTCGATGCTGCCGCACGCGGGCGGCATGTATGTGTACCTGCGTGAAGCGTTCTCGCCGTTGTGGGGGTTCCTGTACGGCTGGACGCTGTTCACGGTGATCCAGACGGGCACCATCGCGGCCGTGGCGGTGGCTTTCGCGCGATTTCTGGCGGTGGTGTTTCCTCCAGTCTCCGAAAACCGCTACCTGGTGGAGCCGATTCACATTTCGTCGCGGTACGCCATCTCGCTTTCGACCGCGCAACTGGTGGGCGTGGCCGTGATCGCGCTGCTGACGTGGGCGAATTCGCGCGGTCTGGAGTATGGCAAGATCGTGCAAAACCTGTTCACCACGGCCAAGACGGCGGCGCTGGCGGCGCTCATCCTGGCCGGACTTTTCCTGGGCTGGAGCGCCTCGGCGGTGAAGGTCAACTTTACGGGCTTGTTCAAGCTGGGGGCGTACGATCCGGCGCTGGGCGTGGCCGCGGGAAGCGTTTTCGGATTGATTGTGGCGCTATCGGTGGCGCAATCGGGGTCGCTATTCTCGGCCGACTCGTGGCACGACATCACGTTCGCCGCGGGAGAAGTGCGGAATCCGCGCCGCAACCTGCCGCTGGCGATGGCCTTGGGAACGACTGCCGTGATCGGGCTGTACCTGCTGGCCAACGTGGCCTACCTGGTGGTGCTGCCGCTCCGGGCCATCCAGCAGGCGCCGGCGGACCGCGTGGCCACGGCGATGCTTCAGGCAGTCCTTCCCGGCTACGGTCCCGCATTGATGGCCGTGGCGATCATGGTCTCCACCTTCGGATGCGTCAACGGCCTGGTGCTGGCGGGGGCGCGCGCTTACTATGCGATGGCGAAGGACGGGCTGTTCTTCGCGCGCGCAGGCGTTCTGAACAAGGCGCACGTGCCGGGCTGGTCGCTGCTGGCCCAAGGGATCTGGTCCGCGGCGCTGGTCTTGCCGCGCACTTACAATCCGGACACGCGCACTTACGGCAATCTATATAGCAACCTACTCGATTATGTGATTTCCGCGGCGTTGCTGTTCTATATCCTGACGATCGCGGGTGTGTTCCGGCTGCGGCGGATGCGTCCGGACGCGGAACGGCCGTACCGGGTGGCGGGCTATCCCTTGGTGCCGGCGCTTTACATTCTTGGCGCGGCCGTGGTGCTGGTCATGTTGTTCGTTTACCGTCCGGCGACGACGTGGCCGGGATTGGCGATCGTGATTATCGGGGCGGGGGTGTACGCGGTAATGCCGCTAACTTCATTTCGACGCCCGCGACGGGTAAACTCCGACGCAGAGACGCGGAGAAAGACGCGGAGAGGATGAGAGAATCGGGAGGCTCCTCTTCCCCGGGTTCGAACGCGGAGGAAGCGGAGACACTCTCTGTTAGCGAGGGATCTGCGTGGTGATTCACGATTCTAGGGAGGTCCACCTTCCATGTAAGGCCGCGTCACGCGGCGAATCTTCCGCTGGCCGGCATCCGGCATTGTGGCGGAATGCCGGGTCGGGGTACGATAGAAATGCAATGTTGCGTTTCTGGGTGTTCATGGCCGTTTTGTCCTGTTCGGCTTTCGGCGCCACCGGCGCGGTCACCATCGACGCGGCAGTCGAGCAGATGTACAACTTCGATTTCCCGGCCAGCCAGGAGATTCTGAATCAATGCATTGCGGCCCACCCGAAAGACCCGCTGCCCTATGCGTTCCGCGCGGCCGCCGATCTGTTTTACGAAATGGACCGGCTGAAGATACTGGAAAGCGAGTTTCTGGTGAACGACGAGCGCATCATAGCGAAGAAGAAGCTGCAACCCGACCCCGCCGTTCGCGCGCAGTTCTACAAAGCGCTCGAGGACACCGCCAGTCGCGCGGAAGCCGCGCTGGCCGCCAACCCGGACGACCGCGCCGCGCTGTTTTCCATGTGCATCTCTCAGGGCGTCGCCACGGACTACATGGCGCTGGTCGAGAAGCGCCAGTTTTCGAGCCTTTCACCGGCGAAGCGATCCAATAACTACGCGCAGCGGCTGCTCAAGCTGGATCCGAAGTATTACGATGCCTACCTCACTACGGGATTTTCGGAGTATATTCTCGCCAGCCTGCCGTTTATCATCCGCTGGTTTGTACATTTCGACAACGTGAGCGGCAATAAGGAACGCGGCATAGAGAATGTTCGCCTGGTGGCGCGCGAGGGCCATTATTTCAAGCCCTTCGCGAAGATTCTGCTGGGGATCGCGGCTCTTCGCGAAAAAAGGCCGCAGGAAGCGCGGGATCTGCTGACCGACCTGGCGCGCGGTTATCCCAACAACCCGCTGTTTCGCACAGAACTGGCCAAGGTCACGGCAGCCATCGGCGCGGCAAGCAATTAGAGCCGTGAGCGCCAAATTCGGCTACGAGACTCCAGCGCCTGAGAGATTGGGGGTTTCGTAGCCTGTCCCCGAAACCCCGCGGCGCTGTCGCCAGGTCATAAAGCCGATGATGGTCTTGGCATCCTCGATCTTGCCGCGCTGGATCATCTGCGCGAGTTCCTTCCGTGTGAACCAGCGGGTCTCGATGCGCTCATCGTCCATGGGGGTGGCCTCACCGGGCGTGAGATCGGTGGCCAGGTAGATGGTCATGCGCTCCTCGACATAGCCGGGGCTGACCCAAAATGACGCCAGCCTGGTCCATTGGCGGGCGCGATACCCGGTTTCCTCGATCAGCTCGCGCCGGGCGGCCTGGAGCGGCTTCTCGCCGGGATCCAGGCGTCCGGCCGGCAGCTCCCACAAATACTTCCCGGCGGGGAGCCGGTATTGGCGCACCAGCAGCACGCGGTTCTTCTCATCCACCGCCATCATCACGGCGGAGCCGGCGTGGCGCACCACCGAGCGCTTGATTTCGAAACCAGTCTTGAGGTCCACGGCGTGGTCTTCGGTCACACGG
>Ga0326727_10012767_pt1 | contig 18997 bp, 16 predicted proteins | sample MB2enrmetagenome_FD_207643 | JGI IMG/M metagenome (GOLD analysis project Ga0326727, IMG submission 207643) | Lab enriched peat soil microbial communities from McLean, Ithaca, NY, United States - MB29MY | ecosystem: Environmental > Terrestrial > Soil > Wetlands > Peat | place: USA: New York...
ACGATGGCGCGGAAGGTGAGCGGGCTTTCGCACAAGCCCCCGATCATCATGTCGCGGCCGGCCTCGATGCGCTTGGCGATGGCGATCTCACCCTCGCGGGAGAGCAGCTCGACGCTGCCCATCTCCCGCAGGTACATGCGCACCGGGTCGTCGGTGCGGCCGAGGGTCTCCTCGTCGACGTTGCCGGTCGGTTCCTCTTCCTCGACCTCCTCCTTGACCTTGGCGGCGACCGGCGCCTCACCCTCTTCGTTCTCCTCGGCCTCGACCACCTGGATCCCCATCTCGTTCAGGTTGGCCATCACGTCCTCGATCTGCTCGGAACTGCTCTGTTCCGACGGCAGGACGGCGTTGAGTTCGTCGAAGGTGATGAAGCCGCGCTCCTTGCCCTTGACGATCAGCCGCTTCACCGCGGCCGACTGGACGTCGAGCAGCGTGGTGTCGACGTCGGCTTCGGCGGCGTCGGTCCGGGCGGCGGGCTTCGTGGCCATCGATCAGCAGGCTCCTTTGACGGGGTGGACACGGCACCGGCAGCGGCGTCGGTGCGTCACCGGTCGATATCCATTCCCTGTTCGCCCCGGTTGAGGGCTTCCTGTGCGGCGCGCAGCCGGATCAGCCGCTGGGCGGTCGCCTCGCTGGGCCGGCGTTCGAAGTCCTGCCTGGCCTCTGCAACTTCCTCGTCCAGTCGGCTGCGGCGCAGCAAATCGTAGAAATGCCACCACCCCTCCTCGGCTTCCGCAGGCATGGCCCCGGGCGCGGCGCATTCCGGCAATGGATTGGGCGATGCGGCGACGGCCTGGGCAGCTTCCGCCGCCAGTCCAACTGCCGTCAGGTGGGAAACGAGCGCCGCGGAGTCAAGGACTTCGGCGGAGTCCGACCAGTCCAGCATCCCTTGGCGCAGGCGGGCCAGGGGCGGGGGCAGGGTGAGGCCGCCGAACGCCTCCTCGACCTTCGGCAGCAAGCCCGGATGGTTGACCAGGATGGCGATGAGGCAGCGCGCCTGCTCGGCGGCGGCGGCCTCCGGCCGGAGCGCCGGGCGGGGCGGGATGCGCGGCCGGCGGGCGGGGAGGGAGCCGGGGCGGGAACCGGGGCGGCCACGCATCGGCGGCTCGTAGCGCTCCCGAAAACTCTGGCGGAAGAACTTGCGGTACTCCCAGGCCAGGCTGCGGTCCTGGATGCGGGAGGCCGCCGCCTCCAGCCGCTTGCTCAGCGTTGCCCGCAGCTCCAGCGTGGCGTCGCCGACCTCCTCGCGCAGCATGTCGAACAGCGCCTCGGAGAGCGGCCGGGCGGCGGCGAGCACGGCCTGCATGCCGCCAGCCCCGTGCCGGCGCACCAGCGTGTCGGGGTCCTCGCCCGCCGGCAGCGTGGCGAGCCGGAGGCTGCGCTCGGGGTCGAGCGCCGGCAGCACGAGCTCGGCGGCACGCGCGGCGGCATGGGCGCCGGCGGCGTCGCCGTCGAAACAGAGGGTGGGGCAGGGCGACAGCCGCCACAGTTCCGCCAGCTGTTCCTCGGTGAGCGCGGTGCCGAGCGGGGCGACAGTGCCGCCGAGGCCCGCCTGGTGCAGGGCGATCACGTCCATGTAGCCCTCGACCGCGATCACATCGGCGCCGGCACGGGCGGCCTCGCGCGCGAGATCGAGGCCGAACAGCGTGCGGCGCTTGGAAAACAGCGCGGTCTCGGGGCCGTTGACGTATTTCGGCTGGCCGTCGCCGAGGATGCGGCCGCCGAAGCTGACCACCCGGCCGCGGCGGTCGCGGATCGGGAACATCACCCGGCCGAAGAACATGTCCGCGGCCGGCCGACCCTCCTCGGCGGGGCGCATCAGCCCCGCCTCGATGAGCATCGGGACCTCGATGCCCTGGCGCGAAAGTTCCGCCGCCAGCGCGCCCCTTCCCTCGCCGGACCAGCCCAGGCCGAAGCGGCGGATGGTGTCGTCGGTGAGCTCGCGGCGGCGGAGGTACTCCAGGGCACGGGCGCCCTCGGGCAGGAACAGCCGCCGTTGGTAGGCGCGGGCGGCGGCCTCCAGCACGCCGGCGAGGTCGAGCCGGCGGCGTTCCGCCTCGGCTGCTTCCGGGCTCGGCTTCGGCACCTCCAGGCCCGCCTCGGCGGCCAACTGCTCCACCGCCTCCATGAAGGCGGCGCCCTGGCTCTTCATGACGAAGCTCACGGCGTCGCCGTGCTCGCCGCAGCCGAAGCAGTGGTAGTGGTCGTCGTAGACGTAGAAGCTCGGCGTCTTCTCGCCATGGAACGGGCAGCAGCCCTTCCATTGCCGGCCCGAGCGGACCAGCCGCACGCGCCGGCCGATGAGCGCCGGCAGCGGGGTACGGGCGCGCAGGTCGTCGAGGAAGGCGGGGGAGAGCGCCATCAGCGGGCGAGCCTGGCCTTCACCAGCCCGCCGGCGCGCGCGAGGTCGAGCGCCGAGCCGTGGCGGGCCTTCAGCTCCGCCATCACCCGGCCCATCTCCTTGATCGAGCCGGCGCCGGTTGCCGCGATCGCCGCCTCGACCGCGGCGGCGAGCGCGGCGTCGTCGAGCTGGGCCGGCAGGAAACCTTCGATCACCGCGATTTCGGCTTCCTCCTTGGCGGCGAGTTCGGGGCGGTTGCCCTGGCGGTAGAGCGTGACACTTTCGCGGCGGGACTTCACCATCGCCCGCAGCATGGCGGGGATCTCGTCCTCGGGAAGCTGCTGGAGGCCCTTCGAGCGGACCGCGACGTCGCTTTCCTTCAGCCGCGCCAGGATCATGCGCAGCGTGGAGAGGCGTGGCGCATCGGAGGCGCGCATGGCCGCCTTCAACTGCTCGGCGAACTGCTCCCGCAAACCCATCGCAGCGTCCTCCGAGGCACATCGCCCCCCTACTATATAGGGAGTTCGTTGCTGGGGGTGGGGGAGGAAATTTCCCGCACGTGCCAGAGTCTCGTTGAGCTGGGAAGAAATTTCCCATAAGCTGGCGCCATGGCACAGGTTGACGAGATCATCGAGCGGCTGGGCGGCGCGGAGGCAGCGGCCCGGCTGTTGGGCGTCGGCACCGAGGCGGTGCGCAAGTGGCGGCAGAGCCACGCCATTCCCTCGCGCCACTGGCCGGCGCTGATCGAGGCCACCGGGCTTTCGTTCGACGCCATTGCCGGCGCCCCCCGGCCGGGGGCCGAGGCCGGCGAGGGTGGGCGGGGGGAGGCGGGCGAGGTGCCCACGGGCGCCACCGCGGCGCTGGTGCTGGGCGACGGGACGGTGTTCTGGGGCCGCGGCTTCGGCGCCCATACCCAGGAGCCGCGGGTCGGCGAGGTGTGCTTCAACACCGGCATGACCGGCTACCAGGAGACCCTGACCGACCCCTCCTATGCCGGGCAGATCATCACCTTCACCTTCCCCCACATCGGCAATGTCGGCACCAACGCCGAGGACGTGGAGGCGGCGACCATCGCCTGCCTGGGGCTGGTGGTGAAGCAGGACGTGACCGAACCCTCCAACTGGCGGGCGGCCGAGCCGCTGACCGCGTGGCTGCGCGCGCGTGGCGTGACCGGGGTGAGCGGGATCGACACCCGGACGCTGACCACGCGCATCCGCGAAGGCGGCGCACCCAATGGGTTGCTGGCGTTTCCCGCCGACGGCCGGTTCGACCTCCCCGGGCTGATCGAGCGGGCGCGGGCCTGGCCGGGGCTGGAGGGGATGGATCTCGCGAAGCAGGTTTCCTGCACCCAGAGCTACGAGTGGGACCAGACGCGCTGGGCGTGGCCGGACGGCTACGGCCGGCAGACGGCGCCGAAGCACCACGTGGTGGCGGTCGATTATGGGGCCAAGCGCAACATCCTGCGCAGCCTGGCCTCGGCCGGCTGCCGGGTGACGGTGGTGCCGGCGACCGCTTCTGCCGAGGACATCCTGCGGCATCGGCCGGACGGGGTGTTCCTCTCCAACGGCCCGGGCGATCCGGCGGCGACCGGGGAGTACGCCGTGCCGGCGATCCGCGCCGTGCTGGCGGCGGGGGTGCCGACCTTCGGGATTTGCCTCGGGCATCAGTTGCTGGGGCTGGCGCTCGGCGGGCGGACCTACAAGCTCAAGCGCGGCCATCGCGGCGCCAACCAGCCGGTCAAGGACCTGACCACGGGGAAGGTGGAGATCACCAGCCAGAACCATGGCTTCGCGGTGGACGAGAAAAGCCTGCCGGAGGGGGTGCGGGTGACCCACGTTTCGCTGTTCGACGGCAGCAACGAGGGGCTGGCGTGCGAGGACCGGCCGGTGTTTTCGGTGCAGTACCATCCGGAGGCGAGCCCGGGGCCGAGCGATTCGCGTTACCTGTTCCGGCGGTTCGTGGAGATGATGGAGCGGCGGAGTTAGAGGGAGTTTACCGATGTATATGGCGACGGCCGTATAACCGGGTAACTTTTCTATACATGCGCCCCATCCCCAACCCCTTGTGCCCCCCGGTGGCAGAGCCAAGTTCCTTGTCGAGTGGAAAAGCTTGCCCGCGGACTCGATCGGCGGCCAAGCACATTCCGCCGTTGCGACGTCTCGTTGCGTTGGTGGATTACGCTTTGCTTATCCACCCTACGTTGCTTGCATTCGGTCGTTTGTTGAGATGATCGACGGGTAAGCGCAGTAGAGCAAACCTGAATGACCAGAGGGCACAATGGTAGATAGCTCGAACTCGATAGAAATCGTTAAGCAGATTGATACTGCACTAGCGGAATGGGGTACGCTCCGAAAGCGGTCAAAATACGAAGATTTATCAGACCTCTCAGATCAGGAACGCGCAAGAGTGAGCGACATTCTTGCTAGTACACTGCACAGACTTGCACCGCCGCAATCACACTACACTGAGAGATTACAAGAGATTCGCAAGATTCACGGTTATGTGGGATACACCATCCCAGTTCTGCTTGGGGCTCTCAACGCGCTCAAGTCAGATTTCATAAACGGGCACTTGCTTTCTTTTAAGGAGCTGGTGCATGCGGATACGTTTGCAAGTATGCTGGAAATGGCAGAATATCTTCTGAATGAGGGCTACAAAGATGCAGCTGCCGTTTTGTGTGGATCAGTTCTCGAGCAACACCTACGTGATTTGGCCCATAAGGCAGAAATCGAAATTGAAGTCGATGGAAGGTTCAAAAAAGCGGACACAATCAACGCAGATCTGGCGAAATCCAACACAATTTCTAAACTAGAGCAGAAGGATGTGACTGCCCAGCTTGGCTTAAGAAACGCAGCAGCTCACGGAGATTATAAGAATTACAATCTCGATCAGGTTGCACTGATGGTGGCTGGTGTCCGGAGTTTTATGATAAGGCACCCAGCTTGAGATGCCCAATATTAGTTCGCTTTTGCTGGTGAGCGGATATCGGCATTCGATCCACGCTCCGAATGCCGACGAAGCCTTCCTCAAAGTCCAGGAAATTGTCGGCACGCCGCTCAATGCCGCTCTCTTCCACGCCGCCGTTGCCAAGGCGCTCACCGCCGGCCTGATCCACGACCCCGTGGTGCTCCCCGAAGGCGCGCTGCAGTGCCACTGGGAACTGCGCCTCACCCACGCCGGCCTCGCACGCGCCCGTGAACTGATCGGACCCTGAAGATGCCCAAGCGCACCGACATTCATTCCATCATGATCATCGGCGCCGGGCCGATCGTCATCGGCCAGGCCTGCGAATTCGACTACTCCGGCGCCCAGGCCTGCAAGGCGCTGCGCGCCGAGGGCTACCGCACCATCCTGGTGAACTCCAACCCCGCCACCATCATGACCGACCCGGGCCTGGCCGACGCCACCTACATCGAGCCGATCACTCCCGAGTTCGTCGAACGCATCATCGCCCGCGAGAAACCCGACGCGCTGCTGCCCACCATGGGCGGACAAACCGGGCTCAACACCGCCATGATCCTGGCCACCACCGGCGTGCTCGAAAAATACGGAGTCGAACTGATCGGGGCGCGGGCAGACGTGATCGAACGCGCCGAGGACCGCCTCGAGTTCCGCGACGCCATGACCGCGATCGGCCTCGAGTGCCCGCAAAGCGCCATCGCCCACAGCCTCGAAGAAGCCCGCGCGGCCCTGGCGAAGGTCGGCCTGCCCGCGGTCATCCGCCCCTCCTACACGCTCGGCGGCACCGGCGGCGGCATCGCCTACAACCGCGAGGAATTCGAACGCATCACCACCGGGGGGCTCGACATCTCCCCCACCACCGAAGTGCTGATCGAGGAATCCGTGGTGGGATGGAAGGAATACGAAATGGAGGTGGTCCGCGACAAGGCGGACAACTGCATCATCGTCTGCTCGATCGAGAACGTCGACCCGATGGGCATCCACACCGGCGATTCCGTCACCGTGGCGCCGGCGCTGACGCTCACCGACAAGGAATACCAGCGCATGCGCGACGCCTCGATCGCCTGCCTGCGCAAGATCGGCGTGGATACCGGCGGGTCGAACGTGCAGTTCGCGCTCAATCCCGCCGACGGGCGGATGGTGATCATCGAGATGAACCCGCGCGTCTCGCGCTCCTCTGCGCTGGCCTCGAAGGCGACCGGCTTCCCGATCGCCAAGGTCGCCGCCCGCCTGGCCGTGGGCTACACGCTGGACGAGCTCGCCAACGACATCACCCGCACCACGCCGGCCAGCTTCGAACCCACCATCGACTACGTGGTGGTGAAGATCCCGCGCTTCACCTTCGAGAAATTCCCCGGCACGCCGGCCCTGCTGACCACCTCCATGAAGTCGGTCGGCGAGGCGATGGCGATCGGCCGCAGCTTCGCCGAGGCGCTGCAGAAGGGGCTGCGCAGCATGGAGACCGGCTATTCCGGCCTCGATCCGATCGAGCCGCCCGGCGACGGTCGGCCCGACGCCTACCGCGCCGCCCTGTCGCAGCCCAGGCCGGAGCGCCTGCTGATGGCAGCCCAGGCGCTGCGCGCCGGGTTGTCGGTGGACGATATCCATCAGGCCTGCCGGTTCGATCCCTGGTTCCTGCGCGAGCTCGAACGCATCGTCGAGGCCGAGCGGGCGGTGGCCGCGGCGGGCCTGCCGCGGGACGCCAACGCGCTGCGCCGGCTGAAGGCGCTCGGCTTCTCCGACCGGCAACTGGCGCTCATCGCCGGCGTGCCGGAAGCCGAGGTGGCGGCGCTGCGCGAGCGGCTCGGCGTGCACGTGGTCTACAAGCGCATCGACACCTGCGCGGCCGAATTCGCCTCCGCCACGCCCTACATGTACTCCACCTACGAGGGCGGCTTCGGGCAGCCGGCGTGCGAGGCCGACCCCAGCGCGCGCGACAAGGTGATCATCCTCGGCGGCGGCCCGAACCGCATCGGCCAGGGCATCGAGTTCGACTATTGCTGCGTGCATGCGGCCTACGCGCTGAAGGAAGCCGGGCTGGAGACCATCATGGTCAATTGCAACCCGGAGACCGTCTCGACCGACTACGACACCTCCGATCGCCTCTATTTCGAGCCGCTGACCGCCGAGGACGTGATCGCGCTGGTGCGCCGCGAGCAGACCAACGGCCGCGTGCTGGGCTGTATCGTGCAGTACGGCGGGCAGACCCCGCTGAAATTGAGCCAGGCCCTCTCGAAGGAGGGGATTCCCATCCTCGGCACCAGCGCCGATGCGATCGACCTTGCCGAGGACCGCGAACGCTTCCAGCTGCTGCTGAGAAGGCTGGCGCTGCGCCAGCCCGACAACGGCATCGCCCGCTCGACCGAAGAGGCCGAGGCGGTGGCGGACAAGATCGGCTATCCGGTGGTGATCCGGCCGAGCTACGTGCTCGGCGGCCGCGCCATGGAGATCGTCCACGACCAGAAGGGGCTGCAGCGCTACATGCGCGAGGCGGTCAGGGTGTCCGGCGACAACCCGGTGCTGATCGACCGCTACCTGAACGACGCCATCGAGGTGGACGTGGACTGCATCTCGGATTGCGAGACGGTGTACGTGGCCGGGGTGATGGAGCACATCGAGGAAGCCGGCATCCACTCCGGCGACAGCGCCTGCGCGCTGCCGCCCTACTCGCTGTCTCCGGCGATGGTGGCCGAGCTCAGGGCGGAGACCGCGGCGATGGCGAAGGCGATCGGCGTGGTCGGGTTGATGAACGTGCAGTACGCGATCAAGGACAACGAGATCTTCGTGCTGGAGGTGAACCCCCGCGCCTCCCGCACGGTGCCGTTCGTGGCCAAGGCGACGGGCGTGCCGGTGGCCAAGATCGGGGCGCGGGTGATGGCCGGCACGCCGCTCGCCGAGTTTGGCCTCAACGGCCACGCCATCTCCCCGCATGTCGCGGTCAAGGAGGCGGTGTTCCCGTTCCACCGCTTCCCCAACGTCGATGTCATCCTGGGGCCGGAGATGAAGTCGACCGGCGAGGTGATGGGGCTGGATTCCAGCTTCGAGCGCGCCTTCGCCAAGAGCCAGCTCGGCGCCGGCGTGCAGCTGCCGCTCAGCGGCACGGTGTTCATCTCGGTGCGCGATTCCGAGAAGGCCGCGGTGGTCAGCGTGGCCCGCCGCCTGGTGGATGCCGGCTTCGCCATCATCGCCACCCGCGGCACCTCCGCCCGGCTGCGCGAGGCGGGACTGCCGGTGCGCACGGTGAACAAGGTGCTGGAGGGGCGGCCGAACTGCGTCGATGCGATCCGTTCCGGGGAGGTGCAGATGGTGATCAACACCACCATCGGGGCCCAGGCGGTGGCGGATTCCTTCGATATCCGCCGCAGCGCGCTGACCCACGGGGTGCCGCACTACACCACCATCGCCGGCGCCCGGGCGGCGGCGCACGCGATCGTGGCTCTGAAACGCGGGACCCTTGAAGTCGCGCCGCTTCAGGCCTACTTTTCCAGTTCGTTCTAAGTCCCGTCGCGGGCCGCATATCGAAAACCCCCCTTGCGCGTAAGCGCGGGGGGGTTTGCCGTGAACCGGGCCGTGAGGGGCGCGTTGGTGACGCCGCGACAGCCCTTGCTTGTTCCGAGGTTTAGACGTGCAGAAGTTCCCAATGACCGGCCCTGGACTGGAGCGGTTGGTGGAGGAGCTGAAAACGCTCAGGACGGTCGAACGGCCGAGCGTGATCCGCGCCATCGCCGAGGCGCGAACCCATGGCGATATCGCGGAGAACGCCGAATACCATGCGGCGCGCGACCGCCAGAGCTTCATCGAGGGGCGGATCGCCGAGCTGGAGGAGATCGTCGCTTCGGTGGAAGTGATCGACCCCTCCGCGCTGTCCGGCGAGCAGGTGATGTTCGGCGCTCACGTCAAGCTGGTGGACGAGGAGACCGAAAAGGAGGCCACCTACCAGATCGTCGGCGTGCACGAGGCGGACGTGAAGGCGGCGCGGCTGTCGATCTCCTCGCCGCTGGCCAAGGCGCTGATCGGCAGGAAGGCCGGCGATACCATTTCGGTCCCCGCCCCGGGCGGCGACCGGAGCTACGAGATCCTCTCCGTGCAGTATCGCTGAGCCGATGCTCGAGCTGGCCGACGTTCGTGCGGCCGAGGCGCGCATCGCCGGGCGGGTGCTGCGCACCCCGACCATTGGCTGCGACGTCATCTCCCAGGCGTGCGGCGCCGAGGTGGTGCTGAAGCTGGAGAACCTGCAGGCGACCGGCGCATTCAAGGAACGCGGCGCGGCCAACCGGCTGGCGCTGCTGGGCGAGACGGAGCGCGGCGCCGGGGTGATCGCCATGTCGGCCGGCAACCATGCGCAGGCGGTGGCGCGGCACGCCCACCTGCTGGGCATCAGGGCGGTGATCGTGATGCCGGCGCCGACGCCGCTGACCAAGGTCGCGCGCACCCGCGCCTGGGGGGCCGACGTGGTGCTGCACGGCGAGACGCTGGCCGAGGCCTGCGCCCACGCCGAGGCACTGGCCGCGCGCGACGGCCTGGTGTTCGTGCACCCCTACGACGATGAGGCGGTGATGGCGGGCCAGGGCACGCTGGCCCTGGAACTGCTGGAGGACGCGCCCGGGCTGGACACGCTGGTGCTGCCGATCGGCGGCGGCGGGCTGATCGGCGGCTGCGCCGTCGCCGCCACGGCGCTCCGGCCGGGGATCGAGGTGATCGGCGTCGAGGTTGCCGCCTATGCCGCCGTGGCGCAGCGCCTGGCCGGCCAGCCCGTGTCGGTCGGCGGCCCGACCATCGCCGAGGGCATCGCGGTGCGCGACGTCGGCCTGGGGCCGCTGGAGGTGATCCGGGCGCACGTGGCGGATGTGTTGGTGGTGCCCGAACGCGCGGTGGAGCAGGCGATCGCGCTGCTGGCCGAGGCGACCAAGGTGGTGGCCGAGGGCGCCGGGGCGGTGGGCGTCGCGGCGCTGCTCGCCTTCCCCCAGCGGTTCGCCGGCCGGCGGGTGGGCGTGCCCATCACCGGGGGCAACATCGATGCCCGCATCCTGGCCAACGTGCTGCTGCGCAACCTGCTGCGCGACGGCCGCCTGGTGCGGCTGGTGCTGGAAATTCCCGACCGCCCCGGCGTACTGGCCGACATCGCCGGCTGCATCGGGCGGGCGGGCGGCAACATCATCGACGTCTCGCACCATCGCCTGTTCGCCTCGCCGAGCGTGCAGGCGGCGCAACTGGAAGTGATGTTCGAGGCCCGCGACCACGCGCACGGCGCCGACATCGTGCTGGCGCTGGAACGGCTCTATACGGTCCGGCGGGTCTGAAGAAGAAGGCCAGGGGGCGCTGCCCCCTGGAACCCCCGCCAGGGGTCGGGCGACCCCTGGACCCGGCTCTCTGGAGGGGAGTTGAGAGGGGGGTGAGGAGATGTGGCAACCGCACCCCCCCCTCTCAACTCCCCTCCAAAAAGAATGGGTTCCAAGGGCCTCTCGGCCCTTGGCGGGGTCCAGGGGCAGCGAGGCTGTGAATCTATCGGTTTTCTAGACGTTTCTAAATAACAATACTAATAATATCAATGGTTTAATCTCGGAAAATTGCCAAAAAACCGATAGGTTCACGTCCTCAGCGCCCCTGGCCTTCAGCGCCGGCTCACCGCCGACCACCAGGCCACCGCCAGCAGGGCCGCCACCACCAGTGGCTCGAACCGTGACCCCGCGCGGCAGAGCGGCAATGCCCAGGTTCGTTTCATTGGCCAGGCGAGCCTGAGTCCGCGCGGCGTTAGCAGGTCACCGGCCAGGTGGGACAGGTAGCCGACCAGCACGGGCGCCGCGATCGGGCCGGCGAGGCCGTGGCCGAGCAGCAGCCAGCCGCAGGCCGCCAGCGCGAGCGCCGAGTGCGTGGCGCCCCGATGGCCGAGGACGGCCGCGATCATGGTGGAGACCGGCCGCAGCCGCTTGCCGACCCACGACGCCGGGTGGTCGATATCGGGCAGCAGCGACCCCGCGACCGCGAGCGCCAGCGCCAGCGGGTCGGTCGCCGGCAGCCCGAGGTGCGGCGCCGCGGCGAACCAGGCGGCGGCGCCGAGCACCGCGTGCGAGCCCGCCATCATGGGGTCATGGCAGCGAGGGCCGCCAGTGTTCGTGGCCCCGCTGCCGGCGCGGCGCCAGCAGGTCCCACGGGCTCGGCATCTCGCCCACCTTGACATGCACCACCGCCGGCGCGCGCGCCGCCAGCGCCTCGCCGAGCGCGATCCTCAGGCTTGCCTCGTCGCTGGCGCGGAACGCATTGGCCCCGAAGGAGCGGGCGAACGCCGCGAAATCGGGATTGGCGAGGTCGCAGGCGATCAGCCGGCCGCCGAACTGCTCCGCCTGGATGCGCCGCACGTTGCCGAAGGCGCCGTCGTCGAACACCACCGCGACCACCGGCAGCGCGTGGCGCACCGCGGTTGCCAGTTCCTGCGCCTGATAGAGGAACCCGCCGTCGCCGCAGATCGCCACCACGGCGCGATCGGGCAGCGCCGCCTGCACGCCGAGCGCCGCCCCGTATGCCCAGCCCAGGTTGTCCTGGTAGCCGGGCGAGAGGTAGCGCCGGGGGGCCGCCACCGGGAAGGCCAGCCGGCCGACGAAGGCCACCTGGGTCACGTCCTCCACCACCACCCCATCCTCGGGCAGGGCGTCGCGCAGCGCGCGCAGAAAGCCCATTTGCGGCTCCAGGCCGGCCAGCCGCTCGGCAAACCAGGCCTGCGCGGCGGCGACATCCTCGCGCGCGGCGCGCTTGCGGTTATGCGCGGGCAGGGCGGCGCGCAGCGCGCGCAGTCCCTCGGCGGCGTCGGCCAGCACCGCCACGTCCGGCCGCCGATAGCGGGCGGTCGCCTCGGCATCGATGTCGATGCGCACGATCTTCAGGTCCGGGTCGGTGCCCCAGACGGCTTGCGCGAAGTGCAGCCGCGTGCCCACGCCCAGCACGGCGTCGGCCTGCGGCCAAAGCCGCTGCCCGACCGGCAGCGAGACGGCCAGTTCGTGCGTGGTGGGCACCACGCCGCGGCCGCGCCGGTAGGTCACCACCGGCGCCTGCAGCGCCTCCGCCACCCCCAGCAGGTCCTCTCCGGCGTCGAGCGCGCCGCCGCCGGCGACGATGATCGGCCGCTCGGCGGCGCCCAGCACCCGTGCCGCCTCGGCCACCGCATCGGGGTCCACCTCCGGGCGCGACGGGGGCAGCGGATCCACCGGCGTCACCTGCCCGGCCCGGCCCCAGGTGTCGATGGCGCATTCCAGCGCCACCGGCCCGGGCCGGCCGCTCAGTGCCGTCCGCACCGCCTCGGCCACCAGTCCCGGCGCCTGGCCGGCGGAGGCGATGCGCGCGCCCCATTTCACAATGTGACCGAGCAGGCCGAGCTGGTCGCGCAGTTCGTGCAGGTGGCCCCAGCCGCGGTCGATCGCGTCCGCCGGCACCTGGCCGGCGATGGCCAGCACCGGCGCACCGGTGCCGTATGCCGTCAACAACGCGGCGGTGGTGTTCAGGATGCCGGGCCCCGGCACGGCCGCGTAGGCCTGCGGCCGGCCGGTCGCCAGCGCGGCGCCCAGCGCCATGTAGGCCGAGGTCTGCTCATGCCTCGGATGCAAGACTCGCATCCGCCCGCCGCTGCCGTGCACCGCATCGAACAAGTGGTCGTTGTGCACGCCCGGCAGCGCGAACAAGGTTTCGATGCCGTGGCGGAGCAGGGCGTCGACGGTGGCTGCGGCGGTGGTCATTCGCATGGCTGATACCGTTATGAGCGTTGGCAATGAAGGCGCGAACGGATTACACATCGTTCGCCACTATGCTGCCATGGCTCGTTTGCCGGCGTGAGGTGGTTAGTGCTGCTTCCGCATCGCGAAGGAGGAACCCATGGCCAGATTCCGCGCGTCCGCGCTGCTCGCTGCCCTCGCAGGGGCAGTCTTTACGATCGCGGCAGCATCGGCCGACACCATCCACATCGGCCTGAGCGTTTCCGCGACCGGTCCGGCCGCGTCCCTCGGCATCCCCCAGCGCAACACGGTGAGCCTGCTGCCCAAGGAGATCGCCGGGGTGAGCGTCGAATACTACGTCCTCGACGACGGCACCGACGCCACCCGCGCCGTCGCCAACATGCGCAAATTGATCGACGAGGACAACATCGATGCCATGATCGGTTCCTCTGCGACCCCGGCCTCGGCGGCGATGGAGGCGGTGGCGGCGGAGAAGGGCGTGCCGCAAGTGGTCATGGCCGGCACGGCTGCGCTGATCGTGCCGATGACCCCCGAGAAGCGCTGGGTGTTCAAGGCGCCGCAGAATGACAGCCTGATGGCCGATGCCATCGCCGCGCACATGGCAGCCAAAGGCGTCAAGACCGTGGCGTTCATCGGCTTCAACGACGGCTACGGCGACGGCTGGCTGACCGAGATGCAGCGCGCAACGGCCCCGCACGGCATCCGCCTAGTGGACGTCGAACGTTTCGCCCGCACCGATACCAGCGTCACCGGCCAGGTGCTGAAGATGATGGCCGCCAGGCCGGATGCCGTGCTGATCGTCGGCGCCGGCACGCCGGCCGCGCTGCCGGAGAAGACGCTGAAGGAGCGCGGCTACCAGGGGCTCTATTACCAGACCCACGGCGCCGCCAACTCCGACTTCCTGCGCGTCGGCGGCAAGGACGTGGAAGGCACCTTCCTGCCGGTCGGGCCGATCGTGGTGGCCAGCCAGCTCCCCGACAGCAACCCGATCAAGGCGGTCGCGCTCGACTACATCCATCGTTACGAGGCCGCCTATGGCGCCGGCACGGCCAGCTCCTTCGGTGCGCATGCCTATGATGCGGTTCGCATGATTGCCGCCGCCGTTCCGGCCGCGCTGAGCAAGGGCAAGCCCGGCACCCCCGAATTCCGCGCCGCCCTGCGTGATGCCATGGAGCACTCGCATGACCTGGTGCTCTGCCACGGCATCGCCAACACCACGCCCGAGGACCACAACGGCTTCGACGACCGCGCGCGCGTCATGGTGACCATCAAGGACGGCGCCTGGAAGTTGCTGCCCTGAAACGGTCCCGCTCCCATAGCTGCGCCCCCGCGGGGGCTTCGGCGCCTCGGTGATGGACCCGACGATCCTGCTGATCCTGCTGCAGGATGGCATCGTCAACGGCGCCATCTATGCGCTGCTGGCGCTGTCGCTGGTGCTGGTGTTCGCGGTCACCCGCGTGGTGTTCATCCCGCAGGGCGAGTTCGTCGCCTATGGCGCGCTGACCTACGCGGCGCTCGACTCCGGGCAGATGCCGGGCAGCGTGTGGCTGCTGTGCGCGCTGGGGGTGGCCGCCTGCCTTGCCTCGCTGTGGTCGGGCCGGCACGCGCTGACCCCGCGCGGCGTCGTTCGCCTGCTGGCGGCAACGCTGCTGCTGCCGGCGGGGATCCTGCTGCTCACGCGGCAGGTGGCGCCGCTGCGGCCGGGCGTGCTGGTGGAGGCGCTGCTGGCCCTGGCCATCGTGACGCCGATGACCCCCTATCTCTATCGGGTGGCCTTCCGCCCGCTTGCCCAGGCTTCGGTCCTCGTGCTGCTGATCGCCGCGGTGGGCGTGCATCTCGCCATGGTGGGGCTGGGGCTGGTGTTCTTCGGGCCGGAGGGCTCGCGCGCCGCCGGTTTCTCCGAGGCCAGCCTGGCGCTGGGGCCACTGACGGTGCCCGGGCAGTCGCTGTGGATCGTCGGGCTCACGCTGGCGCTGATGGTCGGTCTCTACGGGTTTTTCGGCTACACCCTGTACGGCAAGGCGCTCAGGGCCACCGCCGTCAACCGGCTGGGGGCGCGGCTGGTCGGCATCGCCACCGCGCAATCCGGCGAGATCGCCTTCACGCTGGCCGGCCTGATCGGCGCGCTCAGCGGCGTCCTCATCGTGCCGCTGACCACGGTCTACTACGACACCGGCTTCATCATCGGGCTCAAGGGATTCACCGCCGCCATCATCGGCGGACTGGCCAGCTATCCCGCCGCCGCGCTGGCCGCGCTCGGGGTGGGGGTGCTGGAGAGCTTCTCCTCGTTCTGGGCCAGCGCCTTCAAGGAAGTGATCGTGTTCACTGCGATCATCCCGGTGCTGCTCTGGCGCAGCCTCAAGGGCACCGCCACGGAGGACGGGGAGTGATGTTAACCGGCCGAACAAGTGCCTCGTCGCGGAAGGCCAGGGGCTCTGCCCCTGGACCTCGCCAAGGGCCGAGAGGCCCTTGGATCCCATTCGTTTGGGCGCTTCGCGCCATCCTCGCCGCGGCACCCAATAAATGGGGTCCAGGGGCCATATGGCCCCTGGTGGGTCCAGGGCGGAGCCCTGGCGGAGCGCGAGGCAGCGCCTCGCCCTCGATCGCTCGGCGCCGGCTGGTATGAGCTGGCGCACCCTGTGGCCGCTGCCGGCCCTGGCGCTGAGCCTGCTGCTGCCGTGGCTGGGGTGGCTGCCGCCGTTCTGGGTGACGCTCGGCAACTACATCGGCATTGCCGCCGTCGTCGCCATCGGGTTGGTGGTGCTGACCGGCGTCGGTGGCATCACCTCGTTCGGCCAGGCCAGTTTCGTCGGCTTCGGCGCCTACACCACCGCCATTCTTGCCACCGGCTGGGGCGTCTCGCCCTGGCTGGCCTTGCCGGCCGCGCTCGGGGTCAGTGCGCTGGCGGCGCTGCTGATCGGGGCGGTCACGCTCAGGCTGTCCGGCCATTACCTGGCGGTCGGCACCATCGCCTGGTCGGTGAGCCTCTACTACACCTTTGCCAACCTGGACCTGTTCGGCCGCAACGACGGCATCACCGCGATCCCGCCGCTCGCCATCGGCTCGCTCAGGCTGATCGACGGGCGACTCTATTTCAGCGTGATCTGGATCGGCGTGGTGCTGGCGGTGCTGGCCACCTGCAACCTGCTCGACAGCCGTGTGGGCCGGGCGATCCGCAGCCTGCGCGGCGGCGCGCTGGCGGCCGCGAGCTTCGGCGTCAACACGCTCAGGATGCGCATGCTGGCATTCGTCTATGCCGCCGTGCTGGCAGGGTTCGCCGGATGGCTCTACGCGCACATGCAGCGCGCGGTGAACCCGACGCCGTTCAGCCTCAATGCCGGCATCGAATACCTGCTGATGGCGGTGGTGGGCGGCGCGGCGCACGTGCCGGGGGCGGTGCTCGGCGCCGCCCTGGTCACTCTGGTGAACGACCTGCTGCAGGACCTGCTGCCGAAGATCATCGGCGCGCAGGGCAATTACGAGAGTATCGTGTTCGGCGCCATCCTGGTGCTGGCGTTGCAGACCTCGCCCGAAGGCCTTTGGCCGCACGTGGTACGGGTGGCCCCGAAGCATCATCCGGTGCGCCCCGACGCGGCCCTTCTACCGCGCCGCGCCATGCCGGCGCGGGGGGCGCCGGTGCTGACCGTGAACGGCCTGCGCCGCAGCTTCGGCGGCCTGATGGCGGTCAACGACGTCACCTTTTCCCTCGCGGCCGGCGAGATCGTCGGCCTGATCGGGCCGAACGGCGCCGGCAAGACCACCACGTTCAACCTGCTGACCGGGGTCGACCGGCCGAGCGCGGGCGCCGTGGAGTTCCTCGGCCGGAAGCTGGCGGGCATGACGGCGCCGGCGATCGCCCGGCTCGGCATTGCCCGCACCTTCCAGCAGGTGCGGCTGGTGGCGAGCATGTCGGTGATCGAGAACGTGGCGCTCGGCGCGCATCTGCGCGGCCGCGCCGGTTCGCTCAGGGGCGTGCTGCGGCTCGACCGCGCCGAGGAGGCGCAACTCTACGCCGAGGCGGCGCACCAGCTTGCGCGCGTCGGGCTCGGTGAGTTCGCCGACCGGCCGGTGAAGAGCCTGCCGCTCGGCCAGCAGCGCGCGGTGGAAATCGCCCGTGCGCTCTCGCTCGACCCGGTGCTCCTGCTGCTCGACGAGCCGGCCGCGGGGCTTCGCCATGCCGAGAAGGCGGCGCTCGCCACCCTGCTCGGCCGGCTGCGCGCCGACGGCGTCACCATCCTGCTGGTCGAGCACGACATGGAGTTCGTGATGAACCTCACGGACCGGCTGGTGGTGATGGACTTCGGCACCAAGCTGGCCGAGGGGGTGCCGGAAACGGTGCGCAACGATCCCGCCGTGATCGAGGCCTACCTGGGCGGGGTGGCGTGAACGCGCTGCTCGAGCTTGAGGAGGTCTCGGTTGCCTACGACGGCATCGCCGTCGTGCATGGCGTTTCGCTCAGCGTCGCCCCCGGCAGCATCGTGACCGTGATCGGGCCGAACGGCGCCGGCAAGTCGACCCTCCTGAACGCGGTCATGGGCGTGCTGCCCTCGCGGGGCCGCATCCGCCTCTACGGCCGCGATCTCGATGCCACCGGCGTCGCGGCGCGCGTGCAGGGGGGCATGTCGCTGGTGCCGGAAGCGCGCGAGTTGTTCGGCGTCATGAGCGTGGAAGACAACCTCCGGCTCGGCGCCTTCCGCCATCGCGCAGAAGGCCGCGCGGCGGCGTCGCGTGCGCTGGAGGGCGTGTACGCCCTGTTCCCGCGGCTCAAGGAGCGGCGGCGACAGGAGGCCGGCACGCTGTCGGGCGGCGAGCGGCAGATGCTGGCGATGGGCCGGGCGCTGATGGCGCGGCCGGCCCTGCTGATGCTGGACGAACCCAGCCTCGGCCTGGCGCCGCTGGTGGTGCGCGACATCTTCCGCGCCATCGCCGAGTTGCGCACGACCGGGGTCGCGATCCTGCTGGTCGAGCAGAACGCCCGCGCCGCGCTGCAGGTCTCGGAGCGCGGCTACGTCCTGGAGACCGGCCGCATCACCATGCAGGGCCCGAGCGCCACCCTCGCGGCGGACCCGCGGATCGTCGAACTCTACCTCGGACACGGCACCGAATAGGGACAGCATCATGCGACTCATCGCACTTGCCCTGCTGACGGCCGGTCTGATTGCCGGCCCGCCATCTGTCCCGGCGCTACGCGCACAGCCCACGCAGGAGATTGTCCTGTCCGCGAAGGCACAGACCGGCACCGACACCCGCGATGTTCGGTTCAGTTTCATGTGCTCGGCAAACCACGGCCCGGGCGTGATCGGAGTACTCGAGATCGGCCTGGCCGTGCCCGGTTTCGAACGGCTCGCCCCCCTGTTTCCGTTCGATGATTTCGAAGGGCCCGACGCCCACGCGGGCAAGCTCACCAGCCTTGAAGCGACCGCAGAAGGCGGCACGGTGCGGGATACGTTTTGGGCCGCCGGGTGGATCGGCGGCGAAGCGGATCACAGCTTCCATTTCGGAGTGAATGGCATGTTGCGCAACGACGCGCCGCGCCTCGCTGCCGTGGCGGCGGTGCTGCGCAAGGTCGTCGCGGGGCCGGGCAAGCTGGTCTGGCGGCAGGGAAACACCAGGCCCGGGGGCGTTCCGATCATCGCCACGCTGACCATCACCACCGCCGACGCCGCGCGGGTCGGGAGCGTATTGCGGCCCTGCCTGGCTGCTGCCGGTGGTGCGCGACATCTTCCGCGCGATCGCTGAGTTGCGCTCGACCGGGGTCGCGATCCTCCTGGTCGAGCAGAACGCCCGCGCCGCGCTGCAGGTCTCGGACCGCGGCTACGTCCTGGAGACCGGCCGCATCACCATGCAGGGCCCGAGCGCCACCCTCGCGGCGGACCCGCGGATCGTCGAACTCTACCTCGGACACGGCACCGAATAGGGTAGCGAGGCGCTGCCTCGCACTCCGCCCTTGTATCTCCACGGACACCCGAGCGCG
>Ga0326727_10012768_pt1 | contig 18996 bp, 20 predicted proteins | sample MB2enrmetagenome_FD_207643 | JGI IMG/M metagenome (GOLD analysis project Ga0326727, IMG submission 207643) | Lab enriched peat soil microbial communities from McLean, Ithaca, NY, United States - MB29MY | ecosystem: Environmental > Terrestrial > Soil > Wetlands > Peat | place: USA: New York...
ACACGCATGCGGAGACGGCTACGCTGCTGGGAATGAGCGTGCGCACCGTTTGCACCAAGTTCCCGCAGGCGCTGGACCGGTTGACGGAGCGGCTGCTGGAAGCGGGGCTGCTGGTGATACCGCACTGAGGGAGATGCACAGAGGGGGCGTGCGACGCGCTCGCTCTGTGCTTTCCGTCCGGGGCTGAAGCCCGCGCTCATTGTGATGATCTTGTGCGGGGGTTGAACCCCCCGCCTCTCTCCGTATTGGGTGGCGCCGCACGTGGGGCACTTGCAATGTGCCGACTGGGAGGCTCTTGCAATGTTCCGTTCCTGAACTTTCGCCGGGCGGTTAGAACAAATCAGGAATGCTGTGAAAGGCGATGCGCGTGGGCGCGGCCTTGAACGCGGTGAGCATGGTGGCGGGGGCCAGCGTGCTCATGCCGTACTTGTGGTTGAGCTGGTCCATGGCGGCTAGCAGCTTGGCGCGGCTCTGCTCGCCGTCGAGGGCATCGAAGAGATTCAGCGAGTGGAGGCGGTCCGGCACCAATTCGCCGAGGTGGACGCCGATGAAGTAAGGCTGGTCGAAGCCCTTGCCGGTGGGCAGCCGTTCCCACAGCCGGCGCAGCGCGGCGATGAGGGTCTGGTTATCCTGGCATTCGCTCAGCTTCAGGTCGCCATGCCAGCCGCGGGTGGGCACGCCGAAGTTGCTGATGGGCATGCCATCGCCGCGCGGCGCGTGGAAGCCAACAGCGAGCCCGATCTGGGCGGCCCACAATCCATTGGAGCGCAGGCGCATGGCCGCCTTGTGGAGCAACTTGTGGGCCACGGCCCAGGCCTGGTCGGGCGAGCGCATCTCCGGGGCCAGGACGTGCTGGTGGCTGATGGACTTGAGATGGCCGGTCTCGCTCATGTCGAAGTCTTCGCCGCGCAGCCAGTGCCACAGGCGCTCGCCCCACACCGAGCCCCACAATTCGCCGGCCTGTTCGCAGTTGAGCGCCATCAGCTGGTCCATGGTGCGGATGCCCTTTTCGATCAATCGCTCCTCGGTGCGCGGGCCGATGCCGGGCAGGTCGCGGAGGGTGAGGCGGCTGAGCGCCTCGGGCAGAATGTCGAGGGGCAGGGCCACCAGGCCGTCTGGCTTTTCCATGTCGCTGGCGACTTTGGCAAGGTAGCGATTGGTGGCCAGGCCGACGGAGCTGCGCAGCGACTCGCCGACGCGCTCGCGGATGCGCGCCTTGACGCGGCGGCCCAGCTCCATACCGGCCAGCAGCGGGCGTTCGCGGCCCATGAGGCGGCAGGCCATCTCGTCGATGGAGAGCACGGCCGTGACCGGCAGGCAGCTCTCGACAGCCTCGACGATGCGGTGGTGGTAGGCGACGTAAAGCTCGTGGCGCGCCTCGACCAGCTCGATGCCGGGGCACAGTTTTTTCGCGTCGCCGACGAGAGTGCCCGTCCTGACGCCGAGGGCTTTGGCCTCGTAGCTGGCGGCGATGCAGACGGTGGTGTCGGCCATCATGGGCACCACGGCTACGGGACGGCCGCGCAATTCTGGGCGATCCTGCTGCTCGACGGATGCGAAGTAGGAGTTGAGGTCGACGAAGAGCCAGTTCAGATGAGGGCCGCGGCCGGGATCGGCGGCAGGGGCTGGCTCGTTGCCTGTGTCCAGAGGCTGGGAAGATTGCAGAGATTCGGAGGGCGGGGGCGCAGGGGGACGCTCATCGGCGGTGGAGTCGGGTACCGGAATGGGATTGGAGGCCATTTTGCACCATTTTCGCTCTTTATTCGCTCCACTTCAAGGGGATAACGCATAACATTTTCTGATGATAAACTTGGTCCATCAGAATCCGGCACACCGGAGTCGATTTTGCCGAGCGCGCATCTAAACAAAACGCACGCGGCGCACGTCTAATTCAATAGCGAGCCTTGGCTTGGTTGTGAGGGGTCCACTCACTATGCATACTCTGATCCATTGGTTTGCGGCGAACGAGAACCTCCTTGCGATTCTGGTAACGCTGGGGGTTGGCATCCTGCTGGTGTGCTGCCTGGAATGCTCGAGCTGCCCTTGCCGGGATAAGGACGAGCTCTTCAAACGCCACGAAGTCTAGATCGCGTGCGTTCCCTGGTGGAAGCGAACGCGCCATTCCCCGGAATCCTCTATCCATAAAGAACTGCGCAGCGTTGCGACGGGCGCGCCTGTCTGCGCGTTGGCGCGGATCGTCCTATACGTCACGAGCGCTACATCCTCCGCGAGCAGATGGCAGCGAAAGTCTTCGAGCGCGGGCGGATCGTATGCTTCGCTTGCGAGAAGCTCGACGATTTGATGGCGGGACCACACTTTTCCTGATGCGCCGAATTCTTCGAAGTCCTCAGCCAGCAGAGCCAGCACGCGATGGCGATCGCGGCGCACGGCTGGGTCGAGCAGGGCCTGCTCGTTGCGCAACAGCAGAGCGGCAATTGCCTGACGATGCGCGTCGTTGATGCTCATCCAGCGTTCTCCGCATCGGGACTGCGCAGGACCGGCTTGCCGCGTTCGTTGAGCGCGATGTGGCCGAAGGGGGCGTGGTGGTCGTGGGTGAAGAAGACGAGCCACTGTTCGGGAATGGCGCGGGCGTAGAAGCGCTTGCGCTGCTCGATCACGGTGAGCGGGTCGAGGTCGTAACCCATGACCCAGGTGAGGTCGAGATGGGCGCTCGAGGGGATGAGGTCGGAGATGTAGCAGGCGCGGCGGCCTCCGGAGTCGAGAAGCACGGCCATCATCTGCGCGGTGTGGCCGGGATAGAGATCGACCGAGATGCCGGGCAGGATGGATTGCGGGCCATCGAGCAGAGTCATCTGGCCGGCGGCGAGCAGGGGCTCGTAGTTCTCGGCGATGTAACTGACGGCGTCGCGTTCGCGCTGGAGGCGGCCGCACTCGACTTCGCCGCGATGGGCATAGTAGCGGGCGTTGGGGAAGGTGGGCGCGAGAGAGCCGTCAGCGGCGCGGGTGGTGTTCCAGCCGCAGTGGTCGAAGTGGAGGTGGGAGTTGATGACCACGTCGACGTCTTCAAGGCGGATGGCGGCGGCGGCGAAGGCCGAGGGCAGCAACTGGCGCGCGCCGTAGATGGAGCGCATTTTGGGATTGAGCTTGTTGCCGATGCCGGTCTCGATGACCACGGTGTGTTTGCCATCGCGGACGACCAGCGTATTCGTGCCCATGAGGATGCGGTTCTGGTCATCGGGCGTCGCGCGCGCCTGCCACAGGGGTTTAGGCACTACGCCGAACATGGCTCCGCCGTCGAGCAGGAAATAGCCGTCGGTGAGGACGACGATTTCGAAGTCGCCGAGGGTTGTGCGGCCGCGGATCAGGTTATGCGTGTCCGGGGCCTCGGCGGGATGATTTGGCAGCGGAGTCTCGGAGGTCACTGCGCGACTCCGGCGGCGACGGGCGGCTTAAGATACTGCTCAAACTGCGCCAAGATGCGGTTGAAGAGATGGGTGCGCACATCGGGGCCGGCGATGGAGTGGGTCTTGCGGGGATAGATCTGCAGGTCGTACGGAATGCCGGCCTCGATGAGCTGCTGGACAAACTGCACGGTGTTTTCCATGTGCACATTGTCGTCGCCGGTGCCATGGACGAGCAGCAGGTGGCCCTTGAGTTTGGCTGCCGAGTTGACCACGGCGAAGTCATGATAGCCCTGGGCAGAATCGGCGGGCAGGCTCAGGTAGCGCTCGGTATAGATGGAGTCGTAGTTGCGCCAGTCGGTGACCGGGGCCACGGCGACGCCGGCGCGGAAGCGGTCAGAGTGGGTGAGCGCGTAGAGGGTGAAAGTGGCACCCCAGCTCCAACCCCAAAAGCCCAGGCGCTGGGGATCGAGTTGCGGATATTGGGCCAGGGCCGCATCGACGACGGTGAGCTGATCCTCAAGCTGCACAGGGCCGAAGTCATGATAGGCAGCCTGCTCGAAGTCGCGGCCGCGGCCGCTCATGCCGCGGTTGTCGGCGTGGAGCACGGCGAATCCATGGCGGGTGAGCAGCTCGTCGAAGAGCAGGCCGTCACCCCAGCGGTTGACAACTGTTTGCGCGCCTGGACCCCCGTAGGGATTGACGATCAAGGGCACGCTGGCAGGGCCGCCTACGCCCACGGGCAGCAGCAGGGTGGCATAGAGCGTGGTTCCGTCGTGGGCCTTGACCTGAAGCTGCTGAGGATCGCGCAGGTGAAACGCCTCTAGGGCGTGGGTCTGCCAGAAGACGCCGCACTTGGCGCCGGCATGGCAAAGGCTGAGGACGGGCGGTTCAAGCCGCGTGGAGTGCCCGTCGACGAAGTCCAGGCTGACGGGTGACAGCTTGGCGTCGTGATGGCCGGCTCCGGCGGTCAACTGTTTGCGTTCGCCGTCGAAGGTCGTCTGCCATAACTGCAGACTCTGCAGGTCGCCTTCGTTGGAGGCGTAGAAGACCAGCCGCTGGGCGGAGTCGACGCGCAGCACTTCAACCACCTCAAAGTCGCCAGTGGTGAGCTGGCGCTCCATCTTGAGCGGGGCCACGGCGGGATTGGCCTGGTCATAACTGTAGAGGTAGATGTGGTTATGGCCATCGGTCCAGCTGGTGAGAACGACGTAGCCGCCGTCCACGGTCACGTTGTATTTATCGTCAAGGAACTTGTCGTCGGCGATTTGCAACACGGAATGCGCCAGGCCTGTGGCGGCATCGGCGAAGTAGATGTCCCGGTGGCGCTGGTCGCGCGCCAGGGTTTCAATCCACAGCGTTTTTCGATCGACCCAGCCGAAGCGGGGAATGTAATCCTGGCCGGGACGAATGGGCAGCTTCATCCAGACTGTCTTGCCGCCATCGGCGCGGACCACGCCCACGCGGACGTCGGGGTTGGGGTCGCCGGGCTGGGGATAGCGCTGCATGTCGATCTTGGCGTGGGTGGGAATCCAATCCTCGATGGGATATTCCGGGACATCGGTCTCGTTCATCTGCAGATAGGCCAGGCTCTTTGAATCCGGCGACCAGAAGTAGTTGCTGCGTGTCTCCAGTTCCTCTTCGTAAACCCAGTCCACCTGGCCGTTGAGGGTGGTTGGATTGGGCGCGGCGGCCACCATATTCGGTTGCGAGCCGGAATCGCGCAGCCGCACCACGGCAAGGCCATGATCGCGAATGAAGGAGAGATACTCGCCGTTGGGAGAAAACTTGGGATCGTCGCCGGAGCCCTCGCCGGAGTAGCCGATCTGGACGCCGGTGCCATTGTGCAGGTCGTAGTCCCAGAGGCGGCCGCTGGAGTCGAACACCAGGTGCGCGGAGTCGGGCGCCCAGAGATAGCTGGCCATGCGGTAGCGCTCGCGATGGTCGCGGTCGGTCTCGGAGTTGCTTTCGCCGGAGAGGGACGCAAGCTTGGCGCGGCTTACGAGGACGTGGGGCTTGCCTGTGCCGGGGTCGAGGTCGATCAGTTCGCCGCCATCGAGGTAGGTGAGGTGTTTGCCGTCAGGCGACCAGGTGAGCCCCTGCGGCGGGCGTCCGGCAAGGGAACCGTGGCCATAGATCGCATCAACGCTGAGCGGCTTGGCGGCAGCCTGGTCGGGGACGGCCTGCGCGGCAACGGGAACAGTGGCAAGAGGGAAAAGGAAAAAGGCCGAAACCAGAAGAGCAGCTGGACGGGTCAAATGAGAATCCTCCGGGAGAGGAGCCGGGCGATTGCGCCGGGTTTGCAGAGGATCGCAAGGTCGCAACGTGAGGCTTCCACGGAGAAGTGTAAATCACGGAGATTGCGGGCTTGCACGGCGCAGGCAAAGCGAGTATGGTGCGGGTCATGCAATGGGCAACCCCGGAGGAACGTCGCAAACTGGGCCAGGCGCGGCGCAAGCAGGTGGGCCGCCAGGAACACTGCCAACACAATCCCAAGGCGCGGACGACGCCAACGCTAACGCTGCTGGAGCGGTCGATGCGCGGACGCGTGCCGGCACTGATCAAACTCAAGTACGAACTCATGACGGAGTCGCCGTTTGCTTACTTCCGGGGCGCGGTTCCGGTGATGGCGGCGGACCTGTCGCTTCTGCCCAATGCGGGGATCCTCTCCCAGCTCTGCGGCGACGCGCATGTGCGCAACCTGGGCGCTTTTGCCGCTCCCGACGGGCGGCTGGTGTTTGACATCAACGATTTCGACGAGACGATTCATGGGCCGTTCGAGTGGGATTTGAAGCGCATGGCCGCCTCGCTGACACTGGCCGGGCGGGCATCGGGACACAAGGATTCGGGCGCGCGCGACGCGGTAGTGCAGTGCATCGAACGCTACTGCGCCAAGATGCGTGTTTTCGCCGAAATGCCGCGCCTCGAAGTAGGCCACTACCAGGTGCACAGGCTGAGTTCGGTGGAGCCGGTGCACGAGGCGCTGCTGAAGGCGGAGCGGGCTACGCCGCTGCACACGCTGGAACAGCTTACCGAACCGGCCTCGAATAAGCCGGGCGCACCCAGGCGGTTCAAAGAGCAGAAACCGACGCTGACGCGGGTAACCGGCGCGCAGGCTGAGGCTGTGCTGGCTTCGCTTGGGCACTACCGGCAGATGCTGGAGCCGCAGCGGCAGCATCTGCTGACGTTTTACCGGCCTGTGGATGTGGCCTTCAAGGTGGTGGGGACCGGCTCGGTGGGACTGCGCGACTACTGCGTGTACTTTGAGGGCAACGGTCCGGCAGACCCGCTGTTCCTGCAGATCAAAGAAGAGCCGGCGTCGGGTTATGCGCCTTATCTGCCGGACGCACACCCGGATGCGCACAACGGCAAGCGAGTGGCAGATGGGCAGCGGGCCATGCAGCTGCAGTCGGACCCGTTCCTGGGATGGACGCACATCGGGGCGCGGCAGTACCTGGTGCGGCAGCTGAACGACCACAAAGGCTCGATCGACCTGGCAGACATGGCCGGCGGAGGGCTGCAGGCGTACGCCGAGGTTTGCGGCGAGTTGCTGGCGCGCGGTCATGCACGGTCGGGCGATCCGCAGGTGATTACGGGGTACCTGGGCGCAGGGGATGGATTCGCCGAGGCGCTGGGGAAGTTTGGTTCCTGCTACGCCGACCAGACGGTGAAGGACTGGGAAGAGCTGCGGCGGGCGCGCAAGGCGGGAGCTAAGGGTTAGGAGACTTATCATGAATCGTCGCAGTTTTACGCAAGTCATGGCGGCGGCGGCCTTGAGCGCCGCCGTGCCCAAGCTGCCGGCCGCGGCACGTGCCGGCGCAGCCCAAGCACAGTCCGCAGCGGGGCCGTTTCCGTTGTCGGTGATGCTGTGGACCGTCTTCAATAATCTGCCGTTCGAGCAGCGGCTGGCGAAGGTAGCCGAAGCCGGCTACACGAACATCCAACTGGTGGGCGAGTACGCCAAGTGGGGCGACGCCGACTTTGCCCGCGCCAATGCCGCGCGCAAGAGCCTCGGCATCCAGTTTGACGCCACGGCCGGACTAAGGAACGGCGTGTCCGACCCCGCCACCCGCGATGCCTTCCTGGCAGAACTGCATGAGGCCTTCACGCCTATGGAGACCCTGAGCTGCCCGGCCATGATCGTGCTCTCCGGCGATGTGGTCCCCGGACTTTCACGGGAGGCGCAGCACCAGGCCTCGGTCGAAACCCTGAAGCGGGCCGCGGGGCTGGTGGAAGGCCGCAAGATTGCCGGCCAGCCGGTGCGGCTGCTGCTGGAGTGCATCCATGTGGAAGAACGTCCCAAGTACTTTCTTACCCGGGCCGACGAAGCCATCGAAGTGGTGCGCGCCGTCAACCACCCCCAGGTGCAGTTTCTCTACGACATCTATCACGAGCAAATGACCGCGGGTAACCTGATTGAAAAGCTCGAGAAGCACATCGACGCGATCGGGCTGATTCACATAGCCGACGTGCCCGGACGCCACGAGCCCGGCACCGGCGAGATCAACTATGACAACATCTACCGGAAGCTGGCGCAGTTGAACTACAAGCACAATGTGGCGATGGAGTTTCAGCCCAGCGGCGATCCGGTGGCCACGTTGCGGGCGGCGAAGAAGCAGGCTTGGGGGCTGGGCTAGCCAGATACACGACGGGATCACGGGCGCTAGCGGACAGCAAGCGCGGCGAGGGGACTGGCGGCGACGCGCAGATAGCTCTCATAGACCGCTTCCGGGATGTCGACGTGGGGCAGGAAGTTCTTTCCATTGGGACCATAGCCGTTTTCGTCGTCGTGGAGACGTTGGATTTCTCCCAGGATGAGGGCGAGGAAACGTCCCATGGTCCAGGTTCCCTGGGCCTGCGCGGCAATGAAGCGCAGCTTGCCACTTATCTCGGTGCCGGCGGGCTCTACAGTGGGAGCAAAGACGGCATGGCTCAAGGTGCGTGAAGTGTTGCCGGCGATTTCTGCCTGACGGGCCCAGGTGAGCATCGAGCGGCGCTGCATGGTTGGGTCCTGGAGGATCAGGATGGCGCCGTGGGGGCAGTTGGCATCCTTGAGGGCGCGCAGGCTGAGGCTGGCATTCTCCGCGGCATTGCGCGACTGCTTCTCGACCAGGATGCGGCCGGACGGGATGCCAAAGGCGGCCTGGGCAACGACCTCATACATCTCCGCTTCGGCCATCGATTCCTTGATATGCCCATCACGCACGAGGCCGCCAAAATTCGAGAGGCGCAGATTGTCGTAGAGGAGATGCGTGGAATGGCCGGCTCCGCCGGAAAAGAGCAGGGTCGCGGCCGGGCTTTTGCGGGCGAGGATGCAGGCGGCAGTGAGCGTGGCGATGACCTGGTTGCCGAGCAGGGCAATCACGCTGATTTCGCTGAGGGCTTGCGGCGACAGGCCGGCGCGCTCGAAGTCGTCAAAGTCGTCTTGGGCCAGCCAGGCGCCAATGCGGTTGATGTCCTGGCAAAGCTGGGCAGCTTCGTGCGATATTGATTGGGCTTCCATCGCTTTCAGATTAGCGCCTGAGGCTCATTGTCTTGACCAGGCCCTACAATGAAGCGGTATGCCGACCGCCGTCCGTTCGCACGCAAAGATCAATCTCGGCCTCTATATTGGTGCGCCGCGACCGGATGGGTTCCATTCGCTGGTCACGGTTTACCAGACACTGGAGCTGCACGATGTGGTGACGGTGACGGCGCGGCCTGCTGCGGCAACAAGGTTGCGGTTGACCTCGAACGACGCGCGGGTGCCGGTGGACGACCGCAATACGGCGTGGAAGATGGTGGTTCCGGCGCTGGACGCACTGGGTGTGACCGCCGATGTGGAACTCCATATTGACAAGCGGTTGCCGGTGCAGGGAGGGCTGGGGGCGGGTTCGGGAAATGCGGTTGCGGCGCTGGTGGGGTTGGAACGCGAATTGGGGGTTTGGGTTCGTAATTTCCCAGGTCTCAAAGACGAGACCTGGGGCACCGAGCTTGACGTGGGGGGGCGTGCTTTCCCACCCATCGAGCAGAAGACGCTCGATGGATGGGGCACCCGGCAATCGAGACGGCTTCAGATTGCGGCAGATGTGGGCTCCGATGTGCCACTGTTTTTGATTGGGGGCGCTGTGCTGGGGCTGGACCGGGGGCAGGAGGTCTATCCGCTTCCGGATATCGAGCCGGTGTGGTGCGTGGTGGCCACGCCCGAGATTGGCGTCTCCACGCCGGAGGCCTTTCGTGACTGGGACGCGCTGTGGGCCGAAGAAGGTTTGACCTCGGAGGCCAGTGCAGCTAAACTAAAGGAGTTGAGCCGTGCCTACTTGAGCGCCTTTGCAGAATTGATCCCTGGATCGATTCCGGAAGGACGGCAGGAAGCAGGCTCCTCCGGTGTCCTTTCCGCTGAACAGAATGGAGAGGACCTGGCCGGACCCCAAGAGTCCGCGCTTGTCCGCACCGGGATCAGTAGCTGGATCCAGAACGATTTTGAACGAGTCGTCTTCCCCCAGCATCCTTCCCTTGCAGAAATCAAGCGCATTCTTGCGGCTTCGGACACCCCGGAGGCAGCCCTTCATGCTTCGCTGTCGGGGTCCGGCTCGGCGCTCTACGGGTTGTACCAGACCCGGGGAGATGCGGAAGCGGCCTGCGAACGTCTGCGGGCGGCCGGGGTGGAGAGCCGTTTGACCCGCACCCTGCCGCGCGCGGCCTACTGGCGCGACATGCTGAGGCAAGAAGAGGATTGACAGGCATCCATTGTGCGAGAGAGACTCGCGGACGGCTGCCTGGAACGATTTCAAAGTTGGGCGATCGTCTAATGGTAGGACAGTGCCCTTTGGAGGCACTTGTCTAGGTTCGAATCCTAGTCGCCCAGCCAAAGTGTGCGGAACGAAGCGAAGTGAGAAATAGATCAGCAGCCAAAGCCAACCAGCTTGGAGGTGCTCTTCAGATGGAAGCGGGAACATTGACGGTCACGGCAGAAGACAAGCAGCAGGGCGGTGGAGTTAACGCGCCTGGGGACGGTCTCCCGAAAGACGGCCAGAACGCGGACGCAGCAGGCAAAGGCAAGGAAGCCCGGCCGGCTGCCGAGCGGAAGCGGACCCGCAACCTGACCGATGACAGGCGGTTCAAACTGTTCTCGGGCACGGCCAACCGGCCGCTGGCCGAGGAGATCGCCCGCCACATCGGCGTCACCGTGGGCGAGGCAAAGACCCAGCGCTTTGCCGATGGAGAGATCTATTTCCAATCGCTCGAGAATGTGCGCGGCGTGGATGTCTTCGTGGTGCAGCCCACCTGCTACCCGGTGGACCAGCACCTGGTGGAGCTGCTGGTGATGATCGATGCGCTGAAGCGGGCCTCGGCAGCCAGGATCACGGTGGTGGTGCCCTATTATGGGTACGCGCGCCAGGACCGGAAGGACAAGCAGCGCGTGCCCATCAGTGCCAAGCTGGTGGCCGATCTGCTGACGACAGCAGGAGCCAATCGCGCTCTTTTCGTTGACTTGCATGCCGCCCAGATTCAGGGCTTCTTCAACATTCCGGTCGATCACCTGTTCGCCAGCCCGGTGCTGGTGAGCCATTTCCGCGAGCTGAAGTTGCCCAACCTGACCGTAGTTTCGCCGGACGCGGGCGGCGTGGAGCGGGCGCGCTTCTTCGCGCAGAAGATCGGGGCGCCCCTGGCCATTGTGGACAAGCGCCGCACGGATATGAATGTGGCCGAGGTCATGAACGTGATCGGCGATGTGAAGGGCAAGAGCTGCCTCATCCTGGACGACATTGTCGACACCGCCGGCACACTGGTAAAGACTGTCGACGCACTCTACGACAACGGCGCAGCCACGGTTTACGCCTGCGCCAGCCATGCCGTGCTTTCGGGCCCGGCTGTCGATCGCATTGCCAATTCGCGGCTGGAGCAATTGGTGGTAACCAACACGATTCCGCTGCGCGAAGCGGCGCAGAAATTGCCCAAGATCAAGGTGCTCTCCATTGCCGGACTGATTGGTACGGCCATTGAGAACATTCACCTGGAGACCAGCGTGAGTTCGCTGTTCAACTGAAAGACCAGGGACTAAGGGACCAGGGACTAAGGGACTAGGGACTAAGGGACTAAGGGACTAGGGAACTACAGACAACCACGGCCGCCATCGATGGCGGCCCCAACAAAGGGAGCGGACGCCAGCCGGCCGTGCCCGAAACCAGGAAATGAGAGACGCAATGCCAGAAGTAGTGACAGCCAGGCCCCGTGAGGGCAAGTTCAACAAGAATGCCGCGCGCAGGGTGCGGTTTGCGGGCAAGATCCCCGCCGTACTGTATGGTTCCGGCCACGAACCCGTGGCCATCGAAGTGGACCCCAAACAGATTTCCCGGATTCTTTTTTCCGAGACCGGCCACAACACGATTTTCGATGTCGAAGTGAGCGGCCAGCCCACGGCCAAGGCGATGATCGTCGACTGGCAGCGGGAACCGATCAAGGATCAGCTGATCCATATCGACCTGAAGCGGATCGCGCTGGACAAGACGCTGCGGGTGAGCGTGCGGGTCAAGCTGCTGGGCATCGCGGCGGGGGTGAAGAATTCCGGCGGCATCCTGGACCAGGTTCTGCGCGAGGTGGAGATCGAATGCCTTCCCGCCGACATTCCGAGCAATATCGGCGTGGATGTGAGCAAACTGGAATTGTTCCAGTCGCTGCGGGTAAGCGATCTGCCGCACTCGGAAAAGATCAAATACCTGAACGCGGAGGATGCGACCGTGGCGCACGTGGTCTCGATCCGCGAAGAGGTGGCGCCGGTGGCAGCCGAAGCAGTGGTGGCTGACGCAACGGCCACAGCCGAGCCGGAAGTGGCCAAGAAGGGCAAGACGGAAGGCGAAGCGGCGGCGGGCGGCGCGAAGAAGGCCGATGCCGGGGCAGCCAAGAAACCCGACGCGGGCGCGAAGAAGTAAGCCTTGACGGACGCAAGCGAGTCCGTTCACCCCGGTTCCGTCGGCCGGAGCAGCGCCACTACCAAGCCATTTGTGGTGGTGGGGCTGGGCAATCCGGGCGAGCAGTATCTGTGGACTCCGCATAACGCGGGGTTCATGGCCATCGACCGCATCGCCCAGCAAGAAGGGGTTGTGGTCGCGAACCGGCGCTGCCGGGCCGTTACCGCAACCTGCCGGATGGCGGGACGCGCGGTGGTCCTGGCGAAGCCGGAGACGTTCATGAATCTGAGCGGGATTGCGGTAGCCGCTCTGGTGAATGAGCTTGAGGTGGACCCAGCCAAGGACCTGCTTGTGATTTACGACGAGCTGGACCTGCCGCTGGGAACCATCAAGATCAGGGAGCGCGGTTCGGCCGCGGGGCACAACGGAGCCCGCAGCATCATTGGCGCCCTGGGAAGTCAGGAGTGGTTGCGCATTCGCATCGGAGCCAGACCGAATCTGCCTCCGGAGGCCGAAACGGCGCAGGGCGGCAGACGGGCGGGTAAGGACTACCTGCTGTCGTCGATGCGCAAGGCGGACCTGGCGGTGCTGGACGAGGTGCTCGACCGGGTGGCCACGGCCACGCGGCGGATCCTGGAACAGGGACCGGCAGCGGCGATGAACGAGTTTAACCGGAAAGACAGGGAACAGGGATCAGAGAACAGGGATCAGGGATAACGGCGACTCGAACCGCGAAATCCGAACTGATGGCTGCAACTGTGAACTGAAAGATATGAGTTGTTGGCTGAAGGCAAAGAGTTAGAAGCCAGAACCTTTCAGCAGAAAAGGAATTGAGATGTCGCGTTTGTATGAGGTTATGTTCATTGTTCGGCCCGACGTGGCCGAAGAGGATGCCGACAAGCTGATTGCCGGCTTTACCGCAACCGTCACAGGTGGCGGCGGAGTGGTGAAGACAGTGGAGAAGATGGGCCGCCGCAAGCTCGCCTACACGGTGCGCAAGTTCAACGACGGCAACTATGTTCTGCTGACCATCGAGGCCAATGGCGCGGTGGTGCTGGAGCTGGAGCGCCGGCTGCGCGTGACCGAGCCGGTGATCAAGTTCATCACCGTGCGCATGGACGAGGAAGAGAAGCGGCTGGCCAAGGTGAAGGCTCTGCGCGGCACACGCAGGAAGCTGAGCGCGGAACCGGCTGCACCGGCTGCCCACAGCAGTCCGGCTGCGCAAGTCCCAACTCACGCGCCGGTGGCGGCAGAGGCTGCCGAGCCAGTCCAGGCCAGCGCCTGATCCAGAAACGAATTGCCGCAGCCGTCCTTGCCCATGGGGAGGCCGGCGCGGCCCGATCCAGCGTCCTGGCTCCCCGAGGGGATGGCCGGGAACGAAGAGAGTGAAGAGGAAACAACATGGCTGAAGAGAATCAAGGAAGCTCGCCCGCATCGGGTGGATCACAATCGCATGGCTCTGGCCCGGGTTCGGGTCCGCGCACAGGCGGCCCCCGGCCTTCGGGCGGTCCTGGCGGGCGCGGCAAGTTTTTCCGCCGCAAGAAAGTATGCAAGTTCTGCACGGAGAAGATCGACGCGATTCCGTATCGCGATGTTCGGCTGCTGCAGGGGTTTGTGGCCGAGCGGGGCAAGATTGTGCCTCGGCGGCTCACCGGCGTGTGCACGACGCATCAGCGCAGGCTGACTCGCGCCATCAAGCAGGCCCGCAACATTGCCCTGCTGCCGTTTGCCACGCGCCACTAGGAAGCGGCGCATCGATATCGCAATAGAGGGCCGGTTGCCGCAGGCGCCGCCCGCAGCAATGGAGAATTTCGCATGGAAGTTATTTTGAAGGAAGACGTAGTCAATCTGGGCCACCGCGGCGACGTGGTGAAGGTCGCCGATGGCTACGGCCGCAATTTTCTGCTGCCTCGCAAGCTGGCGATGCAGGCAACCGAGGCCAACCGAGCCGTGATCGAGCAGATGAAGGTCGCCGCTGCCCGCCGTTCCGCCACCGAGAAAGCTCAGGCGGAGGAACTCGCCACCAAGCTGGAGCCGCTGGTGCTTAGCTTTACGCGCAAGTCGGGCGAGAATGGACACTTGTTCGGCTCGGTGACTTCGGCCGATATCGCCGCCGAGCTGGCATTGAAGGGCTTTGAGGTCGACCGCCGCAAGATTCAGCTGGCGGAATCGCTGAAGAGCCTGGGCGATTTCACGGTGGCCATCAAGCTGTATCGCGAGGTTACGGCGCACGTGAAGGTGAAGGTGCTGGCCGAGGCTGGCGAGGAAGCGCCGGCTGCCGAGCCGGCCGTTGAGCCTGTCGCCGCCGAATAACGCAACCTGCCGAAAGCACGCCGCCTCCCGGGTAGCCGAGGGGCGGCGCGTCATTCCAGAGTCTCTTTGCGATCCGCGAGAATCAGCCGAATGGCTGCGCCGAGGCTCGCGCGGCACTCTTCCATAGTGCGGCTCTGCCCGTTGGCGCCGGGGATTTCCGGCGACCATCCCACAAACCAGTCGCCGTCCCGCTCGATCACAGCCGTGAACTCATTTCGCATGGCTAGAGTATAGTCCCGTTTCTGACGGCGAATCACCCACCATCGCCAGCGGTCGGTTCCTGTCCGTGCGCAGGGTGGGAACGGCGGCCAGCAGGCTGCGCGTGTACGGGTGTTCAGGAGCGGTGAGCAGGCGTGCGCAGGGGCCCGTCTCTACGACCTGGCCGGCGCGCATCACTGCTACACGGCTGGCGACCTGGCCCACCACAGCGAGATCGTGCGAGATAAAGAGCATGGCGAGGCCATGCTGCCTTTGAAGATCGCGGAGCAGTTCCAGAACTTGTGCCTGCACCGTTACATCGAGCGCAGTCGTGGGTTCGTCGGCGATGAGCAGGCGGGGCTGGTTGATGAGCGCCATGGCGATGAGGATGCGCTGCCGCTGGCCACCGGAGAACTGGTGCGGATAGTCCCCATAGCGGCGCGCGGCTTCGGGAATGGCGACCGCCTCGAGCGCGGCGATGGCCTTGCGCCTGGCTTCCCTTCCCGTCCAGGAGGGGAAATGGGCCTGGGCGCACTCGGCCACCTGGCGGCCGATGGACATGACCGGATTCAGCGCGGTCATGGGCTCCTGGAAGATCATGGCGATCTCGCGCCCGCGAAGGCGGCGCATGGCTTGTTCGGGCAGCGTCAGCAAGTCGATAGCCGAATGGGCTTCACCGCTGCGCCAGAGAATCTGGCCGGTGACCTGCGCGGCGGATCCGAGCAATCCCAGGATGGCCAGTGCCGTGGCGCTCTTGCCTGACCCGGATTCGCCCACCAGCCCCAGCACCTCGCCCTCCTCCAGCGCGAGGGCGATGCCGCGGACTGCGTGAGCCGCGCCGAAGCGGATGTGCAGGTCGCGTATGTCGAGGAGCGGCGGCATAAGGCCATCGTAGCCGATTGGTCCGTGCAGTTTAGAAAGAACAACCGCATGGGGCAGGGAGAACAGGGTGCAGGCGCCCTGGCTTCAGGCGGGGCCTGCGCTTGGTGAGACGACGATGGAATTAGTTGAAGATCGTGGCTCTGCCGGGGTTGGTTCCACCGGAGAGCGTTAGTCCAAGCAGGTGGCGCTGGGCTTTGATGAAGTAGCTAATCAGGCGGACCAATTCGCTGAAAGCCGCTCCCTGCCCGATGGTGGGAAAGCAGTACTTTTCGGCGGTAGCGGCCAGCGCATGAAACCACTTCTTGGGGTCGTGTTCACCGTCGCGCACGAAATCGGCGACGATGAAATCGTACTCTTCAAAGCGCGCCGTGCATTCGTCGGCCCATTGAGCCGCCAGCTTCGATTCGATGCCTCTGAAGGCCAGACTCTTGCGGTAGAGTTCGACGATCTCGCGAACGATGGTCATCCCGGCAGAGGAGGCGGAATGCGCGTTCTCCCGCAGCATGGTCACGGTGACGTAAATCGCGAGCCATCGGATCTCCTCCTGGCACCGGGCCTGGCGGGCTGGGAGAAGACCAGCGTTGGCTCGTGTTACCGCCTCGGAGATTTTGCATGGACCCTCAGGGTTGGTCAATCGCTCCATGCCCAGCATGAGCGCGATGGCCACGGACCTGGCGCTGGAATGGCCGCTCGCGGAGATTGCGCCTCCACACTGGGGACACTGGCGCGATTCCATGCCGCAGACGGAAACGCACCTGGGACAAAAGGAGACAGGTTGCCTGACCGCCCCCGTACAGGCGGGACAAAGCACTGCCTCGACGTCGGTGGAGAAACGGCTGCCGCAGCGCATGCACGGCAACTGATTGCCCTCGGCCTTTCTGTGCCGCCAATAGTATTCGCGGGAGATGACCTTGTCGGCACTGACCGCCAGGCCAATGGGGTCGTAGGGGACGGCCACGCCGGTCCTAATCATCTGGCTGAATCTCTGCAGCTCAACCGGGGGGAAGTTGTGGTCGGTCAAGGTGATGCTTTTGGCGCCCTCCTCCACGGTCTTGGGCGTGGATCCGCACCGCTTACAGGGAACAAAGGCTCCGATTTTTTCAGTTCCACAAAACGTGCAAATGGCGATCGTCACTTAGAGTTCTCCCTGGTTTTCACCTTCCAGCATGCGCCGGCGGAAGGCAAGGATCGTGCGGGAGTCCCGCATGAAGCGAAAGGCCCGAAACATCCCGGCATGAGATCGCGACAGACGCTTGCTGGCAAGTGAACCGGCATAGATGATTTCACGGAGATAGCGGCCCAACTACATCGCAGCTACGAAATCCGGGACAACGAAGGCTGCATGTTGCTGCAGAAGTTGGGTCATGCGCGCGGCCATGCTCATATAGAGCGACGCGGCGCGGAAGGCGTTGATGCGGACGCCTTCGCTGGTCTTTGAGAATCCATACTTGAACAGAGCCATGAGCACGCAGACGCGAATCTGAATGGCGTCGCTGCGCAGGGTTTCGATGAGCAGGCGGTCGACGTCATCTGAATTCTTGGCAGCGAAGTCGGCCATTTCCATCATCACTTCGGCGTTCTGATACATGGCCCACAGGCCATGGGCGCCATCGATGCGCTGCCAGGTGTCTTCGGGGGTCGCGTTCAGTCCTTCTTTCCAGAGGAACTGATCGCTGAGCTGGCGGGCACTCCAGTCGGGACGCAGTCGCTGCAAGAGCGAGTCCCAGGTTCGTTGGTTACGACGCCTAACTCCGTTGCGCCAACGGACGAGTCCGTAAGCAACCCCTGCAATTGCGACGATTTGGAGGAAGTGGAGAAGCATCTGTCGTCCTTTATCGGGGAGATGGCCGCCATTCGATGCCTGAGAATAATCCGATCAGTCTTGGCCGCTCGTTCATATACTTTAGACACCTGGAATGTGCGTACTCAGGTAACTTAACGTAACCTGCGAATGGGCTCAATCCTACTTCCCGGTGACCGGTTGATGCTTTTGGGGGTCTGCTTCCCTGTCGAGTGTCAACGAGGGCGGAACAAGGAGGAGAACTGGGAACGTCAGCTGGAGGCGGATGGTGGATGTAAAGCAATGATTATAGACATGCTATGTTGGCTGGACCGGAGGGACTCGAACCCGCAACCAAGGGACTATGAGTCCGTTTCCGGCCGATCCGCAGGGAGTTGCACTACGATGCAGAATGGAGGATATAATCTTTAGAATCAGTAGATAAGATATGAGCTCCAGTTGCAATGGGCTGCAGGATTCAGCAGATGCTAACAGAACGAAAAGCCAGCAAAACAGCCACTAAGCCGATCCAATAATTCGAGAGAATTCTCAAGTTTTTCCCGGTGCCGGAGCAGCCTGCGTCCGCGGGCGGCATGCCAAATTTCCGCCTGTTCCAGATTACGGTAGGGCTCTTGCTTATGCTCTGTTCCAGGAATGGCCTTGCCTGATCCCTGGCGTGGTGCAGGCTGGCAGTGGAATCAGATATTGACAATTATTATTGTTATTGTCACAATGATGTTCGTATGGTTGCCCCGAAGAGAAGCAGCGAGACCGCCAGGTCGCCTTGGACGGTGGAAGAGCTGATCGAGAAGGCGGAAAGGATTATTGCGTCCGATCCGGGGCTGTTTGCCCATCCCGAAAGCGAGAGCAACAAGGAACTCAATGTCCGCCTGATCAGGGACTACGTCGTCCGGGAGTTCATTCCCCGGCCTGAACGGATGGGACGGGAAGCGCGATTCGGCCTGGATCACCTGGTGCAACTGCTTGCGGTGCGGGTGCTGCTGCGCAGCCAGCGATGGTCGCTGCCGGCGATCAAGGCCAGCTTCGCGACCACCAGCACGGAAGATCTGCTGAATGGGTTGCTCGCCCCGGTGCGGTCACAGATTGCGGCCGAGTACCAAGCCGCAGCGGGCGCGACGCATAGTCGGGCTGAAGCTCCATCGGATAGCGTGCAGACTCCGAGGTTAAACCCGGCCCAATTGCTGATTGAGCAATTCAAAGCCACCGGGAAGCCCCAGGTCAGGCCCTCAGGAACGGCGCTGTTCAACAAGCCAGCGCATGCAGCCCCGGTTCTTGCAAGCCTGGCAAGCCAGCGAGCTGCCGGCATGAGCAGCAGGCTGCACGTCGAACTGGAACCGTGGTGCGAAGTTGTGATTGACGCTCAGAGGGTGAAGTCGCTGACGCCGGAGGAAGTTGAACGCCTTGGAGAGGCATTAAAAGGTCGTCTGCGTGACGAGACGATGCGCTGAAGGGAGCGTAATTCTATGTCGAATAGCTTTGATCTCAGTATGGCTGCCGCGCGGCCCGCTTTACTCGCCGGTCATGAAAATACCGTCGATGTGCTGATTCG
>Ga0326727_10012769_pt1 | contig 18994 bp, 20 predicted proteins | sample MB2enrmetagenome_FD_207643 | JGI IMG/M metagenome (GOLD analysis project Ga0326727, IMG submission 207643) | Lab enriched peat soil microbial communities from McLean, Ithaca, NY, United States - MB29MY | ecosystem: Environmental > Terrestrial > Soil > Wetlands > Peat | place: USA: New York...
ATATCGTATTGCAGCGCGCCCTTGCGCCCCCCCTGATAATCCAGAAAATACGGATGACCGTCGCGCCACATGACATTGCGGGATTGGAAATCCCGATAGAGAAAGTAGTCGCGGGGGGCGCTCAACAGGAATTTAGACAAGTGAAGAAAATCGTTTTCCAGCGCCTGTTCGTTAAAAGGAATGGCCGCAAGGCGGAGAAAGTAATACTTGAAATAATTCAAATCCCAAGCTATGGATTGGCGGTCGAAGCTGGCGCGCGGGTAACATACTTTGTAATTCAAATCGCGTCCCGCCTCGATCTGAAAGCGTGGCAGCATTGCCACCACCTGGCGATAGGCGTCGACAACTTCGGGAGCAATGGTCTCGCCCGCGCGGTGTCTCGAGAGAAACTCGAAGAGAGTCGTGTCACCCAGGTCCTCTTCGAGATAAGCGCCGTGGCTCAAATCTTCAGCATAGATTTCCGGCACCGGCAGGCCATGCCGGCGAAAATGCCTCGAGAACTCGAGGAAAGCAACGTTCTCTTCGTGCACGGAATAGAGGATGCCAATCGCGCTAAGGTCGGCGCCGGCCAGCCGGATGATCTGTCGTCCCGAGGTTCCAAGCTGGCCCTGAAGCGGCTCCACCCGGGACACGGGGGAGTGGAAATACTGCTCGAAAAGCCTTGCGAGAACGCCCATCATTGTGCTTTCCATTGAACACAAAGATATCATCGAAAGCGCCTTTCGTCACCGATTGCCGGCCACTTTAGTTTGCTCGAGCGACGTTCTGGAAGCGCCGTTAGGAGCTTCGGGATTCTGTTCGGTGGGCCTGTGCGGTTGACCAAACGCGGAGGCTTGAGACCCCAGGGATGGATTTGCCCACCCTCGCTGCGCATTGGTTTGCCGCAAGCTGGTTTGACAGGGTTGGGCGTGGGCTCTACACTGACATAGACAGGCGAAGGGACAAGCATGAGCAGCCAGAATTTCAGGGTACCGCCATTTCCTGAGGGATATCGCGCCTCAGGATTGTTACTGCACGTGACCTCGTTGCCCTCGCGTTACGGCGTCGGCGATCTGGGACCGGCCGCGTTGGTTTGGATCAATCGCCTCGCCGAAGCCGGCCAGAGCTGGTGGCAGTCGTTGCCACTCGGTCCCACTGGTTACGGTAACTCACCCTACGAACCTTTATCGTCCTTTGCCGGCAACGAGCTGCTCATCAGTCCGGACTGGTTGATCGAAGACGGACTGGTGCGGGCGAGCGACTGTGAGCGCGCAGTCCCGCAAGGCGAAATCAACTACAACGCCGTCATTCCATTCAAAAACCAACTTCTTGAGACCGCCTGGGCGCGGCTCAAGGGCGGGGAGCGTCCCGATCTTCGATCAGACTGTGAGCGGTTCCGACAAGAGCACGCGCACTGGCTGGAGGACTACGCCCTCTTTCGGGCCTTGAAAGTCAAGTTTGGCGATGCCAATTACCTCGAATGGCCGGCAGAGTTGGTCCGGCGCGAGGCCCCAGCGCTCGAGCGCGCCCGGCGCGAATTGACGGATAAGATTGGCCAAGTATGCTTTGAACAGTTCCTGGTGTCCCGCCAGGGCGAGCGGCTGAAGGCGTATGCGCACGTCAAAGGTGTCGGATTGATGGGCGACGTCCCCTTCTATGTCTCTCAGGACTCGAGCGACGTGTGGGCCAATCCGGAACTGTTTCTCCTCGACGAGCGGCGCCGCCCGCGCTTCGTGGGCGGCGTGCCTCCTGACTATTTCAGCGCCCAGGGCCAGCTTTGGGGCAATCCGGTGTACAACTGGGAATCGCTTCGCCAATCCGGCTACGCTTGGTGCATTGCCCGGCTGCGCTCCCTGCTGGTTCAAGTCGACGCCAACCGCCTGGATCATTTTCGGGGTTTCGTGGCGGCTTGGCACGTGCCCGCCGGGGCGCCCACCGCACAGTCAGGGAAGTGGGCGACGGGTCCAGGCGCCGAGTTTTTTCACGCGGCGCAGAACGAATTGGGCGCCTTGCCGTTCATCGCGGAGGATTTGGGGATGATCACGCCCGACGTGTATGCACTTCGCGACCAGTTCCACCTGCCCGGGATGCGGGTTCTCCAGTTCGCCTTCGACGGGCATTCCGATAACCCATATCTTCCCCACAATTATGTCGCCAGCACGGTCGTGTATACCGGTACTCACGATAATGCTACGACTCGAGCCTGGTATGAAGATCTGCCGCCGGACCAACGCCAGAACCTTTGGAAATACTTGAACCGGCCATCGGGTACAAATGGTGACGCTGCGCCGGCCCTGATGGAAATGGCGTGGTCCTCCAAGGCTGCGCTCGCGATCGCTCCGTTTCAAGACCTGCTGAACCTTGGGAAAGAGGCTCGTATGAACGTCCCTGGCCGAGCCGACGGCAATTGGCGCTGGCGTATGACAGAAAACATGCTGTCCGAATCGCCGTTTGAACGGCTGCGCGATCTGACGATGAGCTCAAATCGCTTGGGAGCTGCGAATAGTAAATGGTGAGTGGGTTTCACCCACGCCTAATGACCTTCGGCCCATTTTGAGGGCCATCACTTGCTTTGCTGGGCTGCCACATTCGTGCTGTTGATCTTCTCATAGCGAGTCAATTGAGGAAACTGCGGAGAGATCTGGAAGGGCATTTTTTCGCTCGGGTCAACCGGCGTCACGGACTTGTGATTCGGGAAGGAGACGCTACCGTCCCAAGCATTAACTTGCACTCTGGAACCCAGGGGCAGAGCCGCAATCTGGTCCATCCTTGCCGGCTGGAGTTCAGGGGCGCCGCCCAGCAGTGTCGCTAAGCGGATCATACCTTGACTTGTCACCAGCCGGTCGCCGAGATGGGCGCCGAACAGTTCCGGAGTACGCGGCGCCGCCGCGGCAGCCGCCTTCAGGAAGAGCCCCGCATTACCCAATTTGTCTTTGTAAGGAGAATTCTTAAGAAACTCCACCGCTTTAGCGTCGGCCGCTGTCTCCTCCTGCTGGTCGCGAGCGAAATCCAGCCTGTCCAGGATCTCTTCATCACAGAAGAGCAAGCGATCGTTGAAGGCATACATCGTGTCGAGCTTATTGCCCAGCACCACGTGAGCCAGATCGTGAGCCAACACCATGGCCAAGCTAGCCTCGTCCGGCAGGACGTCGAGGAGACCTCGGCTGAGCACAATGGTGTAGCGCAAGGGAAATGATTCGAGCGTAGATGTCAGCAACACTCGGCAATGGAGGGCAGGCAAGTTGGTCAGGTGACTCGTGACCACCAGGTTGTTCAGCACCGTTTCCGCGACCTTAGCTCTGTTCCCTATTCCCTATTCCCTGTTCTATAGCATAATGGAACTTCGCCTAAGAGGAGCATCAATGAGCGACTTCACCTCAACGGAACGTACCCAAGTGCGCCGTCTCCCAGAGCGTGCTGTATACGATCGTGAGACGGTTTATCGAATTCTCGATGAAGGGTTGGTTTGCCACGTCGCCTTTGTGACGGAGGGCAAACCCGTAGTGATTCCCATCGGCTATGGCCGCAAGGGCGACACTCTCTATGTCCACGGCTCGCCGGCCAGCCGCATGTTACGCGCCCTTGGGAAGGGAGCGGATGTGTGCGTAACTGTGACACTCGTGGATGGCCTGGTGCTGGCGCGCTCGGCCTTTCATCACTCGATGAATTACCGCTCGGTGGTCATTTTCGGCAAGGCCACATTGCTGGAAGATCGCGCCGACAAATGGGAAGCGCTGCAGGCATTCACGGAGCACGTCGCGCCCGGGCGGTGGCAGGAGGTCCGCCAACCGTCCGAGAAGGAACTACAGAGCACCACCGTTTTGGCCATACCGCTGAACGAGGTTTCCGCCAAGGTACGTACCGGCCCCCCTCTCGACGACGAGGAGGATTACGCTCTCCCTGTGTGGGCAGGAGTCCTGCCGCTGGAACTCGCGCCTGTGGCTCCGATCCCTGACAACCGGCTGCCCAAGGAAATTGCCCTTCCGCGTTACGTGCAGACGTACAGTCGAAAACGCCGCTAACGATAGCCTTATTAAGTAGGCTAGTTACGGCCGCCGCTCCTGAGCGTGTCTCACATCTCTGGCTCGACACCGGCGGTGGCGCGGCTCGTTTCAGCTCGCGTGCGCCACCGGTGTCCAGCAAAAGATGCAGGACACGCTCAGGACTTCGGACGGATGCTAAGAACGCCGGCCGGCGCTTTAGCGTCCAGGCGCGCACTGCGGTGAGCGCTTCCAGCGTTCCCGGTTACTTCAGCGATTCTGCCGCGCGGTTGCACACCCCCCGATCCGCATCTTCGAGGGTTCGAATTACCGGCCCCACCGCTTCCACATCGCCGATGGCGCCGAGCGACGCGGCGGCATTGGCGCGCACCTCCGGCGACTCGTCCGAAGCTCTCCGCAGCAGTTTTTTCAGGGCCACACTGTCGCGGACGCCTGCCAGCCATCGGCTTGCAGCGGCGCGCCGGTATGCTTGTCCATCATCTGCCAACGCCAGCACCAACTCCAGGGGCAGGCTCTCGCCGCTCGCGTCGCGAACTTGAGTTCGCAGACACATGAAGGCTGTTCTTTGCCAGTTTTGGGGCCCGATTGGCGCCCTTTTGCGCTCAAAAGTGAGTTCGTTTTCAGCATTGTAAAAAGCTAAGTCATTCATTTCACATAACTTCTTGAGTTCGTTCCCTCTAAATGACATCTTTTGCCGCTGGCGGGGCGTCTTTCGCCGCTCGCGTGGCGATCTTGGATTCGAAGACACACAAAGACTGTTTTGTTGCCACTTTTTGGGGCCCGATTGGGGTTCGTTTGCGCTCAATAATGAGTTCGTTTTCAGCATTGTAAAAAGCTAAGTCATTCATTTCACATAACTTCTTGAGTTCGTTCCGTCTAAATAACATCTTCTTCCGCCGGCGGGGCGTCTTTCGCCGCTCGCGTCGCGATCTTGGATTCGAAGACACACCAAGACTGTTTTTTGCCACTTTTGGGGGCCCGATTGGCGGTCTCTTGCACTCAAGAATGAGCTCGTTTTCAGCATTGTAGAAATCTCAGTCCTTCATTTTCAACAACTTCCTGGGTTCGCTCGTTCCAGATAACATCTTTTCCCGCTGGATCGTTCTTCGGAGGTGCGCATCTCGCTCTCTCCGCCTTGCCTCCGCCGTTGGCCTCCATGACTTTTCTTCCCATAACCAGTATGATAGGCTATGATAACTTGGAGGAGGTGTCAAGTGAAAAGTGCAAGAGACAAGAGGTCATCCGCCGGAAACCAGGCGCGGCACGCCAAGGCACACAGAGTCGAGAGTCGAACGGTTAAAGTCCACAGTGGCGAGTCGAACGGTCGCCTGCGCAGAGGTAGCGCGGCCCGCCAGATTCTGGGGTCCGTGTTACCTCTGACTCCTAACTTCTGGCCTGTGACTTCCTCGATCACTGCATAACGCCGCCCCTTGATCACGCGAAGTCACAGGTTATTCAATCCGGCCCTCGCCGGTGGCCCAGCTGACTTCTGACTCCCGATTCTCTGCTCTAGGTCCAACGGAACCAGCGTAGCGCCAGCAAATACGAGAGGCCGCCCCAGAGGAGCAGCACAAGGAGGCGCGAGCCCTGGGCGGGCAGCGTAGCACCCTCGAGGATCGTAGCGCGCAGGGCATCGTTGAGCGCGGTGAGGGGGAGGAGTTTAATCAGCGGCTGAATGATGGCGGGAAAACGCTCGTAGGAGAAGAAGACGCCGGAGAAGAGCCACATGGGCATCATCACCAGGTTAATCAGGCCGCTAATGGTCTCAATCTTCTGAGCGCGGCTGGCGGTGAGAAGGCCCAAGCCGCCGAAACAGAGCGCCCCGATTGCGCTGATCAAGATCACCGAGGGCCACGAGCCAATAACTCGCATTTGAAATGCCAGCACTCCGAACCCGAGTAACAGGACAAGCTCAATCAGCATCAGGATCAAACGGCTACTCGTCAGGGCGAGAAGAAAATCGCTGCGCCGCATGGGAGTGGCCACGAAGCGCTTGAGCAGCTTCCGCTGCCGCATCTCGACCAAGGCAAATCCGACGCCCCACATCCCCGAGTTCATCAAGTTCATGCCGAGCAAGCCCGGGATCAGGAAATCGATATACCTCGCCCCAGGCTCGCTCGAGGCCTTTTCTGATGTGGGCAGCGCATCCTTTCTCCCCGCCGCAGCTTGCAAGGCGTCATTCACTGTGGCGCGTGTCAAGACACTTTCGGGACGCGCCGGGTCATAGCGATATGCAAAACCGCCATCGGGCTGGGGGATTACTACCAAGTCATATTTGCCCAGACGAAATTGGTTGAACGCCAAGGCCTCCGGAAGCACGTCGGCGCGGACCGAGCGCTTTTCGGTCGAGGCTTGCAGCAACTCGACGGCGCGCCCGGCCCCAGTTCCCGCCACGATGGCCGCGCGATGGACCTCTGCGGGCTTGTTGCGAAAAGCAATCCCAAGCCCGAGGGCCAGGAGAATGGGGAACGCGAACACCCAGAAGATGACCTCCGGCTCGCGCCACATCTCCTTTTCGCGGGCCATCAGCAAATTCACATAGCCCGCCCAACGACCGTTGACAGGCGCCAGTGTAGGGGCCTTAGCCTCGCGCATGGTAGGGACTGCACTGTCAAAGCTCATGATGTTTCTCAATCCTCGCGCAAGTGTCGTCCGGTGAGGCGGACGAAGACGTCCTCGAGGCTGGCCTGGCGAGTGGTGAGACGCTGCAGGCTCGAGCCGCGCTTCTGCAAGGCCGCCAACAGCGCGGGTATGGTCTCATGCGTTTCACGCACGCTCAGCGCCACCATGCCGTCTTCCACGTGGACTGCCTCGACACCCGGAAGCGCGCGCCACGATTCCGTTGCGACGGGGTCATTTCCCGTGGCATCAAACTCGACCATCTGATGGCCTCCCAATTCCTCGATCAATTCCGCGGGAGTGCCGGAGGCGATGGCACGGCCATGGTCGATTATCGTGAGGCGGTCGCAAAGCCGCTCTGCTTCGTCCATATAATGAGTGGTCAGAAGGATGGTTCCGCCGCGGTCCTGAAACTGACGGACAATGTCCCAGAGTTGCCGGCGGCTTTGTGGATCCAAACCCGTCGTCGGCTCGTCGAGAAACAGAATCTTGGGATTGGCCACCAGTGCGGTGGCGACGGCCAGCCGTTGACGCTGCCCGCCTGAGAGCTTTCCGACCCAGCTATTCGCCTTTTCGGTCAGGGCCATTTCTTCCATGACTTCGAGCGTGGAACGTGGGCGGCGATAGAAGCTGGCGAAAAGATCCAGGGTTTCACGTACCGTGAGCTTCTCGCCCAGGCGAGTCTCCTGAAGTGAGATTCCCAGCGCCTCGCGAAGTTCCCGGCTATGGGCGTTCCAGGTCTTGCCGAGTATCTCGACTTCGCCGGAAGTTTGCGGCAGAAGTCCTTCGAGGATTTCAATGGTTGTGGTCTTGCCGGCGCCGTTGGGTCCCAGCAGCCCGAAGCACTCGCCGCTCCCGATCTCGAGATCGAGTCCTCGCACGGCCTCGACTTTGCCGTCATAAGTCTTGCGCAGGTTGCGACACCGTATGGCGACGTCCATAACTGGTATGATACAGAATGACGTAGCCGGCGGGGGAATAATCGCGACGGGGGGCAGTGTCTCAGTTTGATTCTTGTAGCGGCGGTCTCTGACCGCCGGTCCTGAATTCTCAAGGCGTTCGGGCGCTCGGAGAGCGCCGCTATAGCGAACTGAGGCACGACCTGACTGGGGAGAGGCGAAAGGCAACCGAAGCCCCTTAGTTTGAACCGACATCCGCTGGGATCGAACGGATCATCTCTCTGGGGTTCCTGGCTTGACCCTGAATCTGAGGAGGGCTCGAACCACGGAAGGGGCATAAATCGCAATCATTCTTGAAGAGCCAATCTTAAAGAATTGACCGAACCTGGCGTTTTGCCCAGTTTGCTCGGAGGTTGAGCTTGACCCTTGCCGGCTAGGGTTGGAGACCCGGGACCTGCCCGGGTCTCCCTGGCTTTTGCTTAGTGCGCTGCCTCGGAACGCGCCGCGACTTCCTTGGCGCCTTTGGGAGCGCTGACGTAGCCCTTCACTTGGTTCGCCTGGACTTCATTGACAACCAATTCGTAAGGCCGCTTGGAACCATCGACATAGAAGAAGATCGGTTCATTGATGGTGCGATCTTTCTTCTCGACCCGAACGTCGTCGACGATCAAGGCCACGGTGAACTGGTGCCGCTTCACGTTGGTCTTGGTTAGCGTCATCCCGATTCCGGCCACGTGCGCGGCAGTCTTCCGATTGGCAGTGAACTCGAAGTAGTCGCGCTCGCCCAATTTACGGAGAGTTTCGATGTCATCATGGTTGCGGGCGATCAGGGTGCCCATTTCGCTGCGAGCCATGCCCAAATCGGAGCGGACGGAATCGAGCGCCTTTTTGGTGTTATCGATGTCAGCGCGCTGCGCGGTCACGTCCTGATTCAAAGCGCCCACTTGCTGTTGGTCGGCCTTGAGGGCGATTTGTTGCTGCAGTTGTTCGGCTCGTTGTTGCTCCTCGCTCTGAAGTTTAGCCACCATGGCGCGGGAGCGCTTCAATTCGCCGCCCGTCGCGCCCAGGCGCTTTGCCGCAGAGTCCAATTCGTCTTTCAGCGCATCGAACTGTTGCGCATCGGCGTTCTCGATGGCGCTCAAGCGGCTAGTCAGTTGATCCTGGAACTCGGCGGCCAGTTGTTTGTGCACCTGAGCTTGCTGTGCCTCGATCGCGTCGCGCGTCGAGTTGATCTTGTGAATGGAAAAAAGTTCGCCGGCGATCAACGCCGCCAGCACCACAAAGACTAGAAGAAACTTGCCTTTCGAGCCGGAGTTGTCCGGTTCGACGATATGGATTTCCTTTTCAGGAACCTCGTCAATCGCCATTTTGTTTTCTCCTTCGTACCCAGGGGTATTGTCGCGCCGTCTGAGCGGCCTAATTATCTCGTCCCCGCTCGAAAGGGAAGCACGCCGAATGCCACTCTACTATTTTCCTATGCTACTGTAAACACGTTAGTTAAATGACCATTTGGGCCGGAAGGTTTGCCTGGTTCGAAGAAATTCTTACGTGGCGAATGCAAAAAGTGCTGAAAAACCGGTAGAAAGCGCCGGAAAGGCCTGTAGTGATACAGGTGTGGCTTCACTCCGCCCGGTGGCGCAGTAAATTCGCCGCTACAACTCCGCTACCGTGAAGGTGACGTGGCGAGGTAAACTCGCCGCTAAAACGCCCAAATTGAGGCGGCTCGACTATCTGTCTCTTGCCTACACCCTAACGAGCGTTTACAGTTGTCAGAAGCGGAATCCCCGTCGAATCGCGCCTGTGAGAGCGCCGCGGATTTCCGTGCATATTCATTTTTCATACTAAGGAGCTCATGATGGCGACGACTGAGAATAATCTCCAAGAAGCGTTTGCAGGCGAGAGCCAAGCGAGCCGAAAATATGTAGCGTTTGCAAACAAGGCTGAGGAAGAAGGTTTTCGCAATGTGGCACGACTCTTCCGAACTGCGGCTGAAGCTGAGACCATTCACGCGCTCGGGCACCTCGCAGCCCTGCAAGGCATCGGTTCGACGTTGGACAATGTGAAGGCGGCAATGGCGGGAGAGACCTACGAATATACAAAGATGTACCCGCCCATGCTGGAGCAGGCGAGAGTGGATAACTCGCAGGCCGGCCGAATGTTTTCCTACGCCCTCAAGGCCGAGGCGGTTCACGCCAAACTTTACCAGATGGCTTTGGAAGCCTTGCAACAGGGGCAGGACCTGACGGGGGTGGAATTCTTTCTCTGTCCGGCATGCGGGAATATTGAAATTGGCAAGGCCCCAGCGGTGTGCCCGATTTGTGGGGCCAAGGGTGAAAGGTTCATAAAGATGTAGTACACGCTCGAGAGCCGCAGCCAAACACGTAGGGCCGAACGGTGTTCGGCCCGAAGGTTCCGAAGGGATACAAGACGATTAGCCGCAGGTGGAACGATTGCAGCGACGAAATGGTACTGGTGTCATTTGAATAATACGGCCTTCCCAGACCACACGTCATTCCCGCGAAGCCTGTCCCCCGCCTTCGCGGAGGACAGGCTTCGCGGGAATGACGTGTGGCGCGGGAATGACGCGTGGTCTGGCGCGACTGAGCCGTGCAAATGAGACCAGTGCCGACGAAACCGGCGATTGACAGGGCTGAACGCGTCAGCGCTATACTAGTCGTGTAAGCACAGGGTTCTTAATTGCAAGGCGCGGGGAGAGTCGAGGAGCAGGAACGATGAGCTATATCGTGGCGCCGTTCGAAGTCGCTTCGAAAGGGTTAGAATCGCCGGTCAAGGTCCATTTCGTTCATCTGTACCCAGCCATCGCCACTCGCCATAGCGACAGCATCGATGTGGTTTTCCTGGTCGATGGCCGCAAGGCTACCGTGGCCATCTCCTGCGCGACACTTGCCGAGCTGCGGGTTCGCGATGGCAAGAACCTTACCGATCAGCAACTGGCGGATATCGCCGCCCTTCACGTGCGTCGAACACTTCAGCAGGGTTACGACGCAACAGAGGCGGAGCTCTTTCTGAGCGGCGAGCAGTTCCGGGGCTTGGCTCGCGAACTCGGGCACCTCTAACGGTGGAGACGGAATTAGCCTCGGAATTCCGCTATCGCAAACTGAACTTGCGGCAGAACACCGTGGTGCTCGCCATCAGCCAGTCGGGAGAAACCGCCGATACGCTCGCGGCTCTGCGCGAGGCCAAGCGCAAGGGCGCAACCGTCCTCACCCGATTGCGCTTGAAGGCGCGTTGAAGATCAAGGAAATCGCCTACATCCACGCGGAAGGCTATGCCGCAGGCGAGATGAAGCATGGCCCCATTGCGCTCGTCGATCCGCAATCGAAAATCGTCGATCATCAATCGTCAATCCAGAAAAAGGGTAGACCCGTCCGGCTCAGGGCTTATCAGGCAGGATTGTGGGGTTGCTATATAATCCCGGACGGGTCGGTGGGCTCGATAGTAGCAGGCAACTGCTACAAAACTTTTGAGAGGCTGGAACCCTCATTAGGGGTATAGGATGACTTACCAGGATTCCGCCTGGGGCCTCTATTTTTTCCGGCATGCGGGTGGCTTCCTCTAACGATACCACCACGGCTGAGGCTTGGCGCCCTCCCTTGTCTATGCGATTGCTCCCTAGAGGTCGCGTGGTCGCTCCAGCCGGCGCGCCGTAAACGTTAGACATCACCTCCACTTTGCGTTCCGTCTGTGCCGTAGTTAACATAGCGCAATGCGGGACAATGTCAACAGATTTCGCACGAGGACGAAGCTTTATTACATTTGTGTTAAGATTGGCGACTAAAGGGCACTCGTCGGAGGTCAGGCTGACAGCCAGCCTCGACCCCGCACCTCAACGCTTCACCTTGATCAGCACTCCGCCGTGGGAAGGCACCGTGGCCGACTACTGGCCAGCAATTGTGCCCAGATCGTTGTTCAGCCCACAGGTCGCCCACGACCAGCGAGCCGGACAACCCGAGATCAGCCCAGCGCACCACGAAGGCTGTCGGGGTTTCGCCCCGGTTGAAAAGCCCTGCCGCCACGGAATTGTCTTGGAGATGGCGCCCAGCAATCAAGGCCGGTCCCTGCTCGGAGATCTTCTTCACAGGATGCGCTTGAGGATCTTGGTCAATAGCGATAACCTCGCGGTTCATCATTACCGACTTGCCATTCCGCTCGAGGTCGTTTATATTTATGTTAAGATTGGCATCCAAAAAACAGCAGCGGGGGCGCTTTACTCATGAGTATCGGAACGCGTGTCATGCAGATTCGGAACCAAAAGGGAGTTAGCCAGCGGGAATTAAGCGAACGCTCTGGCATTGCCGGATCTTACCTCTCGCGAATTGAAAATCGCCACCTCGAGCCACGTCCTAAGACGCTTCGCAAGATAGCAAACGCGCTCGATGTGCCGTTGGCGGAGTTTTTCCAGGACCACGCTGAGAATCTCGTGGGTGTTCAGTGCGCGGTTACACCTTCCGGCAAATGCGTTATGGAAATGATTCGCGCCGGCCAGGGAAAACCGGCCCAGCCGGGCATCGAAAGATATACGGCGCGCCATCTGCGCTTGATTCGGTTGGCCGGCTACCTCATTCAGAGTGGAGATCGACGGCTGCTCGACGCGCTGGAGGTGGTTCTGGGAGCGATGTTGAGCAACGACGCAAACCAATCGAACCGTCTAGCGTCAGCCCTTCTCCCGTCTAACCCCGAGCCGGCCCAGAACAGGGAGGAGTCCCTGTAGCGGCGATTCTATTCGCCCACTACCGGACGTTGTGACGCTTGCTACTTCCCAATCTTCTCCAACTCGTCTGCCGCTGAACTGATGAGTGCGGCCTCGTCGGCGAGAATCCTGCCCACCTCGATGATGCTCTGGTCGGCTAGTTTCCACTTTTTCTGCTCGATGGACTCTCGAACCGCGGGGATAGTTTTGACTCCATATCCGGTGTAAACACCCGGGGCATAGATTTCGTGCTTATACCAATCGCGTCCCGGAAGGCCTTGCGGGCTGGTCAACTTCCGTTCGCTCTGGATGAGGAGCGCATTGAGGGAGCTCAAAGATGCGCTGGCCAGAACTGCGCCGCCATTTGCATTCGCCTTCTCGACCGCCTTGCGGTAGCGCTGGGCGCTTTGCGTCAGGGCATCTGTGGCATTATCGAGAGGGGCGAAATTCAAATAAGGCGGAATGCCCTCCGGTTTGGGAGAGACGAAGGTCTTTTTCGGGTCCGCGGTGGCCGTAAACACACCCTCCTCGATCTCTTTGTTAAGCTCCCGAGCTTCATCCTGCTTGGTTCGCAAGAGTTTCTTCAAGTCGTCCACGTACCTGTGAATGGTGTCGGCGAAGTTCGAGAAGTCAAAGGGCAGCAGCTCCGCGTCCGCCAGCCGCATAACGGCTGTTCCGGCACTCTGGGCCAGAGCACGCCCATAGACATAGCTAGTATCGCTAAAATGGGTATACCAATAAAAGTCATCGTAAATGGAATGGTAGATTCCGCCGCCATCCTCGCCGCCGTAGCCGAGGTTGAGCGAGGCGATGCCGAGGTGATCGACGAATGCACCGTAGTCCGAGCCTGAGCCCAGCGCGCCAATCGGCAGGTCGGGACGATCCCGAGCTTCCTGGCGCTCCTCCGGCGTGGTGGCTTCTTCGATACGCCGGAGTTGGTCGCGCTTCCACACGCTGATTGATTTTTCAGGGTCTTCGATGTCGCGCGCCACGCCATTGATGAATTTCTCCAGCGAGTGCGATCCCTCAACATAGAAATAGCCGCGGCCATTCGAGTCGGAATTGAGGTAAGCTACCGCATTTCTGGTCAGTTCGTCGGCGTGCTCCTCCGCCCATTCGGTGGAGCCGATAAGTCCCGGTTCCTCGCCATCCCAAACTCCGTAGATGATGGTTCGCTTGGGCTTCCAGCCCTGCTTCAAGAGTGCGCCGAAAGCGCGTGCTTCTTCGAGCTCGGCGACTGTGCCGGAGATGGGGTCCTCGGCGCCATTCACCCAGGCGTCGTGATGATTGCCGCGCACCACCCATTCGTCGGGCGAGTAGGACCCGCTAATCCGCGCAATCACATCGTAGAGCGTTTTGAGGTCCCAGTTGGATTTAACCTTCAGGTGTACTTTGGCAGGGCCGGGACCGACGTGATAAGGGAAGGGAAGCGCGCCACGCCACTGCGCCGGCGCCATCGGCCCCTTAAGCGCCGCGAGCAACGGTTGCGCGTCGGCGTAAGACAAGGGGAGAACGGGAATCTTGGTGATGGATTGAGCGTCCTTGAGGGGGAGCCGTTTGGCGTCCCCGGTCGCCCCTACGCCCGGCGTGAGCGGGTCGCCGGTGTAGAGGGTGTCGTCCATAACGCTGCCGCGCTGCACGCCATCGCGGGGACGAAAAGCGCCGCGCGGGAAAACGTCGCCTTCGAAATAACCGTCACCGCTCGGATCGGAATAGATCAGGCAGCCCACCGCGCCATGCTCCGCGCCCACTTTGGGCTTGATCCCGCGCCACGAGCCTCCATAGCGCGCGATGATAATGGCGCCTTTAACGGAAATCCCCAGCCGCTCCAGTTGCTCGTAATCCTGGGGCACGCCGTAGTTGACGTAAACCAACGGTCCCGTAACGTCGCCATCCGCCGAATAGGCATTGTAAGTGGGGAGCTGCTCGTCGTGCTGGCCGGAGGTTGGGTCTTCCGCGACGCTCGGCTCTTCCAGCTTGGCCTTGAAGGGCGTGGGCTCCAGCATTTCAACCAGCCGTTCCTTGGGCGTAGGGAATAGCACGTCGAAGTTCTCGATGTGCGCGTCCCAGCCCCACTCTTGGAAGCGCGCGAGAATCCATTCTGCGTTGTCCTTATCGTACGGTGAACCAACATGGTGGGGGCGCGCCGAAAGACGCTTCATGTAATCACGCAGGTTGTCGGGAGAGGGGATGGAGCGGAACTTTTCCTCCCAATCTCGCTCCGCCTGCGAGGCGTTCGCGGAGAAACCTTGCAGGGTCGCAGGCTCTTCGGCTGGCGAGGCGAAGAGGGCAAGAGTCGGGAGCAATAACAATGTGGTGAGCTGCCAACGGTACATCGAGTAGCCTCCTTGGGGAATCGCCTGAAAGTATATCTCATTTCGGCGTAGCGCGGTGTGGCGCGGGCGGTCTGTTCTTCTGGCGAGATCGCACCCGCGAGGTGGATTTCGTGGTTGATGTCGGCGGACAATTGGAGCTGTTTGAAGCGAAGTGGACCGAATTGCCGGCAGCAAGCGACGCGGCGAACCTCGATTTCGTACGGAAGGTAGTAGGGAAAGCGAGGGTAGCCAGCGGTGCGATCATCTCTCGCACGCCGAACAGTTATCCGCTCGGAAATGGACTTCGGGCCGTGGCAGTGTCTGAGTTGAAATAAGCCGGGACTTTGCCCCGTAACCAGTGGCAAAGAGCCGTTAGCTGATGTAATCTGTTGAAAGGAACAGTTCGGAGGGATGGGTGAGCGGTTGAAACCGGCGGTCTTGAAAACCGTTAGCCCCGAAAGGGGCTCGGGGGTTCGAATCCCTCTCCCTCCGCCAGTCTAACCACCTGAACCGAAGTCACTTATATTTGGCTCGTTCGCCGTGTACCTAATACGTCCCCTCGAAGGCTGCTCGATCCCCGCGACCGTGTTTCCTTCATTGCAATGGCGCGGTCGTTTTTGCTTCGAGGCAGGCCACAAGATCAACCTTCCAGGTCCGGCGCACATCATCTTCGAGTTGCTCCTGTCGGGCGCGTACCCAAGGCGCATAGTGCTTCTCCGTGACCCGGATGTTCTCATGCCCAAGCAGTCGAGAGACTCTCTCTATGGGAACCCCTTTCAAAAGTAGCTCTGCGGCAAACGTGTCCCGGAACCTATGCGCGTGTCCATTCTCAACCTTGGCCTTTGAGAACAATTCCGCCAGTTTGCACTGCCAATCTGAGATGGCTGTTTTGGGTTTACACTGGCCAGTCCAAAAGTAATGGGCGGTATTGGTGGGTATCGCGTCTCCAATGCCTTCAGGAGCACGTCTGGCAGTGGCAGGTACACGGGAGTGCCCGTTTTGGCGGTGTACAAAAAGAGTTTCTCGCCTTGAATGCGGTCCCTTGCCAGCGTCACCGCATCGCCGATGCGTAACCCCGAGAAACGCAGCAAGAGCACTAGCGCCCGCAAACGGAGCCGGGTAAGCAGACTGCCTTGCAACTCGTCACACGCTACCAAGGTCCGAAGGACTTCATCTTGGGTGAAGGGTAGCGTTGGCCGATGTGTGATCTTCGGATTTTTGATCTTCCGGGCGGGGTTCTTCTCAATCCACTCCTGATCGTGGCAGAACTCGAAAAAGGCGCGCAGCAGTTCTAGTTTTTTCAAGGCGGAAAGATTCTGACTGTTCCATGTCGCTCGGAACTGCGTGAGCGTTTCGACGTCGAACTCAATCAGGAATCGCAAGCCCCGATCTTTGGCGAAAGTCTCCATGCGCTTGCGGAAGTAGCCGTACTTCTTAATGGTCGGTTCTCTCAGGCCTCGGGCGGTCCCATCAGCAATGAAAGACTCCCACGCGGATTGCAGGGTCTTTGGCTCGGGAGGTGGTACTTCCTGAATCACACGATCTTTGGCCTCCCACTCGCGCACCATGTCTTGAGCCTTCTGCCAATCGCATAGGTCAAGGGACTTTCGGATTTCCTTCCCACCCAAGAAGCCGTCAACCCAGATTGGACATCGGCACCCGCGATGTCGTCGGCCTTTGTGCCGGTGGCCGCACGCCTTCTTATGCCTTCGGTAGATGGTGAGCATTTGGCAGCCTCGCTACGTTGCTATGGCACATTCCAGCTTTCGCGTGACGCAAAGAGAACAGGCAAAAGACAGGCTTGCGGAAAGTGGGAAGGTTCGGTAAAACTGAGGTAGCCATTCTCGGCCTCTCGCATAGGCTGAAATGGTCAGAGGCTCTCAGGTGCTTTCATCACCTGGGGGCCTCGACTGTTTGCAGGGTATGCTTTCGGCCGCCCCGCTGTCAAGTCAGGATTTCGAAGCCTGCGGTACACCCGCTCCACAACAGATTCAGGAATTCGCAAGATATGGTAGCCCCGCTTCCCGCGTGAAGCATCGCTGCCAATGACCAGGACCCCTACCTCATCTTCAAAAAGCTCCCTGGTTTTCTCACAGCTCAAATTCAGAAGCTTGGCAATTTCTTTTACGGTATAGTGGCGCTCCTGGAAAATCGGCTGCTGGCTTTGCTGCGCCCCGTCCCCAACGGGACAGCCTTTGAGTCCCTTACTGTCTCGCCGAAATGCACAGGAAGCGCCTCCACGCCTGACCAGCACCTATGCTACGCAACAATACCGCAGACATCAGCCTACCCACGATGCCAACGGCTAAGACCCAATCGGTAATACTCTTTCGGCAACTCAGCCGAAGGAAACACAGTGTTCTTGCCGCAGACCGAAGTAGGGATGTCGAATTCAGATAACACTGTTCCTGCTATGGTTCCACGAAAGTGAAGCCCCCCGAGCTGCTTGGCCTCGTACTTCGCCGCGTAAAACGTAGCGGCCCGCTTCCCGTCGAACGGCTCGATTAGAGTCCTACCGAATCGCCTAAAAGCCTCTCCCCACCAGAAGCGCCGCGAGAGATCAGCAACGCCGGTCACCAGGGCGTGGCAATGATAGCGCCCTCCCAGTGGGCCGAATTCTTCACCCAAGACCCAACCAACCGGCCTTCCCGCCATTTTCTCTATGTCCGCAAAATACTCGCCGAGGTACGCCAGAGCCTCATCTGAACACGGAGGCCCTGTCTTCCAACTTGGCTTGGCAGAAGACCGGTGCGCATTTCGCCACTCATCGCGGAAGGAAATAGGATTCATAAACCAATGCCACTCCGCGAGCCCCGCCATGAACTCGCCAAAGGCTGTCGGCATATCGCGCCGCTGACGGCATCTGAGCGCCCACCGCTCCAGTTCGCGCCCGTGGTCGCTGAGCATTCTGTAGTCATCGGATAACATTTCATCGACTCGAATAGACACACTATGTGTTACAAGGATGGGAAACAGCGTCATACGTCCCGCCGCTTCCCAAGGTCAGGTCCGCCCGATTACATACTCGGCGCGGATAAGCGCACCCACTTGCGCGTGGGTCAATTGAAGCGTAGGCCGAATATACTACGCTATCACCTAGGCTTTGGCCGCCGCCTGCGAGACTCGCTCGAATTCCTTGATAACGGCAGCATCGACCAACTTTTTCACGGCGCCCCTGAGAACGACCATATCAAACCAGGCCTTCTCGCCATGCCTCGCGGGAGGTGATACCCAGGGCGGCTTCCCATCAGGAACTAACACCCTGAACCCGCACATTTTCACGGTGCCGTCGCCAAAGTCCAAGGTGACGTCTGCGAATGCGCGAACAATGTTGTCTGGCTTCTTGCTGAGAGTCAGGTTTACTGAAACATCTTTGAGCATCGCTTTTCTCCGTTCTGCACTCGCTGTCTGCACGTCTGGCAAGTACAGTTATTCATTTCGATAAATAAAGGGGTGCTCGCAACGAACGCGAGCACCTGGGGCTCTGCCCCAGACCCCGCGCAGACTCTCTACCAGGGGATGCAGGGAGACACCCACCACGGTGGACGGGCCACCGGCCCGCGCATCCCCCCCTGGGTGGAATGGTCTGCGAGTCCTTCCAGTACCAGGGCGTGTCTCACGCGGGCCGGTGCCAAACTTGATTTCTGGGAATTTTTCAGGTAGGCTGAACTTTCAGTTTGAAGCTGTCAGCCTGCCCCTGACAGTTCATTCAAAACGGCTCCGTCCCAGCGGGGCCGTTTCTGTTTTGGCCGAATTTCCTTGCCAGCGCTCAGCTCTTACGGTCGGTGCCTCGTCGCCGGCGAATCTCCCAAATCTGTTGGGCAAACTCTGACCGCCTTTTCGGAGGAGTTGCCCGGATCATTGCCACCGCGGCCGCTACGTCCATGTCGCCAATCTCACCTTTTGCAGAGCGTACGGCCGTAAGCCACTGGGCGAGCGACTTTGCCCCTTGAGTCGCAGGATTCATCTGGCGGGTCGGACGGCCCAGGCCGATGTAAGCCATCTGGACACCGACACGCACATTACAAGAGCGGCAGGCCCACATCACGTTGCCGGTCTCAACATGCTCCTCGAAGCCGTCAATGTGGTGAAGGTCGATGTTCTCTGTCGAGCCGCAAAAGCCGCAAATGCGCGGGCCGCCAGGGGCGCAACGCTGGGCGCGGTAGCGCAAGCCTCGATCTGTCAAACTGTCGGCTGGCTTGCGCCAGCGTTCGCTACACTTGCGCGGTCCGTCTACTCGTTTCCCTGGTCGCCCGTGTCGCCTTCGTCTTCGTCTTCCGAGGGCACAAGGTCTGCGATTTCCTTGAGTTTGCCGATGACCTCTTCGCGGCTTAGTTCGCTGTCTAGCGGTAGTTTACTGCGAGAGTAGATTATTTTGAATCCTTCCTGTTCGTAATCCCCGTGAAACAAAGTAGTTGCCGGCGTGCTGCTTTCAGTCTTTGTGTATTACCCTACTGTGATTCCATAATA
>Ga0326727_10012770_pt1 | contig 18994 bp, 17 predicted proteins | sample MB2enrmetagenome_FD_207643 | JGI IMG/M metagenome (GOLD analysis project Ga0326727, IMG submission 207643) | Lab enriched peat soil microbial communities from McLean, Ithaca, NY, United States - MB29MY | ecosystem: Environmental > Terrestrial > Soil > Wetlands > Peat | place: USA: New York...
TTTTTGCAACCACCATGCCTGCTGTCCGATAACTCCATGACTATATCGTTTTGCTTGAGATTCGCCTTCAAGGCGCGTGACCCAATTCTTCAAAGGATGCGTCGCGTTGCGGTGCCCGGACGGTGCGGAGCGCCGTTCCTGCCCGGGGATGGGAAAACTTTGCCCCGCATCCAGCTTGAGGAAAGGACCGTGGAAATCAGCGGAAACCCGTGGAAACCAGTCTTGCAGTTTCGGGCAAACGGGTGTTTTATGGGTTCCCGCCGATTTAGGAGAAGGATGGGGGCCAGCGTCGCCATCGGCGTCTCCTATGGTGGATTGAATTATGAGCGATTTTAAGTTCGCCTGTCCGTCTTGCGGACAGCGTATGTCGGCCAATGACGATTACGTTGGCCACCAGATCAATTGCCCCTCTTGTCAGGCCGCGATTACGGTTCCCCCCAACCCGGAGGCCGAGCTGGCGCGACCCAGCATCGCCATCGCCACCCCTCCCGGAATGCCGCCGCCCCCTGCTCCGCCAAAGGTGGCAAGGCTGTCCGTATCGGCCTCGAATACGCCGCAGGCGCATGCGCCGGCGCCGGATCCGGACAAACTGGGATCGGCGGCTTACCAAGCGCTTCAGACCCACAAACCAAAAAAGAACTACAGCGGGGTGATCGCCGCCGTGCTGGCGGTACTGATCATTGGGGCCTCGGCTTATTATTACAGGGACTGGCTGAAGGCAAAATGGAAAGACATCCGCGGACCGACGGCCGCGGAGAAAGCCGCCGCCGCTGCCGCCGCCGCCGAGGCCGCCAAACCGCCCCCGCCGCCGCCGGAATTGACCGCCGCGGAAATCATGCAAAAAGTGGCGGAGGTGTACAAGAGAATGCCCAGTTTCAGTTCGACGGGCAAGTCCACCTTCCTCGACTTGGGGGCGATCAGCCCCGCCCAGCCTGCCGCCACCCCGAAAACCACCTCTTGCGACATCACCTTGAAGATGGGCAAGCCGCTGAATTTTCGGATTGACATGGCCACACCCACCGCGACCGTCATCGGCTGGTCCACCAATGGCAACGGGGATTTCGTCCAGGCGAACAACCGCCGTGTCAGACTGGGCTCCGACGAAGAATTGTTCAACCGCTTTACCAGCGGTTCGAGCATCGGGATAACCGTTGGCGTGGGCGAAATCGTGCGCCTCTTTGAGGAAGGCGCGAAACCAGACCTGGACAACCCCGCCATCGAATGGGCGCGCGGCCCGGACGCGACTCTTAACGGCCAAACGAACTATGTGCTCGCCGGAACCGTCAAACTTCAACCGGTTATGATCTGGGTCAACCGCAAATCATTTCTGATTTCGCAAACCCAGGTCGCCCTCACTGCCGCCATGACCAACGCCGCCAAGCTTGACGACGCCCAACTCAAGACGATGTTGAAGGACTGGCAAATGGAGTTGGTGAAGCCTTACAGGCTTGACGACGCCCAAATCAAGGAGGAGTTGAAGGCGGAGAACAATGGTAAAGACCCAACGCTCCTGCAGATTGCCAACGTGAAGAAATGGCAGAAAATCACCGCCACCGTGACGGATACTTATGACAGCATCCAAACCAACGCCACCTTCGCCGCGGCGGATTTCCAACCCGATGCCCCGTCCCCGTCCAACATGAGATCGGGCGCGCCTCAGCCCGGCGGCGGCGGCGCGCCCGGGGCTGGCGGAGGTCGCGCCAGCCGCATTGCCAACGGCGCCAACAGGCGCGGCAACTGACTCGGGACCTCTCGCATGCCATCATCAATACTATCCGCCCTCCGGCACAAAAATCCCCTTAAGTTTCAGCCTTTAGCCTTTCAATTTTCTTTCCGCTTTTCGCCATGAAAATCACGCTTAACTGGCTCCGCCAATACGTTCATTTTGACTGGTCCCCCGAGGAATTGGCCCAGCGGCTTACCATGCTCGGCCTCGAAGTCGAGACCATGCAGAAAGTCGGCGGCGAGTTGGACGGCGTCGTGGTCGCCCAGGTGCTCACGCGCGACAAGCATCCCAACGCGGACAAACTTTCTCTCTGCCGTGTCCACGACGGCCAGGGCGAACGGCAGATCGTTTGCGGCGCGCAGAATTTCCAGGCCGGCGACAAGGTGCCGCTGATTCTGGCCGGTTATTCCTTGCCGGCCACGGCGGGCGAACCGGCCCGGGCCATCAAAGTGGGGAAAATTCGCGGCGTCGAGTCGCATGGCATGTTGTGCTCGCCCGTCGAGCTGGGTCTCCCCGGCCAGGAGGTGGACGGGCTTCTCATTCTGCCTGCGGACGCCAGGGTGGGGCAGCCGTTCGCCGAGTTTCTCGGACGCCCGGCGGGAGATGTGGTCTATGATCTGGAAGTCACGCCCAACCGTCCCGATTGGAACAGCGTCATCGGCATCGCGCGCGAAATCAGCGCGCTGGCGGGCCATCCTTTGCGTCTGCCGGAGATTCAGTTTTCCCCGGGGCAGGTCAGCGCGGAACCAATCTCCAATTTCATCAGCGTGCGCATTGACGACCCGGAACTTTGTCCGCGTTACAACGCCCGCCTGCTGCGCGGCGTCAAAGTCGGCCCCAGCCCGGACTGGATGCGCACCCTGCTGGAAAAGGCCGGACTGCGCAGCGTGAGCAATGTGGTTGACGTTACCAATTATGTCATGCTGGAAATCGGCCAGCCCCTCCACGCCTTTGATTTCGGACTCTTCAGCGCCCGGCCCGGCGCCTTGCCCGTCATTGTCGTCCATCGCGCCGCGGCGGACCAGCAGTTCATCACCCTGGACGGCAAGAAACACACGCTGAACGATCAGACCCTGCTCATCGCCGACGAAACCAAACCGGTCGCCCTTGCGGGAGTCATGGGCGGGCGGAACAGCGAAATCAACCCGTCCACCGTGGACGTCCTGATTGAGAGCGCATGTTTCAAACCGCAGAACATCCGCGCCACCTCGAAGAAACTGGACCTGCGCACCGATTCCTCCTACCGCTTCGAACGCGGATCGGACATCGGGATTTGCGAATGGGCCGGCCGTCGCGCCGCGCAACTGATCCTCCAAACCGCCGGCGGCGTCATGCTGGAACAGGCCATTGACGCCTATCCAAACCCCGCTCCGTCGCGGCAAGTCGCCTTGCGCTTCGCCAAATGCGATGAACTTCTGGGCCTGCCCATTCCCGCGGCGGACCAGGCCGGTCTTCTGCAACGATTGCAGTTCGCCGTCGTGGCGCGGGAGCCGTTGCGCGCCATTTTCCAGGTCCCCAGTTTTCGTGTTGACGTAAAACGCGAAGCCGATTTGATCGAGGAAATTGGCCGGCTTTACGGTGTGGACAAAATTCCCGCCACCCCGCCGCGCGGCGCCATCGGGGCCAACGCCTTCGATGCGTTGCATGACGACATCGCCGAAGCGCGCCGGCTGCTCGCCGCCCTGGGCCTGAACGAGGCGCAGGGTCAGACCCTGATTTCCGAGGTCGCCGCCAAACTGGCCGCCGACCCGGCCTGCGCCCCGGTCACACTGCTTTATCCGTTGAGCGGCGACATGAATACGCTGCGCCCCAGCCTCCTTCCCGGTTTGATCGAGTCCTTGCGCCACAACGTCAGCCGCAAGAACAACGACGCGGCTATTTTTGAAATTGGCCGCGTCTTTTCCCTGCAGCCAGACAAGACGGTGAAGGAACAGCGCCGCCTGGCGCTGGCCATGACCGGCGCGCGCCGGCCGCTATTTTGGGAGGGAGCGGAGCGCGACGCGCGCTGCGACCTCTTCGATTTGAAAGGCGCGCTGGAGGAATTTCTCGACCAATTCGGCCTGCGCGGCGTGACGTGGTCGCGCCAGGAGGCGGGCCGGCCGTTGTATCTTGAATCGGCCGCGATCGGGCTGGGCAAACTGCCCCTGGGCGAATTTGGCCGGCTGGCTCCAGCCCTCGCCCGTCAATACGATTTGCGCGACGCCGTCCTGCTCGCCGAACTTGATTTCGACCAGCTTCTCGCCCGCCGCGTTCCGGCGAAGTCCTTCAAACCGTTGCCCCAATTTCCCGCCATCCGGCGCGACGTGGCCATGCTGGTGCCCGAAGCCACGACCCACGAGGCGGTGGCCAATGTTGTCAAGCAAGCCAAACCGGCCAACTTGGAGAAGATGGAAGTATTTGACATCTTTCGCGGCAAAACCATCCCCGCCGGCCAGAAGAGCGTCGCCTATGCCTTCACCTACCGTCATGCCGACCGCACCTTGACCGACGCGGAAGTCAACGCCGCCCACGAAAAACTGGTCGGGCAATTCAAGCAAAACCTGCGCGCCACCATTCGCGAATCCTGATCCCAATGGCGCGGCGCCACTAAAGAAAGCTGGAGGATGGAATAGACCGGAGAGAACTCAGGGAAATTATCTTCATTCTGCATTTCACATTCTGCATTCTGCCTTCAAATGTATCGCGGACGATTAGCACCTTCGCCGACCGGGCATTTGCACCTGGGCCATGCGCGGACTTTCTGGACGGCGCAGCAGCGGGCTGTTGCGGCGGGCGGCGTGCTGGTGCTCCGCAACGAAGACCTGGACGCCCGGCGGTTTCGCTTGGAGTTCGTGGACGCCATGCTGGAGGACTTGCGCTGGTTCGGCTTTCGCTGGCAGGAAGGGCCGGACTGCGGCGGACCCTGCGGCCCCTACGCGCAGAGCGCGCGGGGACATTTCTATCGCGCGGCGCTGGAAAAACTGCGGCACGGCGGCTGGATTTATCCGTGCCGATGTTCCCGCGGGGATGTCTTGCGCGCGTTGCAGGCACCGCATGCCGGAGAGGAGGAACCGGTTTATCCGGGAACCTGCCGGCCGGCGAAGGGAACGGTTTTCAAGGGCGGCGAAATCAAGGAGGCAAATTGGCGCTTCCGGGTGCCGGACGGCGAGGTGGTTTCTTTTGTTGACGGCTTTTTCGGTCCTCAACAATTCCAGGCGGGGCGGGATTTCGGGGATTTTGTGGTGTGGCGGCAGGACAATGTGCCGGCCTATCAATTGTCCGTGGTGGTGGATGACGCGGCCATGAAGATCACTGAGGTGGTGCGGGGCGCGGATTTGCTGGTATCCACCGCGCGTCAATTATTGCTCTATCGCGCGCTCGAATGGACGCCGCCGGCTTTTTATCACTGCCCGCTGGTGACGGACGGCGCGGGCGTCCGGCTGGCCAAGAGGCACGACGCGCTGAGTCTGAGGACCCTGCGCGCCCAAGGCCGGACGCCGGAAATGCTGCGGCAGTCCTGGCAAGCGGCGTGAAGAATTCCTCAAGGATTAGACTTGACAGTCGCGGCGGCTGGAGCGGGAGCCGCGGGGGCGGCTTCAGGCGGCGTCGCCGGGGCTGGGGACGGCGCGGCGGCGGGCGCGGCGGTGATCGGGGCCTGCGTGGTTTTGATCATGCGGCCTTCCTTTTCCTTGACAAGAGTGGCGCCCTTGCCGATGCGCTGACGCAGGTAGGTGAGCTTGGCGCGCCGGACGGCGCCTTTGCGCTCGACTTCCACCTTTTCGACGCGGGGCGAATGCTCCGGGAAAACGCGCTCCACGCCCTCGCCATAGCTGATGCGGCGGACCGTGAAGGTGGAATTCAATCCATGACCCCGGCGGCCAATGACGACGCCGGCAAAAATCTGGATGCGTTCCTTGTCCCCTTCGACGACCTTGGTGTGGACGCGCACGCTGTCGCCCACGGCAAAAACGGCCGGTTCCTTCCGATACTGTTCCGATTCAATTTTGTCTAATAATCTCTGGTTCATAAATTCTTGTCCTTTCCGGCCAAATCCGGCCGCCGCCTGGCGGTGCGCTCCAGCGCCTGTTCGCGGCGCCATTTTTCTATGGCCGCATGGTTGCCCGACAACAAAACGGGCGGCACTTGCAGCCCGCGAAAATCGGCCGGGCGAGTATAATGCGGATATTCCAACAGCCCCTGGCTGAAGGATTCATCCACGGCGCTCTGCTCGTCGCCCAACGCCCCCGGCAGCAGCCGCGTGACCGCGTCAATCACCACCATCGCCGCCAGCGCGCCATTGGTCAGCACATAATCCCCGATGGACAATTCGTCGTCCACCCACTCCTGGCAGACCCGCTCATCCACACCCTCGTAAGCCGCGCAAATAAAGAGCAAAGACGGACAGGCCGCCAATTCCTTGGCCACCGGCTGCCGGAACAACCGCCCCGCCGGACTGAGCAAAATCACGCGCGTTTCCGCGCCGGCCAACGCTTCCAAAGCCTCAAAAATCGGCTCGCATTTCAGCACCATGCCGGGACCACCCCCGAAGGGCCTGTCATCCACCGTCTTGTAATTGTCGTGCGTGTAACCGCGCAGATTATGCACGCGCAAATCCAACAAACCGGTCTGCCGCGCCCGGTGGATGATGCTGGCGTCCAAAGGCCCGGCAAACATTTCCGGGAACAGGGTGAGCACGTCAATTTTCATCCTCGCGCCAGGGCGCCGCCGGTGGTCCGATGCTTCAGGTCCTGGGCTTTTCCTCCACGATTTCCATGGAGCAACGCAGCCCCTTCTTGGCGCTGCCGGCCAGGAGCAGCGAGCGGATGGCGTTGATGGTGATGCCCTGGCGTCCAATCACTTTTCCCACATCGTCGGGATGAAGGCGCACCTCATAAATCGTCACCGCATCCTTGGCCACCGGAGTGACGGTGGCTTGTTCGGGATGATCCACCAAGCCTTTGACAACATATTCCAGGAACGCTTGCATAAGCCGGTAAAATTCAGGCCGCGGCGGGTGCTTTGGGTGCCGTGGGTGCCTTGCCCAGCTTCTTCAAGAAGCTGGCTACCGTGTCGCTGGGTTGGGCGCCTTTGCTGACCCAGTACTTGGCTCGCTCCAGATCCACCTTCACGTTGTCGCCCTTTTTGCGGGGCTGATAAGTGCCGATTTCCTCGATAAACCGGCCGTCCCGCGGGCTGCGGGAATCGGTCACGACGATGCGGAAATAGGGAGCGTTTTTGGCTCCGACCCGCTTCATTCTAATTCTGACTGCCATAGTTTTGTCATTGCGTGGCGGCGCGGAGCCACGAGTTATTTCCGCCCGCCGTCAACACGGCGTCCGCAAAGTAGCTGGGAAGGCTAGACAGGGCCGGCCGTTTTGGCAAGCCCTCTTTTTTGGATTTTTTTGTGGCGTCGGGGTGTTCCCGGAAAACAAGGCGGCGGGCGATGTGGGGGGAAAGGGCCGGGGCTGTCCATCCGCGATGTTGGCGGGCGCTGCCGGGGATTGCGGCTTGCTTGACTTGGCGGGGGCGCGGCTTAATATCCGGCGCGTGAATTCTCCGCATGGTGTTTGTTTGGTCCGGCTGGCGCGCCGGCCCGATGAGTTGTGGGCGGAGTATGTTGCCGCCAGGCAAGAGGGGCCATGAAACGCATGATAATCCGAGGCCCGCTGGTCGTCATTTTCATGGGAGTCGCCGGATCGGGGAAAACGACAGTGGGGCGGCTTTTTGCCAGGGCGACAGGCGCGGTTTTTTATGAGGGGGACGATTATCATTCGCCGGAAAGCGTGGAGAAGATGCGGCGCGGCGTGCCGTTGACGGACACCGACCGCGCGGAGTGGCTGGCGGCGTTGCGCCGGATCATCGCCCGTTCACTGGCCGCGGGACAATTCGCGGTGATGACGTGTTCGGCGCTCAAATCCGCGTATCGCGATCAATTGCGCGGCGGGGACGGGCGCGTAAAGTTTGTCCATTTGACAGCGCCGCGCGCCGCTCTGGAAGAGCGGCTGAAGGCGAGACGGGGGCATTTCCTGGCGCCTTCGCTGCTGGCCAGCCAGTTGGAGATATTTGAGCCGCCGGAGGACGCGCTCACTTTTCGCGGCGAAAAATCGCCCGATGAAGTCGTGGCGGAGCTGGTCCGGGTGTTTGGAGGAGTTGAAGCCTGCTGAACCGGCCGCCGGAGAGAAACCGACTGCTTTGGATTCAGAGCCACCGCCTCTTCATCCGCAATGGCTGCGATGATGGCCGGTCGGGTTGTTCAGGGCAATTGATTCCTTGTTCACGATGCGGGCGCTGGCTAGAGTCTGGTGCGAATTCAGTTGAAAACTCAACGGAAAGCACGGAAGAACCACGCATGAAAAACCATTCCATCACGACTGCCGGTTGCTTGTCACGACGGACGCCGGCTTTGATCCCGTCCGCAGTGGCCTGTGTGGCGCTGGCGGTCTGTCCGCTGACGCCCGCGGCACCGGAGCAGAAAACTTTCACCGCCTTCGACAAGCCGGCCAGGGAGTTGCTGGCGAAGATGACGCTGGAGGAGAAGATCGGACAGATGTGCCAGCCGGATCAGGCGGCCCTGAAGAGCGCCGGGGATATCGAGAAGTATTTTCTGGGTTCGCTGTTGAGCGGCGGCGGGTCGGGACCCAAGAACAAGGCGGACTATACTTTGCAGGGCTGGACGGAAATGGTGGACGGTTATCAACAACACGCCCTGAAAACGCGGTTGGGAATTCCTCTGCTCTACGGAGTGGATGCGGTGCATGGGCACAACAACATTCCCGGAGCGACGGTATTTCCGCACAACATCGGTTTGGGCTGCGCGGACGATGCCGCGCTGGTGGAGAAGATCGAGCGCGCCACAGCGCAGGAGGTCCGCGCCACGGGCATCAACTGGGTTTTTGCGCCATGCGTGGCGGTACCGCGGGATGATCGCTGGGGCCGGACTTACGAGGGATATTCGGAGAGTCCCGAGATTGTGAAAGCGCTGGGAGCCGCGGCGGTGCGCGGTTTTCAAGGAGAGAATCTGGCGGATCCGCTGGCGGTTCTGGCGTGCGCCAAGCATTACCTGGCCGACGGCGGCACTTCGTACGGCACCGGCCACGCGAACAGCGGCGGTTTGGACCAGGGTGACACGGTCTGCGACGAGGCGGCCTTGCGCCAGATATTCCTGCCGGGCTATGTCAGCACGGTGGCGGCGGGCGTGGGCACGATCATGCCTTCTTACAGCAGTTGGAACGGAGTGAAGTGCTCGGCGAACAAGCATTTGTTGACGGACATTCTGAAAAACGAGCTGGGTTTCGAGGGCTTTCTAATTTCCGATTACAACGCGATTGACCAAATCACGCCGGATTACACGAAGGACATTGAAATCGCCATCAACGCCGGCATGGACATGGTGATGCTGACGGACCGGTACGCCGATTATTGCGGGAAGTTGAAGGAACTGGTCAACGAAGGCAGGGTGCCGATGTCACGCGTGGACGACGCGGTGACGCGCATCCTGCGGGTGAAATTTGCGCTGGGATTGATGGATGCCAAGAGGCCGCCGCTGGCGGACCGGAGCTTATGGAACACATTTGGGTCGGCCGAGCATCGCGCGCTGGCGCGGGAGGCCGTCCGCGAAACGCTGGTGTTGCTCAAGAATCAGAACGGTGTGCTGCCTCTTTCCAGGAAGGCGGGCCGTCTGCACATGGCCGGCGTGGGCGCGGACAATCTGGGAATGCAATGCGGAGGCTGGACGATCAACTGGCAGGGCGGAATGAGCAATCAGATTCCCGGCGGCACGACCATCTTGCAGGCCATCAAGAACACGGTTTCCACGGACACCCGGGTGACTTACTCCAAAGACGGCACCGGCGCGGAAGGGGCGGACGCGGCGGTGGTGGTGCTGGGCGAAAAACCTTACGCGGAGTACGAGGGCGACAGCGCGAGCCTGGCGTTGTCGCCGGAAAATTTCCAGACCCTGGCCAACGTGAAGAAGGCGGGCGTTCCAACGGTTGTAATTCTATTGACAGGGCGTCCGGTGATTTTGGGGGAGATTGTGGACCAGGCCGACGCGCTGGTGGCAGCTTGGCTGCCGGGGTCGGAAGGGCAGGGGGTGGCAGACGTGGTGTTCGGCGACTACCGGCCTACGGGCAAGCTGTCGCATTCGTGGCCACGAGCCGTATCGCAGCTTCCGATCAAGGAGGGTGACAAGAGCTACGATCCCTTGTTCAAGTTGGGTTATCATTTGAGCTATGGGAGGTAATCGGCGTGGATTATGCGGATGTTGCCGATGCCGACGGTGCCAAGGCGAACTTCGTTCATAACTATGTTCTGGTTTTAGCCAGCGCTTCCTCCTCGGCGGCAATAAGAGCGGCGTGCATGGCGGCGGCGGCGGGCGCCTGGCGCAGTTGGTCGAGGATGGCGGTTTCCCGGGCCATGAGACAGATTCTGGCCAAGGTGGGCAGATGCAGGCGGTCGTCCTGGCAGCATATCAGGAGGAACAGGCTGGTGGGCTGGCCGTCGGGCGCGCCAAAATGGATTTCCTGCAGCGTCCGGCCCAGAATGATGAAGGAGGAGTCGAAGAGGTATGGGTCGGGAACGCGAGGGTGGGGGAGGGCAAAGCCGCCGGGCATGCCGGTGGAGCAAAGGGCTTCGCGGGCTTCCAGGCTGGCCAACAGGTCGCCGGCGTTGTTCAAACGGCCGCTGGCACCCGCCACCTCCACCAATTCGTGCAGGACGGAGGACTTGGTTTTGGCGGACATGGCCGGCGCGATAAAGGAGGGGAGAATCATTTCCGGCAGGAGGGTTCGCTGGGGCAGGATCAGGCGGGCGCCGCGGGAGGATTTTTCATGATACGCTGTCAAACGTTGATCGGGCAGGCGAAGGAGGCGCTGGGAGGCCCAAAGGTCAATTTCGTCCTTGGAAAAGACGACGCGATGGCCGCGTTTCTCGTGCGGGATTTCGTTGTACTTGACGCGCTGCCGGACGTCGGCCGGCGTCAGGTTCAAATACTCCGCGACGGCATCAAGGCTGAGAATCTGATACGGCATAATCGCGGGTGGTTGCGGCCAAAAAATCCCGGTAGGTGAGGGCCAGTCCGGCGGGGAGATCAATTCCAGGTTTCCAACCCAGGGCGAAGATGCGCGAGCTGTCCAGGAGTTTGCGCGGGGTGCCGTCCGGTTTGGAGGTGTCCCAGACAATTTCGCCCTGGAAACCGGTGACCTTTTTGACCAATTCGGCCAACTCGCGGATGGTGAGGTCGCGGCCGCAGCCGATGTTGACCCAGAGTTCGCCGCTGTAATTCTCCATGAGAAAAACGCAGGCGGCGGCCAGATCGTCGGCGTGCAGGAATTCGCGGCGGGGCGCGCCGGTGCCCCAGCAGGTGACGGACGGGGCGCGGGAGATTTTGGCTTCGTGAAATTTGCGGAGCAATGCGGGCAGGACGTGGGAGCTTTGCAGATCGTAATTATCGTTGGGCCCGTAGAGGTTGGTGGGCATGGCGGAGATGAAATCGCAGCCGTACTGGCGGCGGAAGGCCTGGCAAAGCTTGACGCCGGCGATCTTGGCGATGGCGTACCATTCGTTGGTCGGCTCCAGCGGGCCGGAGAGGAGATATTCCTCCTTGATAGGTTGCGGGGCGAGCTTGGGATAAATGCAGGAACTGCCCAGAAAGAGCAGTTTGGCCACGCCCGCCCGCCGCGCGTTTTCAATGAGGTTGTTTTGAATCTGGAGATTCTCCAGAAGAAACCCGGCGGGCTGATCCTGGTTGGCGAGAATGCCGCCCACCTTGGCGGCGGCGACGAAGACATATTCGGGTTTCTCGGCGGCGAAGAAATTTTGGACGGCGGCGGAATCGAGCAGATTCAGTTCGCGCCGGGTTTTACCGAGGAGGTTTTTGAAACCCTGGCGTTGCAGTTCGCGCCATAAGGCGCTTCCAACCAGCCCGCGGTGGCCGGCGACATATATTCGCGCATCCTGGTTCATGGATGGTGTGGCAAGAGATTAAGATTGGGATTGAGAGTAAGATTAAGAATGCGAAATGACCAAACAAAAATGTTGGAAAGGAGGGCTGGACAGGCAAGGGCCGGTGTGATATTCGTCTCCGCTCGGTTGAAAGAGAACGGATTAAAGAGGCAGGCCACCGGCCCGCCGCAAGAACAGGCGCAATTACAAATGAAATTGATACTCATTCCATCATTCATGGCGGGTCTGGTGTCGTTCGGGGCGATGGCCCAGGCCCCGGCCACGCCGGCAACCAATGCCGCCCCCGGCAGCAACGTCACGATGCAGTTGGCCCCCGCGAACCAACCCGCGCCATCCACCAACGCGCCGGCCGTGGCGCCGGACAAGGGCGATCTGAGTGACGCGATGGGAGCTTATTACGGCAATTACATGGTGAACCACCTCATCCTTGGTCTGGAGCCAAAGGACGACCTGGATATGGGCCGGTTCTTCGCCGCGTATTCCAACGTGATGGTCGGCGCCGCGACGGCCCTGACTTCCGCGGAAGCCTCCAAGATTTTGATGCAGCAGCAGACTTACGAGAGGGAGCAGCTTCCGGCGTTGACAAACAAGCTGATGGCCATGGGGCCGGAGAACAAAGCGCAAGGCGAAAAATTCATGGAGGAAATGGCCGGAAAGTCCAATGTGGTCAAGCTGGCGGACGGCGTCATTTATACCGTGGTCAAACAGGGCGATGGGGCGACACCCACGAGCAACGACACGGTGATGTTGAGTTTTCGCGCCACGCTGGTTGACGGCAAGGAGGTCTGGAAAGTTGCGCACGCCCCGGGTCCGGTGTCGCATCCATTGATACCTCCGGGCATCACGGAAGCGCTGACCCAGATGAAAGCGGGTTCGCATTGGCTGGTTTATCTCCCATACACCGAGGCTTATGGTGAAAAGCCCGGCCTGGCAGACCCCAGGCGCGGGTTCAAGGTCGGCCCCTACTCGGCCTTGATTTTCGACCTGGAACTGGAATCTATCCAGCCCAAGCCAGTTTCGCCGCCGGGAATGGGCGCCGGCCAGCGTCCGGGAGGGCCGATGACAATGCCACCGAACACCGCAGTGACGCCGCCGGGCGCCAGCGCCCCCGTCACGCGGCCGGCCATCAATTCCAGCAATGCGCATGTTGAGCAAGTTGGTCAGAATCCCCATGAGCCACATGTCACGATGCCGGTGACCAGTTCTTCCATAGTGCGAGTGCCGTCCGCCGAAGAGATGGAGAAGGGGGAACAGCCGCGGGTGCTGACGGATGCGGAGGTGGAGGCGGCGAAGAAGGCGGCGCAGACCAACGCTCCAACTCCGTGAGCGGATGGGGGCGGGCAACGGGCCGGCGACCAGAAGGAAGACGGGGGTTCGAGCCACGGAGATTGCATATTATTGTGTTTCCCTGCCAGGAGAGGCTTCAGAGTTTCAGAACCATTGAGAATTGGCCATTGAGAATTTGTCATCTGCTATTTCAGCAGTATCGGCAGGGCGGCCAAGAACTTCTCCGGGTGATTGTGGCCGTTTATTAGAGCCGCCTTATTTTGGCGCGGCGGCGGGCGGCGGGTTGGTAGCGGCGGGAATGTCCAGAAGGCCGGGCATTTCGGCATCGGGCTTGGGGAGGGCGGTTGGCGCGGCGTTGGCGCCGGCGGCGGAAGTTTCCTCTTTCTTCTCGACAAACAGTTGGGAGCGGTCGCGGATCAAGGGGTCCACCAAGCTGGGAGTGACCAGATAGACCCATTGGCCGAAGGCCTTCTCCTTGGCGAGCTTGTCCTGAAGCGCCTTGGTTTTGTCCTGGAATTCCTTGTCCAATTTCTGTTTGTCCTCGGGTTTCTCGTCCTTGCCGGCGAGGCGGTTGGTTGGAATGTCGGCGGCGACGGCCACTGTCAAATATAAGTTGTTTTCCGGTGTTTTGTTCCCGATCTTCAGGTCGTAGGTGAAATGGTCAAAGGTGGTCAGCGTGACGGCCAGCGGTTTATCCAGGCCGGTCGCGGCGGGGGCGGTGTTGGTGGCGGCGTCCACAAAGCTGGCATAGCTGAGGGTGCCGGCCAGGGAGGAAACCTTGTTGGAATCGAGCATTTCGCCGGCTTTGGCGTCGGCCAGAACCCAGGGGGCGGATTCGGATTCGCGGGTCAGATTCCACGAATTGGTCGCGTTGGTGGAGACGAGGGAGACGGACGCGACTTGATCCACTTTGAAGAAGTCGCGGTCGAGCCAGGATTCGGGGTTGACTTCGATGGAGTCGAGAGGATCGGAGATGAGGAGAAGGTCCTTGGGATCGTCGGGGAGCATGACATAGCGGCCATTGGGGAATTCGCCGTAAGGGGAAGGGCGGCTGGATTGCTCGAAATGCTTTTTGCCAAGGAGAACGGACTGGAGTGTCTTGCCCTGTTTGTCCTGGATTTCGACCTGCGTGGCGGTGTTGGTCCCCATGTTTGTGCCAGTGGCGGGCGGGAGCAAATCCATGCGCGCGAGCTGGGACTGGCCGATTGGCTCGGACTGGGAGATTTTCAGCTCGGAGAGTTTGAGGAGCAGGTCGCGGATTTTGGAGAGGTCGGCGGGATAGCCGGCGCGTTCCTGCACGCGCCAGAGGCCGTCCTTGGCGGCCAGATGGAGGTCGCCGGCGGCGGCGATGTGAAGCGCGCCCACGTCATTGAGGACGAGGTTGGGGAAAAGCTTCTGGCCCATTTTGCCCTGGGGTGCGGACCAGGAGCTGTCGTGGCGGTTCATCAGGACCAAACCGGCGCCGCCCAGAACGGCGAGCGCGAGGAGAATAGTGATTAATTGTTTGCGATTCATTTTGCCGCGGTCTTTTTGCGTTTGACAATGGAGAGAGCAATGCCGGTGACGGCGACCAGGGCGGGCATGGCGCCGATATTGACCACCCGGATCCGGTTTTCAAGAGAATCGGTGTCTTTGCGGAGGTTTTTTTGGACTTGCCGCGCTTGTTTTCTGTAGTCGGCCACGGCGTCCTGGAATTTCTTCAGTTCGGCCTGCTGCTCCGGGGAGAAGAAACCCTGCTGCGCGCCGGCGGGCTTGCTGGCCTGCAATTCGTTGATCTTTTGCTGGGTGGCGTTCTGCAACGTCTCCAATTCCTTGAGTTTGTCCTGCCATTGCTTGCCGGCATTGGCCTCCAAGTCCTGCAGTCGGGTGAAGGGACGGTTGAGTCCGCCGCGGCTGCGCACGGCGATCAAATCGTTGTCGCCGGACAACTGTTCGACGGCGTTGAGAAGGAGGTTGATGTTGCCGTTGACCGGTTGGGCCAGGCGCATGCCGCCGAAGTTGGCAACGCTGAAGGCCACGCTGTCGCCCAACAAGTCTGTGTCGGCCACGAGCATGACGACCGTGCTGGGAGATTCCTTGATTTGATTCGTCCCGGTGGCGGCCGGTTTCGGCTCGTTGGCCCCGGGCGGGGTTTCGGCCGGTTTGCCTTCGGGAAAGGCGGTTTTGAATTTGCCGGTCAAACGCACGGCCATGGCGTAATGAATGCCGGTGGCTTTGAAGTCCTTGAGGATTTGCTGGCCGTTCATGCCGGCGGTGATGGTATCCACCAGTTGGGCATTGGTGGTGCTTTGCGCGAGGACGGTTTCCGTCAGGCCGTCGGCCGGCTTGCCGGTGAAAGCGCCGGGGAAGGGTAATTCGAGGGTGTCAATCTGGCTGGTGACGATGTCGTCTTCGTTGACGCCTTTGTGGGTGACCAGCGGAACGGTGGGCATCTCTCCCTGGGGGAAGCGGACGCAGGAACCGGCGTCGGCCACCACTTTGTTCACGTCCATGTCCAGACCCCAGGCTTTGAGCAGCTTGGGAAGGGAGGATTGGCCGCCGCCTTCACCGAGCATCTGGGCCATTTGATCGTGCCTTTGATCGAAGAAGGCGTGCGGGTCGAGAAAAGCGATCATTTTGCCGCCGCGCATGATGAACTGGTCAATGGCGTATTCGCCGGCGTCGGTGATGTCGCGCGGATGATCCACGATGAGCACCTTGATCTTGTCATCAATGGCGGGGGAGTTCATCGGGACATCCTCCACCTCGTAATCCTTCTTCAGTTCGGAGACAAAGACGGCGGGCTCCTGGCTTTGCCGGCCCATTTGTCTCATCATGGGATTGTCCTCCTCGCCCATGATGGGCAGGGCGGTCATGATGCCGACGGTGACCGGCTCGGGATTGATGACGCGGCTGATGGCGCGGGAGATTTCGTATTCGAGCAGCCGTTCGCGGGACGGATTGCGCGAGATGTCCAGCCAAGTGGGGATGGCCACCTTGTTGTCGAGCCGGCTGACGCCCAGGCCAAGATAAACACGGTCGCCGCCCATTTCGGTCAACGGCTCCCCTTGCACGCCGTTGAGGCGGGCGGAATCCTCGGCGTCGGAATCGGGTTTGGGATCGTATTTTTCGAGGATGATTTTGCCCTTGCCGGCCTGCACATATTCCCCGAGCAAGTCCTCGATTTCCTGGGAATAGGGCCTGATTTCGGGGGGCATGTTGGCCTGGCTGCAATAATAGCGGAGGGTGACGGGGGAATCGAGCTTGCTGAGAATATGGCGGGTGCCGGCGGAGAGGGTGTAGGCCTTTTCGGCGGTCAGGTCCACCCGCACCTTGGCGGCGCTGGTGACGACGTAAAAGGCGATGACCAGGACGAACATCCCCGCCACGCCGGCGGTGGAATAGAGAATGGCTTCAGCGTTTTTTTCCTTCATGGCTTTGGCAAAATTTAACCGGAGCGACGGCTGCGGAGAATCACCCCCGTGGTGAAGAGCGAAAAGGCAATGACCGAGAGGAAGAAAATGACATCCCGCGAATCCAGCAACCCCTTGCTGAAAGTCTCAAAGTGGGTCATGACGCTGAACGAGGCGACGAGGTTGACCAGCCATGGCATGTCCAAGGTGGACAGGAACTGGATGACCGGGCGGAAGCCGCAGAGGACCAGGAACAGGCAGATGACGACCGAGAGGATGAAGCTGACGACCTGGTTGCGCGTCATGGCCGAGGTCATGGAACTGATGGCCAGATAAGCGCCCGCCATGAGGAAACTGCCGACATAGGCGGTGAAAATGACGCCATTGTCGGGCGAGCCGAGATAATTGACGGTGATGACCACCGGAAAGGTCAGGAGCAGGGCCAGGGCGAGAAAGAGCCAGGAGGCGAGGAATTTGCCGACGATGGCCTGCCAGGCGGTGATGGGCATGGTGAGCAGCAGTTCCAGCGTGCCGACGCGCCGTTCCTCCGCCCACAGGCGCATGCCCACGGCCGGCACCAAGAAGAGGTAAAACCACGGATGCCAGAGGAAGAACGAGCCGTCCAGACTGGCCTGGCCGCGCTCGAAAAAGCCGCCGAGGTAAAAGGTGAAAAAGCCGGTCAATAATAGAAAAATGACGATGAAAACATAGGCGACCGGCGAGCCGAAATAGCCGCTGAGTTCGCGTTTGGCGATGGTTTTGATGTTGCCGATGGGGTTCATTTCGCGGCCTCCTTGGTGGTGTCGGGCAGGGTGATGCTGCGGAAAACTTCGTCCAGGCGGCCTTCGTCGGTGCGAATTTCCTCCACTTGCCAGCCGGCGGCGGCGGCCGCGACCTGGCGGGCCAGTTCGCCGTTCATCTCGGCGGACTTGGGATAGACACGGGCGCAGACTTTTCCCTTTTCCTCCTTGATGATGGTGGTTTTGCGCGCGCGGGGCAGGGCGGAGAGCCGTTCGACCACCGCGTTGCCCGGCACGCCGCAGGCGATGAGCACCACCGTGCCGGCCATGTCCGATTTGGCTTTCAATTGCTGGGGCGTGCCGTTGGCCACAATCTGGCCGCGGTCAATGATGATGGCGCGGGTGCAGGCCGCCTCGACCTCCTCCAGGATGTGCGTGGAAAAAATAATGGCCTTGTGCTCGCCCATCCGGCGGATCAAACCGCGCACTTCATGTTTCTGGTTGGGATCCAGTCCGTCGGTCGGTTCGTCCAGAACCAGGATGTCCGGGTCGTGGATGATGGATTGGGCGAAGCAGGTGCGGTGGCGGTAGCCCTTGGAAAGGGTGTCTACGCTTTGGAACCGGACCGATTCAAGGAAACAGGTCTCAATGACGTTGCGGACGGCCCTGGTTTTGGCGTCGCCGCGGAAGCCGCGCAATTCGGCGCAGAAACTGAGGAAGCCCTCGACCGTCATGTCGGTGTAAGCGGGGGCATTTTCCGGGAGGTAACCGATGAGGCGCTTGGCCTCCAGCGGCTGTTCGACCACGTCGAAACCGCCCACCGTGACCTTGCCGGAAGTCGGCGGGTAAAAGCCGGTGATCATCCGCATGGTGGTGGATTTTCCCGCACCGTTGGGGCCAAGGAATCCGAGCACTTCGCCCCGCTCCACGGTGAAGGAAACATCGTTGACGGCCAGTTTAGGGCCGAACGACTTGCTCAGTTGTTCAACTTTAATCATTCCAATCTCTCCAATGTTGGTCGGGTTGACCTTGTATCAGGCCACCTGATTATTCGACATCGCGGCCAGAAGCAAGATTAACCGTCCAATGGAATTTTGACAAAATGGCGCAAAAATGTTCAATATTTTTTTTCAAGGCGGGTCCAACCAGTTCCACCGCCCCAAACAAGGTCCCCGCACCAGAGACTTGAATGCCTTGCCTGTCATTGCGGCGCCCGGCTGACTTCTAAAACCTCGACGGAACGCCGGACCGGAGCCAATTGCAACCCAAGCCGTTCAAGGGCTGCCGCAATGACAGCGTCACGGTCTGGCAGAAATTGTTCGGAGTCGGGTTTTGCCAATTCTATTTTCAGACGTTTGTCATTCTCGAGGGCTTTTCCTTCTCTCAATTCCGCTGGCAATGCGCTGATCCAGTCGCCATTGGGATTGTCTTCAATGGCTTGCCAAACCCTGGTGTCCGTGCCCGCCTGCAGTTGCTCGGCTTCGGACAGTTTCCATTTCATGTCCACGTCAAAACGACCTTTCAAACCCGTTTCATCAAAAACAGGTTTCCGCATCGCCGATTCCAGCTCATGCGCGATTCCCGTCATGGTGCTTCCTTTGCCGTGAAACCCTCCTTGACCATAACCACCGCCTCCGGATTTTTCGGTTGGGCGCAGACCGGGGGCATTGGTTTCGACTTGAGTAAGAACATAAGCATCCATCTCTTTGGCAAATTGTCTCACATCCAGGCCGAAAGTTGTGCGAAGCGCGGCAATAAACTGGCTTCGCAATTCGTTGGAATGGCCGGAAGGCGCTCTCAACTCAAAATCATAATATCCATCGGGCAATTGACATTTGATAATTGTCCGGCTGGAGGATTTGTCAAAAAAACAATTCAAGACCATTTCGACGGTGGCAATTTTGCCG
>Ga0326727_10012771_pt1 | contig 18991 bp, 17 predicted proteins | sample MB2enrmetagenome_FD_207643 | JGI IMG/M metagenome (GOLD analysis project Ga0326727, IMG submission 207643) | Lab enriched peat soil microbial communities from McLean, Ithaca, NY, United States - MB29MY | ecosystem: Environmental > Terrestrial > Soil > Wetlands > Peat | place: USA: New York...
CGGATAATAACAGCAAATCTCCACCAACCCCACCGTGCCCAGCTTGCCTGCTTTGACGATGTCGTTGCGCGCCTCGATCAAGTGCGGCGTGCTGCGGCGCTGCATTCCGACCTGCACCACCCGCTGATGCCGCCGCGCCGCTGCCAGCATGGCCTGGCCTTCGACCACATCGACGCTGATTGGTTTTTGCACATAAACATCCGCCCCGCTCTCCACCGCCGCAATCATCGCCAGCGCATGCCAATGGTCCGGTGTGGCGATCAGGACAATGTCGAGGTCCTTTTCCTTCAACATCTCCCGGTAGTCGCCGTGCGTGCGCGGCGTCTTCTTGGATTGCTGCCGCGCCGCAACTTGTTCCGCCGCGTCCGACAACATGGCGCGATCGACATCACACAGCGCCACCACCTCGACCGGCGCGACTTGCAGCAGCCGGAACAGATCGCTCTTGCCATACCACCCGCAGCCGATCAGGCCCACGCGCTTGCTCTGGCCGGCTGCTTCCGCGCCGGCCGGTCCGGCCGCGCACAGCGCCAGTCCCGCCGAGGCCGATACCTTGAGAAACTCTCGCCGATTCATGGCGAACATATTGGAAGCAACGGCGCCTCCGGTCAACCGCCAGTTTAGCGTCCGCGCAAAAACAACTTCCGGTTTTGCCAGTGCTCTTTCGGCCAAGCTCGTTTCGGAACGCCTCAGAGTTCGAAGGTGTTGATGTCGGGGTGTTGATTGACAATCGGTCATTGAAAATCTGTAATCGGTAATTGAGCTGTCAGGGGAAACGGGCCTCGATTGCAAATGACAAATTCTCAATGACCAATTGTCAATGGCCTTCGAGAATGCGCTATCAAGCGCCACCTTGATTATGTTTGAATAGCGCCTCATCATCAGAAGTGATTTGTACGTGAACCCTTAGCCAGTGCCCGCTGCCGCCCGTTCAAAGGCCGTCACCGCTCCCGGGCCAGCACCCGGCAAATCCGCACGCCGTCCCCTATGGAGAGCAAGACCGATTCCACCCGCCGGTCACGCGCCAATTTGCGATTCACACGGTCGATGGCCCGTCCGCCGGCCCCTCTCACCGGCCGCGGACCGCCCACGCGCCCGCCCCATAGCATGTTGTCAAACAAAATAAGGCCGTTGACCCGGACGCGCGGCAGCACCAGTTCATAATAGTCGCCATACTCCGGCTTGTGCGCGTCGATGAAAGCGAAGTCAAACATCCGGCCTTCTTCCAGTTTCCGCAAACTTTCGATGGCAGGCCCCAGCCGCAGTTCAATCTTGGCCTCAACCTGCGCCCGCGCCCAATAGCGGCGCGCGATGCTGGTCCATTCGTCGCTCACGTCCAGGCAGAGCAGCCGTCCATCGGCAGGCAGGCCGCGCGCGATGCAGATCGAGCTGTAGCCGGTAAAGGTGCCGACCTCGATGGCGGAACGGGCGCCGACCGCCGCCACCAGCAGCGTCATGAACGCCCCCTGGTCCGGCCCGATCTGCATCTTGGCGGTTTCCTCGCCCAAGCGGGCCGTCTCCGCCTGCAACGATTCCAAGACTTCATCCCCCGCGCCGCTGCAGCCATCGCGGATATAGCGAAAGAGGCGCTCATTGAGCACGATGTACTTCGGAGGCGGCGCTTTTGGACGGCGCAATTTCATTGCATTATCTTTGGCACATTTCCTTTGCCGTGCAACGCGCTTTTTCCGGATAAACGAGATTATGAAAGACACTGGTCGGTTTCTTAAATGCCCCGTCGTTGCAGAACCCGAACCTGAACATCGTTTTCGATGTTGAAGCCCAGCGCCGTAGGCGCGGCATCATTGTAGAAACCGAACCCAAACGAATGATAAGCCCCGTCAGGGGCGGCATACTCGGCGATCATTCCTCGCCTGTATTGAAGACAACGTGAATATAAAATTGCGTGCAGGTGTTTGCCACGGACGGAAGATGCCGCTCCTGCCGGAGCTTGAACATCTTTTTTGTCCCGGTATCTACAAATAGGCCGCGCCTGCGGCGCTACCGCGGCAGCCCCGAGCCGCAAAATCCTCCCCAACCACCGGGATAATCCTTCGCCCAGTCCAAGCGATGATGTTGCACCTCGCACCTCTTTTATCCCGTCCACCCGCTTTTTCCCTTTCTTCGCTTTTTAGATCAAAGGACACTCATTGGTCATGTTACCTGCCAGAAATCCACAGGAACTGCCACACCACCTCGCGTCTGATACCAATGCATTGATCACCGCCCGGGGCTGCAGCAGATCGGATCGCCGCCGGCGGAAAGGTGGGGGCTGAGATACGGGATGCCCAAAGAAAGTCCGCGCATGATTAACAACACGCCCGCCAGTGCGCCGCAGCACGAAATGACCCGCCGCCATTTCAGACCCGCTCCCATTGCCGGTATGCTTCCCGCCATCCCGATTCCCATCAACATCGGCAATGTGCCCAGCCCAAAGGCCATCATCACACCGGCTCCGCTCAAAACTCCGCCCGACGCCGCCGCTATCGCCGCGCCCACATATACCAAGCCGCAGGGCAGAAAGCCGTTCAAGCCGCCCAGCAGGAACATCGCGCCGAGAGTGCGGTGCTTGAGCAATCGGCCGAAGACGGATTTGAATCGTGTCATGGCGCTGGTAACGCGCCAATTCAACGCGAAATGGGATGACGCGGCCAACCCCATCAACACCGCCGCCCCGGCGCCAATGGATAGGGCGCGCTGCAACCCGGCGAATACAAGCGTTCGGCCAACGAAACCAAAAACCGCCCCGAGCAACGCGTAGCTTGCGAGGCGGCCGGCGTTAAAAATGGAACGGCTGACGGCGGCGCGGCCGGCCACGGGCACGGCCAGGGCCAGCGGTCCGCACATCAGGGCGCAATGGAGGCTCCCCGCCAGGCCCAAAATGAATGCGCTATAATAATCCATTCAAGATCACGATTGACCGCCCTTGACAACAATCTGTTTGTCGTAAAAATAGTCTTGTCCCGCCAGCGACCATTCCACCCGCACGGTCCAGAGTCCGGCCTTGAGTTTTCGCGTGTCCAGGCGCTGCCCGCCATTGGCATCGAGCGTCAACTCGTGCGTTTCATCAAGGCTGGCGTTGGAGGGGCGATAGAAGACAACCGTTCCGGTGGGGTGCTGGCCGGCCTGCTCTTTTGGCAATTCGACCGTCACCGCCCCCTGCCGGGCATCATACCGAATGACAATTTGCGTGCTGATGGACTGTGTCCTGGTGACCCGGTCGATCTGCTTCTGGAATCGAATCTCCTGGTCGTAGTAATCTTCGCGCACCAAGTCCATCTTCTGCCGCGTTGCGAAAACGATGAAGCCGACGATGAACGAAATGAAAACAATGAAATAAGCGACGATGGCGATGGGCCACGGATTGCGACCGGCCGGTTCCGGGTTTTTTGTCTTCATGGCGTGGCGGTGTCGCCGCCCGGCTGGCGCCGGGGGCCGACGAAGGTCGTTTGGACGGTTTGGAGCAGGTGGCCATTGGAATAAACTCCGATCTCCAGCTTCCGCTTGCCGCCCGTCAACAAACGCGCGGGCATGTCAATCAGTATGGAGGTCGAGGCCAAATCCTCTTTGGGAACGACCAGTCGCGGATCGCCCATGACGGATAGCTTGCCCTCGGCGTTCTCCAGCCTCAATTGCACCGCCATCGGCCGGGAGGTTTTGTTCACAAGCTGGATCGTGTAAAGGTTTTCGATCGAGCCGTCGGGCAGTTCCTGGAACAACGCCCCCGGCGCCCGCAATAATGTGGCTTCGACGTTCGAGCGTGTCAGCACCAGCACGGCCAGGACCGACGCCAGCGCGCACAGCACGGCGGCGTATCCCATCAGGCGCGGCGTCAGCCGGAACCGTTCGCCCCGTTCGATGCTGTTGAGCGAAGCATAGCGGACCAGTCCCCGCCGACGGCCGATTTTGTCCATCACGCCGTCGCAGGCGTCAATGCAGGCGGTGCAGTTGACGCATTCCATCTGGGTGCCGTTGCGGATGTCGATGCCCGTCGGGCAGACGGCCACGCACAGATGGCAGTCCACGCAATCTCCCTGCCCGGCTTCGCGCTGGCCGCGACTCAACGGGCCGCGTTTCTCCCCGCGCTTGTAATCGTAGGCCACGGCCATCGTGTTCTCGTCCACGACGGTCGATTGGAAGCGTCCGTAGGGGCAGATGAACGTGCAGGCCTGCTCGCGGAATCGGGCGAAAATGGCGTAAAAAACCCCGGTGAACAACAACATCGCGCCAAGTCCCTCAACATGATCCAGCGGGCCGTCAGCGATGATTTGAAAAAGTTGATCGCTTCCAATGATGTAACTGAGCAGCAGGTTCCCGATGACAAATGAAAGTCCGAAAAACAGCGCGTGTTTGGCCGCTTTGCGCGCCATTTTCTCCCCCGTCCACGGCGCCGCGTTCAATGCGCGCTGGGCCGCGGCGTCGCCTTCAACGCCGTATTCGATGCGCCGGAAAACCATTTCCATCAGAAGCGTCTGCGGGCACACCCACCCGCACCACAGGCGGCCAAAGGCGGCGGTGAACACCATTATGGCCGTGAAATAGATCAGCAGCGCGATCGCGAACATGGCCATGTCGTGCGGCCAGAATATCTGTCCTAAAATCGAAAACCGCCGGGCCGGAAAATTGATCATCAACAGCGGATTTCCGTTCACGCGCGCAAACGGCCCCACAAACAGCAAGGCCAGCAACAGCCAGCTCGCGTATATCCGGCTCGTGTAATACCGGCCCTCCGGCTGCCGCGGATAAATCCATTGCCGTCGTCCCTGCTGGTCGGCCGTCGCCAGATGATCGCGAAAGTCCCCCCAATTCACATCCACAATCGTTTTGCGGTCGTCGGGTCCGCCTTTCGGCGCCTCTGTCTCCGTCACCTTCATTCGTAAGCGTTCGGTTGTTCCGGCTGGGCCTGGTTCTCGGGTGGCTTGGGGTTGGGCGGGTGCGTCCCGCGCAAGGTGTAGATATAGCTGGCGACCTCGTGAATCTCTTTGGGCTTCAAGACCCCTTTCCAGGTGAGCATCCCTTTGGCCGGAACCCCGTTGACGATGACTCTCAGATTGTCAACAAAATTCGATCCGTGTATCCAATACTCATCGCACAGATTCGGCCCGACCAATCCCCCCCCGTCTTTGCGGTGACAGGGCGAACAGTTCTTGAGGAAAATCCCCTTCCCTTCGGCCAGCATCACCGGGTCCTTGGACGGGGTCAGCGTCGGCAGCGCGGCCTCAAATCGCGTCAGCGCGGCGGCTTTGATCGTTTCCCCCGCCTTCCACTCCTTCTGGTATTCCGCCGCCGAAAGCGTTCCCAGCCGCAAGACGTGGTAATACCCAAGGTAGATCACCGCGAAGGCGATGGTGAGATAAAACAGCCACACCCACCAGCGCGGCAGGTTGTTGTCCAACTCCTGGATGCCGTCGGCGTCGTGGTCTAGCAGCAGTGGGTCTCTGTTCTCACTCATGACGGCTGTCTCCTTTGGGTGGCGCGACCAGCACCGCGAGCGGTGCATCTCGTATCTGTTCTGACTTCCCGGTCGCCGTGGCTGGCGTCTCGCCGGCCACATTCCTGGCCCCATGTGCTCGCATTCCCATCGTGGTCGTATCGACATGCGCCCCGTCCTCCAGCGGCAGGGACTCCATGCTCTCAAGGAGCGACTTCTTCTGGCAGAATGCCCAGATCAGCGAGGCGCTGAACACGATGACAAACAGGCAAACGGAAACCACTCCAAACATTCCAATGCCGCCCAGGTTCTCAATGATTTGATTCATAAGCGTTTAATTCCTCGCCTGTGAGGAACCATCCAGTTCCGCCGTCTTCACCGTGGCCGCCTTGGGCGCCAATTTGATGTCGGTCCCCAGGCGTTGCAGGTAGGCTATGACGGCAATGATCTCCCGGTCAGGTTCCGTGGTAATCGAGCCGACTTTGAGATTGGTCGCGACCTTGGCGGCCTGCTCCTTCAATTCCGCCAGTGCCCGTGTCTCATAACCGGCCGGGTAAGGCACCCCGACGCGCCGCAACGCCATGACCCGCGCCGGAAGGCAGTCGGTATCGAGCTTGTCGGCCAGCAACCACGGGTAGCGCGGCATGATCGAGCCGGGGGAAGTTGAGCGCGGATCGTCCAGATGGTTGTAATGCCAGGCATCCGGATATTTCCCGCCGATGCGATGCAGGTCCGGGCCGGTCCGCTTTGAACCCCACAGAAACGGATGGTCATAAACGAATTCGCCCGCCTTGGAATACTCTCCATACCGCTCAGTCTCGGAGCGGAACGGGCGGATCATCTGCGAATGGCAGCCCACGCATCCCTCGCGGATGTAAATATCGCGGCCCAGCAGTTCCAGCGGCGTGTAGGGGTGGACGCTCGATATTGTGGGCACGTTCTCCTTGATCAGGATCATGGGCACGATTTCGATCAAGCCGCCTATCATCACCGCAACCAGCGCCAGCGCCGTCAGCGTCATCGGCCGCGCTTCCAGCCAGCGATGGGTCCACCGGCGGCTTCCCGTCACGCCCGCAATCTCCGGTCGTAGCGGCGGGGCCTGCACGACCTGTTCCGGCGCAAACTGCCCGTAGCGGACTGTCTTCCAAAGGTTAAACACCATAAGAAACGCGCCGCAGATATAGAGCGAGCCGCCTATCGCCCGCAGCCGGTAAAGAGGAACGATTTGCAGCACCGTCTCCAGAAAATTCGGATACTGCAAAAACCCGTCGGACGTGAATTGTTTCCACATCATCCCCGCCGTGATGCCGCTGATGTACATCGGAATGACGTAGAACGCCATCCCCAGCAACGCTATCCAAAAATGATAATTGGCCAGCTTGACCGACCACAGCTTGGTGTTGTAGAGCCGCGGGAACAGCCAATAAAGCATGCTGAAGGTCAGCAGCCCGTTCCAACCCAGCGCCCCCGTATGCACGTGCGCTATCGTCCAGTCGGTGTAATGCGAAAGCGAGTTGACGCTCTTCAGCGCCAGCGTCGGCCCTTCCAGCGTCGCCATCCCGTATGCCGTGACCGCCGCGACCATGAATTTGAGCACCGGGTCCTGGCGCACCTTGTCCCACGCGCCCCGCAAGGTCAGCAACCCGTTGAGCATCCCTCCCCACGAGGGCGCGATCAGCATCACCGAAAACGCCGTGCCCAGCGACTGGGCCCAATCCGGCAGCGCCGTATAAAGCAGGTGATGCGGGCCGGCCCAAATGTAAATGAAGATCAGCGCCCAAAAATGAATGATGGAAAGCCGGTAGGAAAAGATCGGACGATTGGCCGCTTTGGGCAAAAAGTAATACATCAACCCCAGATACGGCGTCGTCAAGAAGAACGCCACCGCGTTGTGCCCGTACCACCATTGCACCAGCGCGTCCTGCACCCCCGCGTAGATCGAATAGCTCTTCCACGGACCCGCCGGCACCTCCAGGTTATTGACGATGTGCAGAATCGCCACCGTCAGCGCCGTGGCAATGTAGAACCAGATCGAGACATAGAGGTGTTTCTCCCGCCGCTTGAGGATTGTTCCCAATAGGTTGATCGTGAATACAACCCACACCACCGCGATGGCAATGTCGATCGGCCATTCCAATTCCGCGTACTCCTTGCTGCCGGTGAACCCCAGCGGCAGCGTGATCGCCGCCGAAACGATGATCGCGTTCCATCCCCAAAAATGAATCGCGCTCAACGCGTCGCTGAACATCCGCGCCTTGCACAATCGTTGCAGCGAATAGTAGATGCCCGTGAACATCCCGTTGCCGACAAAGGCGAAGATCACCACGTTGGTGTGGACCGGCCGCAGCCGCCCAAAGGTGATGTAGCGCAAATTCAGATTGGCGCCCGGATAGAACAACTCCATCGCCGCCAGCAGCCCCACCCCCATCCCCACTATCCCCCATACAACAGTCGCCACGGCGAAATTGCGGACCGTCCGGTTGTCGTATGCAAATGTCTCCAGCGCCCCTTGCCCCGCTGGCTCTTGGCCCCTGTTTTCTGCGGTTGCCGCGCTCATGTGTCTTTGTTTTCCTTTGGTGCGTTGGTTTCCCTTTTGCTCCGCGGCTCCTCTGTCAGAAGCCGCAATGCCGGCGTCCCGGTGTCCTCGTACTGCCCGGAACGGACCGCCCAGATGAAAGCAATTAAAAACACCGCCGCTATCACGACGCTCAGCGGAATCAAAAAGAAAATGACGATCATGGCTCCGCCTCCTCCGCGCCGCCCAGCCCCGCGCGCCGCGCCAGCAGCGCCGTTGCGCCACACGCAAAGGCCACCACGCTGACCGAACTCAGCGGCATTAGAATCGCGCAGATCACCGGCGAGAGGACCCCCCGCGCCGCGAAGCTGATGCCGACCACGTTGTAAACCGCCGAAATCACGAAACTGGCCCGTACCACCCGCACCGAGCCTTTGGCAAAACGCAGCAGGGCGTCCAGTTTTGGCAACGCCGCCGCCGCCAAAATCACGTCGCTGGCCGGCGAAAAAGCGTGGATGCTCTCCACCACCGCCACGCCCAGATCGCTTTGTTGCAACGCCCCGGCGTCGTTCAATCCGTCGCCGATCATCATCACCGCCCGCCCGCTCTGTTGCTGGTCGCGAATGAACGCCAGTTTTTCCACGGGACTTTGATGAAACCGCATTTCGGCCGACGGCCCCAGCAGCGCCGCAAATCGCTCCCGCTCCTTTTCCCGGTCGCCGCTCAGCAATGCCAGCTTGTAATGGCGTGAAAGCCCCGGCAGAAGCCGCTCCATCTCCGGCCGCACCGCGTTGATCAACGCGTACGTTCCGCGATACTTCCCGTTGATCGCCAGATGCACCATCCCGCCGCCCGCCCCCGGCGGCGCCGGGACCGCCACGCCCCGCGATTCCAACCAGGCTGCCGCGCCCATCCAAATCTCGTTTCCGTCCACGCTGCCCTCGATGCCGCAACCGGGCGTTTCCAGAAACGAGCGCACCGGCCCCGCCCCGTTCCGCCCCGCCAGGGCCTGGGCGATGCGCGCCGAATACGGATGCGTCGAGTGCCGCGCCATGGCGTAAACCAGGCCCTCCTCGGCGCCGGTCAGCGGCGGACCCTGGAACGTCACTTCTTCCGCCCCGGCCGCGCTCAATGTCCCCGTTTTGTCAAATACAATCGTGTCCACCCGCGCCAGCGTTTCCACCACCGACGGATTCCTCAGGAATATGCGCCGCCGGCCCGCGATCCGTTGCGCCGAGCCAAGCGCGAACGGCGCCGCCAGCGCCAGCGCGCACGGACAAGCCACAATCAGCACCGACGCAAAGGATTTCAGCGCGCGGCCCGCATCGCGGAATGACCAGAAGACAGCGGAAGCGACGGCCACCCCAATGACAATTCGCGTAAACCGCTTGCTATAGAGATTGGTCAGGCTGTCGAGTGTCCGGCCTTTGTTCTTGTGGAATACCTGTTGGTTCCACAACGAGGTCAGGTAACTTTGCGAAACCGGCTTGAGGGTTTCGACTTCGATCGCGTTGCCGGCCTGCCTGCCGCCCGCATAAAGATAATCTCCCGCTGCCTTTTCCACCGGCTCGGATTCCCCGGTCACAAAGCTGTAATCGATGACCGCCTGCCCTTCCACCAGCAGCGCGTCGGCGGGTATCAATTCGCCGTTGCGCAGCACCAGCCTGTCCCCGACCCGCACTTGGGACAGGGCCACCGCCGCTTCAACGCCTCCTTCCTTGCGCGTCACCCATAGCGGAAAAAACGATTTGTAATCGCGGTCGAACGCCAGGCGCTCGAACGTCTTTTGCTGAAACCATTTTCCGCACAACAGAAAAAAGATCAGCCCTGTCAGCGAATCAAAGTAACCGCTTCCCCGGCCGGTGACGACCTCCGCGGCGCTTTGGGCGAACAGCGCCAGGATGCCCACCGCAATGGGCACCTCGATGGTGACCCGCCGCTGCCGCAGGCTCGTCCACGCAGCCCGCCAATAGTCCGCCGCGCTGTAGAGGAGCGCGGGCACTGCCAGAAGAAAGCTCACCGCTCCAAAGAGCCGCCGCAGCGCGCTGCCGTTCTCAGCGTCCAGCCCCAGGTAGCCCGATACGCTCAGCAGCATGATATTGCCGAACGCAAACCCCGCCACCCCCAGTTGCAGCCACAGTCGCCGCGAGGGCTTGCTCCGCGGTCCGTCCATGTCCGAAAGTTTCAAATCCGGCTCGTATCCCAGCGACGCCAGCAGCGCGGCCAGTTCGCTGAGCTTCACCCGTCCTGTTTCAAAACTAACGGAAACTTCTTTGCGCGGAAAATTCACCTCGGATGGCCCAATGCCCGGCTTGAGGCGAAAGAGATTCTCCAATAACCAAACGCACGCGATGCAGTGCATGGCCGGCAGGCGCAACGTCACCCTCGTGATCTGCTCGTCGGAATAATCAACCAGCCGCGGCCGCACCCCAGGGTCGTCCAGGCACCGAAAGAAATTTGCCGGCGCGGCCGGCTTGACCTTCACGCCCGCCGCGTCGTCAAGGGAATAAAAATCGTCCAGCCCATTCTCCGTCAACAACTCGAATACCGCCAGGCAACCGGCGCAACAAAAAGTCTTTTCACCGGAAACAAACCGCTCATCCCGGCACGATTCGCCGCAATGAAAGCAGGGGCGGACTGCGGCAAACGCACAGCCGCTGCCCTCAATCACAGTTTCCAACGAAGACTTTTGGCTCATCGCAACAACCGGAAATTTTGCATTTCACCGCCAGGCTGGCTTCGCATTTCTTGTGCTTCTCTAGCCAAAAATGGACACAACGCGCGGGCCGGCCGCAAATGTCGCGCGTCGCCGGAAGTGGACGCGCCGCGGCGTCTTGGGCCTTATCTCACATTGGCGGCCAACTCAAGCGCACGCGCCCTGCGCCGCCTGCGGCTGCGTCAGGCGCTGGCGGGTGTAGGCAACCAGCCCGCCGGCGTCAATGATCGCTTGACGCGATTTGGGCAGCGGGAGCACTGGGAATTCCCGGCTGGTAGTCTTATTGACAACCGCTCGCTCGCTGATCTCCAACTCGTCGCCCACCGCGGCCTCCACGCCGGGGCACACGATCATCCGCAGCCCCAGATTGATCCCGTTTTGCAGAAAAATGCGGGCAAAGTCTCGCGCCACTATCGCCAGCTCGTGCCCTTTCAAGCACGATACCGCCTGCTCGCGCGAGGAGCCGCAGCCGAAGTTCTTGCCGCCTACTATGACGCTCCCGGGCGGGATTTGGCCCGCCTTGAGCCGACCGTTGAACGCCGGCTCGTCGGCAAACGCAAATTGCGGCGTCTCGGCCGGCAACACCGTGGCCATGTAACGGCCAGGATAAATGACATCCGTTGAGATGTCGTCTCCCACTTTGAATACAACTTGTGGCATAGGTTTTGGTCTCAGTTTGTTTTCCGCGGGTCCGTGATCACTCCCGTCAACGCCGATGCGGCCGCGACGGCGGGCGAGCAAAGATAGACTTCGGATTTGGGATTGCCCATCCGCCCCTTGAAGTTGCGATTGGTGGTCGAGAGGGCCGTCTCCCCATCGCCCAGCGCCCCTTCATGAATGCCCAGGCACGGTCCGCAGCCCGGATTCATCACCACCGCGCCCGCCTTCACAAATGCTCCAACGTACCCTCGGGCCAGGGCCTGACGATAGATTTTGCCGGAAGCCGGGAAGACCAGCATCCGCGTGTTCCGAGCCACGCTTCCCCCTTTCAGGATTCGCGCCGCCACCGCCAAGTCGTCCAGCCGCCCATTGGTGCATGAGCCGATGACAATTTGATCCACCTTGACTCCCGCCACCTCTCCGATCGGCTTGACATTATCGACTGTATGCGGACAGGCGATTTGCGGTCCAAGCTCCGTCACGTCGATGTCGATGCTGCGCTCGTAGGCTGCATCCGCGTCCGATCCGACGAATTCGATCGGGTCGCTCACCCCGGCTTCCTCGCGCAAGTAACGTTCGGTTTCCCTGTCGGCGGGAACGATGCCGGCGGTCGCGCCCGCCTCGACCGCCATGTTGCAGAGCACCAACCGCCCGGAGGTGGACATCCGCTCGATGGCGGGGCCGTGAAATTCGAGCACTTTGAAGTTTGCGCCCTGGGCCGTGATCAAACCTATCAGCCGCAATATCAAGTCTTTGGGACCCACAAACTCTTTGAAGCGTCCCGTGACCGTGACCTTGATGGTGGGTGGAACCTCGACGTTCAAGACGCTGCCCAATGCCCAAACGCTGGCCATTTCGGTCGCCCCAATGCCGAAGGCGAACGCGCCCAGCGCCCCGTGGCTGGTCGTGTGCGAATCGGTCCCCACCACCACGAACCCCGGCCGCACGTAACCGTTTTCCGGCAGGATCTGATGACAAATGCCGCCGACGTCACCCCGGATATCGTGGAACTTGCCCACGTTTTGCTCGGCGACAAATGCGCGCACCTTCTTCTGGTTGGATGCCGTCTTTGGCGACTCGGCCGGAACGCGGTGGTCAAAGATCACCGCCACGCGCGTTGGGTCCCAGATTCTCGGTTCTAGCGTGGTCCCGCGATAAATCTCCAGAAACTGGTTTATCACCAGCGCCGCGTTTTCATGGGACATCGCCAGATCGACTTTCGGCTCGACAACGTCGCCGGCTTTCACCGATGCCACGCCGCTGGCGCGGGCGAGAATTTTTTCAATGGTAGTCATGTTCGTAATTTGACGGTCATGGCGTCGCCCCCCGCGCGCTCACGCGACAATCCTGCCGGCGCCTTTGTATTTCGTCTGGATTTTGTCTTTGGGCAGATACTGGTCTTCCAGCCGCCGGTAGTCTTTGAGCCCTACAAAATCGGTGAATTGCTCGAAGGGGCAAACCCATTGGGTCTGCCCGGCAAGGATGCCGGTGGGCGATTGCTTCAGTGCCGTAAAGAAGCTCGTCAGGGCCTTGTGCGCCACCATAATCGACGCGACGGGAATGGAAACCCGCCCCACGCCCATGGCGGCGAGTTCGGGAATGGGCACCAATTCGGTTTTCATGCCCGATACCGCGTCCATCAGGTTGACCGACAGCGGGCCCTTAAGCTGCTTGACAGCTTGCTGGATGTCCGCCTTGGTCCTTATGCCGTCAATGAAAGCCAGGTCGGCCCCCGCCTCCAAATAAAGTTGGCACCGGCTGATGGCCTCTTCCAGTCCATGCACCGAATACGCATCCGTCCGGGCGTTGATGACGAAGTCGCGGTCCAGGCGTTTGCGCGCGTCGGCGCAGGCCCCGATCTTGCCGGCCATCTCCTGGGCCGATATGACCTCTTTGCCGGCCATGTGCCCGCAGCGTTTTGGAAATACCTGGTCCTCCAGGTTCATCCCCGCCACGTCCATGGCGATCAGCCGCTCGGTTACCCACGCCGCATTGATCGCGTTGCCGCCGCCCGTATCGACATCGGCCATGACCGGAACGCTCGTTGCCTGAACGATGTTCCACGTCAGGTCCAGAATATCCTTCATTTGCACCAGCCCCACATCCGGCTTGGCCAGCAGCGACCCCGCCAGGCCGTAGCCTGAAATTTGCACCGCCTCGAAACCGCACGATTGGATGATTTTTGCGCTCAAGGCGTCATGGCAGCCCGGCACAACAACCGCCCGCCGTTCCATGATCGCCCGTTTCAGTATGGTCGATTTTTTCATAAAAGTTTGTCCGCGATGGCCTGCGCCATTTCAAATGTCGTGCTCGTCCCGCCCATGTCGTAAGTGCGCGCTTTGCCCTCGGCGATCACGCCGGCGACCGCCCTTTCCAACGCCGCCCCTTTGGCGGTTTCGCCCAGCCAATCGAGCATCATTTTAACCGCCAGGATGGTCGCGATCGGGTTGACTTTGAATTGCCCGGCGTACTTCGGGGCCGAGCCGTGCGTCGGTTCGAACACCGCCAGTTGCTTGCCGATGTTGCCCGAACACGCGAAGCCCAGCCCGCCGACCATCTGCGCGCACAGGTCCGAAATGATGTCCCCGTAAAGGTTCGGGGCCAGCAAAACGTCGTAGTTCAGCGGGTTCTTCAACAACCACATCGCCAGCGCGTCGATGTTCGCCTCATCAAGCTGGATCTCCGGAAATTCCCGGGCCACTGCCCGCGCCGATTCCAGAAAGAGACCGTCAGTGGCGCGCACCACGTTGGCCTTGTGGACGACCGTCACTTTGCGCCGTTTGAACTTGCGCGCGAAATCGAACGCGGCGCGGGCGATCCGCTCCGATCCAGCCCGCGTGTTGATCTTGCACGACACCGCGTACTGGTCCGGGGCAAGTCGCGCGAACGGGGCGAAGGGCTTGGCCAATTTCTCCAGCGTCTGGGCCAGTTCCGCCGGCACCGGGGCAAACTCCACCCCCGCATAAAGGTCTTCCGTGTTTTCGCGGAAAACGACCAGGTCGATCTTCTCTTTGAAATTGAGCGCGTTGCCGGGATAGGCCTTGCAGGGCCGCAAACAAATATACAGGTCAAACAACTGCCGCAATCGCACGATGGGCGAACGGTAGGTCAACCCCTTGTTCTTCAACGACGGGTCCAACTCCGCCCCCGCGCTGGCCGCGGGTTTCGAGGTCACCGCGCCAAACAGCGCCGCGTCCACCCTCTTGAGCAGCTCAATCGTCCGGGCCGGAAAAGCGTCTCCTTCCCGCCGCCAGAACTCCCAGCCAATGTGCCCGGGCAGGTATTCCGCGTCCAACTGGAGCGCGTTCAATACGATCTTGGCGGCATCGAGCACCTCGACCCCAACGCCGTCTCCGGGCAGCCATGCGATTTTGTATTTAGCCATGCGCAGACCAATGTATGGTCAGACCAAAACTTGGCCCTTGCCGCACCACCCGCACTCCACCTAAATGGCGAAACTCTTGCCATATCTTGCCCTCCACTCAGTCAACAAAATATATATCACTCCCGCGGCCCCGCCGCCGCCGGACGGCCGTCCCCGGCTCCATCCTCCACCTCCGCGATGTATTTCCTGGTCGCCGCCGGCAGTTCATTCCAGATCGTCAACGCCAATATGATGCCAATAAGCGCAAAGGGCATCAGAAACAGCGGCCACCATGTCCAATTGTGCCCCGCACCGGTCGTCAGATAACCGATGCCGAAGGATTGCACGCTGCTGCCCACATACACAAATCCGTCCGTGATCCCGGAACAGGTCGCTGTGGCTTTGCGTCCCCCAAAATCCGGCGCCGCCGTCCCCGCCATCAGCGAATGCACCCCGATCACCGCCATAGAAATCACCACCGCCGACCAACCCACTACCCGCGGCCAGGTGAACAGGCATACCGCCATCACCCCGGTCATCAGCAGCATGATCGAACTAAACACCACCACCGGCGGTCCCCGCCGCGAACGAAAACATTTGTCCGACATCCAGCCGCCCGCAAAGCCGCCCACGATGCCGACAACACATATCAGCAATCCCCAGTGCTGGGTGAAAAATTCGGTCCCCGGCTCTTTGGTCTCCGCCGCGAAGATCGAATACCAATTCATGATTCCATTGCGCAGTACACCCACCGTCAGGCCAATGAAGGCCACCGTCAGCATCAGGCGGCTGCCAAAAACCTTCTTCAGCAACGCCCACGCCGTCAGTTCGATGTGCATCACGCCCGACGACGCGTCGTGCGTGTCGAAGGCCGGGAAATTGGCTTCCTCAGGCGTGTCCTTGATCAGCCACCAGTCCATCAGCGCCCAGAAAAAGACGATCGCCGCCGGAACATAAAAAAGCGCCCATGTCGCATCGACCGGCGAGTCCTTCAGCGCGAACGCCCGCTGCAGCAGTTGGTGAAACCAGCCGATTTGCCCTGTCGGATTGGCTTTCGACATGTCGGCAATCGCCTGGCCCCAATCAAATGCAAAATAGACGCCCAGCGAAATCAGCGTGCCAAACACCGCGCCAAACACCCCCCGTTCCCGCACGTGGAACCAGTAGGCCTTGACCTTGATGATCGAAACCGCGCCGTAGCTCTGAAAATACATGTTGAACGCATAGACAATGGAAAACGAAACGACCATGTTGGAGTGCAGCCGATGTGTCACCAGCAGGTAAGTCAGCCCGCCCAAAACCACGTTGGCCACCGATGCCCCGATCGCGCCAACGATGATCCCCGCTTTCCCGCCGATCCGGTCCACCAGCGGACCGTTGACCAAAAACGAGATGCCATAGACGAAAGCCCCCACGCCAAATATGACCCCGATATCGCTGTTGGACATCATGGTCCCCAGCGAGTTTTTGGCCACGTTGAGGTTGTACCGGGCCATGTACATGAAGGCGTACGTCATGCCCAGCGGAAACCAGTTGATAAACCGCCGCACCAAAAAAGCGCGGCTGTGCCCCAGGGGATTGTTGAGAAAATAGACGGCGATGACTGCTGTCAAACAAATAATTAAAATGCCGGCAGCCATATAAACGCGCGCCAAGCCTATGTCCGCCCCAAAAGGTGTCAAGCCGCATCGCCCCCGCGCCTCCTCCGTTTGGGGATCGCGATCGTCCCGATCGCGGCGGCTGGCGTCTCGCCAGCCGCACCCTCCTCCCCATCTCTCTGCATCCCCACAGCGCTCGTATCTTGATGCGCCCCTAACTGCGGGGTGCGTTTCTTTTTCCGCATGTACCCAAATTTGAGGGTTGCCGGTGTCTATACCCTTGGATATTTACAGTCAGGCAAATCACGCGAGTATGGATGCCAATGTGCCAGCGGGAAGCGATGGCGGCCCGAACCAGTCGGCCGCAAGACTGCCGGCTGAGTTAATCTCCTTCGCGGTTAAAAAAGAAGCCCATTCCAAGGAACTGGCTCACCGGTTCAACGCGCATCTGCCCCCGATCGTATGGGCATATTTTGCGGCGGCGACTCAAGGCGATTGGCCCGAGGTCGCCCGCTTGGGGGAGGAACTGCGTCACCTATCCCTTTCGACCGGATTACCCAAGCCTGATCCGGTCGTGACCTCGCAGGTGTGGTCGGCGATAATGGAAATCTTCATGGCATTTGCCCAATTCGCGATGGGAGAGCCCATCTATGCTCTTCGCTTCGGACAGGACATTATCCGTTCGATACCGCCGGGCAGCATCTACTTCGGCGGCACCGATGCCGGACGCGCCTTGGTAACGGCTCTTTGCCCGTCACACGAGACAGGAGACCCGTTCTTCACCCTCACGCAAAGCGCGTTGGTGGATCGGCCATATCTCCTCTACCTGCGGGAGATTTACGGACGCAGCATCTTCATCCCTTCGGACGAAGATTTGCAACATGCTTGGGATGAATACCATCTCGATCTCGAGCGCCGGGAAAAGCAGCACCAACTCATTCCTGGCGAAACGGTCGAAAGGGTCGATGGCAAAATCCGATGCACTACCCAAATTGCCCTCTGGACTGTCAACAGCACGCTGGCAAGACTCATCTTCGACCGCAACCCCGACCGCCAGTTTTTTGTGGAGCAGAGTTTTCCTTTGGAATGGATGTATCCGCACTTGGTGCCGCACGATTTGATTATGGCTGTTTCCCGCCAGCCGTTGCTCACCTTGCCGCCCGAACGCGTCGAGCAGGATCGAAAGTTCTGGAGTGATCGATTCGGCCAAATGCTGGGAGATTGGCTCCGCCTCGAAACGCCCGTGAGCGATGTCTGTGCCTTTGCCGAAAAGGTGTTCCTGCGAAAGGACCTGGATGGCTTTACGGGCGATCCGAAATATGTTGCCAGCCAACCCGCCTGCCACGCCTTTTCTAAATTGCGAACTGCCATTGCCGCCCTCTATGACCGGCGCAAGCGAAAGGATCCCGACCCAGCCGCGCGGCGGCGCATGGCGGAAGCTGCGGATTTCGCGGCCCGACAGGCCTTTGCCCTGAGTCCACGCAGCCCCGAAGCGGCGTTCCGATGCGTGGGCTATTATTTGGGTGAGAACCGCCAGGCGGATGCTTTGCTTGTGGCCGAAACCGCCTCCCGATTGGCGCCCGAAAACGTCCAATTGCAATCCATGGCGCAATCCCTGGCGCGAAATGTCCGAAACCTATAGACGGCCTCCCTCAGTGATGGAGGGGTGGAGGGGTCAAACCATACTTTTGCCCAATTTCAACTGGTTCCACTTGATCGCAGATTCACGTGGGTTTTCGCTTTCGTTCAAGAAAATCCTGTCCATCCTGTTAATCATGTCAAATCCTCCTTTCCATCAACGCCTTCCGCCTTCCCTGTCTCTGTGTCAATCCTCTGAATTTGTATTGTCAAAGCCCGGGCTGATGACTGCGTCATTCGCGTTGCATGACTAACAGGACCGCCATTCGCCTCGCCATTCTTATGGTGTCAACACTAGTCTTGACAACGCCCGTCAACTCTCGGCGGCGGGAGGCGGTTTCTGGCGGCATGCCCTTGACCTGCTGGATGCCCCGTCGGTCACCGTTCGCCAGGCCGCAACCAACTCGCTCGCGGCGATTGCGGGCCAGTCACTTTCCCATTCTGCGCCGGAGGAAAAGGCCGACAGAACCTTCAACTTCCCGGCAATTCCGTTGCAATCCTTGCTCACCTTTTATGAAGATCTGGCTGGGAAAAAGGTGACGATGACGGCCACGCCAAATCCCAGTACACTTCTTCGTGTGCAAACAGTCCGCCCTCTGACCAAAAGCGAAGCCCTGCAATGTTTGGAGGAAGCGTTCAAGGAACAAGCCGGGTTGGTCATCGTCCGCGGCCCGGACGGCTCCCTTGCCGCCGTCGCAAAACCGCAAGATAACCAACATTGATTTTATTTCAGTTCCGTCAATTCCGTTTCCTGACGAGGCGATATATCCGAGTGGCGGAGCACGGGGCGCATTTCACCTTTGTCGAGATTTCAATTCCCGAAAATGTTGCCCAACCGTCTCCTTTCCGGCCGCGCGCCTGATTTCTCCCCCTCTTCGCGTTGGACCGCTTCTTGCGTTGTGACGGCATCAGTAACGGTTTGTGACGGCAAATGTGACGGACTAAGTCCTTGATTATCAACACTTGTGACGGTGTGACGGCTTTTCCGGGGGGTATGGGTATGCCAGGGCCTCAACGGCGCCCATCCAAATGGGGGCTACCCACCGGAGTTTGTCGAGATTCTCTTTCC
>Ga0326727_10012772_pt1 | contig 18990 bp, 16 predicted proteins | sample MB2enrmetagenome_FD_207643 | JGI IMG/M metagenome (GOLD analysis project Ga0326727, IMG submission 207643) | Lab enriched peat soil microbial communities from McLean, Ithaca, NY, United States - MB29MY | ecosystem: Environmental > Terrestrial > Soil > Wetlands > Peat | place: USA: New York...
CAAGTGATTTGAAGGACAGGTATTTCCTGCCCAGCTTCGATGAGCGCGCTGATCTGGATGTCCGGAGTCGAACAGCCCTCAAGCGGTATGCCCGCGGCCACCGAGATATTTAGATACAAATTGCAGAGACTCAGGGTGCCCACTCAGTTCACTCTGACAGAGTGATTTCTGATGCGCGGACTTTTCCCGCAAAGCCGGTCTATTTCCGATTTCCTGAAAGGTGACAGCAAGGGAGCCATTGGGGTCGCATCACACACCCGTTGAGTTCATTACTTACCGCAACGCCGTTTCGCGGGAGTTAGAATTCTCGGGTGTTTACACGTCTTCGAGCGTCAGTGGTCTGGGCGCTTTCCTGTCGATGTCGGTAAAACCATAATCTCCGGCCTGTTGAGCAACCACGACCACGCTTCCGGCCCTTTCCATCACTCCCGGGTCAGCGGCGAGCGCTACCACCGCTCGTCCTTCGAACCGGGGGCGATTCGCAATTGCATAGATCAAGCCAAGGCATGCGAGTTAGTCGTGAAGGACCACGCTCAGGAGGCCGCTATGGACGGTCAATGCCCCCTCGTCGTAGTCGATAAAGCCGTGCTCTCTGAACCTGTTCATGAAATGACTGACCCGCGACCGGGTCGTGCCGACCATCTGCGCCAGGGTATCCTGATTCACATTGGGGATGACGACTTCAGCCTCGCTTTCCTTGCCGAAATGCGAAAGGAGCAGGAGAATCCGAGCCAGACGCTTTTCGCTCGAGTTGAAAAGCTGGTCGACAAGATCCGCTTCGTAACGAATGTTGCGTGAAAGCAGATGCGTGATAAACAATTCCGAGATATCGTGATGTTCGTGAAGCATGCGCACCATCAGCGGCTTATCAATCTTATCCAGGGTGCAATCGGTCATCGCGACGGCCGTTGCCATACGCACCGGTTGGCCTGTGAGGCATCCCTCGCCGAAGAACTCGCCGACGCCCAGAATGGCGATGATCGCTTCTTTGCCCTCTGGGGATATGACCGTGAGCTTTACCTTGCCCCGCCGGATGTAGAACAAAGAATCTGCAGGTTGCCCTTGCTGGAAGACGTTGCGGCCCGTCCCACATTCTATGACGGTCTTTCCGCGGAAGATGCCATTGAGCAGAGCCTCCCAATCGACAGGCTGCTCCTTTGGGATCGTCATAACAACCTCCCTCTGAGATGGATGTGTGGCAAGGCGACGACTCGTCATCATCCTTCATCTGGATCGTTCAAACACTGCTGGAACTAATCAGGGGGATGGATATCTCGTTCACTTCGAGCTGTCGCCAAGGCACACTACACGGGGGATACCCGAATAATTATAGTGGAAACTGCTGCAAATTCACAGCGCTCGCTCCAGCGAAGCGGGAGGTGTACGCGTGAGCAGCCGAGCATAGGAATTAGATAACCGCTCCGCTCAAAAAACCGCTCAGCGCATTCCCCCGCAGATCCCGCATCACCCTGGAAACTTCTATTCGCGCAATCCCAAAAGGCTTTATCACGGGATCCCGAATTTCTCCCGGGCTTGTATGCTCGCGTCCATGCCGTGCTGAATCACATCTGCCGTATTAGAATCCGGCATACCGTAATTGCCGACCTTAGTGGCATCGGCAAAGCTTTGGTTCTGCTGCACGATGAAATCGCCGGCCAGCTTGTGCGTTATGTGGACTAAAGGATGGAGGAGACTATCCGCGTGTCCGTTCCCTCACCGATGCTACACGTCCACGGTATTCTGTCCCCATAAGATTACAGCGAGAAATGTGCTGCAGAGCCTCCGCACCCTGTGAGCAATTTTGACCACATGGGCGGGCACAATGGAATACGCAGGCCAATGAAGTCCGTTTAAGATATCGAACGGAGCGGCAATTGGAATTTAGGGAATTCTTTCCGAGGAAAAGAGCATGACAGACGGGCAACATTTACATATCGCCATGATTTCTGCGTCCGTTCTATTGGCAATCTTACAGTTTCTGAAACGACGGTTCCTTCGAAATGAACCGCCGGGCGAGCTGCATGAAAATACGGCCCGGCCCTTGGGCACCAGCCCCGTGCACTTGAGTTAGGCCTGCTTCCCAGTGCAAGAAGATTCCTCCGGTCCAGGTAGCGTTATGCTTATCAAACTCAGCAGGCAGGATTCGTCTAATGACTTCAAGTTCAAGATTGGCGATAGAGTGCAGTCCAAGTTCGGACTAACTGTTGGGGTCGCGAGCGGGGGCCCGACCAGATTGTCTACTTAATCCAAACACCCACCGGTGAAAGTTGCGCGTACATGGAAAATGATCCTGAGCCGCGCGCGGAACAAAAAGCCCCGTCGATGCCCCCCTGAAGCATGATTGGCATAATACCTGACTTCTGCCGGCCTGACTCCTCCTGGCCGAAAGTTCAACTCTGTGGTCATAGGACGCCGACCATGCCAGGATCCGAACGGGGATTTGCCCGGCACATTCGTTCCAGGGTGTAAAATGCTAGCGAATCCTTGGGAATGAGAGGCCTAATCTGAATTATCTGCCTGAGGCATTCCTTCCCCCCGGCAGATCGTTGTCTTGTCGCGGGCAAACCTCTCGGATGGCCTTGATTAAATCCTCGATTTGACCGCCCTTCGCGAGATAGCGAACCGCCCCCGCTGCCCGCATCAGGGCCGCCATCTCCTCGTGCGTATGCATGGACAGTCCGATGACGCGCACCTCAGGCATTTCGGACAAGAGAAGGTGGGTCGCTTCGATTCCGTTCATTTCCGGCATGGTGACGTCCATCAGCACGACAGCGGGTTTCAACTGCCGGACCAAATCTACGGCCTGCCGACCGTTTTCCGCCTCTCCGACAACTTCCAAGTCCGGCTCGAATCCAAGAAGGTTGGTCAAGCCTTGTCGAACGATCTCATGATCGTCTGCCAATAAAACGCGGATACGTCCGCCGCTTCGCCCGATGACGCGCGCATCGCAGTTTGTTTGCGGATCAACCATCAACTTTTGCCGGCTTCCGGAACCGCCTCCGCTTCGATCAATTACATCCATCCCCGCAGAATCTCGTCTGCCTCCATTTATCCGCTAGGCCGGGATTGGTTGCCTCCCTGTGTCGCGAATAAATCAGCTGTTTCTTATTTAACCACTGTTCCCTTCTTGCCGGGAATCAGCGGAACTACCCAAATCGGCATATGTATTTATGCTTGCCAGCAAGGGGAAGCAGGTCTTGGTGGAGAAGTTTTCAGGTAGCGCGCGAGGGCGATGGACATTGAAGAGGCTAACAGGGCAGGGTCGGGCTTGCCCGGGACGATACGGCCCGACGGCTTCATCGATGTTGTTATGGAAATCAATTGCAAGCACGCCGAGAGAGCGTGAAATGGGAGCTTTACCTGCTTCACATTCACCGGGGTATAAATGCCTATAGGCAAACTGGTATTTCTTCCAATATCCCGTTGATATAATTGGTCTAATGGCTGCGCCCTTTACCTCTGAGGAACCGACCATGATCCAATTGGAACAAGACGGCCTGCCTGACGAAAGCCTCCATGCTTCCGAGACCTCTTCAAGGCTTACGGGAGCAAACTACGTCGACAAAGCCAGGTTTGATCCAATCCCAAATGAAAGCAGGGCAAGTTGGGAAGGGGAAGAGGCTTCCTCAGGGGACCCGATTTTTGGTTACTGCCGGAGCCTGAAACAGAAAAGTATGAAACCGGAGGCGCTGGTGAATTAATCTCTCGAATGGGAATTGGACTGTCGAGACGGATTCGACACTTCTATGGCGGATTTTTACTCGTTGGATTCTCCAGCCCGTTCACTGACAAAGCGGCTGCATGGCGGAACCCATTGGGGTGGGAGCTTTTGGCGATAACAGCCGTTGTCACTGGAGCCGGTATCTATGCTGCCCACAGGAACGTGGCGGTCCCCTTCCATCATGCACTCTTATGCCTATTCTGGCGTGGAGTAGATTCGGAAAATCACTACTGTCCGGTTAAGCAAGAGCTGTTTGGGAAACCGTTTGAGCGATCGCACATTACAGAGCCAGAGGAGTGTGAGCGATTTGAACTTGAGAGATGCGTGGTCGACCCAACCCAGCAGGAATGACTATGGTTGGATGAATACTGGTCGCGATCCTCAAAAAAGAACTGAACCTGCCGCGGAGCCTCCACGGAATCCTCCAAAATTTGAGCGTCAATGCATTCGAGAAAGTTCCAATAGATCAACTGCTTATGCAGCAGCTCCATGAGATTTAAGAAGTAGAAAATTGCAACCAATTGAAACTGTTCGACTTTTAACCGGACAGCCATGAGCTAAAATGAAGGATCAGTGGACAAGGACCCGGTAGGCCATAAAGCAGAGCACAGATAGCAAAATCAGGACGGGAAGGAAGAAAGGGATCATCTTCCGGAGGATGCCCGGGGTGATCCGGGACCCCATCTCTTCCCCCTGCAGCCCCATGGCCGCCCTGCGCACCAGCCCTCGGGTAATTACACCGGCTCGCTCGGTGTAACCGGCCAGGAGCGCCCGGTCGCAAATCAGGTTGATAAGTCTCGGATATCCTTTGGAATACTGCCAGACAGCCTTGTAGGCACTTGTCCCGAATCGTAGCCTCGAGGAAGCGCCGGCGACAGCCAGGCGGTGGCGGATGTAGTACTCCGTATCCACCCTCGACAGCGCTTTGGTCTCGAAGCGGACCGAAATTCTCTGGTTCAACTGTCTCATTGAGGAAGACTTGAGCTTCCGGTCGAGTTCCAGTTGTCCCACAAAGATAATCTGAAGCAGTTTCTTTTTTGCGGTCTCCAAGTTGGAGAGAAGCCGCAACTGCTCGAGCAGCGCGGCCGGAACGTTTTGCGCTTCATCGACAATAAGCACGGTGAATACATCTTCCCGTGCTCTAGCGGCTAGAAACTGGTTGAGCTTGTCCAGCAGCTGCTTTTTTGTCATCCCCTGCATCCAGTCGGTACTGAACACCTCAAGCGCAGTCTCACCTTGAGGTTCGCGATCGGACGGGCGTTCTTCCGACCGGACGCCGAGGTCCTGCAGGATGGATTTAAGAATGTCGGTTTCCGACAAGATCGGATTCTGGATCAGGGCTGTACGGATGTTCTTCCTGGCCAGCCTTTCAAGAAGGGCCCAGCACAGCGTGGTTTTGCCTGTTCCCACGTCGCCCACAATCAGGGCAAAGCCCTCACGGCGCTCGATGCCATAGAGAATAAGATCAAGGGCATCTTTGCTCCGCTTGTTCAGGAAAAGAAATGAGGGGTCAGGAGTAAGGTTGAAAGCCGCTTCCTTGAGGCCATAGAATTTTTCATACATGCTCAGCTTATCGGCATGCATTACGGGAACAGTAATGGGTGCCGATGAGATTTATGGACGAGTGACAACCTTTGCCAATCGTCCATCGTATGGACAACGCCCTACAACCTCTTATGCTATGATCGCGCTATGAAAACAAAGGTCCTGATTGTATTCCTGCTGTTCGGTACGCCCCTATATTCTCAGACGGTCGAGAATGTGCTCCTTGTTCTCAATGAGGCAAGCCCCGAGTCGATGGACGTAGGGATGTACTATGCCCAGAAACGCGGGATACCTCCGACAAATCTGCTAAGGATCAAAACTACTGCGGAAGAAAGTATTTCCCGGGAGGAGTTCGAGCGGCAGATCGATTCCCCCATTGCCGCGTGGCTGATACGCAATTTCGCTCAGGATCGCATTTTGTATATCGTCCTGACCAAGGGAATCCCTATCCGGGTCAACGGCACATCCGGGCCGGACGGGACGATCGCCAGCGTCGACTCCGAAATAACGCTCCTTTATCGTAAACTGGTGGGCCAGCAGATTCCTCCCGCCGGTTTCGTAAAAAATCCCTACTTCCTCGGTGAAGCGCCAATTACGCAAGCGAAACAGTTCAATCACACCGAGCAGGACATCTATTTAGTCAGTCGCCTGGACGGCTATAACAGCGCGGACATACGAGCGCTGATTGACCGCGGGGCGGCTCCTTCGAGGGATGGGAAAATTGTGTTGGATGAAAGAGGAACGCCGGCGCAGAAGGGAGATCTCTGGCTTCAGCAGGCGGCCGATTTGCTGGGCAAAGCTGGGTTCGGCGATCGAGTCATTCTGGATACGACTGGAAAAGTCCTAACAGATATCAAACAGGTGCTTGGCTATTATTCCTGGGGTTCCAGCGACCCTGCGATCCGGATTCGTCATTTTGGTTTTGAGTTCGTACCCGGCGCCCTGGCTGGCATGTATGTCAGTTCCGATGCCCGGACTTTCAAAGAATCCGGAGACTGGAAGATCGGGGATTCCGGACCTCCGCAATCTCTCGCGGCCGACCTGATTCATGACGGCGTCACCGGGATTGCCGGTCATGTCGCGGAGCCTTATCTCGAAGCCACCATCCATCCAAACATCCTCTTTCCCGCCTATCTCTCCGGATTCAACCTGATTGAATCCTATTACCTGTCGATGCCCTATTTAAGTTGGCAAACCGTTGTAATCGGGGATCCTTTGTGCGCTCCTTTTCGCAAAACCTCCCTGGCCTCCGGGGATATCGATAAGGGGCTGGATCCCGCCACCGAATTGCCTGTGGATTTCGGCACGCGCCGCCTCAGAAGTATTTCGGTAGCCGCCTACACCGGTGCTGGCATCCATCCCGACACAATCAAGCTGATCCTGCGTGCGGAATCCCGTATGACAAAAAATGATAAAGCCGGAGCGCGTCAGGCGCTGGAAGAAGCCATCGCGCGGGACGACCGCCTGCCGGAACAGCAACTTGAGCTGGCACGGCTGTATGAAGACTCGGGCGATTACGACAAGGCGATTGAACGCTATCGCAGAGTTCAGCAGCTTGCGCCCGACAATCCGATTGTCTTGAACAATCTCGCATATGCTCTAGCCGTCGGAAAAAACAACCCCCAGGAAGCGCTCCCTCTAGCCGAGAAGGCCCACGCTTCAGCCAAAGGGGATCCGAACATTGCCGACACGCTGGGGTGGATCTATCACCTGACAGGACAGGATGAAAAAGCGCTAAAGCTCACAGAAGAGGCAGTCAAGTCCGCACCGGCCAACGCGGAAATGCATCTGCATTTTGCGGTCGTCAGCGCGGCGGCGGGGGACAAACTGGCTGCGGAAATTGCCCTGAGAAGAGCGCTGGAACTCAATCCCAAACTGGAGCAAAGCGAGGCCGTGAAACAACTGCGGGCGAAGCTCAAGTAGGGCTTGGGAAGGCCTCCGGGCCTGCCGCCGGCAACTAGCGAGATAAAAACAACTCACGCCAAGCCCGCCGCCAGTCGCGCTTGCCTCGACTCTGGGCGGATTTTTGATCATTTTCGCACTTGTGCGCATCCTTCAGGAATATAAGGATGCTGGATTTTCGTTGACTGGGACGTGCCGGATCTCCAAAATCCATTGGTGGGGCTGACTGTTGTTAAAAAAATCGGGCGGGCGGCAGGTTGAGGCGAGAGACATCCATGAAGCTAAAAAATACGATTCTGATTGCCCTGGCTCTTCTGGTTGTGTTTGGCGCGGCCTCCGGTTTTTATTTCCTGGCTGGGCGCCAGAGTCAACCTCCGTTCACTCTGACGAAGGCGACTCTCCACGAAATGCAGGTTACGGTGAGCACCAATGGAACGATTGAACCTGCGGACCGCAGTGAAGTTTATGCTCCGGTCGATGGGTTCGTGATTTCCATCCCGAAAAAGGAAGGGTCCGAGATTTTGCGCGGTCAGCTATTGCTCGAGCTCAACTCGGAACAGGTTCGAAACACACTGGCGGAAGCCAACGCTGCTCTTCTGGCTGCAAAACTCCAGGCGCGAGTCGTGGAAACCGGACCATCGAAAGAGGAACTCACCGAACTGGACGCCTCTATTGCCGAAAATGAAATGCAACTGGATCAGCAGAGCAAAGATCTGGCCGCCGAGAAAGCGTTGAAAGACAAAGGGGCCTCAACCCAGATGGCAGTGGACAACCTGCAAAAACAGTGCGATCTGCTCGCGCTTAAAGCCTCAGCACTCAAACAGAAAAAACAGAATCTCGAGACACGATACTCCGCCGAAGAAAAAGAATGGCAGAAAGCCAGGGTCAACGAACTGGCGGGTCAGGTCGAGTCTCTTAGAGGCCAACTCCTTGCAGAATCAATCCTGGCGCCCCAAAGCGGCCGGATCTATTCGGTTCAGGTGAAAAAGGGATCCTATGTTAACAAGGGTCAGCTTCTAGCCCAAATCTACAAGCCGGGAAAAGTACAGCTGCGCGCCTATGTCGACGAACCGGATCTGGGAAGAATCCGAAAGGGACAGCAGGTTCGCATCGAATGGGATGGGCGGCCAAACCAGGAATGGACTGGCCAAGTCGAGAAACCGGCTGAGCAAGTCGTCGCGATGAACAACCGATCCGTAGGCGAGGTTCTGTGCTCAATCGAGGGTGAGCCGGCGGAGTTGATCCCGAATCTCAACGTCAGGATTCAGATCACAACAGAACTGAAACGGGATGCGCTCGTCGTGCCGAGGAGTGCGGTTTTCAATCACGAGGGAAAACCCTCTGTTGTTTTAGCGGCAGGAACAGCCGCGGTCGTGAAACCTGTGGAATTGGGACTTGTCAATTCCGAGGAGGACGAAATTCTGCACGGCATCAAGGATGGGGATACAGTGGTCTTGAATCCAGCCGAGGCCGGGATCAAATGAGCGTTCCCGGAGCGCAAAAAACTGCAAACCGCGGATCCTCGCGCATCTGCGCGGATAAATCCTTGAGCACCCGCGAAAATCCGCGGTTAATGAACGCGTTTTTGAGGCACCGGCGCTCCCGGGATACAGAATGAAATCAAAGCTGCCGATAAGGGAAATTCTGGTCACTGCACAACGAGCTTTGCTCCGCAATTGGGGGCGGACGGTGTTGACGTCTTTGAGCATGGTCGTTGGAACGGCTTCCTTTATGCTCGTGGTTGTTACCGGCATCAGCGGCAGGGAGTACACCCTGGACTTGATCAAAGGCGTTGGGGTCAACCTGATTGCCTTATCCAACGAGTCTTCTGATGCCATCGTGGGCGCCCGGGCGCTCTCCGATCGCTTGAACTTCGGGGATTTATACGCCATTCGCCGGGTGCCCGGCATCGGAAGCGCCGTGGCGCTGCTAACGGCTCATCCCACAATGACAGAGCAGGGGGTCACGCGCAGAATTTCGCTGATCGGAACAACTCCGGAGTATCAGCAGATCCGCAATATCAAGGTTGTTCGCGGAAGTTTTATCGATGAAAACGACGAGAAATCCCGGAACAAGGTCTGCTTGGTTACCGATATCCTGGCGAAGAGATTGGAAGCTGATCCTTTTTACAGAGGTACGATCAGCCTTTATGGGGTTCGGTTCAAGGTTATCGGCGTTTTCCGAGAGCGCGTCAGCACCTTCGGTCAAATGGAAGTCTCCGACAACACGGCAATCATCCCTCTCTCGGTCATGCGCTACTTCAAGACGAATGACGCCATAGACTTCATGTACGCGTCGGCCGAGACCATGGAAGATGTCCCCCAGGCCTCCGCCGCAGTCATGAAGCTCCTCGTCGAGCGGCACCAAAATCAGTCGATCTTCCATATGGACATTCTGTCCGAAATGTTGGAGACGGCGGATAAGATCGCCCTCGGCTTGATGTTGGTGCTCCTGGTCATAGCAGCCATCTCCCTCGTGGCCAGCGGCATCAACATTATGAACGTCATGCTCATCACGGTAACAGAACGGACCAGGGAAATTGGGCTGAAGAAATCCGTGGGCGCTTACCGGCATGTGCTGCTGACTGAATTCCTCGTTGAAGCGTTGATGCTTAGCAGCGGAGGCGGACTCGTAGGAATTGCGCTCGGCGCGGTTGTGCCGTACTCCGTTCGTTTTTTTACATCGGCCATTCGGATCCAGATTCCGCCGATAGCTGTCGCCCTGGGATTCGGTGTCACTCTGCTGGTTGGATTGACCTTTGGAATGATTCCGGCCTTGAGAGCTGCGCGAATGAACCCAGTGGAAGCCTTGAGATATGAGTGATCGTCACCCGGGAGATCTGCGGGTCGCCGGCCTGAAAGAGAGGATTTCCCCGCCTGCTCACCCCCGGGTTGGATGTATTCGAAGCCTGTCCGAGTATTGGGCGGGGCCGAATGCGGCACTTCGGCCCCTTCGCGAAAAAAATAATGATCCAGTTCCCTGGTGTTAGAATCTTATCCAGGGGCGGCGGGTGCCGGATTAAGGAATATTCTGCGTCAAAATGCTGAAGAAACCTGAAATCTAACTTGGCCACCTGCGTATTAGTTTGGTAAGGGCGGCTCTCCAGGGCAGCCCTGAAAAATAGCTTTTGATCGCAGCATCCCAGGGTGGGGCTGGAGTCTCGTCCGCACTTGAGGTGTTGTTCGAGTAGCCGCGGAGTTCATGACACAGGACGCTAGATTTTCAGATTCCCCCAATAAATGCCATTGGTTTTTCTTTGCCCTGTACCTTGCCCTGTTCGGAAGTTTCTGCGGACTTGAAATCGACACTTTCGTGCAGGACTTGCCTTTCTTTCAGGTCAGCACGTTTCTGTTGATCACGAACGTGCTTTTCGTGATGCTTGTCCCCCCCATCTCCTACGCATTTTTCTCCTCGATCCGTCCCTTTTGGAAGAATCGCGCCGCGAGGATCGGGGTTCTGATACTGAATACGCTTTATTTCTTTATCGTGTCCTTTCTCGCAATCTATAAATCGGTGAGAAAGCTTGACTTTGACTTCAATTTTCTCTGGTACAACACCGAGGATGCTTTGCCGGTGCTCTGGAAAATCTATGCACCCTGGCTGTTTGTGCTACCCGTCTTGATGGTGGCGTTTGCATTCCTTCAAAAGCCTGCCTTTTCTCCGATTGTCAGATTTTTGGCGAAATCGCAGTGGAAGAGAGGGTTGGTTCTCGCTGCGATCTTTGTGTCGAGTGTCCTTTGCCAGTTCATGACGATCAGAAATATCCGCGGCTCTGCCGCGGGTTTCGTATACGCAAATTTTGTCAGTGATCGCCGCGTCCGGAGTGATTATCACGAGCTCTACCGCAAGCACATTGATCAGCTCCGGGCCGATCCTCCTCAAGCCTACAGTTCGGGAAATCCCTCGATTATGGGAGATGTCGTTTTTTTCGTTAAGCAGGAGAGCCTCAACGGCCTTCTGGTGAAGCCGGGGATCACGCCACAGCTGCTGAGGGCTTCCCGCGACGGCATCCTCTTTCAGGATTTCTATGGGAATTCCATCCAAAGCATCCGCGGATACGAATGCATTCTGTGCGGAGTTCCGCCGAACCTGACCGGAGCTCTGGTTGACGAATACACTCCGGAGGAATTGAAAGACCTGAGCTGCCTGCCAAGAGTATTCAAGTCTCTCGGCTATCATCCTCTCTATTTTTTTGGCGGAAGCCGGAACGCCCGAATCATGCGTTTTGCCGAATCCATAGGATTTGAGAAGGTCCTGGCGGACGATATCGTGAAACCAGAGGACATCAAGTTCGATTGGGGATATCGGGAGGACGTCTTTTATTCCCGCATTTTCGAATACCTGCGGCGGTACAATGCCAGCGATAAGCTTTTTGTCTTTATTGATACTGGAGCAACCAATCACACGCCGTTCAAGGTCTTGGACGAAAAGCTCGCCGACAAAGTTCCTTTCCCGCACCCCACCACATTCGAGGAACACTTGTCGAACACGACCTTCGTCCAGGATGCCTATTTCGGCTATCTGTACGATTCATTCAAAGAGCACTACGGGTCCCGCGGCTCAATGGTGGTGTCAAGCGACCACTCCTGGCCAATCCCAATCCACAAGAACAACATTTACAATGAACGGGGCGCTTACGAAGAGAACTTTCGCATTGCTATGCTTTTCGTGCCCCCTTTGTCCAGGAAGAACGAGTTTTCGACGGGGACGGTCGTCACTCAGCGTTTCAGCCAGATGGATATTTTACCAACCGTCCTCAATTTGATTGGGCTGGATCAAAAGCACCTGCTTGGCGAGTCGTTCGCACCCTGGTTGCTTGTCTCCCGGAGTTCAGAAAGATCGAATCCCCGCCGTACAAAGATTTCGGTTCAACCTTATGGTGGCGGATTCATTTCCGCGGTGCAATATCCGGAGAAATATGTTTTTGATGTGCTGGGCAGAAGCTACACGGTGTTTGATCTGGAAAAGGATCCCCGCGAGGAATCACCCTCTATTCACTCCGGCGGAGAGCATGCGTCCCTGATCAAGGAATTTTTCCATCCTGACACAAGCCAACTGGCGAAGGCAGCGACGACGGGCCGGGCGCCTGTTCGGCTCAACCACGCCAGGAACGCGGCCCTTTCGAATGCTCGGACAGGCTCCTAGCCCTAGGACAATGCGGCGCGAATGCGCTCGAGTCCCTTTTCAATAACAGGAATTGAGGCCGCATAGGATAAGCGCAAATACCCTTCCCCATATTCCCCGAATGCCGAACCGGGGAGCAGCGCAACTCCGGCCGTCTCGAGTATGAAGTTTGCCAGGGCATTGGACGTCATCCCCGTTCCCTTGATGTTCGGAAACACGTAAAAGGCGCCTTCAGGTTTCTTGCAGGTAAATCCAGGAATCCGGTTCAAACCATCGACGATCACGTTGCGCCGGCGTTCATATTCGCTGACCATGCGCTCCACCCTATCCTGCGGGCCAATGATGGCTTCCATGCCGGCGAACTGCGTGAAATGGGCGGTGGAACCGAGGGAGTGGGTAAGCAGCAATCCCACCTTGGCCGCTAAATCTTTAGGCATGATTCCATAGCCGAGTCGCCACCCTGTCATGCAGTAGGTCTTGGAAAATCCATCCACAATAAGGGTTCGCTCCCTCATGCCGGGGAGAGATGCAACGGAGGCCACCTCTAAACCGTCGTATGCGATGCGCGCATAGATCTCATCCGACAGGACCCAGCAATCAAACTTCTGCGCCTGCGCGGCGATGTGCGCCAGGTCGCGCGCCGGAATGACTCCTCCCGTGGGATTGCTCGGCGAATTTAAAATGATGAGCCGTGTACGCCTGTTGATGAGTTTATCGAACGCATCGAGATCGAAAGAAAAACTGTTTTCCTCCAGCAGCGGCACAGGAACCGGAACGCCTCCAGCGACGCCGATCATTGCTTCGTAGGTCGGGAAACCCGGATTCGGGTAAATGACCTCGTCTCCGGGTTCCACCAAGGCGAGCGTTGGGAAAAAGAGATTGGGCTTTCCTCCCGGGCTGACGACCACTTCATCCGGATGAACTGTAATTCCGCGCCTCCGGCTGACGTCTTCCGCGATCACCTCTCTCAACGACGGCATCCCCGCCGGATCCGTGTAACGCGTTTGGCCTTCGCTGATGGCCTTGATTCCGGCCAGGCTGACATTGCTGAAAGTATCGTAGTCGGGTTGTCCGATTTCGAAATGGATGATATCCCGCCCGGCAGCCTCCAACTGTCCCGCCTTGGCCAACACCTGATAAGCCCCCTCCGGTGCGAGGTGATGCGTACGCTTCGCGAATCCCATGCAGGCTCCTTCGAAATTCGAATGGATGCGGACTATTTTGCTGCAGCCGAATTCTGTGCGAGCAGCTTTTCCAAACCCTCGAATTCTTCGTCAGGCATGCTGAACCAGTTTTCCCGGGCGGGGAAGCTTCCGCCAACGACTTCGTCATGGTAGGTCTTTAATCCATTGAGAATAACTTCGCCGGCATTGCCGAAGACCTTCGCCATTTTGGGCTTAAATTTCGGGAACAATCCGAACATATCGTGATAGATCAGAAGCTGGCCGTGTGCATGCGGACCGGAACCGAGACCCATAATGATGCAGTTTTGCGCTCGCTCCGTAATGAGTTTGCAGAGTCTGTCCGGGACCAATTCCAGCAGGATGGCAAAGGCCCCGGACGCTTCGAGTGCCTTGGCGTCATCGGCGATTTTCTTTGCCAGCGAGGCGGACTTGCCCTGAAGCTTGAAGCCACCCAGGGCCGCGACGGATTGAGGGGTCAATCCAAGATGCCCGATGGTGGGAATTCCCGCATCCACGATCGCCCGGATGCGCGGAGTCATTGCGTCGCCGCCTTCGAGCTTGATCGCGTCGCAGCCTGCTTCCGCCATAAATCTTCCGGCGTTGAGCACAGCAAGCTCGTTGCTGGGCTGGTAGGACATGTAAGGCATATCGCCGACGAGGAAGACATTCGGGGCGCCTCTGCGGACGGCAGCGGCATGGCGGATCATATCGTCCATCTTGACAGGCAGCGTCGAATCATAGCCTAGCATCGTCATGCCGAGACTGTCGCCTACCAGGATCATTTCGATCCCGGCCTGTTCCTGAAGGCAACCAGTGGAAAAATCGTAACAGGTCAGCCACGTGATCGGTTCACCCTTTTTAACCTTTTGGAACAGGTAGGGCAGGGTAATTTTTGTGCGCACTTCGGTCATTCACTCGCTCCTAAACCGTACTTGCTCGGCGCCACTCCGGCTACCGGCTGGGGGGCGCGAGCAGGGAGGCGATTTTATCAGAAGAATCCAGAATTCAGAAGTCAGAAGTGGTCGTGTGGTCGTGGATTTGGAGTCTCAGAGACTTCGAGTCGTGGAGTTCATTTTGGAATTCTCCAAGACGCAAAGCCTCAAAGCATCTCAACAATAAGCCCGGCATTGTCGGCTTTGAGCAGGCGGGATTGGGCGGAGAGGCCAAACGATTGAAACCTCTCGGCTATAGCGGCTCCGATCTCGACCGTGTGCGAGTCGGCGAAAGCCATGACTGTGGAGCCGGAGCCGGACAGCGCAATTCCCAATAATCCTTCGTGATCCATTGCCAGCACCTCATTGAGGCCGGGAATCAATTTGCTGCGGTAGGGCTGATGCAGAAGATCAGACATAGCCTCACGGAGTCCTTCGCGCCTTCCTTGTGTCAGTTGTGCCATGAGAAATGCCGTCCGCTGGATATTATAGATCGCGTGTTCGCGGGGAATTTCGGCCGGGAGGATCGATCGGGCAAATTCGGTCGATATCTCAAGGTCTGGAGTAACCGCGATCACCGTCCATTCCCGGGGGAATTCCGATTTAGAGCAGAAGATCTTTTCACCGTAAATCGACGCAACCAGTCCACCCCAGATGCTGGGCGCCAGGTTATCTGGATGGCCTTCACGCGCGCTTGTAACCTTCAGCAGTTTCTCCCGGTCCCAGTTAAGCCCGCAGAGGAAATTCACGGCAGCGGCGGCGGCCAGCAATGCGGAGGAACTGCTTCCCAGTCCCTTGGAAATCGGAATTTGGTTTTCCATTTCGAGAGAGAAGGAGGGGAGCCGGCACCCGGCTTCATCCGCAATATCAACCATGCTGCGCCAGACATAATTGGATTCGTTTGCGGGGATCAGGTGCGCATCCTGACCGGAGACCTCCATTCGGGAAGGGCTTCGCTCCAGGACACGCACTTCGAGAGTCAAGAAAAGCTGCAACGCCAGGCCGACGGCGTCAAAAGCAGGTCCCAGGTTGCTGGTGCTGGCGGGAACACGAATCCGCGCTCGCGTGACGAAATTCGTGTTGGGTGCCGCCATCATGCAGGTATAATAATGTGCTTTGCACAAAGCTACAACAACGGGGGTTTTGGGATGATGCTTTTTTCGAGTACGAATCGGCAGGCTCCGGAGGTGACCTTGCCGGAAGCCTTGATGCAGGGACAAGCTCCGGACAAGGGCTTATACCTACCGGTCTCTATTCCCTCCTTTGCCCCCGGAGAGCTGGCCTCGCTTCAGGATAAAACTTATCCGGAGATCGCAGCGGCGGTTCTCGGCAAGTTCACGGCCGGCACTTTTGCTCCTGATCTCCTGAGCGCGATGTGCCGCCGAGCTTATGATTTCGATGTCCCGCTCGAACAGGTGGAATCCAAGAGGTACGTCATGCGGCTGGACCGCGGGCCCACAGCCTCATTCAAGGATTTCGCTGGAAGAATGATGGGGCAGATGTTTGGCGTGCTGCGACAGAACTCATCCGGACGGCTGGTCATCCTGACCGCAACCAGCGGAGATACGGGGAGCGCTGTGGCCCACGCTTTCCACAGAATATCCCAGGTCGAAGTCATGGTGCTGTTCCCGCCCGCAGAGGTCAGCCACCGCCAGAGGAAGCAGATGACGACCCTGGGTGAGAACATCACCGCCATAGGAGTCGACGGAAAATTCGACGACTGCCAGGCGCTGGTCAAGCAGGCTTTCGCCGACGAGACCCTGCGCCACATACAATTGACCTCCGCCAATTCCATCAACATCGGCCGCCTGCTGCCACAAATTGTCTATTACGTTTATGCCTACGTCCGGTTGGCAAGAAAAGGCGAGCCTGTCGTCTTTTCCGTCCCATCCGGCAACTTCGGCGATATGATGGGCGCCCTGCTCGCATCCCGGATGGGACTTCCGGTGGGAAAAATTATCGTCGCTACCAATGCGAACGATGAGGTGGCGAGATTCCTGGAAACCGGCCGTTACGAGAAGATCGTTCCGTCGCGCTGCTGTATTTCCAATGCAATGAATGTGGGGCATCCCAGCAATTTCGCTCGAGTGGTCGATATGTTCGGTGGATGGATGGACGAAACCGGCGCGGTGCGAGAGATGCCGGACATGGATCGGCTGAAAAAGGAACTTTGGGCGATTAGCATTGATGACGACGAGACGCGCCGGACGATTCAACGCGAGTGGCAACTTCATCGTCTTCTGTTGGAGCCGCACGGGGCGGTCGGCTGGCTCGGGCTGGAACGCTACCTCGAAAAGCATCCCACCTCCTCACCCAGTGTGTCGGTGGAGACCGCCCACCCGGCAAAGTTCCCGGAAGAGATCCAGCGGCTGCTGGGTTTGTCCCCGGAGGTGCCGGCGGCCCTTGCCGAAGTCGAACGGAAAGAGGAGCGATATCAAACCATGCCGGCTGATTACGGCGCCTTTCACAACCTGCTCCTGGAACATTACGGATCTTGATCCGCGGTTTAGAAAAGGGTGTCCCTCAATGAAATATGTCATCTTCCTGGGCGACGGAATGGCTGATTACCCTATCCCCGAACTGGGCGGGAAAACCCCTCTAATGGTGGCAAGAAAACCGGGAATGGACTGGATCGCTAGGGAAGGGAGCACCGGACTGTTCCGGACGATTGGCCCGCACATGATGACCGGCTCCGCCGTCGCGAATCTCTCCGTTCTCGGCTATAACGGGACGGAGCTGTTCCACGGCGCCGAAGGGAGGGGAGTGCTGGAGGCGGCCAGCCTGGGAATTCGCCTCGGGCAAAACGATATGGCCATGCGGGTCAACCTGATTTGCATTGAAGAGGGTAAAATCCGAAGCCATTCCGCAGGACATATTTCGACTGAAGAAGCTCATGCGCTCATCCGCGACGCGCAGGCTCATTTCAAGGACTGGAATCTGCACCTCTATCCCGGACTCAGCTACCGGCACGTCCTGGTGATTCCGGACGGTGAGTTCCAGCTTGATTGTTTTCCGCCGCACGATTATGTGGGCACGCCCTGGAGGGACCTGCCGATCAAGCCCATGACGGCTGAAGGCGAAAGAACAGCCGGTCTGCTAAACCGCCTGATCGAAGAGTCCCAATCATTCCTCGACGAGCACCCGATCAATAAGAAAAGGCGGGCGGATGGGAAACAAGCTGCCAACTCGCTGTGGCCCTGGGCCCCCGGGAAGAAGCCGGACATGCAAACACTCCAGCAACGGTTTGGAATTTCCGGAGCAGCCGTTACGGCGGTGGATCTGATCAAGGGGCTGGCCATCTATGCCGGCATGAAGCCGGTTGAGGTCCCCGGCGCTACCGGGCTTTACGACACTAATTACGAAGGTAAAGCGGATGCGGCCCTGAAGGCGCTGGAAGAGGTCGACTTTGCGTACATTCACGTGGAGGCGCCCGATGAGGCCGGGCACGAAAAAAATCTCCGGCTGAAAATCCGCTGTATCGAAGACCTGGACCGTCGCCTGATTCAGCGCGTGCTGGAAGGGTTGCAGAAGAGGGGATGGGAAACTACCGTCGCTGTTTTACCCGACCATCCCACACCTATCGCCCATGGAAATCATACCCGGGAACCAGTGCCGGTCGCGATTCGCTTCCCTCATCGGCCGGCTGATCATGTGTCGTGCTTTGATGAGGAAAGCGTCAAAAGCGGAGCCTTGGGCTTGATGTTCGGCTCTCAGTTCATCGAGACCTTTTTTCAACCGCAGACTCTCCCGGATTGACGGGGATGTGTGAAGAATAATCCGAGGTTGCCATGCTAACCCTGCTTTATATCCGCGTGATGGAACTTGTAATTCGTTGTCAGCGACACGGCCATGCAGAGGGATGGTTTCTCAAATTTCAGCGTAACCACGGGACAATGCCAGATTCCTTCGGGGATGACGACGGCCGTCGGTTCTGAGAAAATGTGGTCCTCTTGCTGCCCCTTGATCCCAATCTTAAAATTGACTTCAGCGCCGGGATCGCCGATGTTTTTGGGATCCGACCCGATGAAGCAGAAGACTTCGTCATGATCGTGAACGCGCGGCCCGGTGGACATCCCAAGCGGTCCCACTTTCAATCCGAGCGCATAGACGATGTTGCATGGAAAACCGTGGAGGATGTCGGCTCACGCCGAAACCATGGAAGCCTCTCCCATTTTGCGGATCGGCAACTTGACCAGCCATCTCCCGTATTTTGATTTTCCGTCAGAAGTTTCGGTTGAGACGCGCGGCAGCAGCGCACTGCCATCAGCCGCGCCTCCGGCAGCTATGGTCTTAACGAATCCCCCTCTTGTCTTCATTTCAATCATTCTGCTTTAGGGGGCTGACCCCAATTCCTCGCCAGGAGGGAGATGAGAATCATAATCAGGGATCCATTAGCTCCGTGCTTTCTCCGGAACCGTCCGCTCCGGGGATTCAGAAACGGTATGCGCTTGTTCGTCTGTAATCAGAATTCGCGCGTCCACAACACGGGCGCCGGACCCGGCCGGCAGCACAATCAAGGGGTTGATGTCCATCTCCTCGATTTCCGGGAAGTCGGTAACCAACTGCGACAGCCGCGACAGCG
>Ga0326727_10012775_pt1 | contig 18981 bp, 13 predicted proteins | sample MB2enrmetagenome_FD_207643 | JGI IMG/M metagenome (GOLD analysis project Ga0326727, IMG submission 207643) | Lab enriched peat soil microbial communities from McLean, Ithaca, NY, United States - MB29MY | ecosystem: Environmental > Terrestrial > Soil > Wetlands > Peat | place: USA: New York...
GGCGGCCCAATTGAGCCAGGACGACCGCTGGACCCGGAACTGGCTACGCCCTCGCAAACACCGCCGCGCCGCCAGCTCCGGCCGCCTGGCCCAGGCCATATGAGGGCGCAGGAACGGGAATGCACCCTGGTCTGCCTCGCCCGACTGGCATGTCGCCTGCCGCTGTGCTAATATTGGGACACGGTTGCCGCCCGGGGCGTGTCCGGGCGAGGTCGAAAACGACAAATCGCGGCTTGATATGGGGGTTGCCACCATGAGAGTTTTCTGGGCATGTGCGGTTTTCGTGGTCGTGTTTCAATGCAGCGCCGCCTGGAGCGCGCCGCTCGGCGTCGAGCAGTTGCGCTGCGAGTACCTCAAGGACCCCTTGGGCGTCGATGCGGCCCAGCCGCGATTGAGCTGGATCGTCGACTCCGACCAGCGCGGGCAGTGCCAGACCGCTTACCAAGTGTTGGTGGCTTCGTTGCCCCAGCGGCTTACGCGGGACGAGGGGGACCTTTGGGACAGCGGCAAGGTGGCCTCGGACGAAACCGCGCAAATCGCATACGCCGGCAAGCCGCTCGCCTCGCGCCAGGCCTGTTTTTGGAAAGTCCGCGCGTGGGACCGCGATGGGAAACCGACGCCGTGGAGCGAGCCGGCACGCTGGGAGATGGGCCTCTTGAAGGCCGGCGATTGGACCGCGCGATGGATCGAGGCGGACTTGAAGGCCGATGCGCCCGCGGCGGCTTCGCTGTCCGGTGCAAAGTGGATCTGGTGCCCGGAAGCGGGGGTGGATCTGGCGAAAACCGCCCCGGCCGGCGATCGCTTTTTCCGCTGCCGCATCAGCGTGCCTGCGGGCGAGAAGCCCGAGGCGGCCCAGATCATTCTCGCCGTGGACGATCAATTCACCCTCTTTGTCAACGGCAAGCAAGCGGGACGGTTTGCGGAGCAGGACGGCTGGATGCGGCCGCAGCGATACGACCTGTTGCCGCTGTTGACCAGCGGCAGCAACGTCGTAGCGGTGGCTGGGAAGAACATCCAGTTCGTGGCGGGAGTCTGCGCGAAGATCATGGTCCGCTATCCGGGCAAGGACCCGCAGGTGATCGTGAGCGACCGGAAATGGAAGGCGTCCGACAAGGCGGCCGACGGCTGGAACACCAGCGGCTTCGACGACGCCGATTGGAAAGATTCGTTCGAGATCGCCGCATTCGGCGAAGGCCCGTGGCGGAACGCGGCAAGTGCCTTGGCGGCCGGGCCGGTGCCCATCCTCCGCAAGGCGTTCACGCTGGCCGGCAAGTCCGTCACTTCGGCCCGTCTCTACGCCACCGCCCTGGGCCTGTACGAGGTGCGGATCAACGGCCGGCGGGTGGGCGACCACCTGCTCGCGCCCGAGTGGACCGACTACCGCAAGCGGGTCCGCTACCAGGTTTACGACGTGACGGCGATGTTGCAGCAGGGCGACAATGCCATGGCCGCCCTGTTGGGCAACGGCTGGTATTGCGGCCACATCGGCAACGGCGGCTTCCATGCCTACGGCACCGTGCCCGCTTTGCTCGCGCAACTGGAAGTAACCTATTCCGACGGCAGCGTCGAGCGCATCGCCAGCGATGCGACGTGGAAGGTCCACGCCAGCCCCATCCTCGGCTCGGACTTCATGCTGGGCGAGAACTACGATGCCGGCAAGGAAATCCCCGGCTGGGACCGGCCGGGTCTGGACGACGCCGCTTGGGCCGCGGCGACGGTCCGCAAAGAGGCGGCCCGGCCGCTGGAAGGCCAGGTAACCCAACCCGTGCGGCAAACGGGCGAACTCCGGCCCAAGTCCGTGAGCGAGCCGAAACCGGGGCGCTGGACGTTCGACCTCGGGCAGAACATGGTGGGCGTGGTGCGCCTGAAAGTGTCGGCCCCGGCCGGCACGAAATTGACCCTGCGCCATACCGAAATGCTCAACCCCGACGGCACGATCTACACCGCCAATCTCCGCGGCGCCGCGTCGATCGACACCTACGTCTGCAAGGGCGGCGGCGAAGTCTGGCAGCCGACCTTCGCGTTCCACGGCTTCCGCTACGTCGAGTTGACCGGCCTGCAGGCCAAGCCGGCCGCCGACGCCGTGACCGGCATCGTGATCGGATCGGACACGCCGCGGGTCGGCCAGTTCACTTGCTCCGACCCGCGCATCAACCAGCTCCAGTCGAACATCTGGTGGGGACAGCGGGGAAATTACCTGAGCATCCCGACCGACTGCCCGCAACGCGACGAGCGCCTGGGCTGGATGGGCGACGCGCAGGTGTTCGTCCGCACGGCCACCGCGAACGCCGACGTGGCGGCGTTTTTCACAAAGTGGCTGGTGGACGTCGACGACGGCCAATCGGTCGAGGGCGCGTTCAGCGACGTGAACCCGAACACGATGGGCTGCGGCAGCGTGCCCGCCTGGGCCGACGCCGGCGTGATCTGCCCTTGGACCATCTACCAGGTCTACGGCGACCGGCGGATTCTCGAGCGGCACCTGCCGGCCATGACCCGCTGGATCGAGTGGTGCCGGCTGCACAGCACGGGCCTGGTGCGCGACAAGGATCGCGGAAACGACTACGGCGACTGGCTCTCAATCGGCGCCGACACGCCCAAAGACCTGATCGGCACGGCGTATTTCGCCTATTCGACCAGCCTGGTGGCCAAGTCCTACCGGGCGATCGGCAAGCCTGAGGAAGCGGCCAAGTACGAAGCACTCTTTCGCGACATCAAGGCCGCTTTCAACAAGCGCTACGTGGCCGCCGACGGCCGCATCCGCGGCAACACCCAGTGCTGCTATGCCATGGCGCTCCGGTTCGACCTGCTGCCGCAGGAACTCCGCCCCAAGGCCGCCCAGTATCTCGAGGACGACATGAAAGCCAAGGGCTGGCACCTTTCCACGGGTTTCGTGGGCGTCAGTTGCCTGCTGCCGGTTTTGACCGATGCCGGCAAGCTCGACACGGCCTACCGCCTGCTCATGCAGGACACGTTCCCTTCCTGGCTCTTCTCCGTCAAGCACGGGGCCACGACCATTTGGGAACGCTGGGACGGCTGGACGCCGGAGCGCGGATTTCAGGACCCGGGCATGAACTCGTTCAACCACTACGCGCTGGGTTCCTGCGGCCAGTGGCTCTACGACACGGTCGCCGGCATCGGCTTGGATCCCCAGCAACCGGGGTTCCGCCACGTGATCCTGCACCCGCGACCCGCGACCATCTCCGATGGTGCCCGGTACCCCGGCGGAGGCCTGACTGCCGAGGCCGCCAGTTACCAGTCGATTCGCGGCCGCATCGCCAGTGCCTGGACGATCAAGGACGGCACGATGACGCTCGACGTCACGATTCCCGCCAACGTCACGGCGACGGTTTACGTGCCGGCCGCGGACGCGGCGTCGGTCACCGAGTCGGGCAAGCCGGCGGCCACCGCGGAAGGCGTGAAACTGCTCCGCAGCGAAGCCGGCCAGGCCGTGTTTGCCGTGCAATCCGGCAGCTACCGCTTCGCCGCCCCCTGCCGGTAGACGACGGCGGCGTCGCCGTCCGATACACGCACAGTAACACAGTCCCAAGTAGGCACAGTCCGTTCAACGCCTGTGACACAAGTCGCACCACGCCTCTCCTTGTGGTAATCGTTTCCTCGCTGGAGCCGCTTTTTCATCTGTGCGCGCGACCACCTACGTTATCGGCACGCCTGGGGGGGCATGTCGGCCGTGGCCGTTAGGCGCGGCGGGGCAGCCAGCGGGGAAAGCAGCGGCACCAGTGATGCGTTTGGAATTCCCCAGCTCGGCTCTGCCCGGAACCCCGGGCGGCACTAGCGGCCGACAAAGGGCATGTCACACAAACCGGTACATGAGAATCAAGTCTTGGTATTCATTCGGCCCCATCTTGATGTGCTTGAGCTGTCGGCCCTCCTCGATGAAACCAAACATCTTGTACAGACCGATGGCGGGCAGATTATCCGAGAAGACGGCAAGGCCGACCTTCTCGATGGGTTGGCTGGCCTCGGCCCAGTCCAAGAGCGATTGCAACAGCGCCCTTCCCACACCCATCCTTCGCCACTCCGCTCGCACTGACATCCCAAAAGCTCCCTGATGGGCATTCCGCCTTCGACGCCCGTTCTCGAACGATAGGCAGCCTATCAGGTCGCTGCCGGCCTCGGCTAGAAGGACGATCTGGCCCGGTGAATACAGGTGCGACTGAATCCAGCTTCTCTTTGCCTCTGCTTCCTGATGGATCTCATCAGGTTGGGTCAGGAGATGCCTTGCTTCCTTTGCAACTGCCTGCCACAAAGCGATGAGTTGTGCAACGTCTTCCGCTTGGGCGACCCGAACGGTGAACTGGAAGCCGCTTTTGGTCGCAAAGGGTCGCGGGGCGATGCTGCTCATTTCCGGCCTCCATGACGCCAAATCGCTGCCTCCGCTCGGGCCGGTACGCCAAGCGAGCCGGTGGCGCGACAACTCTAGGTTCCAACCTGTGGTCTGGCCTCTCCGCATCCGACGCTTGGCCCGGAGAATGGGGACTCCACGGACACGTTGTACCAAAGGTTGTAGCAGGCATCGGGGTGCTCACACAAATACTCAAGCATTGGTGGGAACAGCGCCTTGGACACCTCGCACAAGTGCCAGGAAACTCCCGCGAACCCAGCCTCTCGGTAATTCTTAATCGGGCAGCATCCCCTGCAGAGCGGCTGGTACTGACAAGTTCCGCACGACGGGTATAGAGCAGGACGGAGGGTGCGCAGTCGCTTAACCCGATCCTCGAAAAGGTAGACCTTTTGCCCTTCTATGCGGCCAATGAAGAAGTCCTTGCCCGCTTCGTCGGTTGGTGAGACAACCTCGTAGCAAGACGAAAGCCAGCCATCCACTGTGAGGCATATATTCCGGCCCGAAGCGGTGCCACAGTAATAGTCAGTGCCCGGCATACGGAACGCCGATGTCCTCAAAACAAGCCCCTCGGAATGCGCGAAGCGAAATGCTTCCATGAAGTTCTCAGCATAGGTGCGAGGATCGGGTCGGACGTTGATGTCTTTCGTCCTGCCGTGATTGAAACACGGCTCGAAGATTGTTCTACGGATGCCTAGCGACTTGAAGTGCTTGATTATCTCAAGCATTCGAGTCACGTTAGCCGCCGTGATTGTGGCACGGGCCGTGAACGCCTTGTTCGCCTCAACCATCGCCTGAACGAACCTCACAACCCTCTGGTAGCTGCCTTCTCCTCCCAGGCAGGGCCGAAGCGCATCATGTATTTCCTGCGGCCCGTCCAAGGAGAGGCAGAGTACAGACACGTTCTCTGTGATCCACCTAACAACCCTTGGCGAACTGTCCGTTCCGTTGGTGATGAAGAAGACGACAACGGGTCTGCCGAGGCTACGCGCATAATCGAAGGTCTCCGTGACGAAATCGAATCGCAAAGTCGGCTCACCCCCGCCGTGGTAGTCCAAGATCACTTCGTCAGCCGAACCTGCAATGAACTTAATGGCGGCACAAGCGCGCTCTACCGACGCATCGCCAGTCTCACTTCCCGCATCGGCGTAGCAATAGACGCAGCGGAGGTTGCATCGCTTCGTCACGAAAAGCGACAAGCGGCCAACTGCACGCGATCCACCCCCGGCGTCATCCACCCGCTGAGGGCAACGACGGCAGAAATCGTCAACCTCTGCCGTCGTTTTCACACCACGCAGAAAATGAAGGTGCGCCCCGTCGACAACGCAGTACCGCGAATCGCTGACCTGAATAATGTTTGGCAACACGACCACAAACGGGCAGATGGCCCGCCCCTCCGGTTTAGTAGGTGTGCCGGTTTCCTTGACGCGCCAGTTAGCAGGGGCAAGCCTCAGGACGATGGGGCCGTTGGCAGGACGACCAGTTGATCACTGGACTCCGAGATGTAGTCGTCAATGTTCTTGATCCACCGACAGTCCTCGCCACATATAAAGCTGTCACCAGCCGGGCCGTAGTTGCAGCAATTATCGTCATCACCGACAACATCCGAACTGCAAGCGGCGTCAACGCTGACCGAGAAGGAAGCCCTCAAAGTCACCACGTCCATACCCGACCTCCATCGAAAAGGGTTGGTAGGGAACCTAGCCACTCGATCGCAAGCCGCAACGGCCTCGCGGCGGGTGCCCCAGGCGGCGAAGGCTCCATTGCAGAAAGCCGGTATTCAGGCTCCTCGCGGGAGGGACAGCCAACCGCACGTTCCCATTATACGGCTATTCGTGCTGACGGCAACAGGGGAGGCACGGGGGAAGGGGAAAGTCGGCACCCGCTCCTAGCGAGAACACCGTAAGTTCTGTGCGTAGAGTGGCTTACGGGGCTGGATGGCGGGGTTTGAGGTCGCCCTACAAGGTGTCGGGGCATGGGACTTCCATACTTCAGCCTCATCCTTGCCCGAGAATCGAGGCTGCGATGCAGTCTCGGGCGGATCCCCCCGGCACACCGATGTTGGCTCCTTTCTTACTCTCTTGCTTGCCGACGCGGCCCACAATAGGTAGACTGGTCGCTGTATCCTTATGCTGTATCGCGATGCTCTAGGAGACGAAAAATGCCACAACTGGAATTCATGGACCAAAGGGACGAGACCCTGATCGCGTCCTGCGCTATCAGAACCCCCGAGCCCGTGCCGGTGGTTGGCGATCGCACCGACGTATATTTCACCTCGGAACCGGGCACCTGTGCCTGTTTGAAGGTCTCAGGCCGAAGGTTCTTCTACGATGCCAAAGGGACACTTGTTAAAGTCCAGCTCTGGTGCGAGGAGGTAGGATAGAATGAAGCCGGGGAAACAATACCGATTATGGTAACCGTCGGCCACCGTTCAAGGGGAGGTTCGGGAGGTTCGCGGGGCGCAGACCGAACTCAGCTGACCGGGCCGCTTCTGTGTCTGCCGCGACCGCCAATATGCGTACGCGTGCCCCGAGCGAGCCCCGAGCAGCCCCGAGGAGGAAGCCTAGAATGGCAAAGGTGGCTAGGATACTTCGCAAACTGGCAGAGCAGGGATTTTCGCAGGGCGCCCTGGACAAAATCGAGGGTGACCTGCGCCAGAAGAACCTGGATGAACTGGCCCTCCCATATCTTGTCGCGAAGCCTGACGGCTGGCACGTCTTCACTGACGACCCAAGCCCCTTCAGGGGGGAGAACGTTTACTTCGTGGTCGAGTGGCGCGGCCTGTAGGTGCCAGCCCACCAAGGGGCCCTGAGCCCCGCAAGCGGCGTCGGGCCGGCCACTGCCACAATGCGACTTGTGGCATCTGCCGGCCGGTGCCCAGTGCCGCGATGTGCCCGGCCAGGCGGCGGCGGAGGTCGTGAAACTGCTCCGCAGCGAAGCCGGCCAAGCGGTGTTCGCCGTGCAATCGGGCAGCTACCGCTTCGCGGCACCACGCCAATAAATAGCCCGGCACGAAAATGTAGGGTGGGACGAGCAAACCGAAACCCTGGTGGGGCTCGGTCGCAGTTTGACCGGTTTGCAAGCCCCACTATGCCTCCGCGACCTCGACGCACCCTACACGCTTCGCGGCCCCAAACCAGTAGCGCGCGCTATTCCTCAGACCCACGAAAGTTGGGCCGTTTCTGGAAACCGGATCATCCGGTTCTTGTTTCCACGCAAAGGCGCCAAGCCGCAAAGGCGCGAAGGAAATAGGGGGAAACGGACAGGCTCCGAGGGAGTGGGTCAGCAGTGCGACGTAGCGACACAACAACTTCCCCGCGATGCTCTTGCGCCTTTGCGACTTCGCGCCTTTGCGGGGAAAACCCTTCGCCATGAGGTCGTCCACGCCATCGGCTCCTTGACGGGACGGCCTGCACTGCCCGCTCTTATCCAGAAACAGAAAGGTAGCCGCTGAAAGCGGAGATCATCGACGAAGCCAGCAGGAGGGCCAGACCCAACGCCAAGAGACGGCGGGTGCGGGCGCTGGTGCTCTTCCATTCGCCCATCAAGATGCCGAGGATCGTGCTGAACAGGATGGCGCCGGAAAACATCACCGACCAGCCGACGTACTTCAGGGAGCCCATGGCGGGCTCGCCGGTCTTCAAGCAGATGAATTGCGAGCACCAGATGGCGCCGGCCAGGCCCGCAAACAGCAGGTTTGTGGCCAGCGGCGTGCCGCTTTTTGCGTAGTCGCCCAGGGTGCCATTCTTGGCGTTGAGGAACAGACACCAGGCACAATTCACGACGAATCCGCCCAGCAGGACCACGACCAACACCGGCAGGCCCTTCCACGTATCGGCGGTGGCCGGCGCGGTTGCTTGCGCCAACTGCTCGATCTTCACGCCTCCCTGGAGTCCGAAGTTCATGGCCGCGCTGGTCAAGCCGGAGAAGATCGCCACCACCAGCCCCAAGCGGAAGTTGTATTCGGCCACCGCGGCCCGCTTGGCATCCTCGCTCAACTCCTTCTCCTTGCTGATTCCCGCGCCCCCGACCAGCACGATGCCGGCCAGCGATACGAGCACGCTCGCCAAGGATGCCTGGCCCGCGCTGCTTTGCAGTAACTGGGCGAACTCGCCTTTGAGCATGGGCGGGACCAGCGTCCCGGCGGCGGAGCACAGGCCGCAGCCGATGGCCAGGCCGAGTCCCACGCCCAGGTAGCGGATCATGAGTCCCCAGGTCAATCCGCCGACGCCCCACATCGCCCCGCAGAGAAAACAGTATCCCAGTTCCCTTGGCGGCGCCGCCTTGAGCACGGCGATCACGTTGGGCGAGAGGCAGAAGGCCAGGACCCAGGGCACGATGACCAGGCCGGTCACGGCGTAGACCAGCCAGTAGCTTTCCCAGGCCCAGTTCTTGACCTTCTTGAAGGGCAGATAGAACACCGCGCCGGCCAGGCCGCCCAGCGCGAAGATCAACACGCCCAGCGGCGGGTTGGTGGCCGCCCCGCCGGCTTGCGCGAAAAGATTCATAAGGCCTCCTTGGCTCCTTGTGGTGCAGGCGTCTCGCCTGCGTTTTCTTGGCAGGCGGGACGCCTGCACCACAACCCCGGCGCCGATAATCACCCACGCCTGGAAAGCACGTCCTTCTCGTATTGTTTGACGACCTCGATCCAGTCCGCTCCCACGGGCACGCCTTGCGTCAGGCAGTAATAGTCCCACACGGCGCCGGCGGGCAGCGTCTTCGACGCCTCCAGCAAGGCCAGCCGCGCCGTGAAATCGCCCGCGCGTTCCGCCTCGCGGAGCTTGGCCGCGGGCTCGACCAGCGCCAGCAAGAGCGCCTCGAGCATCGCGCGCGTGCCGATGACCCAGGCGGCAATGCGATTGATGCTGGCGTCGAAGAAGTCCAGGCCGATGTGTACGCGGCCCAAGTAGTCGCCGCGAACCAGCTCTTGTGCGATAGCCGCCAGCTCGTCGCTGAGGATCACCACGTGGTCGCTGTCCCAGCGAACGCCGCGGCTGACGTGCAGCAGCACTTCATCGAGCCACAACAGCACGGCAGACAGCTTGTCCGAGACGGTTTCCGTCGGGTGGAAGTGGCCCGTGTCGAGGCACAGCAGCTTCTTGTTGCGCATGGCGTAACCCAAGTAGAACTCGTGCGAGCCGACTACATAGCTCTCCGAACCGATCCCGAACAGCTTCGACTCGACGGCATCGAGATTGTGTTTCGCATCGACGCTCGCGGCGAAAATCGCGTCCAGCGACTGGGCGAGCCGCTCGCGGGGAGCCTTGCGGTCGACCGGCAGGTCCTTGTAGCCGTCCGGGATCCAAACGTTCGTGACGCAGGGCGAGCCCAGCGCCCGGCCGATGGCCGCGCCGATCCGGCGGCAGGCGATGCCGTGCTCGACCCAGAATTGGCGGATAGCGGCGTCGGGATGGGCCAGCGTAAAGCCGTCGGCCGCTTTCGGATGGGCGAAGAACGTGGGGTTGAAGTCCATGCCCATGCCGCGGCCCTTCGCCCAGTCGATCCAATTCTGAAAATGTGCGGGCTGGAGCTCGTTGCGCTCGACCCGCTTGCCGCCGACCTCGGCGTAGCAAGCGTGCAGATTGAGGCGGTGTTTGCCGGGGATCAGCGAGAGGGCCTTTTCCAGGTCCGTGCGGAGTTCGTCCGCCGTGCGGGCCTTGCCGGGATAGTTGCCGGTGACCGCCAGGCCGCCGCCCAGCTCTTCGCCGGCGCGCTCGAAGCCGCCGACGTCGTCGCCCTGCCAACAGTGCAGCGAGACGGCGATTTGCGAGAGCCGCCGCAAAGCCCGCTCCACGTCGACGCCCATGCCGGCATATCGATCCCGGGCCAGCCCGTAGGCTTGTTCGACCGCTTTCTGGTCGTCAGACATGGGTCAGTCCTTTCTCTTGTCCGGCCGCGCGCCACGGGCGGGGCGACGTGCCGGTCCGGGTCTTGAATGCCACGTTTTTCGTGCGGGGAATGCGGGAATTAGAGCGGATTCCAGCCGAGAGTGCAAGCCGGGGGCTCAACTGGCCTTCCTGGCCGGGGCAAATTCGTAAAGCCGCGTGTTCCCCTGCTGGCCCACCTCGCGCACGGCCCCCGTCCGGCGGAAACAGTAGGCGATCCGCTGGGCAACCCCGCGATGCACCCGCAGGGACTCGGCCAGATGGCCCGTGTGGAACGGCTGCGGCAGGGGGCACCCGACCAAGCGGCCCAGGTCGGCAGCCGTCTGGAAGCGGTAGGTCGCGTGTACCGCCACGAGTTTCTGATCCTCGACCTGGTAGTCGCCCAGCCGCCAGCGGCGACGACGGCCGTGGCCCGGGTAACGCCACTCCTCGGCGTCGACCAAGGGCACTTCCAGCGTGAGCCGCTCGTGGGGGAACACCCCGGTGAAATGCACCAGGTCGTCGAAGAGATCGAGGAGCGTGCCGCGTTTAGGGCTCGTGCGCCGCGAAACCACCGGCCCATCCTTGCAGGCCCGCTTCACCAGCAGCTTCCGCACGACGATCGGCTTGACCACCGTCAGCGTGTGCTCGCGCAGCAGGCTTTTCACCTTGTCGCGGATCGCCGCGAGCGATCCGTGTTGGATCTCCACCAGGCGGCCGCCGCAGAGCACGTCGATGCGGTACGCCCCCAGCGGCGCCTCGAATCGGGCGCCGCTGCCGGCATAGAGGGCCTTCAGGTCGCGGTGCAGCGAGGTTTCCATGGCGCGCGGCGGCAGTCGCAGCCCAAGAAAGTGTGCGGAAGCGACTCACAAGACTTATCGTATGCCGGCGGGGGGCGGGTTCAGAAGTTCAGAGCGTGTTTGGAAAGGTCTCCCCTCTCCCTTCGGGAGAGGCACCCGGAGGGTACCCGGGGGTGAGGGCGTAACGGACAAAACACAAAGCAGGCAGTTTTCGCTCACCGACGGCCCTCACCCTAACCCTCTCCCGGAGGGAGAGGGGACCACGGACGCCAGCCTTCCAACACGCTCTCAGGGCGCGCCACCCAAGTGTCAGACTTGTTCTTTCGCGGGCCCTAACCGCCGGGCGCCGCAGCGTCCCCCGCGCTTTCCCACAGCCACAACTCGCAGACCACCGCGTTCGGCTGGCTTTCATTGCGGAAGATGATCTGCACCGCGCCGCTGTCGATCGCGGCCGGCGGCAGCGGCAGCGTCTTGCCGTCGGGCGGCTGGTTGCTGAGGGCCGACGGCAGCCTGGTCTTGTCGAGAATCCTGGTCTCGCGCGGGCCGTTTCCCGCCGCCAGCCACACCGACTGCTCGCGGGTGTCGTGGTCGAAGTCCCACCACGTAAAGCCGATCTGGTAGGACTTTTTGGGGTTCAGGCCGGTCGCTTCGAAGACGACCCGCTGGGCATCGTAAGCCACGCTGGCGAAGCGCGCGTCGGCGGTGCGGTCCGCATCGGGCCAGCAATATGCAGTGCCGTTGACCAGGCGCAAACGCGGGCCGCCCTTCTCGCCGTCGGCCTCATCCGGCCCGCAATCCAGGTAGCACGCCAGCCGATAGCCCTTGGGCGCGCGCTTGCCCAGCCACGCCTTCTGGGCGTCGCTGCGCTTCTTGTCGTACTGCAGGGCCTGCTGCCCGGCGCCGGGCGACGGGGCCTTGCTGGCTTCCTCGTCCAAGGCGGTGGCCTCGCCGGCCACGGCCTGGTCCTTAGTCGCTTCGAGCAACTGCCGCATGGCCTCGCGGACGGCCGGGCGATCCACGCGCACCAGGGCCCGCCCCACCTTCAAGGTTGCCGCCTCGGCCTCCGGGCGAACGTCGGCATCCGCCAGGAAAGAGGCGGCCACGTGCAGGGCGCCGGCGTCCGCCACTTCCTGCAAGCCGGCCAGCAGCATGCGCTTGGACGCCGTGGTCTTGGCGGTGGGCCGAATCCGCTGGAGCATCTGCAGGCGCTCGGCGGCATCCTTGAGTTCCCCGGCCAGACGCAGGTAGCCGCGGACCGCCTGCAATTTGCAGGCCGTGTTGTCCGATGTCCGGGCGATGCCTAAGAGGTCCTCGGCGGCCGACACGTCCGGCCAGTTCGCCAGGGCCCGCACCGCGGCTTCGCGCACCGCGGTGTTGCTGTCGCCCAGGCTGGCGCGAGCTGCCTGCAACGCCTGCGGTCCGCCAAGCCCGCTGAGGACGCGGAGCAGCGCAGGCTTGGCCGCGTCCGGCGAACCGGCCAGCGCGGCGACGACCGCGGCCGAGCGTTCTCGGAGGTCCTCGATCCGCTTCCCCGCCGTCAGCACGGCACGCTCCGCGGATTCCGCATCGGCGCCGCCGCCTGCGCCCGCCAGCAGTTGCACCATTTTGCCGAGGCTGTCGCGATCGGCCACAGCGCCCAGGGCGTCCCAGGCGGCCGTGCGAACCGGGGGCTCGGCGTCGCCGGCCGCTTTCAGCAGCGCGGCGGCGGCGATCTTGCTGCGGCGCGCGGCCAGCGCGCGAATGGCCTCGACCCGCAGGGCCGCCGCGCCTTCGCCGGCCACGGCGAGCAGCTTGGGTTCGATGCCGACTCCCGAAAGGCGTGCCAGACCGGCGCGTGCGGCCTGCTGGATGGCGCCGCCCGGCGCGGCCGCCAGGCGTGCCAGCGGCTCGACGGCCGCAACGTCGCCCAGCTTGCCCAGCGCCCGCACGGCCGCCACGCGGACCGCTTCGTTCCGGTCCTCGATGCGTTTGCTCGCCGCCGAGACCGCCGCGCGATCGCCGCGCTCGGCCAGCACGTCGAGCAACAGGGCCTGGCCGGCAGCGTCGAGTTTCTCCAATCGCTCGATCAGGGCGGCCGTGACCTGCCGGCCGGGAAGACATGCGCTGAGGCGCACGGCGGCGGCCTGCAGGAGCGGGTCCTCGGCGCCGAGTGCCTCCAGCACCAGCGGGGAGGCCTGCTCGGCGGCCACTTTGGTCAATCCGCTCAGCCCGGCCACGCGCCATGCCGCCGGCCGCTGCGAGGACCAAACGAGCTCGTAGATTCGCGCGGCGGTCGCCGCATCGCCCGCCGCTGCCAATCGCTCGGCGCATTGCAGCCGCGCGTTGTGCAACGCGCTAGCGGCTTTGGCCGGAACCTCTGCCTTGAGCAGGGCTGCGGCAGCCTCCGCGGTAGCGATCTTTCCCAGCGATTCGGCGGCCGCAGCCACCACCTGAGCGTCCCCATCGCCCAGCAGTCTGGTGAAAGCGGGGATGGATTTCGCGTCGCGGCGGATGCCCAGCGAGTTGATGGCCCCGACCAACGGCATCCCTTTCAGTCGATCCACGGCCCCGCGGATCGCCGCCAGCGATGCCTCGCCGGGGATGGCTTGCAGCGTAAATCGCGCGATCTCGGCGGTCTGCGGGTCGTCCAGCATCTTCGCCACCAGCGGCACCTGCGCCTCGCTGCCGACCACCAGCAATTGTTGGCAGATGAAGACCTTGGCGGCCTGCGTTGTCTTGGGCTCGGCGAGCAGGGCCGCCAACTGCCGCGCCGCCTCGGCCTTGTGCGGTGCGTCGGTCGCGTAGCGGACCACGTAGAGCTCGATGAAGTGCAGGGCCTTGTCGTTCTGACCGTAGTCGTAGGTCTTGAGCAACTCCAGCGCCTTGGCAAAGGACATCGTGTTTGGCTCGCCCGCTGCCGCCGTTTGTGCCAAAACCGCAAGCAGGATTGTGACTGTTGCGAGGTATTTCATGGCGGTCGCCTTGCTTGGTTGTGGTCCAGTCTGAAGTCCAAGATCTACAGCGTCCACGGGCTGCGCATCGGCCGCCGCAGCATGCTGTTGGCCACGTCGTCGCCGAGGAACCGCTCGCTGGTCCAATCGAAGGTGAGCTTGCGGCCCAAGCGCGTGGCGATGTCGGCGATGATCGTCAGCACGGTCGCCCGGAAACCGGCGTCCACGTCGGAAACCGGGTCGCGGCGGGTGCGGATGCAGTCCAGGAAATTGCCGTGGTGGCTGTTGGATTCGTAGAGGTGCTGGTCCTCGGGCTTCAGCGCCAGGCGCAAGAGCGATTTCGGCTCGGCCTGGATGCCGCCGCGGACCACGTGGACCCAGCCCTGGTCGCCCTCGAAGCGCACGCCGTGCGGCTGCCCGCTATCGTCGGTGAAGATCATGCGGAGTCCGCTGGAAGCCGTCGCCGCCACACGCCAGGAGGTCGAGGTGTTCCCCAAGCCTTCGCTGGGAATGACCGCGGTTCCCTCGATTTCGACCTGGCCGGCGTGGAAGCTCGGCGCGCCCCACAACGCGCTGTCGATGTGGTGCACCCCCCAGGATCCGATCCAGCCGATACAGTAGTCGTAGATGAAGTACCAATTAAAGCTGCACTTGACGTTGTTGTACGGTTTCCAGGGCGCCGGGCCGAGCCACATCTCGTAGTCCAGGCCGGGCGGAACGGGCGCGGGCGGGGTCACGCCCAGCGCGCTGCCGCCGGGCACGGCCACCTTTACCGTGTGCAACTTGCCCAGGTAGCCGTTAATAGCCAACTCGGCGGCGAAGCGGAAATTGCGGTCGCTCCGCTGCTGCGTGCCCAGTTGGTAGACCCGCGCGTGCCGGCGGACCGCCTCGCGCACGGCTTGGCTCTCGTAGGCCGTCAGCGTCATCGCCTTCTCGCAATACACGTCCTTGCCGTGCCGCATGGCCCAGATTGCGTGCAGGGCATGCCAGAACTCGGGCGAGGCGATGATCACCGCGTCGATGTCGTCGCGCGTTACCAGGTCACGGAAATCGGCGTATGCCGCGCAGCCCTTGTAGCTGCCCTTGCCGATTTGGGCGGCGTAGCCTGTTTCGGCGTCCCTCTGCCGGGCTTCGCGCTTGGATTGAAAGGGGTCGCAGACGGCCATGACCTGCGTGGCGGGGTTGCCCAACATGGCGCCGAAGTGGCCGCTGCCCTGGCCGCCCACGCCGATATGGCCCGTGCGGATGCGCTCGCTGGCCGGGGCGCGGCCGGCCAGGCCGAGCGCCGACGCCGGCACGAAATAGGGCACGGCCAGGGCGCCGGCCGCGGTGGCCAGAAAGCGGCGCCGCGACGGGCGGGGACCCAAAGGGGCAGGGGAACTACTGTGAACGGAAACAATCGAGTGCATGGTGAAGCCACTTTCTTCTAAAGGACCGCCCCGCCGCCGCGCGGACGCGCCCCGCTACGATGCCGGGCGCAGGCGGATCAGCACGACGCCATGCCGGCCCACCGGCGCGGTAAACTGGCCGCCGAACGCTCCGAGATCCTTCTGCCGCCACAGGTCGCGGACGGCTTGCTGTCCCTGCAGGCCCAGGTCCGACCACTTGACGGTGACCGGGGCCTCGGACTGGCCGCGGTTGAACAGTCCCACGGCCTTCGTCCCGTCCTCCAGGTCCTTGGCCCAGACCTCGCCGTCCCCACTCTTTGCCACCCGCAAAGCCGACTTGCCCAGCGGATCCTGATCCAATTCCAGCACCTCGTCGTTGGAGAGCAGGCTGAGGGTGAAGTCGTCCAGCCGCGTGATGTCGCCGCTGAGGATCAGCGGGGCTGAGAGCAGGCACCACAGCGAAACGTGCGCGTACTGCTCGTTCGGCGAAAGCGGGGTGGGGGCCGTGCCGCCTTGCCAGTTCGAGAGGTAGCCCAGCAGCAGGTAGTCCGGGTCGTTCCAACTGCCCGGACGATTGTACTTCTGCAATTCGTTGCGGCCATAAAGGCCGAACACATCGCGGAACAAGGCCGCGGGGATTCCCTGGAACGAGCCACCCAGATCGCCGGCGGTGCGCCAACTGTGCCCCACGCTCCGGCCCCACTCCCAGACGTTGCCCATGCCGTACTGGCACAAATTGAAGACGATGTCGCGGTCCAGCTTCTGCAGTTCGGCCCACATCGCTTCGTAAGGCTTCATGAGGTGTGCCCGGTCGTTCCCGCCGGCCACCTGACCGTAAGAGCACCAGTCGTACTTGAGGAAGTCGAACCCCCAAGCGGCGAACTGCCGGGCGTCTTGCGCCTCGTGTTGATAAGCCCCCACGTAACCGCCGCAGGTGCTCGGGCCGGGCGACGTGTAAAGCCCGGCCTTGAGCCCTTTGCGGTGAATGTAGTCGGCCAGGGCTTTCATGTCCGGGAACCGCTTGTTGGGATTGATGTTCCCCTGGGCGTCGCGCAGCGGGCCGCCGAGCACCGCATCCTGCGTGTTGAGTTTGACCATCCAGCAGTCGTCGATGTTCACGTACATGTAGCCGTGGTTGATCAGGCCGCTAGAGACCATAGCGTCGGCCGCCGCGCGCATGATCTTGTCGGTCACGTGGTTCTCCCAGATGTACCAACTGTTCCAGCCCATGTGCGGCGTCAGTGCGAGCCGGTCGCCGCAAACGATCTTGAACGTCCGCCGGCCCTCTCCCAGGCTGTTCTGCGCGCGGAGGGTGACCGCGTACTCGCCACCCTTCGCGATGCGGCCCGTGATCTGGCCGGTTTGCGGATCGAGCGCCAGGCCGGCGGGCAGGTTGTCCGCGGCGAACTGCATCGGCCGCTGACCCGTGGCCGGAATGGTGAACAACAGCGGCCGGCCTGGGCGCACGCCGAACACCTTGGCCCCGTTGATCCGCGGCGTCGCGGGCGGCTGGGGCGTCAGGATTACGGCTTCTTTACCCGAGCCTTGCTTGGTCTTGCTCATGTCAGGCGACGAGGGCCCGGCCGTTTCCGCCGCCAGGGAAGCAGTCGCCGCGGCCGCCAGGAATACCGCAAACAGTCCAGCTAGTGATCGGGTCACGACAATTGTAGTTCTGTGGGTACACATAGGTCGCTCCAAGACGAGGATGATCGAGCCCGGTACATGCCCATCTTGGCAAACGCCGTGCGGAAAAGCAAGAGCCCCGCATTTCTCGGGTGCGGCAACGTTTCTTGGCAATGTAGTCCGCACACGCCGGCCCAAGACCCTTGCGAGCCGATTTGCCGCGCGGTAGAGTGGCCGGCGTTGCCGGTCGGCGGGGTTAAGTGAAGTTGCCCGGTACTGGGAGCCCGCGCCGGTGGCGAGCCCCGGGCGTCAGCGAGCCCCGGGCGTCAGCCCGGGGATGGCGTGAATTCCTCGCGAGACGGCGGTTATGCTAACACCCATCCCCGGGCTAACGCCCGGGGCTCCACTGCCAGTTCCTCCCGGAATCACGCAAGGCAACATCGAGAGCCTCCTTCCATGTTGTACCGACGCCGCTGTTTAGCGTGGGCCGCCCTTAAGTGCCTGCCGGCGGCAATGGCGGTCCTGTTCGGCACACGGCCCATGTTGCCGCCGGCCGCCGGGGCGGAGGATGCCGGGCCGGCGGCGGTCCCTGTCGTCATTTCCTCAAAGGCCGCGGCTGAGGAGCGGTTGGCGGCCGAGGAGCTGGCCGCCGACCTCCGCCGGCTCTACCCGGCGACGCGATTCCCGATGGCCGAAGTCCTGCCGGAGTTCGGGTCGGCGATCTTGCTGGGCAGCCTCGCCCGCGATCCGGCCCTGTCGAAATACTTGGACGGTGAAAAGCCCGCCGCTGCCGAGGCGTTCACCGTCGCCGTCACCCAGCGCGGCAGCCTCAGCGTGGGAGTGATCGCCGGGGCCGATCCGCCGGGCACGGTCTTCGGCGTTTACGCCCTGCTTGAGCATCTCGGCTGCGGCTTCTACCTCTCGCAGGACATCGTGCGCCCGGCCGGCCAGCCGTTTTCCTTCCGCCAATGGCAGCTCTCGGACCGCCCGCTCGTGCGGCACCGCATCGTCTTCAATTGGCACAACTTCCTCAGCGGCTGTTCGGCCTGGAACCTGCCGGACTGGCAGCGCTGGATCGACCAGGCGCAGAAGATGCGGTTCAACACGATCATGGTACACGCCTACGGCAACAACCCCATGTTCACCTTCACCTACAACGGCGTGATGAAGCCGTGCGGCTATCTGCCCACGACCCGCAAGGGCCGCGACTGGGGCACCTCGCACGTGAACGACGTGCGGCGGTTGCCGGGCGGCTCGGTGTTCCATGAGGCCGAGTTCGGCGCCGATGCGGCCAAGGTGCCGGACGAGCAACGCGCCCGCGCGGCGCAGCAGCTCATGCAGCAGGTCTTTGCACATGCCGCCCGCCGCGGGATGCACGTCTGCTTTGCCCTGGACGTGGACACGGCCGCCAGTCAGCCGCAGGAAATCATCCGCACCCTGCCTCCAGCAGCCCGCTTCGAGATGCACGTCACGGGCAACCGGCAGTTGATCAGCCAAGGCCGCGAGCGGGTGTGGCTGGCCAACCCCGAATCGCCCGAAGGATATGCCTACTACAAAGCCCAGGTGGATGCCTTGTTGCGGCTCTACCCCGAAATCGACCGCTTGGCAATCTGGGTTCGCCCGGCCAACACGCCCTGGATGGAATTGCAGGCCGTAGAAATGCCGGCGGCGTGGCGCGAGCAGTACCAGGGGGCGACGCGCGAGGTGCCGCCGGCCGGGCAAGACCGACTGCCCGGTCGCTTCGCGCTGGGCAAGGTGCTGGCCGCATTGAGCCGGGCCGTGCGGGAACTGGGGCACGAGCGGATCGAGCTGTTGACGGGAAGCTGGGGCTTCGACTGGCTGGAGCCGGCGGATCGTTTCTTCCCCGCCGGCATGGCCTTCGTGCCGCTGGACTACGACGTGCTGGCGGGCCGCTCCAGCCTCGACGATCCCCAGCGGCGGGCACTGGTCCACCGCATCGCCGCCCGGCGACCCGTGCTGCCGGTGGTCTGGGCGCAGCACGACGACGGCCAATAC
>Ga0326727_10012776_pt1 | contig 18977 bp, 17 predicted proteins | sample MB2enrmetagenome_FD_207643 | JGI IMG/M metagenome (GOLD analysis project Ga0326727, IMG submission 207643) | Lab enriched peat soil microbial communities from McLean, Ithaca, NY, United States - MB29MY | ecosystem: Environmental > Terrestrial > Soil > Wetlands > Peat | place: USA: New York...
CCGGCACACGCGCCGAAAAATATTTTGAGCCGCCCACGCTGCGCAGCCATTTCTTCGCGCTTGAGCTCGTTCAGCAGTTCATCCGGATCCGGACGCTGGTCGATCATTCCAGACTCCTAAAAACGATTAAACACCGTCCTTCCCTCAACGCGTCCATGACGCGTCGGGAGAAGGCCGGTGCATGCTTTTGCCAGTCAGCGGATTACGACTTCAGCTGATCGAGCGCCATATTGAGTTCCAGCACATTCACACGGGGTTCGCCGAGGAAGCCCAGCTGACGGCCGGTGATATGCGCGTCAACCAGTTGCTGTACCTTTTCCAGCGGCAGCTTGCGCACCGCCGCCACGCGCAGAATCTGGTAGTACGCCGCAGCCGGTGAAATATCCGGGTCCAGGCCACTGGCCGAGGCCGTGACCAGATCGACCGGCACGTCACCCGCGGGCACCGGACCCGCCGCCTTGAGCGCGGCGATGCGTGCCTTGACCGCGTCCGTCAGCGCCGAGTTGGTCGGGCCCAGATTGGAGCCCCCCGAGCCGAGGCCGTTGTTGGGTTGCGGCGAGGTGGCCGACGGACGGCTCCAGAAGTAGCGATTATCGCTGAAATTCTGACCGATCAGACTGGAGCCGACCAGCTTGCCATTTTGTTCGACCAGGCTGCCATTGGCCTGATGCGGAAACAGCAGTTGGGCGATGCCGGTCACGACAGCCGGGTAAATCAACCCGGTCAGCACGGTCAGCAGTGCGAACAGGACCAGAGCGGGACGAATGATTTTGCTCACGAAAGCACTCCTTTATGCCATGCCAAGGACGGTGATGATCATATCGATCACCTTGATTCCGATAAACGGAACGATAATGCCGCCCAGGCCGTAGATCAGCAGGTTGTCGCGCAACAATTGCGCCGCGGCCTGCGCGCGATATTTAACCCCCTTGAGCGCCAGCGGAATCAGCGCCACGATCACCAGGGCGTTGAAGATCACCGCCGACAGGATGGCCGAATTCGGGCTGGTGAGATGCATGATGTTCAGTGCATTCAGCTGCGGGTAGGTCGATGCGAACGCCGCCGGGATGATGGCGAAATACTTGGCGATATCGTTGGCAATCGAGAAGGTCGTCAACGAGCCGCGCGTCATCAGCATCTGCTTGCCGATTTCCACGATTTCGATCAACTTGGTCGGGTTGGAGTCCAGATCGACCATATTGCCGGCTTCTTTCGCCGCCTGCGTACCGGTATTCATCGCCACGGCCACGTCAGCCTGAGCCAGCGCCGGCGCATCGTTGGTCCCGTCACCGGTCATGGCGACCAGCTTGCCTTCTGCCTGATGACTGCGGATCAGCGACAGCTTGTTCTCCGGCGTGGCTTCCGCCAGGAAATCGTCCACCCCGGCCTCGGCCGCAATCGCGGCGGCGGTCAGCGGGTTGTCGCCGGTGATCATGATGGTCTTGATCCCCATCTGGCGCAGCTCGGCAAAACGTTCCTTGATACCGCCCTTGACGATATCCTTGAGCTCGATCACCCCCAGCACCTTGTCGCCATCCGCCACCAGCAACGGCGTGCTGCCACGGCGCGCCACTTCGTCGGCGATACGACCCGTGCTTTCCGGGAAAGAACCGCCCAGCGACTGTACATGCTTGCGGATTGCGTCGATCGCGCCCTTGCGGATCTGACGACCGTCGTAGTCCACACCGGACATGCGCGTCATCGCCGAGAACGGAATGAACGTGGCTTCATGGCTTTGCAACGCACGTTGGCGCAGATTGAACTGCTGCTTGGCCAGCACCACGATGCTGCGGCCTTCCGGCGTTTCATCCGCCAGCGATGCCAGTTGCGCCGCATCGGCCAGCATTTCCACGCTGACGCCCTGAGTCGGCAGGAAACTGGACGCCTGACGGTTGCCCAGCGTAATGGTGCCGGTCTTGTCCAGCAGCAGCACGTCCACGTCACCGGCCGCTTCGACCGCGCGTCCCGAGGTGGCAATCACGTTGGCCATCATCATGCGGCTCATGCCCGCCACACCGATTGCCGACAACAGACCGCCGATGGTGGTCGGAATCAGGCAGACCAGCAAGGCCACCAGCACCGTAATGGTGATCGGCGTGCCCGCATGGGCGACGTCCACACTGAACAGCGAGAACGGAAGCAAGGTCACGGTCACCACCAGGAACACGATGGTCAGCGCCACCAGCAGGATGGTCAGGGCGATTTCGTTCGGCGTCTTTTGACGCTTGGCGCCTTCGACCATGGCGATCATGCGGTCCAGGAAGGTTTCGCCCGGGTTGGCACTGATACGCACCACGACCCAGTCGGACAGCACGCGGGTGCCGCCGGTCACCGACGAGAAGTCGCCGCCGAACTCACGGATCACCGGCGCCGATTCGCCGGTAATGGCCGATTCGTCCACCGAGGCCACGCCTTCGATCACCTCGCCATCCACCGGAATGGTATCGCCGGCCTCAACCAGCACGACATCACCCTTGCGCAGGCTGGTGCCATCGACCACGGTGATCTTGGCATCGTGACGGTCGCCCGCCAGCTTCTTGGCCACCACGTTCTTCTTGGCGCTGCGCAAGCTCGCGGCCTGCGCCTTGCTGCGCCCTTCGGCCATCGCTTCGGCGAAGTTGGCGAACAGCACCGTGAACCACAGCCACAGCGTGATGCTCAGAATGAAGCCGAACGAGGCCTCACCCTTGCCTTGCGCGGCCGGGATCAGCAGCAGCGTGGTCAAAATACTGCCGATAAACACCACAAACATCACCGGGTTACGCCATTGCGTACGCGGCGACAGCTTTCTGAAAGAGTCGATCAGCGCCGGTTTGACCAAAGACGGGTCAAACATAGACAACTTCGACGGCTTGGTCTGCTTCTCTTTCACATGAATCAGATCTTTTGCACTCATAATCCTTGCTCTCCCGCCAGGGCCGGCTCAAAGCCGGGCCCGGCGAAATGTTTCTCCGTTTGATGCGGCTCAGTGTGCCAGGATCATTTGCAGATGCTCGGCCACCGGACCCAGCGCCAGCGCAGGCACATAGTTCAGCGCCCCCACCAGCAGCACCGTACCGATCAGCAACACCACAAACAGCGGGCCATGCGTAGGCAGCGTTCCCGAGGTCACCTGCAGGCGTTTCTTGCCTGCCAGCGAACCGGCAATCGCCAGAATCGGCACGATCATGAAGAAACGGCCAAACCACATCGCAAGCCCGGTCATGATGTTGTAGAACGGGGTGTTGGCCGACAGCCCGGCAAAGGCACTACCGTTGTTGTTGGCGGCAGAACTGAACGCATACAGGATTTCGGTAAAGCCATGTGCGCCCGGATTGGCGATGCCCGCGCGGCCGGCATCCGCCATCACCGCAATCGCGGTCAACGCCAGCACCAGGGTCGGCGTCACCAGAATGACCAGCGCGGTCATTTTCATTTCAAAAATCTCGATCTTTTTGCCCAGATACTCCGGCGTCCGTCCGACCATCAGGCCGGCGATGAACACCGCCAGAATCGCAAAGATCAACATACCGTACAGACCCGAGCCCACACCGCCGAACACCACTTCACCCAACTGGATCAGGAAAGTCGGCACCAGGCCACCGATCGGGGTCAGCGAGTCGTGCATCACATTGACCGCACCACAGGAAGCCGAGGTTGTCACCGCAACGAACAGCATGCTGCTATTGATGCCGAAGCGAGTCTCCTTGCCTTCCATATTGCCGCCGGCCTGCAAGGCGCTGACATGCTGATCGATGCCCAGCTTGTCGAATGCCGGATTGCCGTGTTGCTCGGCCCAGAATCCGACACTGGTAATGACCACAAAAAGCACCGTCATCGCCGCGATCACCGCCCAACCCTGGCGCTTGTCGCCCACCATCGAACCGAAGGTGAAGCACAGGCCGGCCGGGATCAGGAAGATCGCCAGCATCTGGATGAAGTTGGCGAACGGCGTCGGGTTTTCATACGGGTGGGCCGAGTTGGCATTGAAGAAGCCGCCACCATTGGTGCCCAGCATCTTGATCGCTTCTTGCGAAGCCACCGGCCCCATCGGCAGTGTCTGCGTATGCGTGGTCAGGGTATCGACGATCTGCACGCCCTTGGCGTCCTTCACCGGGTTGCCCTGTGCATCCACACGCGGCTGCTGGTACTGGGTTGCCTGAATGGTCTGCACATCCACGTTCGCATGGAAATTCTGGATCACCCCCTGGCCGGCGAAAATCACCGCGATCAGCAGCGACAGCGGCAGCAGGATATACAGGGTGATGCGCGTCAGATCGACCCAGACGTTGCCGATCTGCTTGACCGTGTGTCGCGCAAAACCCCGGATCAGCGCAACCACCACCAGAATGCCGCTAGCCGCCGACATAAAGTTCTGCACCGTCAGCGCCGCCATCTGGGTCAGATAACTCATCGCGGTTTCGCCGCTATAACCTTGCCAGTTGGTATTGGTCACAAACGAAACAGCCGTGTTGAAAGCCGAATCCGGTGTGGGCGCCGCGATGGCAGCAGGATTCAGCGGCAGATAAAACTGCACACGCTGCAGCAGATAGACAAACAGCGCACCAATCAGGCTGAAAAAAATCAGCCCGAGGCTATATTGCTTCCAACCGGTTTCCTGCCTGGCATCGACACCGGCCAAACGGTAGAAAGCGTGTTCCAGCGGCGCCATAAAGCGTACCGCTCGCGGGGTTTCCCCTTTCATGATGCGTGCCATATAACCGCCCAGCGGATAGGACAGCATCAGCAGCACGACCAGGAAGGTCCCCAGCAAAATCAGGGCATCGGTAGTCATGATCAAAAATTCTCCGGTTTCAGCAAGGCATAAATCAGATACACCAGCAGGGCGACCGATACCGCTGCGCCGATCAGATAAAAGGCACTCATTCCTTGCCTCCCAGGCGGGCACAACCTTCGATGAACAGGAAGGTCAGCACCGCAAATGCAACGCATAGACCGACATAGGCCAGATCCATCACGTACTCCTTTACATGTTTCCTTGGCGTCCCATGCGGGACAGATAACTTCACCGTGAAAGTTACCTGCCCGCACATAAAAACGGCATAAAAATGCGGCGTTCATCGACAACACGCCAACGAAAGCGCGCGCGGTGAAACGGCGCCAAACAAGCGAGGACTGACACAAATGGATGATGAAACAGCGAATTCTCGCCTCGAACGAAAAGGAAATGTCCTCAAACGCCTTACGAATAAAGTGTAGCTCCTCGTTCACCAAGGCCCGGTGGCAAGCGCCGTTGCGGCCCGTACAACTGATCCAGATCAAGCCTGACACCATTGGGATAGCCGCTCCGCGCGGGTTGCCCGCTCCGCGTTTCACCTTCTGACAAGGATGAATTTTCTTCATTCAACACGACCCGGATCCAGGCGCAGCGTCGACACCCACATCAGAACTTGGCCGCCAGGATGAAGACTTACCGCTTGCCCTTTTTATGAACCAGGGCAATACCGGCGATCCCGTACCGTTCAGCAACGCGCAACGGTGTCGCCACGATCAACCCCGAATCAAAGGAATCACAGCATGAATGACGCCATGTTCGAACTGAACGACGACCAGAAAGACGCGCTGAGCGGTTGCAAAGAAATCGCAAAAGCCAAAATGAGCGGAAAGCAGCTCAGTGCCGAGCAAATTGCTTTTGCCGCTTACAACTGCGCCTGGATTCAGCCCGACGAAGACAATTAATCCGGATTGCCTAAGGAATATCTGAACAAGTCGTCATTCCCGCGAAAGCGGGAATCCAGATGACTGGCGGAAGGACCGACTTTGCTGGATCCCCGCATGCGCGAGGATGACGTCCGTGACCAGGACAAGCGCTTGTTCAGATGCTCCCTAACTGAGGGAGGCTCGCCTCCCTTGCAAGGAACGCCCCATGAATGATTTAGCTACGTTCACGATCGACGCACTTCTTCAGGAAAAACCGGATGAAATGCCGTATTACTTTTCGCTACTCAATGAAGTTTGTATGAAGTTTGAAACGATATGGAGTACACAAGCGTATTTCGATCATTTCAAAGAAATGACGCTGGATCCGCTCTGGTTTGCCAGTGCCATCGCCTCAAACTCTGCAAAAGAAGCGGAAGGCGCACGCCGTATATGGGAAATGGCATCCAGAGTTCAGGATCCTGTTCTGTACGATCTGCTCAGACAACATGCCGTGGACGAATCCAGACACGCACGCTTCTACATTGCAATGATCAAATTTGTTTTTCCATGGTGCGAATCCGATTTAAAGGAACAACTTGCAGAGAAGCTCCCCGCTTACACTCTGGATGACCACCCACAAAAAAACAAACCGTCTTCCGATAACTACCTTCTGGATGAATTAATTCAAATGAACATCGGAGAAATAAGAACCCGGGTTCATCAATTCATGATCGCCCCAATTTTGCGCGCTTATTGCGAAGAGCAACATATTGAAAAAATAAACACCATCATGAAAAACTTGATTTCAGACGAAACAAGACATGTCCACTACACCGCAGAGTGGATAGAAAGTGCATGCAAGCAAGGGAAACATGAAGATGTCAGAAAAATCCTGCATCGCCGGTGGAAACAATTCAACGATATCACACAAGCAGAAATGGCCACTGCAGAATTTTCGATATGATCAGCGATGAAAACACTATCCAAAATGTCACTCACGCATATCCTCGACTTTGTCGACACGATGTCAGGAATAGAATCCAGCTTCGGACATCACCTGTTCTCTTTAAATAACCATATCGGCCGTTCTTTCGTGAAAGGTTTACGTGCAGAGACAATACTCGACGCCGGCGCAGGACGCAACCCTGTTTCCAGACAGGTATTTCAATCCTGTCGGCCAGCCAGATGCATTCTGGCGGACAACGCATCACTACCTGATAGATTATTTGCGTATGAACTTGCCATCCTGTGCAATATTGAAAATACCGCAATCGAATCCAACAAAATGGATGGCACCCTGGCGATTGACGTCTTACATCTGTCAAACAAACAACAGATATTCATGCACGAATTATGGCGCACATTACACAAAGACGGAAAGTTATTCATTTCCAGCCCCATCAGAAACCGTGACAAACGGAAATTTTCACACATTTTGTCTTCTGTAAAATTAGACATTATCACGATGGAAAACTTCACCAAAGCATGGCAAGACTGGATCAGGAGAAAACACACCAATCGAATCAACAACATTTACACAATAAAAAAATTGACCAGCAAAACCACTGCAGACCAGATTGCCAGAATATCCAGAAATATTTTGGACAAAAATTCACCACAGTCTTTTACTACATTCCAATACAAAGCCTTTATTTTAAAAAAGCCCGGAACATCACCATGAACCCGCTTTGCTGGATTATCGATGATATTTATGAAAACCCGGATCAGATCGTTTCCCTGGCTAAATCCATGAACTACTCCTCTTCCAATACGGGTGCTTATCCTGGATGCAATGCCACACAGCGACTTATCGAACCTTTCCCCAAATCAATATTTGAAAAAATAAAAGGCGGCAAGATCGAAATAAAAAACAACTACGCCTACGGCGTTTTCAGAACCGCACAGCTTAATGACACTTACAAAACATGCATCCATTTCGACCCATCCCGCTGGGGAGGCATCATCTACCTGAACAGGATAGCCCCCACCGATAACGGCACTGCATTTTGGCGCCATAAAAAAACAGGACTAACTCGATTTCCACACGATAACTGGGAAAAGTACGGGTTCATTTCCGCTCATGATGCGTGGAACCGCTTAATCAACATTGACGGGCTTGATCCAGAACAATGGGAACAACATCAATTTGTCAAAGGAGAATTCAACCGGCTACTTGTTTTAGATTCGGCACACTTTCACTCCCATATGCCCTTGCAAGGATTCAATGCAGATGATTCAGGACACCGACTTATCCAGGTATTCTTCTTTGACTAAAAGTGTCAAGCAGGAAGCATCAACTCTTTTAACCGACAAGATCGATAAGCGACAAGGCGGCATCCCGACTTATTATGATAACTACCTGATGGGCTGCATTGCGGATGAACGGGTAGAGGAACTTAAAGAGTTCATTCAGATTCAGCACATACCACGGTTTGAAAAATACGAACATTGCCATTTCAAACAGGCAAGCGAAAACGAAGTCCTGCTATTCATAAAATCACAAGGTGTCACGCGCTGTTTTCAATGGCATGGCACACCATTATTCAAATCAGCTTTTGATTTCATGCTATACCACGAAATCATATGCCATATCAAACCCGCCCTCATCATAGAATTCGGATCAGGCAATCAATCCAGTGCAAGATGGCTATCTTCTCTATGCCAACAATTCCGATGCGATAGCAAAATAGTGTCGATCGATATCACAAACACACCGTCAATCCATGAAAACATTATTTTCATCAAACAGGACTGCACACTCCCTGGCGCCATCGAAAATATTTTCAACCTGGTTTCAAAACAAAGACATCCGGCTTTAATCATAGACGACATGCACATCTGCACATCCGGCATCTTGCGTGTTGCTGAAAAATTCATGGAACCAGGCGATTATATTTTTATCGAAGACGCCATACAGAAACATCACACACTGGCACAACACTTCGACATCAACCACCACAGCAAGCTCAGACTTGACAATTATTTCATGAATTTTTTTGGCAGCGGTATATGCAAAAAATCTTCCATCATTTTAACCAACCCAGGACAGCAATAGCCGATGTGCGGATTTTTGGTAGAGGCCGGAAACATTTTGAATTCAGATCACACCCTCCATACGATCCGGCACAGAGGGCCTGATTATTCGGCACACAAAATCATTCACCTCAATCATAATTCACACATTTTATTTTCACACACCTTACTCAGCATCACAGGCAATATAACATCGTGCAAACAACCATTCACAAAATACTCAAGGTATACCATTGTATACAACGGAGAACTTTACAACCATTCAGAACTCAAAGCTGCGCTTTCAAACAGAGGCCATACATTTGAGTCCGATGGCGACACCGAAGTATTTCTGACCGCGTATATTGAATGGGGAGTCGCATTTTTCCAATTCGCAAATGGCATCTTCTCCGCCATTATTTTTGACAATACTGACAACACATTCATTGCCTGTAGAGATCGCATGGGTGTCAAACCGCTTTTCTATACTTCACAACCCGATCATCTCGCCTTTTTTTCAGAAATCAAGCAGGCTGCACCCAGCAAAAAACACGGGGAACAGATCAACACCGAACCGTGCCATCATTTTTTCAGAACGGGCGATTTACAGGAAGAAACAACGACACTTTTCCATGACATCCATCAGGTGAGAGCAGGTCATTATTTGCACGCCACCCTGGAAGCAGGAGGCCGCATCCAATGCAGGATGACGCGTTGGCACGACGATAGCGACGACAGTCAGTCGTCCAGTGCCGTCGATCTTTACACCCGACTGCTGACGGCTGTCGATGAACAAACGTCCACAAACGAAAGTATTGCCATTTGCATCTCGGGCGGATTGGACAGTGCCATACTGGCAGTCCTTTATAACGATGTTCTTCAGAAAAAAAATGCAACTCTATTCGGAATCGGCTATCCAAACAGCAGGTTGGACGAAACAACGTTTCAGAAATCGTTAGCTGCGCACACCAAACTCCCATATGAAAACATATCGCTTAATTATGATGAAATATTTAATAAAATTGATAATGTTATTTCATCAAACGATGCCCCTGTTGGCGGGTTTGGCGCCATCGCCCAGTGGCTGATGTACAGCAAGATAAACCAGACCGGCATTCGCATCGCCATCGAAGGACAGGGTGCGGATGAACTGTTTTGCGGATATTCACACCAGATCCGGCAAATCAACGAACACTACACGCAGCTTAAAAACGTCATATCGAAAGATAGCATCTGGCACAACCCTGGCGTCCCCATTCTGGCGGCATCCGGCACAGTACCCGCCATGCCCGATTTAAAAACGCTCTGCAAAGCCCCCTTACCTGCATTGCTGAGGCTGTGCGACCGTAACGGAATGGCGCATGGCATCGAAGTTCGCGTTCCCTATCTGGCGACGGGCGTCATCGATGCGGCGCTCCGCATGCCGGGGTTCCGGAAAATCTGTGGCGCCATCGGGAAAATGCCTTTGAGAACCACTTTTTCACACCTGTTGCCATTATCCATCCGCGCCAGACGAGACAAGGTTGGCTTTCTGGCGCCAGACCTGGAAATCATCGACGGCAAACGAGAACAGCGCATGCTTCAGTACATACAAAAGCGCGAGGATGCCTGCCGGTATTTCTGCGGCATCCCGCCTGATCGCATCGAGCAGCTGCCGATGCGAAAAATTCATCTGCTAAGAGCCTATTCCCTGCTGCGCTGGAGTGAACGCATTGCAGGACTCACCTTATGACCCGGGTCCGGGTCGGCCATGCACCCTGAATGACATGAAAAAATACTTGCCAGACCCCGCCATGGCGGCCATTACACTCGTTTTTTTTACAACGTCGATGGATAGCACCATCGTGAATGCCATTTCCCCCACCCTTGCACGAGACCTTAAGGCCTCCATTACGGAGCTGGCGTGGGTGATCGATGCCTATCTTCTGGCCTTTGCGGCGTTCATTATTGTGGCGGGACACCTGGTGGACCGATTGGGGGCCAGATATCTGGCCATCACCGGGCTGGCCATCTTTACCGCAGCATCGGCACTCTGCGCCCTGGCTCCCGGAATCGATGCGCTCATTCTGTTCAGGGCGATCAAAGGAATGGGGTCGGCACTCTTTTTTCCTGCCGCGCTGGTGTTGATCGGGCAAGCCTATGCCAACGCCGAGCAACGCGCACAAGTCATTGCCCTGTCGGCTGCATTGGCATCACTGGGTGCGGGACTGGGGCCGCTCATCGGCATCCTGGTCACATCGCAGTCATCATGGAGTGGAATCTTTATTCTTAATATCCCAATCGGATTGCTCGCACTCTCTTTGCTGCGCTGTTCCGGCGCCAGTGAGGGCACGATCAGGGCGTATCGGCCTGCCGCCCCCCAAGCGGGGCATCTTCTGTTGACGGTTGCTGTTACCGGCATGCTGGCGTTTATGCTCATCGGTCTGGCGCGACCGGAGACCCCACAGGTCGAGACGCTGGCCGCGGCCGGCGCACTGATACTACTGACGGTGTTGCTTATTCGTGCCGAATCTCGCGCAGACACGAAAATCCTTCCCGTCTGCCTCTTCAAATCAAGATCTTTCGTTTTTTCATGCGCAATCGGAACGCTGACCAGCTTTGCCTTTTATGGCCTGCTGTTTATCATTCCGGTGTATTTTTTCTGGAAAACCGGTGGTTCATTTATCGGATCCAGCCTGCACTTGCTACCGCTCAGCCTGTCCCCCCTTGCGGGCAACCTGCTGTACCACATGCTGGCAACCCGGCTGACCCTCCACACGGCGACCGTTTCGGGCTTGTCACTGGCCATGGTGGGCTACGGCACCACCGCTGTTTCGATCCATTTTGACCTCACCGTCGCGGCGCTGCTCGCCCTGTTTGTGGCGGGCACGGGCTACGCCGCGTGCAGTCCGGGAATATTCGCCCTGCTGGTGCGGGATATCCAGCACCATCGACACGGAATCGCCAATGCCCTGTTCAATGCCTGCAGACAATTGGGGGCGCTAACCGGTGTCGCCCTGGCCGCCATGCTTGTTTCATCCCCAGACGACAAGGTGTTTGCTCTTTCGCTGTTTCTGGCCACTTGTACGGCGGGGATCGTCATCTCGCTCACAGCCTTGCTGACGATCCATCCCCGGCCACGGCCCTCATGAAACATCCGCCACTGAGCCGACCGCTATTGCGTCGCCCTGACGGCCGCCTCCTGTAGAAAGGGGGCCAGCGTGGCAAACTCGCGATCCAGATCGTTGATCAGGCCCGGAATTTTGTCGGGATGCCCTGTCTTGAGCTGTGCCTGCAGCGCCTGCGCCAATTGCGCCGCGGGTACTGCGCCAAAAGTGAGGAACAGCCCCTTGAGCGAATGCGCCAGGCGCTGAACGGCCTCATTGTCGTTATCCGCCCAGGCTCGGCGCAAGGACATGATTTCATCAGGCGCATGCTGCAGAAAATGCTGCGCAATCAGACCGATCACCTCCTGATCCGCCTCCAGCAACGCCCGGCGGTAATCAAAGGCCGGTGCGATTTTCGGACGTGTCGTCGCGATGCGCTGCAACATCTCGCGCATGGCCTGAAGCTGCAAGGGCTTGGCCAGATAGTCGTCCATCCCGGCTGCCAGACATTTTTCACGATCGCCTTCCATGGCGTTGGCGGTCATGGCCACGATGGGGGTATGGTGACCGCTTCTGGACTCGATGGCGCGAATCGCCTCCGTTGCCTCGAATCCGCTCATCACCGGCATCTGAACATCCATCAACAGCAAATCGAAGGCTTCGTTGCGATAGCGTTCTACCGCCTCTCGACCATTGCCGACAATCACCAGCGAGTGCCCCCACTTGCCCAGCAAGCCTTCCGCCAGTTTCTGATTGGTCAGATTGTCTTCGGCCACCAGAATGCGCAGCGCCCGTCCAGGCACCACCGGCAATTCGCTCTGCACGGGCTCCGTTGGAAAATGCCCATGCAGCAAGGCTTGCAACGCGGCCGTAATATCCTGAGGAGACCAGGGCTTAAGCAAAAACCCCTGAATCCCTGCGGCCTGACAGCGTTTCATATCATCGGGCATGGAGCAGGACGACAGCATCAGCACCGGCGTATCCCGATGCGCCTCCATGCCGTGGATGGCCTCGATCAGCTCGAAGCCATTGATATCCGGCATGTGCTGATCAACCAGCAATGCGTCGAATGCATCGGCATGCCCACGACAGTATTCAATCGCCTGTGCCGGCTGATCAAACCCCACCACCCGGTTTCCCATCCGCTCCAGCGCATCATGCAAGATACGCAGATTGGTCTGGTTGTCATCTACGGCCAGCACACGCAAATGACGAATCTCGACCGGAGCCGGTTCATCCGGCGGGGCCGACTCATCGACCGCGAGCGGAATTCTGACGGTAAATACACTCCCCACGCCCAGCGTGCTTTTCACCGCAATGCTCCCGCCCATCATGGAGACCAGATGCCGGGTGATGGACAAGCCGAGTCCGGTGCCGCCGAAGCGCCGGGTGGTCGAAGAGTCCTCCTGAGAAAACGCATCGAAAATCAAATCGAGTTTTTCGGGAGAGATGCCGATTCCGCTGTCCCGGACCTCAATCACGCCCCATGGTGCATCACCGACCGCGTCCTTTCTGACCCGTACAATGATTTCACCCTTCAAGGTGAACTTGATCGCATTGTCCACCAGATTGGTGATCACCTGGCGCCAACGTCCCGGGTCCCCCAGTAAACGATGCGGAAAGGCGGGCTCAATCTCCAGCGCCAGCTCCAGCCCCTTGTTCTTTGCCTTGAGCGCAAGAACGCGCAAGGTATCCGACAACAAGCGGGTAATATCCAGCGGGATATGTTCGAAAGTCAGTTTGCCCGCTTCGATCTTGGAAAAATCCAGAATATCGTTGATCACTTGCAACAAAGCGTTCGCCGAGGATTTAACCACCTCAAGGTATTCGCGTTGTTGAGCATCCAGGTCGGTCTCCAGCACCAGATCGGTCATCCCCATCACGCCATTCATCGGCGTGCGGATCTCGTGACTCATATTGGCCAGGAATTCGCTTTTTGCCCTGTTGGCGGCTTCGGCCGCTTCCTTGGCCTGAAGCAACTCCTGTTCGGCGCGTCTTCGGTCGGTAATATCCACCACCGTGCCGACCAGCCCCAGAACCGTACCATCGCGTTTCACCAGCGGCGACTTGCTGATCAAGGCATAAATCAGCGAGCCGTCGCCGAGCGGCAGGCTCGCTTCGTAGCTCACAGGCTGCAGCAACCGATACATCGACTGATCGCTGTCCTGGTGCACCTGGGCCGCTTCCATCCCCCACAAATCCGCAGGGGCCTTGCCAATCCAGTCTTCGGCACCGATCTTGAAAACGTTGAGAAAAGCCTTGTTGAAACGGATGAAATGCCCTTCGGCATCCTTGAGGTAAACCGGCATCGGCGTCGACTCGACCAGCGCATCGACGAAATCCAGATTGTCGCGCAACTGCTGCAGGGCCTGGCGCCGGTCGGTGACGTCATTCATGGTACCGGTAGCGCCGATCAACATTCCATTTTCATCGACATCCAGGCGGGCAAACACCTCGACAAAGCGCGCAATGCCCCATTTGGTATGGACCTTGGCCTCATAACGCCAGGCATCCTCATGCGGCCGGTCGTTCATGGGCTGCTCGATGATCTGCCATGAGGCATCCTCGAACATATCATCCACCAGAAGATAGTCGGCCTGCTTCTGGCCCAGGGTTTCGGCAACGCTGAACCCGCTGATATCTTCCCAGGCAGGATTCAGAAACACCCATTTTCCTTCGGCATCGACCCGGAAAATCACTTCCTTGACGCTATCCACCACGCTACGATATTGGCGCTCGCTGGCCGCGACCCGTCCCGCCAGATCACGCAGCAGCAATGACAACGCATCCAGATTGTTTCCCAGTTCGAACACACGAATCGACGGATCATCATTCAACAGGCCGCAGGCCAGCTGACGCAACGATTCGATCGCCCGGTCGCGCCCCTCCAGTTCCTGCCGCAAGGTCTCATTCAGCTGGCACAGCTCCTGAGAGCTGATTTCAAGGCTACGCGATCTTAAATTCAGATCGCGCTCGAACTGCTCGTAAGCACCATCGACCCGCTCAACAAACTTCCCCAGCGAGCTGAGCGCCAATGCCAGTTCGGGCGACAACCCATCCTGATGAGATAGCCAGTCCGCCTCGCGAATGACACGCGCCAGGGTTGCCGGCTCGGTCACCCCCCAGAGGCGTTTGATCTGGCGATACAAAGTCTGGTGCATGTTGTTTTTAGCGTTCCCCGATGAGCGTAATCGTCATCGTCTGATTGTATAGCCGGCATTCCGAGCGTGAAGCGGCTTCACTGATCTCGCCATTGGAGTAAAAGCCGGTCGCCACGACCGACGGTCCCAGGGTATCGACCACCGCTTCGAGTTCTTCCTCCACCCTGTCTCCCATTACCAGCCGCCGCCCGATACAACTGACAAGCACCGCCACGGATTGCCCCTGGGTACTGACCGACCCGGTGATCACGCTCGCGGCCTTTTCCGCGCCTTCGATCAGCCGATCCGTGCTGGCATGCATCAGTTTCAGATAGCCGTCGGGATCGATATCGCCGGCAAGCGTCAGCGAACCGTCGGCTTCGTTGATGCCGAGCAAGGTCCGGATGACACCGTCGCTCTTGCGATTGGGCCCCAGCATCTCAAACGGGAATAACAGGCCCGACCCGGGAAGATCCTTCACATAATCGCCCAGATAACGCTTGTAGATGTCGAGCGCACGCTCATGATCGAGCTCGTAGAGGACATTCTCCTCGCAGTGCGTGACTTTTCTTTCTGGCCCGAACGGCTCCCAACCGCCATAAGAGCTGTTATCCAGCAGCAGCGTCTCGCCATACAGCCCCACCGCAACCAATTGGTCGTCGAACGCACCGTCATCCGACAGCGTCCAGGTCTGTTTGAACGCACCGGCATCGGCGGCCAGTCCGCCGGAAATCTGCACCTGCTTGTCCAGCACATCCTGCAAGCCAAGAACCAGGGCACTGCCATTGATCGCGACCCCGACGCCCAACAGCAATACGGCCCGCAAACCATCGGCGGACAAGGCCTCCCCCAGACGTCGTCCCGCAGCATGCGAATCAGGCATACCGGCAAGCCGTGTTGTCACCAGCTCGAAACGACTGTCTGGCCTTTCGAAATTCAGCGCGGTCAACACCAGGCTATGGTCGAACACGCCGGCTCCCGCAATTTCGCCGGCTGTCGAACATCCAGCCCAATGATTGCCCGGGGTCGCCGCGATCAGATCGGTCAGCGGATGGGACTCGCGGAAACTCGTCACGCTGCCAAACACCAACACCAGATCGGCCGGCGTGTTCGAGAGCCCGATTTGCACCGGCTCAATCGAATCCCCATCTGCCAACGTCCATTGCCGAACCTTCATGTGTCGCCCTCCGTCATCGATACCGACCGTATCGCCGAACCCGAATCGTCCATCTCAGATCTGATCATCCAGATCCAGGATGTTTTCCTCTTCGGGGAATTGTTGTTTGATTGCCAGCACCTCATCCCACGCCTGCAAAAACGCATCGCAGCAGGCCGGACAGAAATGCTCCCCCCGTCCATCCTCGATAAACCTGCGCGCCGCCTCTACACTCCATGCCCGCTTATAGGGTCGGCTGGAGGTCAGCGCATCGAAGACATCGGCCACCGCCACAATGCGGCATTCTAGCGGAATCGCTTCGCCCGCCAATCCATCCGGGTAACCACTACCATTGTATTGCTCATGGTGATGATGAGCGATTCTTGCAGCCAACTGAATCAAAGAAGAAAGACTTCCCGAAAGAATACGGGCGCCGATTTCCGCATGCCGCCGCATCATCACCAGTTCATCCGGGTCAAGGCGGCCCGGTTTGAGCAAAATGTAATCGGGAATCCCCAGCTTGCCGATATCGTGCATCGGGGCAGCCAGGGCAATCAACTCGACAAATGACTCATCGCAGCCCAGTTGCCGCGTGATCAACGCGGCATAGCTTGCCATGCGTGCAATATGGCTGGCCGTTTCCGGATCGCGGCACTCGGCGGCGCGTGCAAGCCGCAAAATCAACTCGCGTTCCCGCTCGATGATTTCGCTTGTGGCGCGTCTGACTTCTTCCGCCAGCCATTGATTGCGATTTTTGAGCTGGTTTTGCGCCTGACGCAAGGCCAGCAGATTGCGCACACGGATCTTGAACTCCATGGAATCGAGCGGCTTGGCCAAAAACTCGGTGGCCCCCAGCTCCAGGGCCTTCTGGCGAACAGGCCGCTGGTCTTCGCTGGTAATCATGACAATCGGCACATCCTTCTTGTCAGGCAAGGCGCGAAACCGGCGGATGAATTCGTGGCCATCGATATCGGGCATGACAAAGTCGACGAGGACCAGATCGGGCGTCGCCTGTTCGCTCCACTCAAGCGCGCTCAGAGGGTGCTCGAAAGTCACGGGCGTGCAGTCACTCACCGCCTTGGACAGTGCCGACAGCAAGACCAGATTGGTTGTATTGTCGTCCACTATGAGTATTTGCATGCCGCCTCCTCTTGCGAAGCTTCAGATCCTGCCCATTTGTACTCAATCACTGTCAATTGAATGATCATTTGATATTTAAGGTTAGCACCGATGCAAACTTGATGCCGACCGAGAACCTGGTGCCACATTGAAAGAGAACGCCAGGAGGGCTTTTACAGTAAAAAACACATCCATAACAAGCGGGCCGGTGTTTCTCAACACCAGCCCGTCAGTATATCGCCCGCGCGACGCAGGCCGGAATACCTTAACCGCTCAGCCTTCGCCGCTCTCGGAGAAGGGCTCAAGCACACCCGGTCGGCGAAGCATCTTGTTAACCTCGTCGAGGTGCGTTTCCTCTTCAACGATCATCCCGCGCGCGTACTCTTCCAGGAGAACCGATTTGTCTTCCGTAATACTCAACAGCGCGTAATAGGCTTCGAGCGCAGAGGTTTCATGGGCCAGACTCTCGCGCAGAATATCGCCCACATCATGTTTTTCCGTTTCCAGCAACGCACCGATCTTCAAGGAGGGATGCCCCCCCATGAGCGTCACCAGTTCGCCAGCCCGGTGAGCATGCGTCAGACTTTCGCTTGCATTGTCCTTAAGCCAGGACACGATCGGAATCCGAGTATACCCATAGACCATCAATGAATAGTGGGTATAACGAACGACCCCAGCCAACTCCAGTTCCATGATGCGATTAAGCGCATCAATCGCTTCTTGCTTTTCCGCCTCACTCATCAACCTTTGCATGGTGCCCCTTCCTCTCTCATTGACCGCACGTTCGAAATCCGGCTCGACATTGGCAGAATGCCGGATTGAACTATAGCCATCATCGGGATGAATTCCATAAGCATATATGGAATCAATGATCGGACACCCGAGCCTCCACGCTGCCGATGGCAACCCACCCGCAATTTAAAATCATTTAATTACCACAGTTGCAACAACACAACATCCACTCGTCGCATCACACCACAAAGACAACACATCATATCAACACAATCAATTTTGTATTAAGAATAAGCTGTCATCCGAAGCGGAAATATCTGCTATCGATCAAGCCGAGCGAGGCAGTGCACGCAGATGTTGAACCGCTGAGCGAAGACGCAGGCGCCAAAGCATTATTCCAAGCACAAGGAGATCACCATGAACAAGACCCAATTGGGTATCACCGGTATTGCCATCGGCCTGTCATTCACCAGCATGAGCAGCCTGGCCGCAGGCGATACCTCATTCCTCGGGCCGTCCATCGGTCTCGGCGTCAGCGATGTACGTTCCCAGCTTGAATTCGGTGGCGTGCTCAGTGGCCAGACGATGTCGAAAAACAGTACAGGGGCATTGATCGAGGCCAGCTATGGCTATCCGCTGACCGATGACTGGGTCGCCACCGCCGGTATCAATGTGGATGTGACAAAATACGATCTCGGCGACATGAACTATACCTACAACGGTTCAAGCGGACAGGTAACGGGAAAACTGTCTCAACACTGGGAAATCTATGTCGCGCCAGGCTATCGCGTTGCACCGCAATGGCTGGTGTACGCCAAGTTTGGCTACGATCAGATCCGCGCACAGGTGAACAACTCTTTGTCGAGTTACAACACAGGAGATACCAGCGGCTGGGCTTACGGCCTGGGCGTGGGTTATACCTTCATGCCCAATTTCGAAGCCCGTCTTGAATACATGCAAGTCAAATACAACAAGCAACAAGGCAACAACGCGACCCTTGGCGATGCGTTTGCACAAGGGCAGCCGCAAACCGGCAGCGCAATTCTTCTGTTTGCCTACCGGTTCTGATGCGACGGAAAAGCCGGCCCTGGC
>Ga0326727_10012777_pt1 | contig 18976 bp, 17 predicted proteins | sample MB2enrmetagenome_FD_207643 | JGI IMG/M metagenome (GOLD analysis project Ga0326727, IMG submission 207643) | Lab enriched peat soil microbial communities from McLean, Ithaca, NY, United States - MB29MY | ecosystem: Environmental > Terrestrial > Soil > Wetlands > Peat | place: USA: New York...
GAGCGCATCGCGTCGCAACTTCACATTCAGCTCTCCAGCCACAGCTATATGCCGCGCATCGACGACCTGCAAAGCGACTGGGTCTCACATGTCGCGGCGCCGGCCTTCCGCCTGTTTCGTCAGCGGCGCGGCGGCGCGGCGATCGAGGCATTCTGCTCGATCGGAACCGGCTCGGGACTGGATGTCCTCACGGCCATCGAGCTGCTCGCCGCGACTCGTGTCGGCTTGACCGACGTGCATGAGGAAGTCATCACCACCGCCATCGACAACGTGCGCCGCAATCTGCGGCCGCCACACGCCGTCACGATCGAGGCGGGCTTTGGCGATCTTCTCTCGCCACTTGCGTCCTACGGTTCGCGCTACGACCTCATCTACGAGAATTTGCCCAACGTGCCGCTGCAGAACGCCGAGGCTATCGCCGAGAAGCGCGTCAGCTCGGCCTATGTTCCGCCGCGCAACGAGGTTCTGCCGGATCTGGTCAAACAGAAGATGCTCGATCTGCATTATCTTGCCTTGCAGCAGTCGCCGGGCTTTCTGCGCCCCGGAGGCTCCGTGCTTTCCTGCCTCGGCGCGCGCGTGCCTTTGCAGGTCTTTCTTTCGCTGGGCGAGTTAGCCGGCTTCTCCTCGTCGATTCTGACCTACGGTTGGAAGGTGCAGGACGACGCCTCTTTGATCCACGCCTATGAGCAACATCAAGCAAACGGCTACGGCCCCTTCCACTACTATCGCGCCGACGAGTTGCAGCGCGTCTTTTCCGCCATCGATCCCGCCACGTCCGGTACTGAGGCGCTGCGCATCGAGCGCGAACTGCAACCTCTTCAGCTCGATCCCATGGCCGCGATCCGCGCCCACGAGGCGGGCGAACGAATAGGGCACGCGGTCGCCGTGCTCGAATCAAGGCTCGAATCAAGGCTCGAATCGAGGCTGGCCTGAAAATGGCTTCCGAAGCCGCCATTTTGCATCTGCTGTCTGCCCTGCGCCGCGATTTTGCGCAGCGCGGGCTCATCGCCGACGAGGCCGGAGCGGAGGCCCTGTGCATTTCCGCGCTGCTCGACGAACTGCCTCTCCTGTCTCTGCCTTCCTCGTTAGGCATATTCACGCGCAACCAGCATCCGGCGACGCGCCATCTTGACGATGCGCTCGTCGCCGCCGGCGGTCCAACAGTGGAGTTGCTCACAGCAATCCGTCCCGTGGCGCACGACCTGCCCTGGCGCTACAGTTATGAGCGACGGGAGGACGCGCCATCACTAGGCGAGAAGATCGCCTATGCGGAGATCGTCGGTCCTGACGCTCCTTATCGAAGCGCGATCTTCTGCCTGGGGCTCACGCTGATTGCGCCCGAAAGCCTGTATCCGCTGCACAGGCATCCAGCGGTAGAGCTCTATTACGTGCTTTCAGGGACTGCCACATGGAGCTTGAACCATCGCGATCGCGATCTTCCGCCGGGCGAATTCGTGCTGCATCCATCGCTGGCCGCACATGCCATGCGCACGCGTCGCGAGCCGTTGCTCGCCGTCTACACATGGAGCGGCGGCGATATTCACACTCCCTCAGTGTATGTGGAGTTATAAGGTTTTACCGGTAACTCTTTCTTGCAGGTGGCTTCCTTCAAGCCACGATGATAAGCAGTGATGTTATAGCGAAACCAGAGTAGCTCTACCCAGGGGCAAGCCCGCCAAGTGGCTTGAATACCGCTGGCAAGGGCACGTTTACTCGGGTTTCGCTCTAATCTGTGCGCCACCAGTAACGCTACGTGAACTGGAGAACCGCTTCAGACGGTCCCTGCTTGAATGAAACGATTGGTTCATCGCGTCAAACTTTCCGGAGTCTCGCTTGACAGCGCGGCGCTTGGCTGCTTACACTTCAATAATATGAATATCCATTACTGTATTGCGTTTGTTGCCCTCTGTTGTTGCAGAGAATACTTGAGCGCGAGTGATGTTCATGGTCCTCATCTATAACTGACATACAGTAGACGAATGCCAGTTTGCCAGACCAGACCTCACTCCCAGGAGTGAGGTTTTTATTTTTCGGGCACCCTGGTTTTTTCACCACCCCAGATTCTGTATCGCATTGCTAGTATGCGGGAAATGACCAATAGAAAGAGAAGCAATGAAGGTTACGGCTGCTAGTCAGAATCAAAGAAGCGTCCGTCAGCGCTTTGGATGCGCCACGCAGTTTCTGATCTACGAGGTCAAGGAATCCGGCTTCCGCTTGGTCGATATCCGCCAGGACTGGCCGCTTTGCAGCACGCAGCAACACAAAACTGTTTCCTAGTTATCCCTATGCGCCGCGCCATCGCCATCTCGCTGATGATGCTCTTCAGTTGGACACTGATCGCACCGTTCTTCGCCCGTGATAGCGACGCAAATCTACCTGCCTGCTGCCGTAAAAACGGCAAGCATCACTGCGCGATGCATATGACAGGCCAGCTGGCCGGCAACCAGCGGGGCTTTTCGACCGTCGCGGAAAAATGCCCTTACTGCCCTCTGAACGTCAGTTCGACAAATTCTCCTACTTATAAGGCAGAAGCTGCCGGCGCGTTTTACGCCGAGATTGTTTCTCATCCCGCGCTCGCTCCGCAGACTGAAGCTCATTTTCGAATTTCGTCTCTTCGCAGCCATCAGAAACGCGGCCCTCCAACTTCTCTCGCCTGATTCTTCGTGACACATTTGGGCGGGATTTTGCATTGTCTGTCCCGTTCATGCATCTGCGTAGTTTCAAGTTTGAGGAGAAGCCGTGAAAGCCAAGTTATTACTGGCATTCTTGCCAGCCGTCTGCCTATGTGGGCCGGCGATGATGATGCACGCGCAATCAGCTTCCGCTGCTGTTGCCGACAGTCCAAACGCAATCGGCAGCGTCGCCGGAGTTTTGAAAGACCCATCCGGCGCGGTGATTGCCGGGGCCAAGATCGAGATCAGCAATTCCGCCGCTCATTTCAAGAAGACCGCGCACAGCGACCGCGAAGGGCATTTTGTGGTTTCCGTGGTTCCGGCAGGCCGCTGTGAATTGCTCGTTACAGCAGCGGGCTTTGCCCTGGCAGAGGTGCGCGATCTTGCAGTGAAAGCCGCCAGCGAGGCGACTGTTAGCCTGACCTTGAAGATTGCCCCGGCCACGGACTGGGTTGAAGTCAGCGAACCGTCCCTCACGGCATCGAACCAGCGGGAGATCGATGCTGACGCGCTGGGCCGCAACCGCAACACCGGCGAAATCGTGGCTGAAGCGCCCGGCGTGAGCCTTAGGGAAAACGGCCAGCTGGCATCCATGCCGCTATTGCACGGTATGGGCGACGAGCGCGCCAAGGTGGTGGTGGACGGGGCCACGGTTGGTAATTCCTGCCCCAACCACATGAACCCAGCGCTTTCTTACGCAGCGCCCGCCGGCGGGCAGCAGGTGACGGTGATAGCCGGCATCACGCCGGTGAGCATGGGCGGCGACAGCCTGGGCGGCACGATAGCCGTCGAGTCAGCGGCTCCGGTCTTCGCCACCGGTAACGAGAACATCCACCAAGAGGGCTCATCGACCGGCTTCTATCGGTCCAATGGAGAGAATTACGGCGGCATAATCACGGGCTGGCTCTCCGGCCAGAATATAGCTCTGGGTTATACCGGCTCGTGGAGCACGACGGACGACTACACCGACGGCCGTGGCCACAAGGTTACATCCACTTACGCTCAGACCACCGATCATCTTGTCACGCTGGCCGCGCAGGGCAAAGGCAACCTGTTCGTCCTTCAAGGCGGCTATCACCACACCCCTTATGAGGGCTTTGTAGGCGCGCAGATGGATATGGTGCGCAATTACGCCACCTCGCTCAATCTGCGCTGGCGCCGCGCTGTTGGCCAAGGCACGCTGGACGCGCGCGTTTTCTGGCAAAACAGCTTTCACTCCATGAACGTGGGCCGTGACAAACTCACCTTTCCTATGCCCATGTGGATGCCCATGAACACCCATGGGCGCGACTTCGGCTACCTGGTCCGCTACGAGGTTCCGCTTTCGGTGCGCCACACAATGCGCATCGGCAACGAACTGCACCGCTTCCGGCTGGATGACACCTGGCCGCCGGTCTCCGGCGCAGCGCCGTACATGGCTCCAAACACCTTCATCAGCATCAACGATAACCGCCGCCTTCGTCTGGGAACCTACGCTGAGCTGGCCAGCCAGTGGACTCCGCAATGGAGCACGCTCCTCGGCCTGCGCAACGATACGGTATGGACCAACGCCGGCGATGTGCAGGGCTATAGTGACATGTATGCCGCCGATGCCACTGCCTTCAACGCCGCCCACCGCGCGCACACCGATGCGCTCATCGACCTGACCGCGCTGGCGCGCTACACGCCGAACGCTACGGCCAGCTTCGAGTTCGGCTACGCCCGCAAAAGCCGCGCTCCTAGCTTGTACGAGCGCTACGCCTGGTCCACCAACTGGATGGCTAGCGGCATGATCGGCTGGTTCGGCGACGGCAATTACTACGTCGGCAACACCGCTCTCAAACCGGAGACAGCGAATACCGTGAGCGGAACCGCCGCCTTCCACGGTCATGGACCCAGGGAGTGGGAGGTGAAGGTCACGCCATACGTCACCTATGTCCAAAATTATGTGGATGTAAATACACTGGCTGCCACCATGTACGGCATGAGTACCTTCGCGCAGCTTCAGTTCGCTAATCACAATGCGCGCATTGCGGGAGGAGATCTTTCCGGCAAAGCTACACTGTGGGGCAGCAAGGGCTCACAGCGCGGCGTGCTTGCAGGCGTGGGCGGCTGGGTGCATGGCTCGCGCACGGATACCAACAGCGGCCTCTACGAGATGATGCCCATCAACCTCCGCCTCTCCCTCGACGAGGAGTGGAAGGGACTGGTTGCGGGCATGGGCATGGAAGCCGTGGATCGCAAGTCCCGTCTCGACCCCAACCGTCTGGAGCAGGCTACCCCCGGCTACACGCTCTTCAACCTGCACGCCAGCTACCGGCGTGGTTTCCTCGAGGCCAACGCCGGCGCCGACAATCTTTTCAACCGCTGGTACGAACTGCCGCTTGGGGGCCTCAACTTTGACGACTACATGGCCAGTATGTGGATGAACCAGATTCTGCCGCTCACCGGGCGGGGCCGCTCGGCGCGCTTCGCCCTCACGGCAAGGTTCTAAACTCCATTCCACGTATGCTCAACCGCAAGATTCAGGTTGTCTGGCACATTTCCTGTGTTACGTGGGGACTGCGTCAGACACACGACGCCGGGCAGGCGACCCGGCGTCGTGAAGACAGAACCTCTTCCGGGGCCAAACATCGCACTTCCAAATTGGCCTCTGGGCTAACACTGTTCAACTTGCGCCTGGCAGTTGAGCACACGATAAGTGGCAGTGTCGACTGGCATGATTACGCCAATGTTTCCGTTTACAGATGCAGATAGTTATCCGCGCCATAAACCAATCCCAGCGTGAGCAGCGCGATGAAGACCTCGCCGATGGCCCCGACCGCGAAGGGCTTCCAGCCCTGCTTGGCAAGTTCGCGGAGGCTGGTGCGCAAACCGACGCCAGCAAATGTCAGCAGGAATGCCCAGCGGGAAAGGTTTGTCAGACTCGTCAATTGTGGCTTGGTAAAGAAGCTGAGCGTTGCAAGCAGAGAGATCAGAAAAAACCCAAGAACGAACTTTGGAAATTCCGTCCAGAGGAATGTGGCCTTGTTGCCTACCGCCTGTGCTCGGCCGCGCGATGACCAGTAGATTGCATAGGCCAGCACAATAAAGCCAATCAGTGCGTTGCGCTTTGTCTTGGCCAGCACGGCAACTTTTCCAGCGGCATCGGAGTAAAGTGCTCCGGCAGCGGTAGCTTCGGCGGTGTTATCGACGGCCAGATCCGTCCATAGTCCGTAGGCTTTGTCGCTCAAGTGCAGTGAGTGACCGATGAGCAAAAAAGTGAAAAGAGAAATTGCACCGAGCGCAAGAATGGCGGCGATGGCATATGAGGCATCTTCGTCGTTCGCATCGATCGCTGGTTTGGTGGCGATGATCGCCGAAACGTCGCAAATGGATGATCCAACCACGAGCAGCGAGGTAAGTTTGGGCTTGAGCTTAAAGGCGCGGCCCAACAGATGCATGCAGGTAAGCGACAGCGTGAGCGCAATGGCGACGAGAATGAGCGATATACCGCCAAGGTGCAGCACGTCTCCGAGCAAAAAGCGTGAGCCGAGCAAGACGATTCCGGCCTTCAGCCAGAACTTGTAAGTTGCAACACCGGCCTCGAAGATGCGTGGAATGTCTCTCGCGCCCGGACTTATGATCGTCGCGCTGGATTTTGAAGGCGATCTGGTACTGCGCACGCTGAGGAACTTCTGCCATTACCCGCTAATGCTGACGCGGGCCGATATCTCCAGCCTGCAGAGGGTGAACTGGCATGCCACTCCCGCACTGCTCTTCTACGCGCCGAACGTCATGGAACAGATGGCCACGATCCTGGGTTGCGCTACGGGCCGTGGTTAGTGGTTGGCGACACTGGTGAATACAAAGACTTCTACGGCCCAAAGGCGATCTACGTCGGGTTGGCCTGCCCGAAGTTTTGTACCAGCGGCAGTGTTAGTGTAGCGCAACCTTGAGGGGCCCAGGCTTTCTGTACCAGCCGGTATGTTAGTCCTCGGCGAGTTTAGGTTTCAGCCAGTACGCGGCTAGCCGCGTACTGGCTGGCGAACTCGCTCGGCGTCCGATCCTTGAGAGCACGATGAGGACGGCTCTCATTGTATTCCTGACGCCATGCCTCGATCAGCTGTTTTGCTTCGGTCAGGCTTTCAAACCAGTGAACATTGAGTCATTCGTCCCGGAAGGTTCCGTTGAACGACTCGATAAACGCATTATCGGTCGGCTTTCCCGGCCGGGAGAAGTCGATCTTTGCTCCGTTCTGGTAGGCCCACAGGTCCATCGCCTGACTGCTGAACTCGCTGCCGTTATCGCAGAACAGCAGTTTCGGCGCTCTGCCTTCGTGTTTGAGCCGGTTCAGTGTCCGCACCACATCCTCTCCTCTCAGGCTTTGGCCAACTTCGATGGCCACGCACTCTCGGGTGAACACGTCGACGATCGTCAGCAAACGGAATCGCCTCCCATCCTGCAACTGGTCGGCAATGAAGTCCAGGCTCCAGGCTTGGTTCGGAGCCGTTGGCTGGAACCGCTCCTGGCGGGTTCTGGCCGCTTTCCGCCGCCGTCTCTGAGGCTTGCTCTTCAAGGCGAGTCCTTCTTCCTTGTAGAGCCGGTAAACCAGATGCTTGCCCACTTGCCAGCCCTCACGCATCAGCAGCACAAGAACCTTGCGGTATCCATACCGAACCCGGCTCTGCGCGATCTCGCGGATCCGTGCCCGCAGCTCAATCCAGTCCCTCTGCTGGCTCTTGTAGCGGTAGGTGCCGCGGCCGATACGCAGAACTCGACAGGCATGCCGTTCGCTGGCTCGGTACTGGTTGCAAAGGTAATCAACCAGCGGCCGGCGCCGCGACGGCTTCACAACTTTTTTCGCAGCACGTCCTGAAGCATCGTCTTGTCCAGGCTCAACTCCGCCACCAGCTGCTTCAACACCGGGGTCCCCGCGAACAGGTCTTCGTTCGCGGGGTGGAACCGGCTGTTCTCATCCTGCAGTTGCTTCATCTCGCGGACTTGGTCAGACTCCAGACCAACATACTGCTTCTTCCAGCGGTAGAAGGTCTGCTCGCTGATTCCAGCCTTGCGGATCACCTCAGCCACCGGTACCCCTACCTCAGCCTGCTTCAGCACCCCGACGATCTGCTCCACGGAAAACCGCTTCTTCTTCATCTGCCAATCCCTCTGCCCGTATGGGCCGGTGATGGCCGAAGACTAACATTTCAATTGGTCCAGTTTTCCCGGGGCCGATCACGGAAGGAGCCTGGAATGGCGCGAGGGCGGAAGCATAGTCCGGAGCAGATCGTGAGCGTGCTTCGGCAGATTGAAGGGGCGATGGCGAACGGCAAGACCCGCCCGGCGGCTTGCAAGGAGGCCGGGGTTGCAGAACAGACCTACTAGCGCTGACGCCAGGAGTACGGCGGTCTGAAGGTGGACCAGGCCAAGCGGTTGAAGGAGCTTGAGCAGGAGAACTCGAAGCTCAAGCGTTTGGTGGCCGAACTAAGCCTGGACACGCAAATCCTTCAGGACATAGCCCGAGGAATCTTCTAAGCCCGGAGCGGCGCAGCACCGCCAACTCATACAGCGCGTCCTCGGCCGCAGGGTCAGAGAGCGCAAACCACTGCTGCAGAAGATACACGCAAAGCATGATCTCAAGCCCTGCAGGCTTGCATTCCGTTTCGCCCTTCGAATAGTAAGGCACAACCAGCGCAAGCAACTCGACTTACGGCATCACCGCGTCCATCTCTTCCAGAAACTGCTCGCGCCGCGTCTCCTTCGCGTACCGTTGAAACTCTGCCTGCCGGGCCAAGGTTAACTGCTGCGTCCGTGTTCTTCCCCCGGATTCAGTTTTACCAGCAAACATAAGGACTGGATCGTTTTTCAGAGGTTTCTTAGCCTTGGAACATATGCAAAAAGATCATGAGCAAGGGCAACTGGGGTATATTGGCTTGTAGCCGGGAGGCTGAACGCAAATGCCGGCTCACAGGCTTGTATGAAACTTGACGAATACCGGAAAAAGCGTCAATTCGGAGCAACCACGGAGCCCTGGGGCATGAACGATGCCCGGAACGAAAATGAATCGCTTATCTATGCTGTGCAGAAGCACATGGCCACAAACCTGCACTATGATTTTCGTCTGGAGTGGCACGGCGTACTTCTCTCCTGGGCTATTCCGAAGGGCCCCTCGCTCGATCCGGCAGTGAAGCGCCTCGCGATGCAGACGGAAGATCACCCCGTCGAGTACTCCGACTTCGAGGGGGTGATTCCCAGCGGCCAATATGGAGCGGGTACGGTAATGTTATGGGACCGAGGAACCTGGCATCCGGAAAGCGCCGATGTGGACGGTTCTTTGCAGAAGGGAGAAATCAAGTTCACTCTTCAGGGCAAGAAACTCCAAGGTGCGTGGGTCTTAATTCGCACCCGTGGCTTTGGGAAAAATCCTTCTGGATCCGCCTGGCTCCTTATCAAACATCGCGATCAGTATGCATCCGCGAAGGACGTGACGCAGGAAGAGCCACGCTCCGTAACGAGTCGGCGTCTTCTTGCGGAGATTGCACGGGACGAAGGAGGCGACGTCAAAAGAGCTTTGCAGGGCGATCCGTCCGGCAAGGGGTGAAGCACAACGAGCGCAAAGCCAATGTAGAGGCGCATTGAGCGAAGAAGGCTATTGAGAAACCGAATTCCATCTCTCCTGCGAGCCATGCTTTCCACGCCCGCTGCGGAGCCATTCGACAAACCTGAGTGAGCCGCTGGGGAGTGGCCTGCCCGATCTTTTGTACCAGCAGATTATTAGTGTTACGCAGCGGATTGAAGGCCCGTCCCGGAAGACAAACGCCGTCAAGAACCGCTTGAGCGCGAGTTGTCCACCGCCAGCCACCACCCCCGCCCAGCGCACCAGCAGCTCTCATCCGGCTGGTCGTTCCGATGCAACCACCGAACCTCGCCCCAATCCCCTCTCCGAAATGCCGCTGCCAGCGCTCGCCCCGCCTGTTTGTCCTGGGCCCCGGCACAAGGAACAAACTCCACCGGCGACAGAAACCGTGCCGCATACCCTCCAGATGCCTGCCGAGTCACCAGCAGCATTACGCCGAACCCCTCTCTCGGCGCCAGCGGAAACAGAAGCCGCCCCTCTGGCCGCAACGCATCCAGCCAGACCGCCAGCGGTTCGGTCGCGGACGCATTCACATAGAGCACATCGCAATTTGGAAGCGGCCCCTCGGCGCCAGATCGGCAGTGCACCGCAACCTGCGCAAACTCCCTGAGGTTTGTCCGCGCCCGCTCTGCCAGTTCCGGCTCAATCTCATAGGCGTCCACCCGCCCCGTCTCGCCCACCAGCATGGCCAGCATTGTCGTGTAGTAGCCGGTGCCTGCGCCCACGTGAACTACGTGTTCGCCCTTGCTGGGAGCCAGCGCAGCCAGGCACCTTGCGTGCAGGCTCGGCTGTCCATTGTTCAGTCCCGGACCTGCGCCCAGGGGGACGACTACGTCCTGGTACAGCACTGCCGGATCGTACGAAACGGTCTGCAGATAATTTTCGCGAAACCCAATCATCCACGGCGCGGGCCCTACAAATTTTTCCCGTGGAATCGTCGCAAGCGCCGCTGCAATCTCACCCCCCAGACCACCCACTGGATTGATTCCCGCGGCAGCCATAACTCGCTGCGAGTACGCCGTCCGATACTTCTGGAGCTGCTCGTCCTGAATGGAATGGGCCTGGACGTGATCAGCCTTATCGTGCTCCATCTCAATCCTCCACCTGCCGTTTCGGCCCACATTTCACCCTGAGTGAACGCCCCTTTGATTATCGGAAGATATCGCCAGTTCCGCAAGAGCAAGCCGCGCTCGCTTCACTGCCGAGGCCGCCCGCCGCAACCTCCGCGAGACTGGTTTCGCAGAATCAGACAGAGGTTTAAGTGAAGTTTCTGTTCACACTCAGCGCTTGTAGCCGATTTTGCGCAAGAGATCATGCCGCCACGCTATGTCATCCTGCCCTTCGATGCCTTTGGGCGACACGCCGTCAATCACGCCAAGCACTCCCTGCCCCTGGTCGGTGCAAGCAACAATGATTTCGACTGCATTAGCGGTGGCACAAAATATCGAACAGACCTCAGGCACGTTGCGAATTGCATTCAGAATGTTAATGGGATAAGCCCCTGAAAGAACGAGTACGAAAGTATGTCCACAGTCCAGTGCCTGGGCATTCTTTATGGCAATCTCCTGCAGCGCCGGATCATTCCCTTCAGATCGTGTCAGGCAAGCTCCGGAACTTTCATTGAAGGCCAGGCCAAACCTGGCTTGTGGCGCTGTTGTGGCGACCGCTTCATACAAATCTTCCACGGTCTTGATGAAGTGTGACTGCCCAACAATAATGTTGGCATCGGCTGGAAATTCCATGCGAACCGACTTGATCTCGATCATAACTGGGCCTCCGCCCGTGCCAACAGAATAGCCCTATGTTTCTATTCTGCAAAAATGTACTGCTTTTGTACCGCCGGGATGCCAATTCGCGCGATTTTAGCGATTTCAGAGGATGTGATCATCGCCACCGGAGAATCGCTGTGGCTGTTAATTTTTCCGGTACTCGTGGCAAAATGATAGTGGATTCACCCAAGGGTCCGGAGGGAGCGGGACTGTTCGAGTCCTACGTGAGGAGCAAAAGAATCAATAACTTACAGACGCTTTCCTCCAAAACTTGGTCCAAGTTGGTCCAGTTGCTTCAACACCTCTGAACTCAATCTCCTCGTTTTTGGTACTTGGTCCAATGGGACCGCCGCGTCTGTCCCATTCGTCGCCGGATGTTCCCAGCCGGCAAGAATCTGCGTTGTCCGCGAGTTCATCGCGTTCAGCACGTTGGCCTCGATACCCTGCATACAAACATTGCCCGTGGTCTGGATGCTCGCGTGGCGCAAGGCCCCTCGTGCGTCCTTCAACGTGCCGTGCTCCTGCAGATCGGTGCCGAACGTCCGCCGCATAACCTGAAAGGTGACCAGATGAAATCTGCGAAAGAAGGCATTGGGTCACTCTAGGGAACCTCTGAAAAACTCTTTGATCCTTATGGCTTCTGAGTGAAGATGTCTTTGGAGGCGAATCGCGGATGCAGCAGTTGACCTTGGCACGGCGAGCGGCGGTTTTTCCGCAAGGTAGTCGTGGCGGTGCCGGCTCCGTGCGGCTCAATGTGCATTGAGGTAAAGAACATCAGGGGTACTACTGGCCGGAGCCTTTCAAGCTGCTCAGCAGCCTGAAGTACCTCTTGCGCGCCTGGTCGTTCCTGCCGGAGCTGATCGGCGAGCTGCGCCGCACTTCGGACAAACCGGTGGTGGTGTATCCAAACTCCGGTGAGGAGTGGGACGCCACGAACCGCCGCTGGACAGGTGCAGGCGATCCGGCCAGCTTTGGAGCCATGGCCGCTAAGTGGTTTGCGGCCGGAGCGCAGATTGTTGGCGTCTGCTGCCGGACACGTCCCGCGCATATTCGGCAGGTGGCGGAAGCGGCAGCCCGGCAATCCTGTAGCGATTCTCCCCTTGCTATAGACCCAAACCACAACCGTTGAGTGGCTTTTTCTCCAGGAAAAGCCACTTGAGCGCGGGCTTTCGAGTTAGCCTGATTCCGAAAATGCCATAGCGCGTGCAGTCTTTAAATCTGGGTGCATGAAGCAGAAATTCCTTTACAATCACGGAATGAACCGGCGAAGCTTTTTCCTCTCGGCAGTTTTGCTCAGTGCTTTCTTCGCGGCCGTCATGCCGGCGGTTGCTCAAGACCTTGCCATTGCCACCGATCCTTCCCCGGACAAAGCTGCCCCCGCGGCCATGCAGACCTTCCAGCTTCCTAGCCACGGCGCTCTGCTCAACGCCTTTGTCTACATAGCGGCTGGCGCGAGCCCTCATCCAACCGTCATTTTTCTGCACGGATTTCCCGGCAACGAGCGCAACCTTGATCTCGCTCAGTCGATTCGCCGCGCTGGCTGGAATGTCCTCTACTTCGACTATCGTGGCTCTTGGGGCTCTCCTGGAGAATTCACCTTCACGCATTGCATCGAAGACACGAAATCAGCTATTGCTTATCTTCGTGACCCCGCTCACGCTGCCGAGCTCCATGCCGACGCAAAGACGATCGTGCTCGCCGGACACAGCATGGGAGGCTTTATGGCTCTTGAGGCTGGTGCGCCTGACCCTGCCATCAAAGCTATTATCGCCATCTCCGCCGCCGATCTTGGCGCCAGCCGCCTGCAATCTATCTCTGCCGACAAGCATGATTTTGCCCTCAACACTCTCGCTGCCTCCCTGGCCGATGAAGGCATGGCGCCACTGTCTGGCACGGCACCAGGGAGCCTGGCCAACGAAGTCTTCTCCCATGCTGCCCAATGGAATTTCGTAAACCTCGCGCCACAGCTTGCCACCAGACCTCTGCTTATCATTACCTCCGATGACAGCTGGTCTGCACCCAACGACGCTCTTGTCAAAGCCGTCGAAGGTCTTGGAAACCAAAAGGTCAAAGCGATTCATATCTCCACGGATCACGCCTATTCCGATCACCGTATCGCCTTGCAGAAGGCCGTCCTCGATTGTCTTGCCCATCTCCAGCGAAAGTGAGAAATACGGAAGCATATCTTGCTTAACGCCTGACCAGATCAGCGCAAAGATCCTCCGGCGATTTTAATCCGATGGAGACGTGAAATATTCCGTCACCGGCATAATCCCGGTAGCCTCGGTTGAAAGAGAAGGAGAAACTTCATGTCCGGATGGATGATCGATAATAATGACCCTGCACGCTGGGAAATCGTTGCCCGGGCCCAAGAACTCGGCATTACGGGGACACCCGATAAAGCGGCTCATGCCTTGGGAAAGATTACTTTAGCGGATGGGAGAACAGCCAACGCCTATGTAGTGCACGCGGTTGATCCCATCATCACGGACGGTCATGAAGTCGTCATGATCAACCGCAAGAACCCTCCGGGCATGGGAAAGCCAGCACTGCCGGGCGGGTTCATAGATCCGGGGAAAGGCGGGGGCGTAGAATCGGCCATACAAGCCGCCGCGCGCGAAGCCGCGGAAGAAGTGGGCATCGATCTTCATCAAACGAAAGCCACGCTGATCGGTACGCGCAACATGAATCGTCCTTTTGACGTTCGCGTTGCGACCAACAACAGCCTGGAAGAAAAATACGGCATCAAAGAAGGAGATGTCTTCATGGTGTCAACGCAGGCGGTGCGATTCGACGTGCCAGATCTTGCTAAAACAAAGCTTGTTGCCGGCGATGATGCAGCCCCCGGCTCGGCACGGCGCGTGAAGATAGATTCCCTCACCAGGGGCAGCCTGGGGATTCCGGATCATTTTGCAATGATCGAGGCCGCATTTCCCGATCGCTTCACCCGCCCTTGAATTCAGCCAGTGCCGCGGGTCTTGGGCTTCACGAACATTTTCAAGGAGATGGCAATGCGTTATTCTCGCAACTTCAAGTCGCTGACGGCTGCATTCGCCCTGCTGGCGCTGTTGGCCGGTGTGCCCGGACTGCTCGCTCAGCAGGGGACCGCAAGCGGCCAAGACTGGCCAGACGTGGTCAATGCCAACAACCAGTTTGCTTTCGATCTCTACCGGAACCTCAACGCGCAGGAGACCGGCAATAACATCTTCGTCTCCCCATACAGCATCTCGACCGCCCTGGCGATGGCCTATGAGGGCAGCAGCGGCAACACGCGCAAACAGATGGCCGACGTTTTTTACTTCGACATGCCCGATGCGGCGCGGCAAGCCGGCTTTGCCGCGCTCCTGGAGCAGACCAAGGCGGGGCCCGGCAAGCACTACAAGCTAAATGTGGCGAATGCGCTCTGGGGGCAGAAGGATTACCACTTTGAGCCAGCTTTCACGCACGCTATCGACAAATTCTACGGCGGCGGCTTCAATGAAGTGGACTTCCAGGGCGATAAGCCAGCCACCGTCCACAAGATCAACACCTGGGTTGAAGACAAGACCGCCGGGAAGATCAAAGGTATTATCCACCCCGGCGACATCGACGAATTGACCCGGCTGGTGATCACCAACGCCATCTACTTCAAAGGAGACTGGGAGTCGCCTTTCAAGAAGGCCGCAACCAAGGACGAGGCCTTCCACCTGGACGGCGGCAAGACTGTGCCGGTGCCGATGATGCGGCAAACCGGGCACTTCCGCTTCCTGCGAGAGAACGGGCTGGCCGCCATTGAACTGCCCTACGCGGAGAACGACCTCTCCATGATAGCCATCCTGCCCGATGGCGACATAGAAAAGCTGGGCGAAAGCCTTTCGCTCGAAAAGATTCAGCAAATTTGCGCCGGCATGTGGCCGCAGCAGGTGGATGTTCTTCTGCCGCGCTTCAAGTTTGATACCCGCTACGTTCTTGAGGGCAACCTCAGCGCAATGGGCATGCCTGATGCATTTAATGGGCGTTCTGCCGATTTCTCCGGCATCACCGGCAGCAAGAACCTATATATATCCAGCGTGATTCATCAAGCCATGATCGACGTGAATGAAGAGGGCAGCGAGGCGGCGGCGGCGACGGCCGTAGGAATGCGCGCCATGAGCGCCAGATCGAATAGGCCAGAGATTTTCCGCGCCGACCGGCCGTTTCTTTTCATGATCGTCCATAATTCGACCGGTTCCATCCTCTTTATGGGACGGGTGTCGAATCCTCCCGCCGAAGCGGTGGCCAAGTCTGGGCAATAGCTGCTTGCAGCCGAAGGCGCGGCATGGTGGCCGCGCCTTTGTCGTCTTGCCTCGGACGCGGCTATCAGGGGAAAGGGCCTCGATCGGTTCAATGGCGGAGAGCGCCGCGATGCGCCGGCTTCGGGACTTGTTCAACCTCAGGATCGACCACGATGCGTGCCTCTGACAGAGAGGTACTATGTCGTAAAATACGACTGTTTGGCAAATGCTTACATATACCGAGCGCGCGCGGAAAACGTGCAAGCTCTTCCGGGGTGGAGGCGTCCGGGACTGAGCAGCCTGGCGCAGCTATGTATTTGGCTCCTGCCTGCTCTCTTGCCGCCTTCCACTGCCTGCGGATCTCATCCGTCGTCAGCTTTTCGTAGTCAATCTCGTCCACTTCTCCCGCGATTGGCTGCGAGAATTGTGCGCGGATCTCAGAGATGGGAATTCCGCTGGTCTTCACGGAGTACTGAAGGACCGGTGCATTGAAATCCTTGAACTGAGCGACATATGGCCTCTCAAGGTAATGAAGGTGGAGGATAGTTAGCTTTGTGTCAGCCAATGCATCAAAAACCCGCTTGTCATAGGGACGAGTATAGTGCTCATAGTCTGCAACAGAGCCGAACTTGCTTTCCGCGTTGAAAACGCTATAGGCCGCAATGGGATCGCCGATACCGGTAAGCAGGCGGTTGACGTTTCCGGTGGGAGCTTGCGGCCCGCCGGAAAATGGGTTACTGAGCGAAAAAGTCGATGCAGGAGTCCGATCGCCAGCATTGCTGGAGACGAGCGGCGTCTCGGTAGTGAAACCGGTTTGCAGGGCCGCCGTGGCATCGTAGCGCAAGGGCGAACTTGGCTTTCGATAGCTCTCCGGTCTGATTGCGGCCGCCCGTTCCGGCAAACTCGAGTCCATCGACCGTTCCCGGAACAATACTTGCCAGCGGGCTGGCGACGGTCGAGTTGAATCCCACCACTTCGTTATTGTTGGAGTCTTTCAGACCGGTTTCGTATTCATAACGCAAGCCGAGGTTGAGAGTCAGCCTCGGCAGATACGGAATTCGTCCTGCACGTAGGCGGCCCAGTAAGTGATGTACTGGTAGAAACGCTGTGACTCCTCGATTTGGCCACTGGTCGGCAGGCCCAGAAGAAGGTCGGCGATGGCGCTGCCCGATGCGCCTCCATTGGGGGTGTAGGGGGTTTGTTCCGTGAAGTTGCCGGTGAAATTGAAGGACCCTGGAGCGTTTTGAAAATCGGTGAAGGACAGGTCGATAGAACGGTAATCGAAGCCGGCCTTGATGCTGTGCTCGCCAGCCTCCTTGGCGATCTGGGTAAAGAGGTTTCTGGAGTACCAGAAGTCTCTGGTTGCCGTCGAAGCGCTCAGCGAGGTCAAGTTAGTCCCATCGACCGGCGGAAAGAAATTCTGCTGGTAGTTATAGGCGGGCAGCCCGAGAGTGGTGGGACTGAGGCCGGCGCTCAGCGGCAGAATGACGTTGGGGAAGCGGTTGAAGCCGAAGCGGACGCTGAGGATAGTGGTGGAATTGAGGGTGAAGATGTTATTCAGATTGGTCGCATCCACGTGCCGGTTATAGGTGATGGATCCGGACCTGTGCGTGGTTCCCAGCGCATTGCCAAAGGGAATCAGGCAGAAGTAGTGCAGATAGGAGACATTGGACGCCCACCACGGAAAGAACTGGTGATCGATTTTGCCGACAAAGTCGTGGCCGCGATAAGCCGGTCCCGGCACTGCCGCAAGATAGTTTGCTCCTCCCGAAAGCAATCCCTTCACGTTGGCGCGGGGGAAGTAATTGAGGATGTTCTCTCCGACTTTGCTGATTGGAATGCTGGCATTGGCGAGATTGTTGCCAGTAATCGGTTTGCGGGTATTGGGATCATAGATGGTAATGGGAATCTGCCCGCCAGTTGGCGACAACACGTAACTTTGCGAGAAATCCCTCGTGCGTTCGGGGTCAGTAGGCACCTGATAGCTGTCTCTCAGGAAATTGGCTTCGTTGAAGCCCTCCTCGGCAACGAAGAAGAACGTCTTGTTTTTCCCGTTGTAAAGGTGAGGAACGATCACCGGGCCACCGATTGAGTCGGCATAACTGTAGTAGGGATTATCGGGACACGGGACGCCCGCGCGATTGGCAAAGAAATCATTGGCGTTGAAGACAGCCTGGCTTGTAACTCCGTAGAGCGAGCCGTGAAGGTTGTTGGTGCCCGACTTGAGCGGCGTGTTATAAACGCCACCACCCGTTCTTCCCACTTCGGCGTCATACGTGGTGATCTGAGCCTTAAGCTCCTGGGTAGCCTCGGTAGCTGGAATGATGACGGGCCGGTTGACGGTGTCGGTGACGGGCACGCCATCTACCAGGTATTGATTGGTAGACTCGGGGCTGCCAGCAATGGATACGGTGGAGGTATCGCTCTGGTCAATAAATCCAGCGCCGCGGATCACGGGCAATACATTCTGCGAGATATTGATGACCGTGTACTGGTTTCGTCCGTTGCTGGTCGAGATGGGTAGATCGATGAGCTTCCGCTCTTCGAGAGAGGTCGATGTCGAGCCGTTGGTCGTATCGAGCTGCGTCGTACCAGCGGAAACCTCGACGGTCTGCGCGGTATCGCCGACTTCGAGCGACACGTCCACCGTCACAGATTGTTGCGATCCAACCGCGACTCCGCCGTGTGCAAAGCGCTTGAATCCCGCGCTCTCGACCACGACCTGATAGCTGGCCGGATCAACCTGGTTGAAGGTATAGAGCCCGGCTCCATCCGAAACGGCAACACGGGATATGCGCTTGGCCTCGTCGATGAGCGTAACCTTGGCTCCGGGGACAACCGCGTGACTGGGATCGGTTACCAGTCCCCGGACCTCGCCCGAATAGGACTGCGCGAACAACGTCGCAGGGATGAGCAAGCACAGGCCAATGAATGCCTTGCGCAATGAGATCATTTGCATCCTCCTAAAAATGAAAAAGTAAGGGAAAGCCCACTTCTGAAGGCAGACTTTCGTAGACGCCGAATACACCTCCGGCGTGCGATGTTCCCTGAAAGAAAGAATTTTGAAATGAAGCGCGCGAATGCGCGTCAGCTTGCGGAGGAAGGACAACATCGGAAGGGTGCGCTTTTCAGGACGAACCGCACCAGCACAGCGGCTAAAGAAGCGGATTGGGGGGTGGACGATGGAGATGGGATCAGGCTCCCAGAACCTGCGGAAGCCGGGATCACCCCTCGTCTTTGCGGTCATTGGGAATGGGGCATCCCAGCGTCCGAATGAACTTGATTCCTGCGGCGTTGCTGAACCGAAGTGAAGCCTCTGTGTGAAGGGCGGACGGTCAACATTGCGTCCCGCGAGAGTACGGCCTCGACTGAGCGGCTTGCGCCTTGCCACCTGTCTGAGGATCGGCTGTGCGGCGGCGACACTGGCCATAGCCACGGCAGAAACAAGAAAACTTCCACGGTCAGTCATGAATTGCTCCTGGAAACAGATAACACCGGTAAAAGGAGCTCATGCGCAGAAGAATTAGCTAGCCGCGCTCAATCTCGAAGTGCAACATTTCGCGTTGGGATGATGTTGCATGGGGAAGTGTTACGAGCAGTTGAGTTTATCTGAGCGGGTTTACATCCAGGCTCAGTTGGAGTTGGGTTTCAAGGCCGCCGCCATTGCCACCGCCTTGAAACGGA
>Ga0326727_10012778_pt1 | contig 18975 bp, 8 predicted proteins | sample MB2enrmetagenome_FD_207643 | JGI IMG/M metagenome (GOLD analysis project Ga0326727, IMG submission 207643) | Lab enriched peat soil microbial communities from McLean, Ithaca, NY, United States - MB29MY | ecosystem: Environmental > Terrestrial > Soil > Wetlands > Peat | place: USA: New York...
GTAAACCATCGCCAACCCCTTCACCTCCAACTGTGCATTGACGTGCAGAATGGCGTCGATATCTCGGCCATCCGCCCGGCGGACATGGATGATGTCGGAGTCGAGAATGGCGCGGTGGGCTTTGTAGAAATCCACCCACTTCTTCACCACGGCTTTGGTCTCGTCCGTGTCGTAAAGCTGATAACCGCGGTAGGCGGCCTGCACGCCGGAACCGAGTAGTTGGGTCAGGATCTGCGCGTACACATCGAGGTGTTCATGCAACGGTTCAATGGTCGCAGCGGCTCCACCCCCGTGATATTGCACAAGGGGCACAAACATCCACCCCATACTGGGGGTCTTCTCCCACGTCCCGTCAAAAATGTTCTGGCGAGCGACGATGACCTGTTCCGCGCGTGGCAATGACCAGTCGGTTTCCCGGTAGCCCATCACAGCCTTGCTGGAACCATTCAGGAAGTACCAATCCGGCACGTTCAGATAGACGCCTTGTGCGCGGCACCAGCGGTAGAACTGCACGATTTTGGTCCACTGCGTCCATTGCGAGTCAAGCAAGTCACGATGGCCGGGATGAAGGGTGGAGGCGCAAACGTCGCCCGGATACGAACCATCGTGTTCCAGCACGCCCATTCTGGTCTTTTCGATGAAGGCGTAGAGGTTTCGAAAGTACTCGATTCCCCAGGGACTTCCGAGGCAGGGCGAGTGCCCAAAGATCGCCCCTTCCGTCGTGTCCGTCTTGGGGTTGATGACGTCACTTTCCGGGCCCACATTGCGACTGGCGAGAAGGGAATAACCGCCCAGAATAATGCCTTTTCCCCTTGCGTAATCCACCAACTCTCTCATTTCCTGAACGTAGTCGGCTTTCACATTGGTAGGGTCGAAGCGGGACCCAAAAGACCTAATCACCATCTCAAACCCGACTTCAGCCGCCTGGTCCACAGCCTTTCGCACCGCCTCGGTGCTACTAGCGGTCACGTGCATGAAAATGGGATTTTCTGTTACCCAAGGAGAGATGGTGCGATACATGCGCCGCAAGGCCAGTCCCGTGCGTTCGCGCTCGGTGCTGTCATAAACAAGTTCATAGGTGCGATACGATTCAAATGTTCCGCCGGGAAGAATATCCACTTCCGGACCGTCCGGCGGATGCACGTGGAGCAGGCAGGGAGTTTGGTGATCGTAACTTACCTGGGTGGTGTAAGTTGGATCCACATCCCAGTGCGCGGTGCGATTAGCGGTTGCAGCATCACCGCCGAATTCATAGTCGGACTCAACGTGGATGTTTGGAAAATGCCACCCGCCTTCGCCAGGGTTGGAGGCGTACTCCACGGCGGCCAGGACTTCATTTACAAACCGGTTTAGCCGCACTCGTTTGCTGGACGAGTTTTGAATGGTGAGCCATTTCGAAAGCAACGGGATTCCGTCAAACATTTCATAGTGAACAAAGACCGTGATACCCGCCGGCCCCGAGTCCCCCGGTTCAAAGCGCAGAGTGAGCGACGCACCGGGAGGAGGCCAAGGTTGATCGCCGGAAAAGGGCAGGCGTTTCCATGGAAACGGCTCCTGGGTCTTTCCGATCCTGAATCCGGTGCAGTGGAAGGCCTTCGGATCAGCGGTCATCTGCTCCAGCCATTCGGGTTTCAGATACGCGCCGTCCGTCTGCCCAAGCAACCCTCCCACGGACGTCTCCGCTTGCCAGTCCAATCTGACGTAAGCTTCCGGCTTCACGGCGCGCAGAATTGAGGCCCCGGTCATGAGGTTGTCAAAACCCACCGTCGTGGCATTCGGTCGCAAGCGCCAAGTGCGCTGGATGAGGCCGTTGGTCATGGCGATTTCATCGGCATGGCCGGTCCGAAAAACGCTTGTCTTGACCGCAAAAGGCGTGACCAGCCAGTCGGAGGACGCCGCCTTCACGCTTTCTTCGCTGGCCTGCGCCGGGAGGTGGGCGGAATCGTCAAGTGGCGCAAAGTCCGCTGGTTCTTGCGCGCGCGCACCCAGGGCCAATCCTCCCGCCCAGGTCGCGCCCATAAGCGAGGTGGTGATGAATCGTCTTCTGTCCATATGGGAGACCTCCGGAATCGTTTCCACAGCCCTCTCGCGTCCTGGGGAGAGGCCAAATTCGTGCCTTTGACCCGTCTTGCGGGCCAGAGTTTAGGAAATCGGCGCTCTTCAGGGAACAGCAGATAGAGTTCTCCTGCGTGCATGATCAGGAGCTTATAGGAATGACTCATTGAAAATTCAGGTAGGGGCACGCCCTTGCGTGCCCCTACGAGGATTTCTTCACAGCTTCCCAGGGCAGCTTGCGGCTAGCTGTTCAAGGGGCTCGTTCCTTGTGTTATTCCGGCATTATTCACTAGCCCCTCTCATCATCCGGATGAGCGCTAGAAGGTCATGCGGAATGCCACCTGGATGATTCTCGGACTCCTATCCGCGGTGAGTTGGCCGAAGGCCGTGTTAGATTGGGCGCCCGTCGTCGGATTAAAATTCGAAGCGACATTAACGGCCGAAAACGACGGATGGTTCCACGCGTTGTACAACTCGCACCGCAGTTGGGCAGCAACCCTTTCTTTGCTGATGGGAATTTTCTTCACCATAGAAATGTCCCAATCATTGATCCCGGGGCCGCGGAACTCCGGGGTCCATCCATTCCCGATGTAGTTAACCGTCTGCGTGGCCCCAATGGGGTTTACCGACGGCAGAGCCCAGACGCTGGTGTTGAAGAATTGGTTGAAGGTACGCTGGCTCTTGGGCAACACCGCATTGCCAGTGCGGATGACTTTGGCTCCGTCGCCTCCACCTGTTATATTTTCGCCGTTGGTGGTGGCCAGGCTGACGGTCTGCATGACCCCGGAGATGAAACTGACGATTCCTGTCATTTGCCAGTTGTCCAGAACCCCACGGCTAAGCAAATTGTTCCAGTGCGTACTCGCCTTTGGTAAATTCCATACCCAGTTGGGGGTTAGCCGATTGGGCATATCGACGCTGGTCGGTCCGTAAGTGAGCGTGTCGGGAAGATACGTCGGGCCCTTGAGGTCATCCAGCGCCTTGGACCAAGTATAGGCTACCCCATAAGCCAAGCCGCGCGACATGCGGCGATTGAGTGACACTTGCAGTGATTCATAATTGGCGTTATCTCCGAACATCGTGTCGTTCAGCGATGAGTATCCCGGGTAGGGACGAAAGTAGTTGTCGGCAAGAGGTGTACCGGTGGTCGGATCCAGGTGCTGAAACTCCGCTTGGTAGGGCACCTCGTTGATGTTGTTGATATATTGGTCATGACGTACCATGTTCGCTACGTAGGCGACATTCACAACGCTCTTAAAGCCGAGCTCACGCTGGATACTGATATTCCATTGAGCCGAGCGGGGCAAGGTTGAATTGGGGTCATAATAAGTCATGGTTGATGGGGACACCACACCGGCGCCTGGATTGAAGGTGGACAGGTTCCCGTAATACTGGGTGGGATAAAAAATTGATGGGGGATTAATAATGTTCTGATACATGTTCCCCGTGTACGTGCGCTGACTGAAGAAAATACCCCCCCCACCACGGATGGCGGTCTTGCCATCGCCAAACACGTCGTAAGCAAATCCAAACCTCGGCGCAAGTAGAACGCCCCGGGAGTTGAAAACTCCAGGCCAATTCGAGGCGCTTCTCAGGATGGTGCCGGGAGCATCGCTGCCGGACCCGGGAACAAAGAAGTTGTAATAAGCTGCCGGAAGGATCGCGCCCGTCAGAGGATTTTCCATCTGCCGTACTCCGTTGACGAGGACGGGCTGGAAGAGCTGGGCAGCCGCTGAAGGATTATACAGGCTGGGCCGCCAGTCTGCGCCATCCGTGCTGTTGATCCCCTGGGGACGGTCATAGGTAAATCTCAATCCATAACTAAGCGACAGCTTTTTGCTGGCCTGCCAGTGATCCTGGGCATACCATTCGAGAGTTGCGGCATGATTCCAATCGAGCAGGCGGGCCGTGACATTCGCGTAACTGACGAAATACCCCAGCAAGGCTTCGGCATAGGAATAACCGGCGTTGTAGGGATCAGACGGATTGGGATCGGAAAAAGTGAAAGCCCCTGCGATCGCCCCACTTCCACCGTGATGGATCTGGTTCATATAGACGTTGTCATCATAGATACCAAACTTCAATTGGTGTTCCTTATAGATGTAAGTGAGGTTGTCGGCAATGGAATAGCCCCCCGTAAGATCATACAGGGGGAAGCGGGAATTGTAAGAGTAGCTGGGTCCATAGGTAAAGTTCATCGCCGGGATCAAGTTCAAGGGATTGTTTTGAGGATACGGTTGAGGAAAGTTAAGAGCTGATGTTGTTACAAATTGGCTATAAGTCGACGACGGACAGATGACCTCCTCATAATTAATGTAGTGGCCGATCGCAAACTCGTTGACCGTGTGCGGGTTGACGCTGTAGGCGAAATTGAGTTCAAACCGGTGGTGGAGATTATCGTAGGACTGGGTACCATTCTCCCAGCCGGAGTAGATTCCCGGCTCCTGCCGTCCGGTGGAACCATAATAGGACCGCTGGATGCGGCCGAAGATGTGCCACTTTGCACTCGCCGCATAATCAACGCGGATCGATTGCAGGTCAGTAGGATTGTCATTGCTGTCGTTGACCACATAATTGTAGCTTCCATTGCTGATCGCCGTATTGGTGAAATTCGGCAGCGGGAAAAAGTTAAGCATGTTTTGCATCATCGTATTCTGTCGAGCCGTCGGTACGATGAGGGCCGGGCTAAACGGCTGCCCCGTCAGTGGATCGAGTACCGTGACGGGAGTTTTGGTGCCCGGAACTAAACTCGAGGTGAAGTTGCCGGTGCGCTCCTGTGCGGTGGGCATCAGATACGTCCTCGGCCCCTCGGGCACATATTGCGGTTCTTCATCAATGTCGAAGAAAAAGAAGAGTTTGTTTTTCAGGGATGGGAGGTGAGGGATTATGGCCGGACCCCCGATGGTGCCGCCATAGGTGTTGTAGCGGTAGCGAGATCGTTTTAGCCCCAGCCGGTTATTGAAGAAATCGTTGGCATTCAAGTCTTCATTTCGGAGGTAGTAGTAGGCGCTGCCGTGAAAATCCGTCGTGCCCGATTTGGTGGTAATCGTAATATTTGCGCCGAGGTTCTTTCCATATTGAGCCTCAAAGTTGGAAGTTTGCACCTTGATGTCTTGAATATTGTCCATGGTGGTGGGCGCGTCATCAGCGCTATAGTTGACCATAGTCGAAATGACGCCGTTCGTGGTGATCCCTACACTCATATTCGATCCCGAAATCGAATAATTACCATTGAAAAGCGCCGTCGAAGAGGAGTTCCCGAGTGAAGCATTCCCAAAGCCCAAATACATCGAGCCAGGGAGAACTCGGGTGAGAGACATGTAGTCACGTCCAATCGACGGCAGGTCGGTCATTTGGGTATTGGTGATGACCGCGGATTGCTCCGCACTCGTGGTCTGAACGGGAGTAATAGCCGCAGTAACCGTTACGACGGACCTGGTCGTACCTACTTGCATTTGCAAAGTTCCCAGCGAACGGTTATCGGCGGCGATTAGCCCGATGTCGGTCTGTTCGAACTTTTGGAATCCTTGTTTCTCGATGGATAAGGTGTAGGTGCCCGGCAGGACCTCCGGGAATACAAAGTAACCACTATCGTTCGTTTGCGTGGTCTGACGGGCGGTAGTGAGTTGGTTTACCAGCGTCATATTGGCGCCGGGGATGGAAGCTCCCTGTTGATCTATAACTCGGCCGCTGAGCAGCGCATGGCTTGCCTGAGCGAAGGCTGTTCCGACCGGCAGCAATAGCACCAATCCCCACATCAGAAGGGTGAATGCAAAAGCCCGAGCGTCCATCTTAAACAAGCCCTTTAACCTGGTATCTGCCATAATCGCACTCCTCTCATGAGTGAATGTCCCCGACCCGACGCCAACGTACGTTAGGAAAGAAAGTGACCACACTTCGTAATCTATGTCAAAACCTGATAATTCCCTGGAGCGCACGGCTAGCGCCCCCAATAGACACCTCACCGACTTGATGCGCATCCATTAGCAACTTAAAGCGAAATTTGTAAAGTAACAGGGGGTAAATAGACGATAAGATACCCCAAAACCATGGTCAACTCGTAAACCTCGTGCTGGCTCCAATTTGAGTAGAAAGAGGGCCATGGACAGTGTTACAGTTACGTTACCGTTACGAATGCGGGGTGTATATGTCCGAACCCCAAGCTACAGGACGACCACAGGATGTCTCGAAGGAGGCAGTACTAGCGTCGCTCCAGACGATTTTGCACGGCAAGGCGTTTTCCCACAGCTCCTCTCTCCGCCAAGCTCTTGAGTTTATTGTACGAACCAGCCTCTCTTCACCGCTGGAACCCATTAAGGAATACACCATTGCGACGGAAGTGCTCGGTCGGACAGGTGACTTTGATCCTAAGGCGGACAACATAGTCCGCGTCCAGATGCACCGCCTCAGAGAAAAGCTCGACGAGTATTACTTGACGGAAGGCCGGGAAGAGCCGATTCGGATTGTGATCCCGCTGGGACAATACAGCCCTGAATACTTAAGGAACACATCGGCGGCGCCACCCACTACTACAGAAGCTCCAGAAGCACTTGGCGTTTCGCCGGTGAAAAAGATACGCTTGGACTGGCGCTCGTGGGTCATTCTTGGTTTGGTGATCGGCAATGTGATTCTGGCGGTCAGCCTGCTCAGGCGGTCGCCCAAGCTTCCTTCCTCTTTCAGCTTCTTGTGGCAACCGTTCCTTCTGCCCGGTAGTCCCCCGTTGATCGTTTACGCGAATGCTGCCTTCTTGGTAAGCACCCGAGGCAATTTCTACTTTTACGACCCGCCTACGGTTCTTTCCATGCCGATGGGGAGCCGAGTTCCGACTTTGGGCAACCAAGCTGTTCATGCGGCAAGGGGGCAAGAAGCCGGGCCCTTCTACTATTTCGACTCCTATACAGGTTCCGGCGAACTCGTTGCAGCCGCTAGGATTGGCGAGTTTTTTGCCAGTTATGGCGAACCCTTTCTTATCAAACGAAGTCGGATCGCTTCGTACGAGGATATCAGGAACCAAAATGTGATTTTTCTGGGCGGCACCGGTCAGGATCTGATCCTGAGGAATTTGCCCCTCCAGCAGGAACTGGTATTTGTATCAGCCCCTCCAGACCAAGTCCCCATGGGCTCCTACATTCAGGATCTGAATCCCCCGCCGGGACATCCTGCGACGTATAGACTTCAACTGGACCCTTCTACCGGCGCCATTCAGGTTGAATATGGATTGATCAGCCTGCTTCCTGGTGTTTCTGCAGGTCACGATGTTCTGGTCCTTGCCGGCATTACCACTCTCGGTAGCCAGGCGGCGGCCGAGTTCGTAACCTCAGCCCGAGGCATGACGGCTCTGGAGGCAATGCGAGCCGCGACGCCAGCGACAGCCCGCTCGCGTTTTCTCCAGGCGCTACTTGAGGTCGAAGTCCGTGACGGAATTCCGCTGGATGTCAAATGCCTCTTCGTTCGCGATTTGAATCACCCTGCGCGTTAAGGGCTGTCGTCAAAAGCCTCGGGCGGCGAGGCCCCTGTCCTTCCCCTGATTGCTGAGACATCGTTGAGAAGGCCCGTTGACCACAGCGCCAGTTTGCTGTAAAAGAGTCCGTGGTCATTTGTGGGCCGGAGAAGAACCGTTTGCTGCATCGAGGTCCGGGAAGAAGCCTGGTGGTTGCGGTGGCGACGGCGCTGCTTCTATTCCTCAACGCCTGCCGCCACCACGAGCCGGAGCGGGTGACATTGCCGCCCCGCGACGCGAACATCCTACTCATCACTCTCGACACCACCCGCGCCGACCACCTGAGCTGCTACAACCCGCACGGCGCAAGGACTCCGCACCTGGATTTACTGGCCGCGCGCGGGGTGCTGTTCATGCACGCCACCGCCCAGGTGCCACTGACGCTTCCCTCGCACGCCTGCATCATGACCGGCTCGTATCCGCCGGTCCACAAGCTCCGCGACATGCAGGGATTCGTTCTCGACAAGTCCCATCCCACCATCGCTTCGCTCACTCAGGCGGCGGGCTTCCGAACAGCGGCCTTTGTCGGCTCGCGGGTGCTGGCGAAACACTTTGGCATCGCCCAGGGGTTTGATACCTACGACGATGACATGGGCGCCGAAGCGAAGGAGGGATCCCTTCCCGGCGACTTACCGGAGAGACGCGCCGGCGTGGTGACGGACCGCGCGCTCGACTGGTTGAAGCAACATGCCCAGGGAAAATTCTTCCTCTGGGCACACTACTACGATCCTCATGCGCCCTACGACCCTCCCGAGCCCTATAAACACCAATATGCGAAAAGTCTGTATGACGGCGAGATTGCGTATATGGACGAGCAGGTGGGGCGGTTGCTCGATGGCCTCGACCAACTGGCGCTTACCTCCCGAACACTGGTCATCGCCGTGGGCGATCACGGCGAGAGCCTGGGCGAGCACGGCGAGGCGACACACGGCATTTTCCTATATGATGCGACCCTCCACGTTCCCCTGATCGTGGCCGGCCCGGAGCTTCCGCGCGGAAGAGTGATCGACGACCAGGTGCGCTCCATCGACATCCACCCCACGGTGATGGATTTCCTGCGCCTGCCGCCCTCGTCGGAAGCGCAGGGGGTCAGCCTTTGGCCCCTTATGGAACAGGGAACTCATGTGCGATCGAATTATTCTTATGGGGAGACGCTTTACCCGCGCACCTCCATGGGATGGTCGGAACTGCGCGCCATGCGCACGGACGCTTGGAAGCTCATCCTGGCGCCGCACCCCGAGCTCTATGACCTGCAACGTGATCCCGGTGAAATTCAAAACCTGATCGCCCATCACCCCGCGGAAGCCGATCAGCTCCAGAAGAAGATCTGGGAGGCCGCCGGCACTCAGGCCAGGACGGAAAAAGTCACGGCTGCACCCGTCGACGAGCAGACGCGCCAGGAACTCGCGTCGTTGGGGTACGTGAACGGAGGATCGACGCGCGAGATTCAGCTCGGCACTGACGCCCCAGACCCCAAGGACCGCATCGCCGTCCTGGGGGCCATGGAACAGGCGGGGAAACTGCTGAGTGTGCACGAGAATGGGCGTGTCGCACAACTCATGGAGCAGGCGCTCCTCCAGGATCCCGGCAACCCCATGGGCCACCTCTACCTGGGGATGGCGCTGGAGCGCACTGGGCAGTTGGAACGTGCCGTCGCCGTTTATCAGGACGCGATCCAGCGGGGCATTTCCACCGACCTCATCTTTGCCCGGCTCGGTAGACTCTATCTGCGTCTCCAGCAACCGGAGAAGGCTATGGAGGCGATGACCCGCGCCAGTCAAATCAATCCCACGGACCTCGACAACTTGCGAGCCTTGGGCCTCACGCAACTGCAGTTGGGGCGCGTCAATGATGCAGACAAGACTTTCCAGGCCATCATCCTCCAGAACGATCATTACGGCGCGGCGTACAACGGTCTCGGTCTGGTAGCCATTCGCCGCGGCGATGACGACGCGGCTCGCCGCAACTTCCAGAAGGCCTTCGAACTGGATCCCAGCGATTTAGAACCGCTCATCAACCTCGGGGTATTCTTTGAGACGCACGGGAACAAGCCCCTGGCGCTTCACTATTATCAGGAGTTCCTCAAGAGGGCTTCGCCCGGGGAGTACGGTGACATGATTCCCAAAATACGCTCCGCCGTTGAGGAGCTCAAAAGCGGCGCGTGACCAGCCCATGACAGATCTTCATTGGCCACACCCGATCTGAGGTGAGTAGCCTCTCCCGAATGTGGAGGTCAATCCAAAGCAGGTTGGCAGCGGCTTCGTTCAAACGCCCTTTGCGGATACCAAATGGGTTTGGATTGAGTACCTCCGGTCTGCAGGCGGCAATTCCTTGCTGACAATTCTGACCGTTGGATATGCTGGCGCGAAAACAGTTACGCATCCTGCTGGGTTAACGGGGCGTCCGGAACCGTGCTCCAGACCGCGTATCACGACGCCCATGAGATTAAGTTAGCGCCTATGGGCCGTGTGCCCGCCCTTCACGCCGGCAGGGCCGGCGTCCGTGCACCCAGGAGAGGCGCCCCTACGTCTCATACCCAATCCGCTTTAACACCTCGTCGAAATCCCCCGGTAGCTCCATCAAAGGTCCTTCTCCCGATTTACCCGCGAACTTTACCAAGTTGAGTAGCAATCGATCGGCGGCGGGGTGGCGGCCAACCTGATCGAGAAGGGGAAACGTATTTAAGATGAACCTGCCCTCGCCGAATCGATAAGTTCCCAGCAGCACACCGGAGGCGTACCCGCCCGGCGTCGAGTAACCCGCGGCGAAGGCAGCGGCGATCAAGTCCTGTGGTGTTTCCTGCCCGTCGAAAAGATAGGTGGGAATGACCGGGCCGTAATAATACCAGTCCAAAATACCGCGCCCCTGCAAACCCTCGAAGACAGGATGCGCCTTCGCCACGCACTCCTTGTGATACAGCCAGTCGTTGAATCTGTAGCAGCGCCCTTTTTGCGCCAAAGGCAGCCACGCCACGGCGTCCTTATCCCGTTTGAAGGCACTGGGGGAAAGGAACACCACCGTGCTGCCACGCGCCATCCGTCGCGCCAACTCTTTCCAAGCCTCCCGATCTCCACTTGCCGCAGGCTCCCCCACCAGAATAAGTTCCCGGCGACCCGGGGCAGATCCGCCAAAGGGCTGGCTAGTCATGCCATGCGATTTAAGCCAGGACTCCACTTGCCTGGAAACTCCCCACATCGTCACTCGTTGATCCAACTTCGGCAGCGATTGCGCGTCAGTCAGGTGAAATTGCCACGCGGCCTCGGTGGCCGCCGCGCCTTTTTCGAACGCCGCCGTCAACTCGTAATCGCCGGCCGGGCCGTTCAGTGCCACCTCTTCCGACATCACCGGCACCGCCAGCGGTCCATCGGCGTCGGCGGGCACGCTGGGAATGAGCACGGTCGCAGCCTTCTCCCAGGCGATTCCCGCCGGACCGCAAACCCGGAATCGCACCGGATACTCGCCGGGGCGCAGCACGTCCTCATTGGCCAGGACGCCTTCCAGCTTGACGGTTTCGCCCACATACACGTTCGTGGGGTTCACAAAGAGGCACCAGCGGACGGGTTCCCAGCCATCGCGCATGGCGTCCATCACGCCCGGTTTCCAATCGCGCCAGAACCTCCAAACGCCTTCACCCGTCAACCCGTGGTCAAGTAAACCCGTCAGGTTGAAGCCGCAAATCTGGGGATTCGACCGGATGGCGTTGAAACCCAGCAAGCGGTGCCGCGCCATACGAAGCTGGCTGTCGCGCAGGAAGAACTCCGGGAATGCGTACACTCCTTCCATCCCCAGACGTTTCCAATCGGCGCTCAACCGGTCGGCCATGGATTTCACAAAAACGTAATCTTCCATGTCGGGGCGGACGCCGAGTTGTTCGTACATCCGCGCCTCGTGGATGACGTCCATCATGCTGCCGATGCCGTATTCGGAAAGGAAAACCGGCTTGCTGTCCAGCCCCAGGGTTCGAAGCTGATGGGTGATTTCCTCGGTCTGGGGAACGCGCGGGTAGAAATGAACATCGCCCACGTCCTGAGCTTGTCCCCCGACTTTCGTCATGCGGGTGGCAGTGGCTCCCGGCGCCTCCTTGCCCCACTCGTACTCCCACTTGGAACTGCCGGGATTGCTCACCGAGCCGATGCCGGGCTGCTTGTCCCACCGGCCGCTGCCGAGAAGCACCAACCGGCTATCATCCAACAATCGCACCAGCGGCAAAGTGGCCACGGCTTCACGAAACACCGGCCCGTCCTCGGTCTCGTTCAGCATGCCCCACATCGCGAGGCTGGGGTGGTTGCGATCCCGCAATACCATTTCCCGGATTGACAACTCGTAGCGCACCTTCATGTGGGGAGAATCCGCCAGCAGCCATCCCGCCAGCGATTCCTCATACACCAGCAGGCCGATCTCATCACACAGGTCAAGCTGGTAGGGGTGCGCCATACCGGAAATGAACCGCAGCATGTTGAAGCCGGAGGCCTTGGCGTACAACAAGTCGAGCCGCAACAGGTCAGGCGCTCCGGCGGGCGGAACAACCTGGTCCACCGGACAGTGATTTCCGGTGTGGCTGCTGCGTACAAAAATGCGTTTGCCGTTCAGGCGGAAGTAGCCCTTTTCCACGCGAAAGTCCCGGAAGCCGCAGCGCACTGACGATTCGTCGGAACCGTCCACCCCCTCCACACTCACCCGCACCGCCACCCGGTATAAGTACGGATCGCTCAAATCCCATAGCCGGTGGTTCTCCACGTGCAGCGTCACTTCCAACTGCGTGTCTCCCGAGGCGATGAGATGCTCGACGCGCTTCACCAGAAGAGTCTTTCCCGTAGCGGCGGGACTTATCATGAATTGGAGGTGGCCCTTGCTTGTTTTGGGGATGGCGCTGCGCAGCCGGACCTGCACGCGGATGTCTCCGGTTTTCCAATCGGGGCGCAGGTAAATGTCGTCGACCCACACCGCCGGCGTCATCACCAACTCCACCGGCTCCACAATTCCCCCGTAATCGAATCCCGCCCCGGAGACAAAATCCACGCGCTCGTTCCGGTGCGGAATTTCTTTCAAGGCCATCCCATCAATGGGTTGGTCTCCGGGTTTCAACACGCGTACGGCGAGCAGGTTGTTGGCCTGGGGTTTGATGGCGTGGGTCACGTCGATTTCAAACGGGGTCTCGGAACCCTCGTGCTCTCCCACGCGCACGCCGTTGAGCCACACCTCGGCAAAGTAATCCACGGCGCCGAATTGGATCAGGTAGCGCCCCTGGACAAAAGGGTGGGCCGGCGGGGTGAACTCGCGCCAGTACCACACAACCCCGTGGTAGGCAGGGAAAACTTCCTGGAATATTCCTGGCACCCTCACCCGCGAGGCATCGGCGGCGGGGCGAGCAAACCATTTCTGCTCGCGCCCGATGTTCTGCGGGTCGCGCACAATCATCCACTCGCCGCTGAGATCGATCATGGGGGTGGCAATGTCTGCACCCCATTCGTCGCGGTTTGAAATTGAATGCCGCCCTGGACCTTGTGGGGCGGTGGCGGCCGAAGCCGCTTGGTTGTCAAGTAAGGTGCCCGCGACTCCCCCCGCAATTCCCAACTCCGTTACATCTTTCAGGAAACCTCGGCGGTTCATCGCTTACCCTCCGAAGGGCTTATTTCCATCACCTTGAGCTCGCGCGGGGCAAGGGTTTCATTCCGCTCCACTGTTCCCTTCACGGTGGTCAGCGCTTTGCTGCTTTCGGGTGCAATCTCCTTCAGATCCCAACTCCCACCCGTCAGCCCAAATTGCGCCGGGTCGATCCGGTATTTAAATTCCACCGGCGCGTCGGTATAGTTCGCCAGGAACACCGCGAGGTTGCCATTTCCATCCTGCCACAATCGTCCCTCCGCGGCAGGGGCCGTGCCAGTGTGCTGATCTTTGTTCCATCCGAACCCATCTTCCGTAAAGGTGGGCACAGGATTTTGTGGCTCAACGGGGCCCAGCAGGCGGCCATAAACCAGGAAAGATTTGGTGGCCACCCGCAGGCGTCCGCAGGCGCGCAGGTAATCCGCCTTGGTATGATTCTCCGGCTTGAAGAGGTCCAAGCTCATCCAGCCGTTTTGTCGGCCGTCCATCCACGCTTGTCCTTGCGCATAACAGAAGTAGCGGTCGCTTTTGGTAATGTCGCAAGGGCTGGCAAAAAGGATCGTGTAACCCGAATAAACCATTTCCATCAGGGGGATTTCCCGGTCGCTGGTTTGCGCCCAGGTCAGGTTGCCGTCCACAAGATCCAGGAAAACCTCATCGGCGCCCTCGGATGTGATCACCGGGCGCCTGCCCTGGCGGCTGGAAGCATTCCGCACTTTGGTCAGCAGTTCGCGGTTTCCGTCCACCCAGTAACGGCCACCGCCCACGGGGTGCCCGTGCTGGCGGTTGAAGCAGAGTTCGTGTTCCATGGCGGAAACCTGATCCACGTATACGCCGTTGACGCCGCTGTCCTCCACCAGGCTCTGCACGAGGCTGGCAACGGCATTCTGCCAATACTCCTGCGTGGGGCACATGGAGAGCAGGCGTCCGGATGCCTCGCCATAGAAGTGCAGCCGATACCCACCTGCCTCATCCACGATGGCGTGGGGCCCAAACTTGTCGAAGTCCGGAATATTGAGGTCGGCACTCGAGCCATTGATGTAGGGCATCACCAGTACGCCCTGGCTTGCCAGGTCCTTTACGCGTTCCGCAAAACCGGGCTTGGGGGGGAGGAAGTGGGGGTACTCGTTGTCAAACTTCATGTGGTGCCAGTTATACCAATGCACACCGATGGGCACGCCAAGGAATTTTTGCGCGGCGAGCAGAGGCGCATCCATCTGCAGCGGTTGGCCCTCCGCTCCCTCCCACACCCAATCTGCTAGAATCCACACGCCCAGATTTTTCAGAATCTCGGGGAAGTCGCGGCGCTGGGAGAGCTTCCCGCCCTGCACCCACTTCTGCTGCAATGCCCACTGGCGATAGTGGAGCGCCGCTTCCTGCCAGCGCCCCTGGTACACTCCGAATTCCACCGGATAGTAGCCGGGATAGTCCGACCCCGTGACGCCCATGTTCTCGGCGTAATGAACAATCGAAAGCGTCTTCTCCCCGGCGTCCACCGCGAAGTCTTTCGCATAGGCGTTGGGGTCCCGCGTGCCGAGGTACACCGAATCGCGGCCCCGGCTCAACGCCAGGAACTGCATGGGGAAACTTCCCGAGGGGTAGCGCGCCTGCATCTTTCCGCTCCAGGCGCGCAGCAATTGTCCGCCGCTGCCAAAAACCGGACGAGCCAGATCGTACTTGCCCCCTTCCGGAAAACCGTTCACCAGGGGGAAGGCCACGGTCCACAGGCCCCAGTAATCACTCTTGTTGATTACGGAGATTCGCCACTGCGCCAGGCCCGAGTCCGGCGGCAGGTCCACCGTCACGCGCACCGTCAGCACACGTTCTTCATGCCACCAACGCAGGTCGTTCCATTCCATCACCACGCGCTGGGCGCCACCGGGAAGCTTCTCCACTCGGAGGTAATTGCATGGCGCGTAGTTGTTGGTGACTTTCTGGATCTGGGTGCCCTTGGCAAACGCCACCTCCCAGAGCAGATGCTTTTCCTTAACGGGCTGGAGGTGGTTCGTCCCACTGTGGAGATCCACCAGTGCCGCGAGCCCCATGCCCTGGGGCTCAAATTCCATGCGCACAAAATTGTTGGCGAGCGTGAGCCCTTTGGACGGGTTGAGTTGCTCGGCCGCAGGCAGGCGGATCGAGTACAGCACCATAAGGAATACGGCGAGTGTTTTGGTTCGCATGGCTCCTCAGGTCTCCGGCATCATAATCGGCAGCAGCTTGTCCATGTGCCGGGCGATTTGGCTATTCGCCGTCAAGTCCCAGAGGGACGTCTTCATGTGGCGCATGGCGAGCATGGAGGTGATCCAGGCCTGTGTCCATCCCGTTTCCGTGGACCACACTCCCCAACCCCAGTCCGAGTTGCTGGCCCAGTAGTCCCAGATTTTGAAGTCGAACGCCCGAAACCACGCGCCGTCAAGCTCGGGGTGGGCGGTGGAACTGACCTGGATCCGGCACAGGAATTCCGCCAGCTTTTTCTCCGCTTGCACGTAGAGCGCGTCGCCGGTGGCGGCAGAGGCCTCACGCAAGCCGAGAGTGGCAAAATTGGAGGTATAGAGAAGGTCGCAAGCGGGGTCGCCGTTCTCCTGGATCAGCGACGCTTCGTTGGTTCCATACCGCTCGTTTGACTTGGGCGGCCCGTAGCGGCCTCCCTGCCCCGAACCAATATCCTCGCGCAGGGCGCCGCATTCGTCCTGAAAGGCGATCATATCCTTGGCCATTTTCCTCAGCCATTCCCGGTGCTCCGGGCGATCGTCAATGCGCACGAGCCAGGAGAGGGGCAACAACATGCGGGCGCGTTCCTGCTGAATGCCGTTCGTCCAACGCCATTTGTCCGGGTAGGCGGCCAGGGTCATGCGAATGGCATTCTTCGTCCTGTCCAGGAATCGCGCGTCGTGAGTCTTGTGGTACATCCAGAGGAAGGCCGCCCACAAGTAGGCCTGGAAGTGCGGCGAATAGCTGATTGTTTCCGCATCGTAGTAATACCGCCAGCCATTCGGTTGCAGCCGCTTTTCGTCCAGGCTGTTCTCGCGGAAGCCGAGCTTGCCGGTGGTGCGCAAATTGCCCAGGATGCAACGCAGCACCGGCTCGTCCCAGCGATCGGACTTGAGCAGGGCCGCCGTGGCGAGGGTTCCTAAGAAGCTGCGGGCGTTGTCATCACCGTAGTAGGTTGCCAGGGAGTTGGGCACCGCCCACCCCACCAGTCCGTAACTGGGGCTTGCCGGATCGTTGCGCGGACCTTGCCCGAGCGGCGAGAGAGTGTAGATGAAGTCATTCAGGTTGGCGGCAATTTCGCCATCGCGCGCCTTGCCGCTGACCACCCGGGAGCACGCCATGGCCATGGAAGTCTCCCCCGCGCAGTCATTGCGGCGGCCCCAGCCCAGCACTTGGCTCCCATCGTACTCGATGGTGTTGGAAAACCCTTCCAACACTCCTCCCCGGCCGTCGCCGGCGGGCCAGTCCGTGGGCGGCCCGGGTGAAACCACACCCGGAGTTGCTTGTTCACCCTGCGTTTTTAGCCACGCAGCATCGACAAACAATTTTGCCTTGCTGTACCACTCCACTCCCCTTAGGAAGGCATCCAGCTCGAAGCTATCCGGCAAGCTTTGGTCGGGCGCGAAGGTGGGCCTTACGACGGGTTGGAATTCCCCCAAGGTGCGCCGTGTCTGCGGTGACAGCCAGCCCAGAATCCAATTCCAAAGTTGGCCCCACGCCTGCGTGGGCTCATACCGTCCCGTAAGGAAGTGGCTGAGCTTGGTGGTGGCCACCAGGGCGTTCCCCTCGGAAGTTCGGAAGAGGATCGGCTTAACGCCTTCGGTGGGAAGCCCAAAGACCGCTTTGTCAAAACCCGCCGCCCGCGCCAGAACCAGGTCTGGACTGGCGAAATCCACCGGTACATACCGGCCATCATGAAAATCCAGAATCCGGAGTTTCTCCAGAGCGGGGCTGAGCGCATCGGAAGCAACGAAGACTCGCTCCAGCAGGTTGCCGGTTTTTCCCCTGGCGATTCCCTTCGGCTCGCCCACCTCCAACCCCGGCACATAGGACGGGAACTCCACGTACAAGCGCAGATTCTTTTCCGCCGTCTTCTTGAAAATTCCTTGGTCCAATTGGGTGGTTTTTTCCGGGTAACCTTCCGCCAGAATCAGCACACCGAAGCCATGCGGAGACCTCGCTATGGCCTCTTTCGGCGTGTCGAAGCGCGCCGTCGCGTTGGCACTCCGGGCCACGAGTTTGTAAAGATCATTCGAGGCCGAACAGCAAAAGATCACCGGCGGGGCCATTGGAACGCGCTTGCCCAAAGGCATCCAAGCCGCGGGAATAAAACTCAGGGCCTTCAGCACATCGCGCCGCCGGTAAGATTTTCTTTCAACCATGTCATCCATCCTTTTGTCCAACTAGACTTCGATCCGATAAAGGTACGCGTCGCCCACCCATCCGTCTTTGAAGGTGAACATCCGGGTCATGTGCACGACGATCTGATGTGTCTCGCGATCCTCGCGGGCGTAGAAATTCGAGAGCAGCAGAATCTCGTCATCGCCCGGCTGGCGATCATCCACCAGAATCAGGCTGTCGCGGATCAGCAAGCCCGTGTCCTGATCCACCTCGCCCACGTAGAACGGGCGGCGCGGCAGGTTTCCACGAGGATTCGTGGCGCTGATGTTTCCCAGCCAGTAGAGCTTGCCGTTGGAGTGGCGCAAAAGCTGTGAGCAGGAACTGGGGGAATAAAAAGATTCGCCGGAGGTGTAAGTCCAGGGGGCGGGCGCGGTCCAGTGCCAGCCACCGTCGGAGGAATAGGAAATCCAGCGGTAGCCCGGCAGACTTTGCTTTCGGTCGTTGGAGCCGCGCATCACTACGATCAGCCGGCCGTCGGCCAGCGTCGCGAGCGTTCCCTCAATCATGCCGCGGGTGGTTCGCGCCGGATCGCCTTTGATCAGTTCGGCCATTCGCCATACCAAGTGGTTTCCTTTCCATCGGGCGTGCAATATCGCCACATCCGTGTAGGTGTAGCCACCGCCGGGGTTATAGAGTTTTCCGTCGGGGCCCAGCGGAGCGATCTGGACCGGCAAGATAATTGAGCCGTCCTTCAGTGTGATGGGCAATGAGGGCACATCGCCCAGCATCACGCAGTTCTTGCCCGTGTAGACGCCGGGAAGCGGATGGCGCGCGTTGAATTCCTTGCCCTGCTGAATCACCTGAAAGGGTCCTTTCGCCACAGGGTGGTAAGGGGTGGGGAGGGGATAAGTGGGAACAGTTTCCACGGATCCCACGTGGGGGCGGCCGGGCACCTCCACAGAATAGTGGATGGTCCACTGCCGCATCCCCTCCATGGGATCATCCGTCGGCAGCACCGCCTCATTCCAAAACTCCATGTACCGCCCGGTCATGGGGTCCACATATCCGGCACGCGGAGCCAGCCGCCACGTGCCCTCCGGACGCTTCTCGCGGATCTTCCTTTCGGTCGGCTCGCTCCAGGTGCGGCCGTTGTCGGTGGAGTGGCGCAGGTAGACGGCGTCGACGGTATCGTAGCGGCTCGATCGCCCCTCCATGGAGACCAGGGCGCCCCCTATGGGCCGCGTGTAGAACGCGCAAGCGTCCACCGCCGTGCCCTTGCCGGGGGAACGAATAAAGATTTCGCGGGAGACGCGGTCCTGGGAAGGAACCAGCAAAACCATCGAAGTTGCGAGAAATTCACGTCGAGTCATACGATCTCCAGATCCTTAATCGCAGTGTCACTTACGGCAGCTTTTATGTATATAGGTGTGCGAAGCACCTTGGAGTGGGGGGGGGGGGGGCCCCGGTGGGATAGCGCCGCGGAA
>Ga0326727_10012779_pt1 | contig 18975 bp, 17 predicted proteins | sample MB2enrmetagenome_FD_207643 | JGI IMG/M metagenome (GOLD analysis project Ga0326727, IMG submission 207643) | Lab enriched peat soil microbial communities from McLean, Ithaca, NY, United States - MB29MY | ecosystem: Environmental > Terrestrial > Soil > Wetlands > Peat | place: USA: New York...
TCCGCACCGATCAAACAGCGCAGAAGGTGGCTTGCCCGCCCTTTGTTCGTCTTAGTTGCGACCCGAGGTTTCCAGCCCTGGCTTCTGCAACTGGGCTGCGGCTGCCGCCGATTCGGCCTGCCGCCGCTCTTCAATCGCCCTGGCTTCCCGCATCAGGTCGGGGTGATACAGCCAGTTAATGCTTTTCTCTTCGGGTTGACCGAAGACATCCGGGTTCAGGAAGTAGCCTCGCTCCTGTTCGGGCTTGGCTTCTTCCACCGGCACCGAATGCGCCTTCACATAGGCATCCGACCGCACACCTGTCACCTGCCAGGACACCTTTACCACCGGCTTGTCTGTCCTGATTGCAAATCGATTCCCGTGGATCTCCTCGGAGACGATCGCCTGCGCGAACTGGCCGATGACCGTTAGCTGGTAGCGGTAGTCCTTGTTCAAGGCCTCGAAGTAGTCCGGCAGGTCCACGGTTGCCGTTCCGCTGGCATCGGTGGTGACATTGCCACTGTAAGTGTTCAGAACCTCGTTCGATTCCATCGAAAAGTGGTTCAGATACTTATTGGCCGGATCGAGCGGGTGATCGATGTGAAACTGCTTAAGGCCTGATACCGCCAGGTTGTTTGTGACGATGACGTTGCCGCCGAAGGAGCCCGCAAGCCCTCCCTCTCCAACCACCGCAGCGGCGCCGCTGCACGAGGCGCATGCAATCCCGCCCATCCCGTCGCCGCTGACGCTCTCACCAACCACTCCGCCTTTCTTGGTGGCTTTGCCAAATACCCCGACATACGACACGCTGCTTCCGTAGACGCCCACGTTGCTCGTGCTGGAGCCTTCCACTCCGTATGAGTCGGAGCTGGTTCCCGTTACGCCGAAGGACTCCGTGCTGGTACCGGAAATCCCGGGACCGGCTGTGCCGGTACCCTCTATGGCGGCGCCACCGCTTGTGACGCTTTTCCCAACCAAAGCGCTACCGCTATGACTTTCCGCCTCTAACCAGCCGTCGATCATGATCAGGTCGCCTGCTTGGACGATGTTCGAAACGCCCAGCTTGCTGTCCGATGCCCAGACGGGGACGTAATGAGAGACGCCGATGCCCGTAACGGTTTGCGCCTGCAGGGATCCCGCAGCCAGGAAGGCGAGCGCGGCGAAAAAGCCGCCTCGCACACACTTCGACAGGGGACGTCGACTCTGGTTTCGCACTATAGATGCAAATTCCATGGATATGCTTCCTCCTCCAGGATTCTCGATTTTGGTTGAATGACTGGCCGCCATTATACCCGCTTGCAGCTTGTTGGCCGATCTTTGAGATTGGCCCTCAGAGTGACTTTAGTGGTGCGCGAGGGACCAAATTCCCGCCTGTTCGGTTTTATGCCGCGGTCAAACCGCCGTCGATGGCGAGGAGCGCGCCGGTGATGAAGGCGGCTTCGCCGGAGGCCAGGTAGCGCACCATGGAGGCGACCTCTTCCGGCCGGCCCATGCGGCCCATCGGCTGGCGGGCACGCAATTCGGCGCGGACCTCTTCCTTGTTTTCCTTGTGAAACTTTTCGAGATAACCCTCGACGAAAGGTGTCTCGACGGTGCCGGGACAAATCGCATTCACGCGCAGGGTCTTTGGATATTCGACCGCAAGCTGGCGGGTCATGGCAAGAACCGCGCCCTTGCTGGTGCAGTAGGCAAATCGCTGCCGGATGCCCACCTGGCCGGCCACCGAGCCGATGTTGACGATGACGCCGACACGCGCGCTGGCGTCGCTGGCGGCAAGCAACAGCGGAAGGAAGGCGCGCGTGACCAGGTAGACCGAGCGGACGTTGACGTTGAGCAGGCGGTCGAAGTCTTCGGGCTCCGTGGTTTCGATGGAGCCCACGTGGCCAATGCCGGCATTGTTGACCAGGATGTCGAGGCGGCTGATTTGTGCGACGGCGGCGGCGATCGAATCCTGGCTGGTAACGTCAAGGCGCACTGCTTTTGCATTGCCCACGGATTGCGCCAGCGCCTCGGCGGCCGTGATGTTGATGTCGCCGATCCACACAAATGCGCCGGCGCGCGCCAGCTCTTTCACGGTGGCCTCGCCGATGCCGCTGGCGCCGCCGGTAACCAGGGCGTGGCGGCCGTCAAGGCGAAACGGCTGGGGATGAGGTGCGGGTTGTTCAAGAGCGGATGGGTCTGCGACGGTCATGGTTGGCGGATCGCTTTGGCTGTCGATCATTAGCGGGTGTAACGCGGGTCCCCTTGGAATGCGCTCCGCGGAGGTCTTTCGACGGCGCTGCGCTTCGCTCAGGAGTATACACGCGCGGCAGCCAATGAACGATACTGGAGGGCGAGGTGGAAAGGGGGACGGCTGTGGCGCTGCTTCACGAAGACAGGCTTTTTCCGGCGGAGGAGGGAACACGAGCCATCGCGCGGCGGCTCTATGACGGGATTCGCTCGCTGCCCATCGTCAGCCCGCACGGCCACACCCAGGCGGGATGGTTCGCGCGCAACCAGCCGTTTCCCGACCCGGTGGCCTTGTTTGTACAGCCCGATCACTACGTCTTCCGCATGCTGTATAGCCAGGGGATATCGCTCGAAGAACTGGAGATTGGCCGGCCACGGATTGCCGAGCCGCGTAGGGTGTGGAGGCTCTTTGCGAGCCACTACTACCTGTTTCGCGGCACGCCCACGAGGCTGTGGCTGGATTTTGCGTTTCAGGAATTGTTTGGCTTGACTGAGCGCCTGTCGGAAGCGACGGCAGACGGCTACTACGACACAATTGCCGCGAAATTGGCTACGGCTGAATTTTTGCCGCGCGCTCTCTTCGACCGCTTTGGGATCGAAGTGCTGGCGACCACCGATTCGCCGCTGGATTCGCTGGCGGATCATGCGCTGCTGCGGGAGAGTGCTTGCTCCGGCGGCTGGGCTGGCAGGATTCTGCCTACCTTCCGTCCCGATCCGGCGGTCGATCCGGCATTTGACGGCTTCGCGGCCAACGTGACGGCGCTTAGTGCGCTGACCGGCGAGGATACGGCTACCTGGAAAGGCTATCTGCGCGCACTGGCTGCGCGCCGGCATTATTTCAAGACGCTGGGAGCGACGGCCACCGATCACGGCCATCCCACCGCGCAGACGGCAGATTTGAGCGAGTTGGAGGCGGCGCAGCTCTTCGAGGCTGTGGTCAATGGAACCGCCGGCGCGGCGCAGCAGGAGTTGTTCCGCGCCCAGATGCTTACCGAGATGGCCCGCATGAGCCTGGAAGACGGCCTGGTGATGCAGATTCATCCCGGCTCGGTGCGCAACCACAATGCGCAGATCTTCGCGCGCTACGGCCGCGACATGGGCGCCGACATTCCCGCTCCCACGGGTTATGTGGAGGCGCTGCGCCCGCTGCTCAACCGCTTCGGCAACGAGCGGGCGCTGACCGTCATTCTCTTCACGCTGGACGAGACCGCGTACAGCAGGGAACTGGCGCCGCTGGCCGGCCATTATCCCTGTTTGAAGCTGGGGCCGCCGTGGTGGTTCTTCGACAGCCCGGAGGGGATGACGCGCTTCCGCGAGCAGGTCACGGAGACAGCCGGGTTCTATAACACCGTGGGCTTCAACGACGATACGCGGGCGTTCCTGTCGATTCCGGCGCGGCACGACGTGGCGCGGAGGATGGATGCGGGATTCCTGGCGCGGCTGGTAGCGGAACATCGCATCGACGAGGGTGAGGCGGTGGAGTTATCGCGGGAACTGACTTATGGGTTGGTGAGGGAGGCTTATAAGTTATAAGGCGAGTTCACTGAGGGATAGTTATCCTCCTCATCCCTGGATGAGGGCTTAGGCCTTGGGCACTGTGGCCGCGGAAAGCGCCTTGCCTTTTTGCCGGGCATCGTTTTCCGCAACGCGAAGGCGTACGATCTTTTCAATCAGCGCGACGGGAAGCGGCTTGGTGAAAGGGAATTGAATCCCACCCCGCGAAGTCTTGAAGTCATTCAGTTCATCGGCAAGGGATTGAAGGAGCGGCGGACTGCCGGGGAAGAAGCCGCAGTGGTGCTTGAATGCCCCAAAATACAGCAGGGTTCCCTTGTACCGGAAGCCGGGCATACCATAACTGAAAACTTCTTCAGCTTCGGGTGGGACGACGGCGCGAACCACATCCCGAATAGCAACTAGCATTCCCCGCGCCGGTTCGCTTGTCGCGGCCAGATAGCGATCGACGGCCTCTACTGCCAAATTTGCCGAGCCGGCAGAGACTCTCTTTTCGAGGTTTGCTCTTTTCATTCGACCTCAACGTTCGATGGTTCGACTAGACTGCGTACGGGGTTACGAAACGCCGAGCACGCTGTCAGGATTCACTCCGCCGGCCGTAACTCTGCGCGCACCTGCGCCAGCACCTTCAAGTAAGCGCGGGCTGTGTCGGTGATGAACTCCGGCGCACCTGAGTCAATGGCGGCCAGGTTGACCAGATCGCTGCCTACGCCCAGCGCGCGCGCGCCGGCGCGGATGAAGCTCTCGGCCGATTGCAGCGTGACGCCGCCGGTGGGAATCAGCTTGAGGTGCGGATAGGGCGCCAGCAGCGAGCGCAGATAGCTGGCCCCGCCGACCGCCGAGCAGGGAAATACCTTCACGTAATCCGCGCCGGCGCGCCACGCCGTGACGATCTCGGTGGGAGTGAGTGCGCCGGGGATGGAGACCTTGCCCAGGGCGCGCGTCGTGGCAATCACCTCAGGGTGCAAGCTGGGGCTGACCACAAATTCGGCGCCGGCCTCGATAGTGGCCTCAGCCTCGGCGGCTGTGCTCACAGTGCCCGAGCCCAGCAGCAGTTTCTCTCCGTACTCGAGCTTCAATTCCCTGAGAAGGTCGACGGCGCCGGGGACGGTCATGGTCACCTCGACGACGGTGACGCCGCCGGCGATCATGGCCTGGACAACGGCATGGGCCTGGCCGGCATTGCGGGCGCGCAGAACGGGAATCAGTCCGACGCGTTCGATGATTTGCTGCGTGGTTTCGGGCATGGTTTTCCTCTATCGCGCGATGCGGGCCGATCCACCTTTAATGGCGCGCTCGACCTCGGCCAATGTGGCCATGCTGGTGTCGCCGGGCGTGGTCATGGCCAGCGCACCGTGAGCCACGCCGCAGCGCACGGCCCAGTCCACCGGCCTGCCGGCGAGGAATCCATAGATAAGCCCGGAGGCAAAGCTGTCGCCCCCACCCACGCGGTCGTAGATCTCGATGTCGCGCTGGGGCACGTGGATAATTTCATCCTGGTACAACGCGATCGCGCCCCAGGCATTGCGGCTGGAGGTGTGCGCGGTGCGTAACGTGCTGGCAATCATCTTCAGATTGGGATAACTCGCAGCCGCCTCGCGAAGCATCTCTCCATAACTCGCGATGGGTAACTCGCTAAAGTCCTCGCCGACGCCCTTGATCTGCATCCCGAGCATCGCGGAGAAGTCCTCCTCGTTGCCCAGCAGCAGATCGACCTTGCGGACCAACTCGCGATTCACCTCCTGCGCCTTTGCCTTGCCGCCGATGTTCTTCCACAGCGATTCGCGGAAATTCAGATCGTAGGAGACCAGGGTGTCGTGACGCCTCGCCGTCTCAATGGCTTCCGCGGCGACTTCGGCCGTGGAGGGGGAGAGCGCCGCGAATATACCGCCGGTGTGGAACCAGCGGGAGCCGCAACCCTCGTCGAAGATCGCCTCCCAGTCGAAATCCCCAGGCCTGACCTGGCTGATGGCGGTATGGCCACGATCGGAGCAGCCGGCCCCCGCGCGCACGCCGAAGCCGCGCTCGGTAAAGTTGAGCCCGTTGCGGACCGTCCGACCCACCCCGTCGGAGGGAACCCATTTGAGCAGAGTAGTGTCGACGCCGCCCTGCAGGATGAGGTCTTCGACCAGGCGCCCCACCGGGTTATCGGCCAGCACGGTGGCGATGGCCGTGCGCAGCCCGAAGCAGCGCCGCAGGCCGCGAGCCACGTTATATTCGCCGCCGCCCTCCCACACCTGAAAGTGGCGTGTGGTATGGATGCGGCCCTCGCCGGGATCGAGGCGAAGCATGACTTCGCCCAGGCTCAGGCAGTCCCAACGGCGTGGAGATTCTGGCAGGAGGATCGGATTCATTGCGTTCATAGGACAAGGACACTTTAACTCATATTGTGGCGCAGCGTACGTGATTGCCGCCACGCGTGAACACTCCGCAGGCAAATCGGCTCGCGTGATAATGTTTTTGGGGCGGGCGTTGACCTCTAAAACCTGCGCGCAAACCGCGCAGCCGGCGAGCCCCTGAAGAGGAATGCACTCATGAGCAAGAGTCTTTTCGATTTAACCGGACGAGTGGCCGTGGTTACCGGGGGAACAACGGGGCTGGGCCACGCCATTGCGCTGGGCCTGGCCGAAGCCGGCGCCGACGTCGCGCCCAGTTCGCGGCGGCTGGAGCAGGTGGAGCGGACCGCGGCGGAGATAGAGGCGCTGGGGCGGCGATCGCTGCGGGTGGCGAGCGACGTGCTCAACCGCGCTTCGCTGCAGGCGCTGCACGACGCGGTGCTGAAAGAGTTCGGCAAGGTGGATATTCTGGTCAACGCGGCCGGAGTTACGCATAAGTCGCCGACGCTCGAAGTGAGCGAAGCCGACTGGTCGCGGGTGATCGAAACCAATCTGACCGGCACGCTGCGCGCCTGCCAGATCTTCGGCGCAACCATGGTCAAGGCCGGCTACGGGCGCATTGTGAACATTGCTTCTCTTACCTCATTCCGGGGGTTCTTCCAGGTCGCGGCTTACTCGGCCAGCAAGGCCGCCGTGGCCTCGCTGACCCAGGTGCTGGCTGTTGAACTGGCGCGGACCGGCGTGAACGTGAATGCCATTGCTCCCGGCGTCTTTCCCACTCCGCTGAATGCCTCGCTGATCCTGGGCACGCCGCGCGGAGAAGAGCTGATCCAGCGCACGCCGATGGGCCGATTTGGCGAGGCGCGGGAGCTGGCCGGAGCGGCGGTGTTTCTGGCCTCGGAGGCAGCTTCATTTGTGACGGGCGAGGTGCTGGCGGTCGATGGCGGCTTCCTGGCCAGCGGCGTAAATCGGTAGAGCCCGAAAGTGAGTTAGACAATCCTGTTCTGAGGCCGGGGGGAAGTTATCGCCATGAAGATCGCCAACGCGTATGTGAACATCACTTCGCCGGGCCGGAACTTTGTCACCCTCAAGATCGAGACGGACGACGGTATCTACGGCCTTGGCGATGCCACGCTGAACGGGCGCGAGCTGGCAGTGGCGAGTTATCTGAAGGACCACGTCATTCCATGCATCCTGGGCCGCGACCCTTTTCAGACTGAGGATATCTGGCAGTATCTTTATCGTGGTGCCTATTGGCGGCGCGGACCAGTTACCATGGCGGCTATCGGCGCGGTGGACATGGCACTGTGGGACATCAAGGGCAAGGCGCTGAACACGCCCGTCTATAACCTGCTGGGCGGAAAGAGCCGCGAAGGCGTGCTGGTGTATTGCCATGCGACCGGCAAGGACGTGGACCAAGCCCTGGAAGACGTGGCGCGGCACCAGGAACTGGGTTACAAGGCCATCCGCGTCCAGAGCGGCATTCCCGGCCTCTCGTCTACTTATGGCATCGCCAAGGGGCCAGGCCGTTACGAACCTGCCGAGCGCAGGTTGCCCTCGGAGTACGAGTGGTCCAGTGAGTTATACCTGCGCCATGTGCCCACGCTGTTTGCGCGCGTGCGCGAGGCCTTTGGCGAGGAGGTGCACCTGCTGCACGACTGCCATCACCGGCTTACGCCGATCGAGGCCGGCAGGCTGGGCAAGGAGTTGGAGCCGTTTCATCTTTTCTGGATGGAAGACCCCACGCCGGCCGAATTGCAGGAAGGTTTCAAAGTCATTCGCCAGCACACCACTACGCCGATTGCCGTGGGCGAGGTCTTCAACTCCATCTGGGACGCGCACGACCTGATCCGCAATCAATGGATCGATTACATCCGCATGACGCTGGTCCACTCCGGTGGATTTACCCACCTGAAGAAGATCGCCGACTTTGCCGAGTTGTATCACGTGCGCACCGGCTGCCACGGGGCGACCGATATGTCTCCGGTAAACATGGCCGCCGCGCTGCACTTCGACGCCGCCATCCATAACTTCGGCATTCAGGAGCACATGGCGCACAACGACGAGACCGACCAAGTGTTTCCGCACCAGTACACGTTCAAGGATGGGCTGATGTACCCCGGCGATGCGCCGGGGCTGGGCGTGAATCTGGATGAGGCGCTGGCGGCCAAGTATCCCTATCAGCGCGCCTATCTACCCATCAACCGCAAGCTCGACGGAACCCTGACTGACTGGTAACTCAATGGATAAGTTGAATCACGCCGCGCAAGAGGGTGAGTTACCGGCCGAACCACCCGCGCTCGCTGGGCGCTGGACCGTCTGCGCCATGCTCTTTGTGGCCACCTCGATCAACTACATGGACCGCCAGGTGATCGCCATCCTGAAGCCGGTGCTGGCACAGAGCACGCTGCACCTGGTGCCGCTGATTCCCGGATGGCCGACCGTCGAGCAGTCCATCAGCCTGAGCGAGGTTCAATTCGGCAACATCATCGGCGCCTTCCAGATCGCCTACGCGCTGGGCGTGATTTTTGCGGGCCGGCTGGTCGACCGCCTCGGCTGCCGCAGGGGCTATCCTCTCATTACCGGCGTCTGGAGCCTGGCGGCCATGGGCCACGCGCTGGTGACGTCGGTCTTTGGCTTCGGCGTGGCGCGCTTCTTTCTGGGCCTGGGCGAGAGCGGCAACTTTCCCGCCGCCATCAAGGCCACGGCGGAGTGGTTCCCGCCCAAGGAGCGGTCGCTGGCGACGGGCATCTTTAACTCCGGCGCCAACATGGGCGCGATCCTGGCTCCGGCCATTGTGCCGTGGGTCGCGCTTCACTTCGGCTGGCGCGCGGCGTTCCTGACCACCGGCGTCTTCAGCGCTACATGGATCGTGTGGTGGTCGGTGAAGTACCGCACCCCGCTGCGGGTGAAGGACTGGCGCCGCGGCATGGTTGAGGCTCCGCCGAGCAAGCCGCTGATGCCGTGGTGGAAGCTGCTCGGCTTCCGCCAGACATGGGGCTTTATGCTCGGCAAGCTGCTTACGGACCCGGTGTGGTGGTTCTTCCTCTTCTGGCTGCCGGGTTACTTCAGCTCGCGCTTCAAGCTCGACCTGGGACACCTGGGGCTGCCGCTGATCGTGGTGTATAACATGTCGGCGATTGGCAGTGTTTGCGGCGGCTGGCTGCCGCGCGGCTATGTGCGGCTGGGCATGGGATTGAAGCCCGCCCGCCTGGCCGCAATGCTCACCTGCGCGTGCCTGGTGGCGCCCATGGCCTTTGCCGGCGGAGTGCAGAACATGTGGGCCGCGGTCGCGCTGCTAAGCCTGGCCACCAGCGCCCACCAGGGATGGTCGGCCAATATCTTCACTACTGTTTCGGATATGTTTCCGCATGAGTATGTGGGGACGGTGGTGAGCTTTGGGCAGGTGGCCGGCGCCGTCGGCGGAGCGATCCTCGGGATTGTGGCTGGGCATATCCTCGAACTTACACACAGTTATGTGCCGTTGTTTCTGTATGCGGCCTTTGCTTATCTTGCCGCGCTGCTGCTGTTGCGGACACTGGCGCCGGGGTTGAAGCGGGCGCTGCCGGAGGGGTAGGAGACCTATTTGAATTTCAGATTGCGAACGGCGTGCTCTGTACGGCTCCGGCTGGCCTGTTTGTCTGCGCGAAGGCGACCGCTGCGCGAACGGCGGCCAGTTCTTCTCCGACGATTTCCAGTCGCGGCGGGCGAACGCGCGCGGAGCCAATGCCTAACTCCTGCTGTACCTGTTTGATGAGCTGGATGAATTTCGGCACCGTGTCCATGCGCAGCAGCGGCAGGAACCAGCGATAGAGCTCGAACGCTTCCTGCTTGCGGCCTGCGATTGCCAGGTTAAACAGGTCTACCGACTCGCGGGGCAGGGCATTGACCAGCCCGGCAATCCATCCCACCGCGCCGGCTTCGACGCCCTCGACGATGAGGTCGTCCACGCCCATGAAGATCGCCAGCCGGTCGCCGGTGAGCGCGCGGATCGCGGTCACGCGGCGGACGTCGGTGGAGGACTCCTTGACCGCGGCCAGGTTGCTGAAATCGGCGGCCAGCTCGGCAATCTGTTCGGGGACAAAGTCGGTTCCGTAGGCCACGGGGTTGTTGTAGAGCATGGCCTCGAGCGGGGTCACGTCGAGAACGGCGCCGATATGCGCCTTCATCTCGCGCCAGTCTCCTTTGTAGACATACGGCGGCAGGATCATGAGGCCCGCTGCGCCCGCCTGCGCCGCGGCCTGGGCCAGCTTGACGGCCTCGGCCGTCGAAAGCGCAGAGATCGCGGCCACAACCGGAATGCGCGGCGACACGGCTGCCACCACAGTTTCGACGACGGCGATACGCTCCTCGAAGCTGAGCGTGGCCGCTTCGCCCAGCGAGCCCAGACAGACGATACCCGAGCAGCCGTTCCCGGCCAGCCAGCGGGCGTGGCGGGCGACGAAGTTGTAGTCGACGTTGAGGCCGGTGTCAAACGCGGTGGTCATGGCGGGCATTACGCCGGTCCATTTCAGATGCATAGATTCTCCTCAGAAGTTGACGCCGGGCGCCGATTGGGTGTCCGCGAAGCGTGCCGGCAGATACGGCTCGGGCGGGATCGGCGGTTCTGCGCCGGTGATTTGCGCGGCGATCAGTGCGGCCGTGCTCAACGAAGTGGTGATGCCCAGGCCCTCGTGGCCGGTGGCCAGCCAGAACGTGGAGTCCACGGGCGACGGGCCGATGAGGGGCAGCTTGTCCGGCGTGGCGGCGCGGAAGCCGGTCCAGACGCGAATGGCGGGCAATCGGCTGAGCGCCGGCATATAGGCGCAGGCGCGGGCGAGCATCGCAGAGAGCATCGGCGGGTCTGCTGCCGTGCTTTCGTTGCCATACTGGCGCGAGGAGCCGATAAGAATCTGGCCGGTCTTGCGCGGCTGCACGTTGAAGGCGACTGAATCCGCCGTGACCGAGTGGGCGCTCTTCAGGTAGCCCAGCTCGACGAGTTGATGCCGGATGAAGCCCGGATGGCGGTCCGTAATGACCAGGTGGCCTTTGCGCTTTTTCACCGGCAGTCCAGGCGTAAGCTCCGGCGACCAGGCGCCGGTGGCATTAATCAGCCGTGGCGCGGAGAGATGCCTGCCGTCATCCAGCCCAATCTCACCGTTGGCCATGCTGGTGACCGAGCGGCCGATCAGGAACATTGCGCCCAGCGAGCGCGCTTCTTCGGCCAGGTGCAGCGCGGCGGCAGGCGGGTAGAGGACCGCATCTTCCTCGACCAGCAGCGCGCCCGCCAGCCCAGGGCGCAGATTCGGCTCGCTCGCGGCTAACTGCGCGGCGGTGAGCAGCCGGCAAGGCACGTCCCGTTCGCGATACCAGGCCTGCTTGCGTGCGGCCTCGGCCATCTCTTCCTCGTCCGCGGCCACCCAGAGGGTTCCGCAGGTCTCGTATTCGGCGCGTGCGCCCAGCCGTGCCATCAGCGCCTGCCACAGGACCTGCGCATGGCGGGTGAGAGCAAACTGTGCCGGCGAGTCATCCATGACCACGATGTGGCCCATGCCGGCAGCTGTTGCGCCGCTGCCCACGGCGTCGCGCTCCACCACGGCCACGCGCATGCCTTGCCCAGCCAGTGCAGCCGCGCAAGCGGCACCCACAATGCCGCCGCCGGCAATTACCGCATCGTAACGCGTGGCGCTCATTCCGGAATTCCCATCTGAAACGGATCGGCAGGATCGAACAGCAGCGTGGCTTCGGCAGTTACATAGGCCGAGCCGGTGATCGAAGGCAGCAGCAGCTCATTCCCGATGCGGAACTTTCCTTCGAAGACCGTACCCAGGATGCCCTCCTGCCGCCAGACCTGGCCGGCTTCGAGTTTGCCGTCCGCGGCCAGGCAGGCGAGCTTGGCGCTGGTGCCCGTGCCGCAGGGCGAGCGGTCGTAGGCCTTGCCGGGACACAGGACGAAGTTGCGGCTGTGGTTGGCTGGATCGTGCGGCGCGGTGAAGAGTTCGATGTGATCGATCTCCGCGCCATCGGCCCCGGTGACGCCCGCGGCCGGAAGAGCCTGGCGGATGGCCCAGGTGAACGCGGTCAGTTCGTCAACGCGCGCTTTGTCGAGTGTGAACGGGTGATCGCCTACCAGAAAGAACCAGTTCCCGCCCCAGGCCACGTCGCCGGTCACCGGCCCGTAGCCGGCAAGGTCCACCGTAACAGCGGCCCGGTGGCGATATGCGGGAACGTTATGGATGGTGACGCGGTTGGCGGTCTCAAGATGAATGGGCACCACGCCGACCGGGGTCTGGATGCGGTGTTCAGCGGGCGAGATGCGGCCCAGGTGAGCCAGCGTGGCGGCCACGCCGATGGCTCCATGTCCGCACATGCCCAGGTAGCCCGCGTTGTTGAAGAAGATGACGGCGGCGGCGCAATCGGGCGTGTCCGGCTCCAACAGCCATGCGCCTACCAGCACGTCGGAGCCGCGCGGTTCGCAAAGGATGGCGCGGCGCAGTGGGTCGTACTCGGTGCGCAGCTTCTTGAAGCGCTCGGCCAATGAGCCGCTGCCGAGATTTGGCGTGGCTCCAGGCGGCAGCACCATGCGCGTGGGCTCGCCCGCCGTGTGCGAGTCCACGATGCGCAGCGTGCGCGGAATGGGCGTTGTGCCGGGAATGGGTTTGATCCTCGGAGCCAGTCTATGCCGATTTGGCGAAATCCCATCTAAATCAGGGAATCCAGCGTGAAGTATACAATATCGGATACAATCAGACCGCTCGATTTCCTGGGATGGATGCACCGGGCTGGATGCGTTCTTTCGTCCAGTGCGGCAGAGGGCGTAAAGTAGCTCGCGGAGGGCTTTCGGCATGGACCTTGTATCGCGGCGGAAATTCGTGCAATCGGCGACAGCGCTGGCCGGCGCCGGAATGCTGGGCACACGCGGCTGGCGCGCCCTGGCGCAGGATCCGGTGGCAGACGCCACGCGGGCCGGGAATCTCACCGGTTACGAGGCAGTGGAGTGGAAGGTGAAGCCGTTTCCCTTGCGCCAGGTCCGGCTGCTCTATGGGCCGCTTCGCGAAGCGCAGGAGCGGAATCGCGTCTTCCTCTACATGATGCCCAACGACCGGCTGCTGCACTCGTTCCGGCTCACGGCGGGCCGCAATTCAACAGCCCAGCCGCTGGGCGGATGGGAGGCTCCGGACGGCGAACTGCGCGGCCATTTCGCAGGCGGCCATTACCTTTCGGCATGCGCGCTGATGCACGCCAGCACCGGCGACGAGGCGCTGCGCCAGAAGGCAAACTCGCTCGTGGAGGAACTGCGGAAATGCCAGCAGGAAGACGGCTATCTGGGCGCGTATCCGGCCAGCTTTTACGACCGGCTCAAGAGCTACAAGCCGGTGTGGGCGCCTTTCTACACCTATCACAAGATCATGGCCGGCCTGCTTGACATGTATGTTTACTGCGGCAACATCCAGGCCCTGGAGATGGCTGGCCGCATGGCCGACTGGGCGGCCAAATGGGTGGAGCCGCTGAGCGCCGAGGAGTGGGCCAAAGTGCAACTCGTCGAACACGGCGGGATGAACGAGGTGTGCTTCAATCTCTATGCCGTCACAGGCGACAAGAAGTACCGCGACCTGGGTTTCCGATTCGAGCACAAGCGGTTCTTCGATCCGCTGGCGGCAGGCGAAGACAAGCTCTCTGGCCACCACTCCAATACCAATATCCCCAAGGCCATTGGCGCGGCGCGCGGCTATGAGGTCTCGAACGATCCGCGCTACCGCACAATCGCCGAGAATTTCTGGCATCAGGTGGCCGAGCATCATGCCTACTGCACAGGCGGCACCGGCGCGACGGTCCCCTTGAGCAGCGACGATGCCGAAGGCTGGCACAAGGCCGACGATCTTGCCGACCAGCTGGTGCCTTCGGCCGAGGAGTGCTGCTGCAGCTACAACATGATGAAGCTGAGCCGGCACCTGTTCGGCTGGACCGGCGATGCGCGCTACATGGACTACTACGAGCGGCTGCTGTGGAACGTGCGCCTGGGGACGCAGGACGAGCATGGCATGCTGATGTACTACGTCTCGATGCAGCCTGGCTACTGGAAGACCTTTGGCACGGCGTACGATTCCTTCTGGTGCTGCACGGGCACGGGCTCCGAGGAGTATGCCAAGCTGGGCGACAGCCTCTACTTCCACGATGACAGTGGCATCTGGGTCAACCAGTTTGCGGCCAGCGAAGTGGAATGGCCGGAGAAGGGTGTGCGCCTGACGCAGCACACCGAGTTTCCCGAGACGCCGTCCACGTCGCTGACGATCCATGCAGCGAAGCCCGTACGGCTTGCTTTGCATGTGCGGATGCCCTACTGGTGCGAAGGCAAGGCCATGAGCGTGAACGGCAAACCCGAAAGGACTGCCGCCGGCGACGGCTATGTTACGCTGGACCGCGTTTGGCAGCCGGCCGATCGCGTCGAAATTCAATTGCCGATGCGCTTCCACGCCGAGCCGCTGCCGGGAAATCCCGCCATGGAAGCGATGATGTATGGGCCGCTGGTGCTGGCCGGGCTGATGGGCAAGGATGGCTTGACGACCGACATGATCTATGGCCGTGAAGGCCCGTCTTACACCGGTAAGTTCACCGATATGCCCATGCCGCGCATTGCAGCGGCAGACGGCGCAACCTGGGTTGAAACGAAGGGCGAACCGCTGCGTTTCAAAACCGCCGGCCAGAACGCGGCCATGGAGCTGAAGCCGCTGTACCAGGTGCTGGACGAGCGCTACACCATTTACTTTCAGGTAGACCGGAAGACGTAGCGCATGGAATCAAGCCATCAGATCGATGCGCCGTTCACAATCAGCGTGAATGGCAACGCCGTGGAGGCCGCCGAGGGCATGAGCGTGGCCGCGGCGCTGGTGCGGGCTGGGCTGCCCTGCCGCACATCGGTCAGTGGCGAGGCGCGTGGTCCGCTGTGCGGCATGGGGATCTGCTTTGAGTGCGCCGCGACCGTCGACGGCGTGCCCCTGCGCCGCACCTGCCAGGTGATGTGCCGCGCCGGCATGGAGATTGCCACGCAATGAACGACGTGCGCGTGGTGGTGGTCGGCGCTGGTCCCGGGGGCATGGCCGCCGCGGCTGCTGCTGCTGAGTCCGGATGCAAGGTCACTCTGCTTGACGAGAACGCGGCTGCGGGCGGGCAACTGTGGCGCGGCGCCAGCGCTGAAGCGCCTCAGACGTCTCCGCACAGCGACCAGTATGCGCAATGGATGAAGCGGCTCAAAGCGAGCAAGGCGGAATTCCTGCCGAATTCCACTGTCGTCGACGCTCCCGCGGAGTGCGTGTTGCGTGTCGAGTGCGAAGGACGCTGGCAGGATCTCAGATGGGATCGCATGATCCTGGCCACCGGCGCCCGCGAGCGGTTCCTGCCGTTTCCAGGGTGGACGCTGCAAGGCGTGTTGGGCGTTGGCGGCTTGCAGGCCCTGGTCAAAGGAGGGCTGCCGATCACGGGCAAGAGAACCGTCGTCGCCGGCACCGGACCGCTGCTGCTGGCGGTTGCCGCGGGGTTGAACCGGGCCGGCGCCCGCGTTCTGGGCATCTTTGAGCAGGCTACGTGGGCGCGTCTGCTGGGCTTTGGCCTGACGCTGGCATCCCATCCTGACAAGCTGCTGGAAGGCGTGGGCTACCAATGGCGGATGCGATCCGTGCCCTACAAGGCAGGCTGGTGGGTTGCACGGGCCATCGGCCAGGACCGGCTGGAAGCAGTTGTGGTGAGCGATGGCCACGAGGAGCGCCGGATTGCCTGCGATTATCTGGCCTGCGGCTATCATCTTGTTCCCAACCTGGAGCTCGCCCAGTTGCTGGGCTGCCGGATCGATGGCGGCTACGTAGCAGTGAATGCGCGCCAGGAGACTTCGGTCGCGGGTGTGCTGTGCGTGGGCGAACCGACTGGCATTGGCGGACTGGACAAGGCGCTGGTGGAGGGCGAGATTGCCGGCCTTGCCGCGGCCGGCCAGGTAGGAAAGGCTGCGCATTTCCAGCCTATGCAGGAAAAGATGCGGAACTTTGCCAAGCGGCTCGATGAGACATTTGCCCTGCGCGCCGAACTGCGCGCGCTGGCAACGGCCGAGACCATCGTGTGCCGCTGCGAAGATGTGACGCGCGGAGTCCTCGAGAATTGCGCGAACGGGCGTGCATCCAAACTCCATACACGCTGCGGAATGGGGCCCTGCCAGGCGCGCATCTGCGGCCCGGCAACGGAATTCCTGTTTGGCTGGAGCGCCTCAGCTGTCAGGCCGCCGATTTATCCGGCATCTGTTTCCACAGTGGCCGCTGATCCGGAGAGCCAGGCATCGCCGCCCGAGACCAGCGAAATGCCGTAGAATCGGCCAGTGAGTTACTGCTGCCGGCTCATCGAATCTCCCACTGAGTGATCTGGAATGCCCGTTTCGAGCAGGAAGACAGTCCGAACTCCGGCCGTGGCGGCAGCTACGGTGGCCAAGGCCGAACACGGAACCAGCGTGACCACCGCGTTCCTGAAGATTCGCGAGCTGATTGTGCAGGGAAAGCTATCGCCTGGAAGCTGGCTGCTGGAGAGCGACCTGTGCGAGCACCTGAAGATGAGCCGCACCCCGGTGCGCGGCGCCTTTTTTCTACTGGAGCGCGAAGGCTATGTGCTCGAACACCGCAATGCCAGCAAATCGCGCATGGTGGTGGCTCCGCTCACCATGGACGACGCGGGTGAACTCTATCCGATCATCGGACGCATCGAAGGGCTGGCGGGCCGGCGCGCGGCCCAGTTGCCGCCGGCGGAACGGGAAGCCCTGGCGGTGCAGCTGGAGGCCATTAACATACGGCTCCGGGAGATTGCGCGCAACCGCAAGCTGGCCGGCGGCAGCATCTTCGACTTGGACCGCGAATTTCACCGCCTGGTGGTGGGCGCTGCCGCAGGACCGCGGCTGCGGCGGCTGCACCAGGCCATTGAGCCGCAGGCCGAGCGCTATTGGCGCATCTACGCCAGCTCGATTCTCGGCGATCTGCATCGTACCGTAGCTGAGCACGAGGCGATCGTCGCAGCGCTGCGGTCAGGCGATGCCGCAGGCCTTGACGAGGCGCTGCAAGTCAACTGGGCAAAGGGTCTGGAGCGGCTGGCGGGGGTCATCGAAATCTTTGGCGAACGGGGCAGTTGGTAGTGAGCTAGGACGCATTTCACTGCACGGAGAAGGGAAGTTATGGAAGAGACACGCAAGTTGCGCATGGGCATGGTCGGCGGAGGCCCGGGAGCATTCATCGGGCCGGTGCATAAGATGGCCGCCGAGCTGGATGGCCGCATCGAGTTAGTGGCCGGGACCTTCTCGCATGACTGGGAACGCTGCCGCGCCGCCGGCGAGACTTACCGGCTCGATCCCGGCAGAGTCTACCAGACCTGCAAGGGCATGCTGGCGGCGGAGCGGGCCCGCCCCGACGGCATCGACTTTGTGGCCATTGTTACGCCCAACTATCTTCACCTACCCGTCGCGTTGGATGCCCTGGAGGCCGGCTTCCCGGTGATGAGCGACAAGCCGGCGACGGCCACCTATCCCGAGGTGCTGACTCTGGAGGCCGCGGTGACTAAGTCAGGCTTGCCGTACGCGCTGACCCATACTTATGCCGGTTACGCCCTGGTGCGGGAGGCGCGCAGCCTGTGCGCCAGCGGCCAGCTAGGTACGATTCGCAAAATCGCGGTCGAGTACCTGCAAGGCTGGCTCAGTGAGCCGCTGGAAGCGACCGGCCAAAAGCAGGCGGCCTGGCGTTGCGATCCCGCGCTGAATGGCCCCGGCGGCTGCATCGGCGATATCGGGGTCCATGCGCTGCATCTGCTGGAATACGTGACCGGGCTCGAGGTGACGAGCCTCAACGCCACGCTGCGTTCGGTCGTACCTGGCCGGCAGCTGGACGACGATTGCAACGCATTCCTGCGCCTGAATAATGGCGCTTCCGGCGTCCTGATGGCCTCACAAGTGGCCGCCGGCGAGGGCAATGGGCTGCGCCTGCGCGTCTACGGCGAAAAGGGTTCCATCGACTGGCGCCAGGAGGATCCCAACCGGCTGCGCGTGAAATGGCTGCATGGGCCGGAGGAGATTCGCCACGCCGGCTTCACGGTGCACATGAGCCAGGAGGCACGCGCTGTTACGCGCCTGCCGGGAGGCCATCCCGAAGGCTATATCGAGGCCTTTGCCGTGCTGTATCGTGAGTTTGCCGATGCGCTGGTTGCGTGGCGGCGGGGTGCGGCGAATCCTTTGCCGCCGACGCTGCCCGGCCTGCGCGCCGGCGTGCGCGGCATGCGTTTCATCGAGCGCGCCATCGAGAGCAACCGCATCGAGAACTGGGTTGAGTTTTGAGGGAGAAAGAATCATGAAAACCATCAAAGGGCCGGGAATCTTCCTGGCGCAATTCGCAGGGGATGCAGCGCCTTTCAACACACTCGAAGGCATGGCGCACTGGGCCGCGGGCCTGGGATTCACTGGAGTGCAGATACCCACCTGGGACCGGCGTTTGTTCGATCTGCAGCGGGCCGCCGAGAGCAAGGCGTACTGCGACGAGATCCTTGGCATTGTGGCGCAGGCGGGGCTCGCGGTCACCGAGTTATCGACACACTTACAAGGGCAGTTAATTGCAACCCATCCTGCTTACAACGTGTTGTTTTCCGACTTTGCGCCTTCGGGGCTGGACGCAAAGGCCACGCAGGCGTGGGCCGTGCAGCAGTTGAAGTGGGCGGCCGGGGCCAGCCGCAACCTGGGCCTGAACGCGCATGCCACGTTCTCCGGCGCGCTGGCGTGGCCCTTTTTCTATCCCTGGCCGCAGCGGCCGGCGGGACTTATCGACGAGGCCTTCCGCGAACTGGGCCGGCGCTGGCTGCCCATTCTTCAAGTCTTTGACGAGGCCGGCGTCGATGTATGCTACGAACTGCATCCCGGCGAGGACCTGCACGA
>Ga0326727_10012780_pt1 | contig 18975 bp, 13 predicted proteins | sample MB2enrmetagenome_FD_207643 | JGI IMG/M metagenome (GOLD analysis project Ga0326727, IMG submission 207643) | Lab enriched peat soil microbial communities from McLean, Ithaca, NY, United States - MB29MY | ecosystem: Environmental > Terrestrial > Soil > Wetlands > Peat | place: USA: New York...
GGCCGGCATGACCACATTGATCCACCGGGTAAACATCTCGCTGCTACGCACGGCATACGCCAGCCAAAAGCTGGCGGCGAACAGGCAGGCATCAACCATCTGGTGAACCTGGGTGCGAATTTGACGATCACGTTGCAGCATTGAAACTTAAAGCCCTCGGATGGGCTTCAGCATAAACAACAACTGAAATAGATCAACTCATTTGGCGTTGGGCGGCGCCAGTTGAAATTGGGGCACCGTGGCGGCGATCAACTTCTTCACCCGCTCGAACGTGGCGGTTTCCTGGCCGGGAGCGCACTCGGTGAAGAACGAAACATAGGCCCACCGGTCCAGTTCGTTCTTGAACACCACGTCCCGGGCCATCCACAACATCCGCGTCTGGTGCGAGGCGGTGCAGCGGTCGGCATCCACAAACCAGTAGGTGTAGAGGCCGCGTTGGGTGACCACCCGGCCATTGGCCTGGCCGGTGCGCGTGGCCACCAGGTTCATGACCGGCAGGTCATACGGAGCGGGTTCATCGATATGAACAGCTTTTACCTGGGAGACGGTGGGATCAATTTCCCAGCCCTGGGCCGTCAGGCAAATCTGGGGTTTGTGGATGCTGGCGCGCGAACTGCCCATCAACACCACGTTGGCCAGCACCTGGAAGCCGTCGTCCGCCGTGTAAAGCCGCTGCCCATAACTGGTGTCCCGCGGCAGACTGTTGGTGACCACTTCCGCCTGCGGCATGCTGACGGAATGGAACCCGCCCGCTGCGGGCGGCAACAGCACCTCGAGGTTCGCGCTGCCGGGAATCGGCCGGGTCTTCACGCCGGGCAGGCCGAGCTTTTGGTGCGCGCGGGCATGGGCGAGCGCCCCCGCCGTGGCGGCAATCAACACCAGCACGGTGACAAACAAGATGGTTTTAGAACGGTTCATGTGGTGGCGGGTTCGATGGGTGGCTTGGGCGGAGGACGCAGCCCGCGCTCCAACCAGCGGGACACCCAATAGGCGCAAATGATGGCCACACCGAAAGTGATGTAGCCGGCGTTGGTCTCCACCGCCTTGCCGGCGCCCTGGCCAAAACTCTCCGCCACGGCCACCGTGAAGCACAGCCGCACCACGTTGCCAATAATGGCCAGCGGCAGCGCGATGAACATCATCACCCCCCGCTTCCAGAGCTCTTTGAAGACCACAAAACCGTAGACCGTGGCCAGCGCCGTCAAGGCCATGAGGCTGCGGATACCGCTGCAGGCCGCCGCCACTTCGTAGGCAAAGGTGTGATGCGCGTCAAACAACTGCGTGCCGTCGCGCACCAAATCCGGCGCCAGGCCGGCCTGCGCAATGAACTCCACAATGCGCGAAACCAGCAGCCGCAGGCGCATCGTGAGCGGGTCCATGTACTCGGCCACCGGCACACAAAACGCCAGCAGAAAAAAGGGAAAGAAGCTGGCCCGCAGCCAATGCCGGCCCCAAGCCAGCCCCGTCAGGCCGTACAAACCGACAAAAAAGGCGATGACCGACAGGCGCTGCTGCTGCGAGACGAAGCCGATGTAATGCAACAACAGGGCAAACACGATCAGGCCCAGCGCCGGCCACCATAACCCAGCCGGTTTGGCCGTCAGATCCTTGCGCTTCCACCAATACAACACCAGCACGACGAAGGGCATCAGCAAGCCATGCTGCTCATCCACGTTTGAAGACGTGTCGATGTTGTAAACCCAGACAAACAACGACGCCGGTTCCAGGCTGAATTTGGCGTTGCCCAGAAAACCAAACAAGACCACCCAGGCCGCGGCCAGGCCCAGAAAAAAACCACGGTTCGGCAGTTGCCGCCATTCCTCCCGGCAGCGCCAGATGAGCACCCCCACGGCGGCCAGCAGGGCTGCCGCGAAGACCATGAATTGCCAGGGCTTTTCCCCCAGCGCCGGCCGCGAAACATAAAAAGCCGCCCCCAAGAGTATCAGGAATCCGACCTCGTGCGGCTCCAGGCCATAGGGCAGGGACTTTTTGTTCATGCTTTTAGGAACGAATCTTGCAACAATTTATTGATACAAACAATGCGCTTTGCGCTCAAACAAATTCGTCCCATGCAGCCACCCTGCCGGGGCCGTTCCACGCCGGCATGAACTCCTTCCTCCCGCTCGTCAGGTTCTGGATCCTCCTGTCGGTGGTGGCCAGCGCCGCCGGCTGGGTGCTCTCGGCCCTTAGGCAGTTGAATGGCGCCGGCTACGCCGTGGTGGCCGGGCTGTGCCTGATGACCGCCCTGTTGCTGCATCACCCCCGACCCGATGCCCGGCCGGTGCTTTCCGCCACGCGCTTTCGCCGGCGTTTCTCACGGGCCCTTCCCCTGGCCTTTGCCGGCCTGGCGGCGCTGGTCTTCCTGGGTGGTGTACTTTATGCACCCGCCAACTACGACGGCCTCACCTACCGATTGCCGCGCTTGTTGCACTGGCTGGCCGAGGGGCGTTGGCACTGGGTCCATACGGCGAATTACCGGATGAATGACCGCAGTTGCGGCTGCGAATGGCTCCTGACTCCCCTCGTGGCCGCCACCCGTTCCGACCGCGCGCTGTTTCTGGTCAACTTCCTTCCGTTTCTCCTGCTGCCGGGCCTGGTCTTCAGTGTCTTTACCCGGCTGGGCGTGCGCGCCCGCGTGGCCTGGCACTGGATGTGGCTGCTGCCCACCGGCTACACCTTTCTGCTGCAAGCCGGCAGCCTCGCCAACGATGCCTTTGCCGCCGCTTACGCCCTGGCCGCCGTGGATTTCGCCCTGCGCGCCGCCGTATCCCGCCGCCGCGCCGACGTGTTTTTTTCCCTCCTGGCCGCCGCTTTGCTCACCGGCGCCAAGACCGGCAACCTGCCGCTGTTGCTGCCTTGGTTGATCGCCTTTCTTCCCGTCTCGCCCCTGATGCTGCCCGGGATGGACGCGTCCGCCAGCCGGCGTCTCGCACAATCGCTAGCCACCTTGCTCGTACTGCTGACGGCCGCCCTCGTATCGTTCCTGCCCACGGCGCTGCTCAACTGGCAACATTGCGGCGATTGGACAGGCCTGTCTTTGGAGACTTCAAAGATCGCGATGCGGCACCCGTTGATTGGCTTGGCAGGCAATTCCGCCATGTTCCTCTTGTGCAATTTCTGTCCAACCCTCTTTCCCTTCGCCGGCTGGTGGAATCACACCATCCCCGACCATCTGCCGGCCAGCCTCGCCGCCCTGGTGCAGCACAATTTCGAGGCGAATTTCTGCCGGCTCGGTGAGCTGCCCACGGAAGAATGGTCCGGCTTGGGCTTCGGTTTGAGTTGCCTGCTGGCGCTGGGCGTGGCGGCCAATTGGCTCAGCCGATCGCGACCGCCCCCCCCGCGCGCTTCATGGTCGTGCCGGGCATTGCTGCTCACTCCCTATGTGTCACTGCTCTTCTTTTTTGCCAAATCGGGCATGATGACCCTGGCGCGGCTGGTCTCGGCGTATTATCCCCTGCTCTTGCCGGCTCTGCTGCGCGGCCCTGGTCCCGCTGCCGTGGTGCGGCAAAAATGGTGGGGCTACGCCACCGCCATCGTGATGTTGCTGGCCGGAGCCGCCGTGGTGCTTACTCCGGCCCGGCCGCTGTGGCCCGCCAAAACCATCCTCTCCAAGCTGGGCACCACCGGCTCCAGCCCGGCCGTCCGGCGCCTCCGCGACGTCTATCTCACTTACGCCGAGCGGCCCGATCCGCTCGCCGCCGCCCGGGCCGCCCTGCCCGCTGATTGCCGCATCGTGGGCTTTGTGGGCGCCAGCGATGATCCCGAGCTTTCTTTCTGGCGACCGTACGGCAACCGCCGGGTGGAAGATATTCTCGATACGGATTCCGAAGGGCAAATCCACGACCGCGGCATTCAATATGTCGTCATCACAGGGGTCTTCCTGGACGCCCACCACGAAACCATCGACTCCTGGCTGGCGGCCCATCATGCGGTTCCGGTCACGACGCTCACGGTCACCACCGAAGTCAGCGTGGGTCCGGGCGCCTGGTATGTGGCCCACATCGTGCCATAATTCCAACCGGCCAGTGCCACCCGGTTTTATCGGCTGCTTCCCCGGTAGTCCCCTCGCTCACTTAAACCCCGCGAGCGCATGCGGCAGGTACGGCTGCTCGAGCGCAGCGATTTCCTCGGGAGACAAAACCACGGTGAGGGCCGCCACCGCATCTTCCAAATGGCCGGCCTTCGAGGCGCCAATGATCGGCGCCGTGATGACCGGCTTGTGCAAGACCCACGCCAGCGCCACCTGCGCCATGGGGAGACCGCGCTGCGCCGCCAATTCCGCCAAGCGATTCACCACCACCCGGTCGGCTGCTTCCGTATGGGCGTACAGCGTCTGGCCATACTCATCGGTGCGCGCCCGCGCCGTGGGCGCGCTGTCCGCCCAGGGCCGCGTCAGCCGGCCGCGGCCCAGCGGACTCCACGGAATCACACCCACGCCCTCGGCCTGGCAGAGGCCCAACATCTCCCGCTCCTCCTCCCGGTAAATGAGATTGTAATGCGGCTGCATGCACACAAACCGGGTCCAGCCATGCGCCACCGCCAGATACAGCGCCTTGGCAAACTGCCAGGCGTGCATGGACGACGCGCCCAAATACCGCACCTTGCCGGACTTTACCACGTCATGCAGAGCTTCCATCGTTTCCTCGATGGGCGTCTCGTAATCCCACCGGTGAATCTGGTACAGGTCGATGTAATCCATGCCCAGCCGCCGCAGACTGTCATCCACCGCCGAGAAAATGGCCTTGCGCGACAATCCGCCGGCATTCGGCTTGTCCCGCCACGGCATGAAACATTTGGTCGCCAACACAATTTCGTCGCGCCGGGCAAAATCCCGCAGCGCGCGCCCCACGAATTCCTCGCTGGTACCGTCCGAATAGGCATTGGCGGTGTCGAAGAAGTTGATGCCCAAGTCCAGCGCCTGCCGGATGAACGGCCGGCTCGCTTCTTCCGGCAGCGTCCACGGATGCGGTCCGCGTTCTGGCACGCCGTAGGTCATGCAGCCCAGACATAGCCGGGAAACTCTAAGTCCGGTGGAACCAAGTCGTGTATAGTTCATAAGTGTTCCGGTCGGCTGATCCCGCCCGTGATGAAACATTAAAAAGCCCGACCAAAAAAGTCCAGCGTCGCCGTGCGGGATTCATGAATTCTTTGTCATTCTAAGCTTCAGCATTGCTCTCCGGCCAACCGCCCTGATAGGGTCGCATTTTCAAATTGATGAAATTGAGCGTTCGGACAAGCGTCTTCTGTCCCCCGTGTTGGCTTTGCCTGGCAACCGCTTTGGGCCTATCCGCCGGGTTGTCCCCTGCCGTCGCCGCCGAAGACGATGCCGAGTCGTCCACCAACCGGGAAATCCGCCCCATCGAGGAGCTGTTCATGACCGATACCGTCTATCCCCAGGAAAAAGGCGAACTGGAAATTGCACTGTTACCCGTCTACCAAAACAACGCCCAAGGGGATACCTGGACCACGCCGGTCTCCGTGGAATACGGATTGACCTCCTGCTGGCAGGTGGAAGGGGAATGGGACGCCTACCGCGAACGCTTGCCGCATAACGGCCCGGCCGTAGGCGGCGTGGGCGATCTCGAGCTGGGCACGCAATATAGTTTCCTGAATCTGGGCCAGTCGTTGTTTCACCTCGCCCCGCGCTTTTCGCTAACATTGCCGCTGGGCAGCGTTAACAAGGGTCTGAGCGAGGGCTTCCTGAAATACCAGCCAGCGCTGGTCCTGGCCCTGGACATGCCGACCTGGCATCACACCCAGCTTTTCACCGAAATCGGCTTGGGTTTGGTACAACGCCTGAAACGGCCAGCCGATGCCGACGATGCCAAACCCGCGGCCCACGAACTGGATTGGGGAGCTGGATTTTTCACCCTGCTGCCCCAGGGCGCCTTCACGCTGGAATTCAACCTGGCCAACAACCGCTGGAACCATCACGGCGAGGAAGACGATTTATACGTGACGCCGGGCTGGCTGTGGCACCCCTTCAAACACACGGAAGTCGGCCTCGGCGTCCCCGTGGGCTTGAATCGCCAATCGGATCGGTACGACCTGATCGCCCATATCGTTTATGAGTTTTAAGGCGGGGCGCCCGCGGGCTTGACGGCTGGCACTTTCGATAAAAAGAACTGGCTGCCGCCAAAGGGACTCCGCTAGCATCGCGCACGAACATGCCATGAAAAATCTTTTTGTGCTCGCGGCAATCCTGCTCCCGGCCTGGTGGGCCGGCGCCCAAACCACCGTCTCCGTCGTCAGCCGGCCGGCCGTTTCCCAGACCAATGCCTTTTACGTGGCCAACCGCGCCCCACTCGCCCCCAGCGAATTCATGGCCCTGCCCATCGGCTCGGTACAGCCCCGCGGCTGGCTCCAGGAAATGCTCCAGCGACAGCGGGACGGCCTCGGCGGCCACCTAGGTGAAATCAGCATCTGGCTGGACAAGGAGGACAACGCCTGGCTGAATCCCAACGGCCGCGGCAAACATGGCTGGGAGGAAGCCCCCTACTGGCTGCGCGGCTATCTCCAGCTCGCCTATCTGGCCAACGATCCCCCAATGATCGCCGAAGCCGAGACCTGGATCCACGGCGCCATGAACAGCCAGCGGCCCAACGGCGACTTCGGGCCGGACCAGAAATTCGACGACGACGGTTCGCGGGATTTTTGGGCAAACATGCTGATGATGTTCTGCCTGGAAACCTATTACGAACATTCCGCCGACCAGCGCGTGCTGGTGATGCTCACAAAATATTTCCGCTATCAGCTCTCCGTGCCGGATGATAAGTTCTTGACCCACTACTGGCAGAAGATGCGCGGGGGCGACAACCTCTACAGCGTCTACTGGCTGTACAACCACACGGGCGACACCTTCCTGCTGCAACTGGCCGATAAGATCCATCGTTGCACCGCCAACTGGGAAATGAAAGACAACCTGCCCAACTGGCACAACGTCAATATTGCCGAGAGCTTCCGCGAACCGGCAGAGCATTTTCTGCAATCCCATGACCCGGCCGAACTGCAAGCCACCTATGCGGATTTCAACGAAGTCCGCCGCCGTTATGGCCAGGTGCCGGGCGGCATGTTCGGCGGGGACGAAAACTGCCGGCCGGGCTACGCCGATCCGCGCCAGGCTATCGAGACCTGCGGCATGGTGGAACAAATGTTTTCGGACGAATTGTTGACACAGATCAGCGGCGACCCGTTTTGGGCCGACCATTGTGAAAATGTGGCGTTCAATATGTACCCGGCCGCCCTCACCCCGAATATGCGCGCGCTACGTTATCTCACGGCGCCCAACCTGGTGGTTAGCGACGCCAAAGACCACTCGCCCGGGATTCAAAACGGTGGGCCTTTCCTGATGATGAACCCGTTCAGTTCCCGCTGCTGCCAACATAATTTTTCCATGGGCTGGCCCTATTTCGACAAACACCTTTGGCTCGCCACGCCCGACAACGGCCTGTGCGCCACCGTCTATTCGCCCAACGAGGTGACCGCCCAAGCTGGCGACGGCTCCCGGGTGTCGTTCATCGAAAGCACGCACTACCCGTTCGAAGATACCATTAACCTGGCCTTTCATGCCGCCAAGACCGTGACCTTCCCGCTGTACCTGCGCATTCCCGGCTGGTGCGCGGCCGCCACCGTGGTGGTTAACGGCAAATCCCTGTCCCTGACGCCGGATGCCGGCCAGTACGTGCGGCTCGAACGGTCATGGAAAGACGGCGACACCGTGGCCCTGCGGCTGCCGATGAAGGTGGTCGTCCGGCAGTGGCACGCCAACGAGGATAGCGTCAGCGTCAACTACGGTCCGCTGACCTTCTCGTTGAAAATCGGCGAGCGTTATCAGCAAAAAGACAGCACCCGGACGGCCATGGACGATTCCGGCTGGCAACCGTCGGCCGATCCCACCCAGTGGCCTTCCTTCGAAATCAGCCCCGCGACCCCGTGGAATTACGCGCTGGTGGTCAATCCGGACCGGCCAAAAAAGTTTTTCCGGGTGAAGAAACTGGCCTGGCCAGCGGACAATTATCCCTTTACCCCGGAAAGTGCGCCGTTGGAAATTCAAGCCAAAGGCCGGCTGGTTCCTCAATGGACGCTGGACCGCTACGGTTTGTGCTCGGTATTGCAGCCCAGTCCGGTGTTCACCGACCAGCCGCAGACCAAGATCACGCTCATTCCCATGGGGGCCGCGCGGCTGCGCATCTCCGCTTTTCCGTTGGCCAGCGCCCATCCCGCCGACCATCACTGGGAGTCCCCGTCAGTCTCGGCGCAGTAATGGGTGCTACAGCTATAATCGTTTCTCCGCCCCGCGAGGACTTCCGAGGTGTTGTGGTCAATGATGGCTGATCCTGAATTAATCGGTCTTGAGGGTTCATTCTTTAAGAATCGTCGGTGGAGCGAGAGACGGGCAGTTTTTTCCTCTTTGGTGACACCGGGCGGTAAAAACCCTCAAAAAATGAGCGCGGCGCGTTAATTGCTTAAAGCTAAGGACAGCAACAATCTCCGACCCTGATGAAACTCAAAAGCTTTTTCGCCATTCTCATCTGTCCGCTTGTGCTTTCGTGCTTGGGCGCCTCACTGCTCTCCGTGTTCGCGGACAATGCGATGCCAGCGGTCGAAGAAAAGCTGGATTCCGCAGCGGCCGGCACCAACTACCTTGGCCACGTGCTCCTACCTGGCAACACAAATGACATCCGCCTCTTGGCGGCGGCACTACGTAATCAGCGATTGGCAATTGAAGTAATCGCCAACAATCTTGCGAACCTTGACACGACGGGCTACAAGGCAAATCAACTGCGCTTTCAAGACCAGACCAGCGATGGCGCGGGGCTTACCACCTCGTTAAATGGCTCGGAACCTGTGCTGGTCGAGCGCCTTTTCACGCAAGGAGAACTCGGCCAAACTGGAAACAACCTGGATTTCGCGATTCAAGGCAGTGGTTTTTTTGAAATACAGATGCCGGACGGTTCGCTGGCGTTCACGCGCGACGGCGGATTCAAGACTGACTGCCAGAGCCGCATTGTCACCTGCAACGGTTATCCCGTGCAGGGCGGTTTCCAGCCGATGCCCGCCGGCACGGCCAGCACCGTTATCACCGACGGCGGGAAGGCCACTTATTTGACCTCGAGCGGGGTTACAACATTTCAGGTGCAACTGGCACGCTTCGCAAATCCCGCCGCTTTGGATGCGACGGGTAGCAATCTTTTCAAGGAGACCATTGCCTCCGGCACGGCCGAACTGGGCAATCCCGCCAGCATCGGTTTTGGTACAATACGTCAGGGATACCTCGAGTTTTCAAACGTCAGCCTCACGGGAGAGCTAGCCCATCTAACCCATGCTCAGCGGGCGTATGAAGCAATCTTGCAAGCCATGCAAACTGCGAAACAAATGACCCCGTAGTGTCCAAAAACTCAATTGCGTCTGTTCGACCCGCTACCCGCCCCACCGGAACGCTACGACCAGTTCATGAATAACTTCATCGAACGGATTTGGAGGGGGCCTGTCATGGGACGAGAACTGGAACAAATCATGGTGCTTTTCGGATTTTGTCGATTGAATTAAGCACCGCAAATAAAGAAGGGTCGACGTTTATCGTGGGCGAAATCTTTAAGGCGCTTTTCGGCGGTCGCGGAGCGACGCTGGAAATTAGCCCGGCACAACGTGCCGGGTCTGGAGTTTGGCTCTGACTAGATACAGAGCCTTATTTTTTATTGACATATCTAGTGATATGACTAGACTATTTACCAATTATGGGTTACCCTACTAAAGTTCAGCTCATTCAACGCAAGGAAAGTCAGCAGTGGTATATCAACTTTCCGGCCGCCATCGCCCAAGGGATGGATTTCTCCAAGGGCGAAGATGTTCAATGGACCATTGCCGACAAGGCCCACCTGATTCTCTCCCGCAACCAGGTGCCCCCCAATCCCATTGAGATAAAAAAAAACCCTCCCTCCTCGAAGAAGTCGAACGCCTGATCGAGCAATGTGCCGACAGCTTCTCCACTCCGGAGTCCTTCGCTCGTGGCCGGCGCCACTGTCTTTCCCAGTTGGCGGGCTTTGGCCGGCACACCATCACCGGCCTGTTGCGCAACCAGAACCGCACCCAGCTGGACTGGACGGCGGATTATCGCTTGTACACCGAGAGCCGGCTGGAGGTGGAAAAGATTTTCGGACATGTACGCACCGAGGTCGAACAGGATGGCGGACCGGATCGTCCGCTCGTCGTCGCCATGGATGACTCGATTCTACGCAAGACCGGCCGGCACATCTTCGGTTCGGGCTACCGGCGGGATCCCTTGAGCCCTCCGTTCCAGGTCAACTTGGTGCGCGGCCTGCGCATCCTCCAGATCTCGGCCGCCGTGCGGCAGGGTTCCGAGGGGGCGGCGCGCCTGATCCCGATCGACTTCCAGCACGCGGCCCTGCCCGCCAAACCGCACCCACGGGCCGCCCCGGAACTGCAGGAAGCCTACCGGCTGGAACGGGCGGCAAGGAATATAAACTTGGTCGGGCGCGAACGACTGGCCTGCCTGCGCCGGCAGCTAGATGAAAGCGGCTCGGCCGCCCGCCGGCTTATCGCCACCGTGGACGGGCGGTTCACCAACTCAACCGTACTGCGCCAACTGCCCGAACGCACCGTGCTCGTCGGCCGCGTGCGCAAGGACTCGGCGTTTTATTATCCGCCCGCCAGCCAGCCCGAACGCGGGCGCAAACGCAAATATGGTTCGCGCTGCCCCACCCCGGAGGCGCTGCTCAAGGACCAGACGGTGCCCTGGCAGACGGTCAAGGCTTATGCCGCCGGGCAAGTTTATGAGTTCAAGGTCAAGACACTGGGGCCGGTTTACACGGCCATGGATAAAGGACAGCGGGCCTTGCGGCTGGTGGTCGTCGAACCCGTACCCTATCGCCCGACCAAGCACAGCAAACTTCAACGCCGGGAACCGGCCTATTTGATCTGCACGGATCCGGATCTGCCGCTGCAAGAACTGCTCCAAGTTTATCTCTGGCGCTGGGACATCGAAGTCAATTTCCGGGATGAAAAGACCATTCTGGGCGTGGGCCAGGCACAGGTCCGCTCCGAGGCTGCCAACCAGAATGCCCCCGCTTTGGCCGTAGCTTCCTATGCCATGCTCCTGCTGGCCTCGGTCAAAACCTACGGCGCGGAGGGCAAACCCGACACCTTCCAAAGCCCGCGGTGGTACCAGCGAAAACCCGAACAAAGAGCCACCACCAACGAATTGATCAACCAATTACGCTGGGAACTCTGGTCCGCCACCCTCAAAACCAATTTCACCGGCTTCTCACAAATAACCGACGCCGACCAGAACGGCATAAAATGCGATCACCCTCTGCAATCCGCCATCTTTCTAAGTATCAAATGAAATAATCAGAGCCAAACTCCAGGCCCGGCACAACGTGCCGGGTGCTTGTGGCAAAAATGAAAACGTCCTGAAGGGACAGGGGAAATCCGGCGTCCCTTCAGGACGCATGAATTCGTTGGGCGCGAGACCAGACACTGGCGTGTCTGGCTAAAATCCAAAGTCGCTCCGCGACTCCTTCCTTTACGCATTATAACCGCCGCGGTCCCCATGTAGCATTTCCCCATTCCCGTCCTTCCGGTCAGAACCTATACTCCGGCCATGAAGATGTGCGCGCGGTTCCCGTTGGCGACACGCTTTGGTCTGGTCGGCGCCGGTGTCCTCTGGCTGAGCTGGGCTTCACTGACCGCCGGGGCCGGACCGGCGACGCCGCGGGCTGACGTGGAACGTCTCCTGACCAACACAGCCCAATCCTGGGTCGCGCACGATTTCGTGGCGGTCCAAACCGATTGCGCGAACGCCCTAAATATCCACGGCACGCCGCCCGAGCTCCAGAGCTATGCCCGCTTGCGCCTAGCCCAGAGTTTCTTGGCGGACCATCGTCCCGCCGCCGCCCGCGAACAATACGCCCAGGTCGCCACCAACCTCGCCTATCCCCCCACCCACCGCTACGAGGCCGGGCAATGCCTACAGGAACTCGACCGCATCGCACGTGGCCTGCCGGCGCGCGATGTCACCGCCTCCCGCACGCACCTTGCGCCCCTCACCCGGTTTGCCACCGAATTCTTTGTATCGCCCAATGGCGATGATCACCGCGACGGCAGCCGCCGCCATCCGTTTGCCACCCTGGCCCGCGCCCGCGACGCCATCCGTCAGTTCCAGAGCGCCGGCCCGCTTCCCGGACCGGTCGCGGTGACGCTCCTGCCTGGCGAATATCCTGTCGAGGGCACCTTCGAACTGACCCCCGCCGATTCCGGCACAGCGACCGCGCCCATCGTTTACCGCGCCAGCGAACCGGGCACCGCCGTGCTGTATGGCGGCACGCGGCTCAGCCGCTCGGTCCGCACCACCGACTCCGCGATTCTCAATCGCCTGCCGGCCGAGGGCCGCGGCCACGTTTACCAATGCGACCTCAAGGCCGCCGGCATCACCAATTACGGCACGCTGACCGAGCGCGGCTGCTTCATCAATCCGCCGCCCACGCTCGAACTCTTTTTCAACGGCGCGCCCATGACCCTGGCCCGCTGGCCCAAAACCGGCTTCGTCAACGGCGGCAAAATCATCAATCCCGGTTCCAAAGCCAGCCACCAGGCCTCGGTGTTCGAGTATCTCGATGACCGCCCCGCGCGCTGGACTCACGCCGAAGACGCGTGGCTGTATGGCTATTTCCGCCACGGCTGGGCCGACCGCACGCTCAAAATCCTCAGCATCGATCCCGCCGCCAAGCACATCGCCTGTGGACCCTATGAATTTTTGGGCGACCCCATGGAGCCCGTTCCCTGGTTCAATCATCGCCACATCCGCTATTTCGCCTTCAACCTGTTGGCAGAATTGGGCGCGCCGGGCGAGTGGTATTTGGATCGCCAGGCCGGAATGCTCTATTTCTATCCGCCAACGGACCCTGGCAAAGCGGTCATGGAAATCGGCCGGTTGTCGGTCCCCATGGTCACGCTCAACCACGTCGCCCACGTCCGACTGCAAGGCCTCGTTTTCGATCTCGCGCGCGCCGACTGCCTCGCGCTCCGCGATTGCGACGATTGCCTCATCGCTGGGTGCACGATCAAACGCTTTGCCGGCGAGGGCATTACCATCTTCGGCGGCCGCCGCGACGGCATCCTGAGTTGTGATCTCTTCAGCCTCGGACGGGGCGCCACGGAAGTGGTGGGTGGCGACCGCCCCACGTTGACACCGGCGGAGCACTTCGTGGAAAACTGCTCGATGCATTCCTTCGGCCGGCTGGACCACACCTATGTCCCCGGCCTGCGCATGGAAGGCGTGGGCATCCGCGCCGCCCACAACCGTTTTGCCGATTGCCCCTCCAGTGCAATCCGGTTCGACGGCAATGACCTCGTCATGGAATACAACCAGGTGGACCACGCCGTCTTGGAAAGTGAGGACCAGGGCGGCATGGAAACTTGGGGCAATCCCACCTTCCGCGGCAATATCCTTCGCTACAACTCCTTTGCCTACATCGGCACGGGCTCCATGGAAGGCTCGGCCGGCCGCGCCGGCATCCGGCTGGACGATGCCATCAGTGGCACCATCGTTTACGGAAACATTTTCTTCCATGCCAGCCAGAGTTTCGGCGCCATCAACATCAACTCCGGCCGCGACAATTTCATCGACAACAACCTCTTTGCTGAATGCGAAAAAGGCATTACCGGCAACTACGACGCCGACAACGCCTGCTGGCAGGGTTTCGGCAAGGACCCGGCGTTCATTCGCTCCGCCCTCTATCTCCAGCGATACCCGGAATTGGCAAGGGTGGACCAGGCGCCCGGCCTGAATAACGCCTGGCGCAACGTGTTCTGGAAATGCGGCCCCATCTTCGCCTCCGGCGGTTCGGCAGCGAAACAGAAATTTGATTCCCTGGCGAATCTGCAATATTCGGAAGACCCGGGATTCGCGGACGCCGCCCGGGACAATTTCCATTTGAAACCGGATGCCGACGTGTTCCGCCAAATCGCCTTTCATCCCATCCCCGTGGATGAGATTGGCCTGTACCAAGACGAATATCGAAAGAGCGGAACGGCCCGTCCCTGAACCGCCGCGGGATCGCGCGAACGACCTCCGAAAACCCGGACGCGTGCCACAAGGAAGTTCTCTCTAGCAGAAAGGATTTAGTTGAGGGCGGGCGTCACACAAACAAAATTAATTTGCGTCTGCTCATTTCCAGATGGACAGAACGGTAATGCCGCCAATCCCGAGCACGACTCCGATCCAGCCAGCGAAACGAATCTTTTCCCGGAACAAAACCAGCGACAGGAGGACACCCAGAATAATCGGACCGGAAAGGGAGATGGGGAAAACAATCTGGGGTTTCAATGTTTCGAGCGACTTGAGCGTGCAAAACACTCCAACATAACTCGCTATGGCGGCTCCCGTCCCCCAGCCCAGAGCGCCTGTTCCGACCGCCTTGCCCAACGAAAGAAGGTGTTTTCGTCTCCAGAGTTCAACCATAAAAATCGCCGCTCCAAAGGTATAGGACACGAACAGGTACAAATAAAAGTCCACTCCGTAAAGACTGGTCAACGTCTGCCCGATGCGCGGCGCGCCGCTCAGGGCGAATGACAAAACGATCAAGACAAACCAGCGGAATTCGAGCCGATTGCCCTTCTTAAATGAATTCACGGACCAGGACATGAGAAAAATGGCCGACAAAATCAAGCCGATGCCCGCCACCGTCGTCCATTTCAGGGAGGCGTTTAAAAACAAAACCGAATAAACCACCGGAATGAGGAAGGACGATCGGTAAATGGCATTCGAAAACCCGAAATGGCCCTGGCGCACGGCAACATTGAAACCGAGCACGGCAAAAGCGCCGCCAATCCCGGCCACCGCCGACACCACCAAGGCGCACGGCGTTAGCTTTGCCGGCAAATGCCACCACAGCACGCCGGCTCCGAAAATGGTAGCCACGATGAAAAGCGACGCCGACAAGCCAAAGGCGTCCACCCCGCGCTGGGAGGCAAGCTTCGCGATCAGCGCCACGGCGGTAATCGACAGGACAACGAGAAAAATATATAAAAAACACATGGAAAATGGTGTTCCAAAAGAAAGAGATGACTGATTCTTTAATTTACATTCCACCCCACCAACCCCTTGGCCGTCAAGTTTATATCCGGCCGTGAGATCATGGGTATTGAGGGCGCGAATGGAATCACGGTCATTGATTTGAAGACCTTGAGGTCGCCGGCCACATCGACACCGGCCCTGGCCCCGACGGCCTGGCTTGGGCGGCCCGCCAGTAGCGGGTGCTGGCGGACAATCACCCGGGCGGCCGTTCGTTTTGTGAGCTGTTGTACCGGCAACGCCAGCCACAAAATCACATTCCAGCACCCGGGAACGGGCGCAGAGCGTGCTTTGAAATTACGCCCGAGCGATTTTATTCAAAAATCCAATGATAATTTTTGCCGAAAATTCCACTTCACAGCCTCCCGGTTTGCCATGATGATGGAGCAAATTTTACGGAGCAGTTCATTATCAAACCAAAAACATTATGGGCCTGATTGATTATCTCAAAACCCAGTTTCTCGAAATCATCGAGTGGCAGGATGACTCCCGCGACACCATTTCCTTCCGCTACCCCGACCAGGACAAGGAAATCAAGAACGGCGCGCAGCTGATCGTCCGCGAATCGCAGACGGCGCAATTCGTGTACCTCGGGCAGTTTGGCGACACGTTCGGCCCCGGCAAATACACGCTCACCACCGATAACATCCCCATTCTCTCCACCCTCAAGGGCTGGAAATATGGGCTGCACTCGCCGTTCAAGGCCGATCTCTACTACGTCAACACCCGCCTGTTCACCGGCAACAAATGGGGCACGGCGAATCCCATCATGCTGCGCGACCAGGACTTCGGCATCGTCCGGGCGCGCGCCTACGGCATTTTCGATTTCAAGGTCACCGACGTAAAAGTGTTTCTCAAGGAAGTCGCGGGCACGGACGATCATTTCCGCCTCGATGAATTTTCCGACACCATGCGTTCGCGCATTGTCAGCGTGTTCACCGACGCGCTTGCCTCGGCGAAAGTGCCCGTCCTCGACCTCGCCTCGCGCTACGCCGAACTCGGCGAGGCGCTGCTCCCGCTCATCAATCCGCAAGTAACGACGAAGTACGGCATCGAAATCTCCAGCTTCGTGGTGGAGAACGTCTCTGTGCCGCCGGAAGTGGAAGCGGCGATTGACAAGCGGAGCAGCATGGCAGCGATCGGCAACCTGAACGACTACATCAAATTCCAGATGGCCGAAGGCATGACCAAAGGCGGCGGCGAAGGCGGCAACCTGGCGGGCACTGCCGCCAGCCTGGGAGCGGGCTTGACGATGGGGCAGCAAATGATGGCGGCGATGAATCAACCGCAGTCCACGCCGGCGGCCGGCGCGGTGCCTCCCGTGATACCGGCGGCGGCCGGGAACGCCCTCCCTGAACTGCTCGGTTCGGCGGACGTCGCCCGGATTCTCGGCGTGAGTGAGGCGGATGTGCTCGCCTCGCTGGAAAAGGGCGATATCAAGGGCAAGAAAATCGGCTCCACGTGGCGGGTGACCAAGGCCGCGCTGGACCAGTTCTTGAAATCTTAGCACGGGTCCGGGGCTGAGTGACCGCGCTGGCAGGAATAATCTAGACGGAAAACCAAACTGATCATGTCCGACCAACCGCCCATCATCAATCAGGCCACCGCGACTAAAAAGTTCTCCTGCCCATCTTGCGGCGGCGAGGCGCAATGGAATCCGGCCAAGAAATTGCTGGTCTGTCCGTACTGCGGCACCACCTCGCCCGCCGAGGCGGAACTCACCGCCGCGGGCCAGGAGGAAATCGTCGAGCACGACCTCGTCGCAGCGCTTCGCGGCATCCCGGATTCCGCGCGCGGCTGGCAGGCGGCCAAGACCTCGGTCAAGTGCCAGAGCTGCCAGGCCATCTCGGTCTTTGATGCCACGCGCGTGGGCCAGCGCTGCGATTTCTGCGGCTCCTCTGCCCTCGTGCCCTATGAGGAAATCAAGGAAGCGTTCCGGCCGGAAAGCCTGCTGCCGATGAAGATCAGCGAGAACCAGGTGCGCGATTCCATCCGCCAATGGTATGGCAGCCGCTGGTTTGCACCAAACAAACTCAAGCACGCGGCCCTCACCGATACCGTCAAGGGCCTCTATATCCCTTACTGGACGTTTGACGCGCAGGTGCATGCCGAGTGGACGGCCGAGAGCGGCTATTATTACTACGAAACGGAATACTACACCGACGCGGATGGCAAACGGCAGAGTCGACAGGTCCAGAAAGTCCGCTGGGAACCCAGCGCCGGCGCAGTCGACCATTTTTTCGACGATGAACTCGTGCCCGCCTCGCGCGGCGTGCAGCCCGAAATGCTGCGCCAGATCGAGCCTTTTCCCACCACGAAGGAACTGGTCCCGTATCACGCCGGTTTCCTTTCGGGCTGGGTGGTGGAACGATACCAGATTGACCTCGTGGCGGCCGCCAAGACCTCGCGCGACCAAATGAACCGGAAGATGTACAACCTGTGCGCCGCGCACGTGCCGGGCGACACCCACCGCAATCTGGAGGTGGAGGACGACTATGCTGGCCAGACGTTCAAACACATTCTCACGCCGATCTGGCTGCTGACTTATAACTACGGCACAGATCATTACCAAGTTGTCATCAACGGCTACACCGGCGCCATCGCCGGCCGGTATCCCAAGAGCTGGGTGAAGATCCTCTTCGCCGTGCTGGCCGGATTGGCCGCCGTCGGCCTATTCGCGCTGTTGACCATGCATCGGTGATCAAGCCCCGGCGAACCTCTCTCTACGGCGCCGGGGTCTTCAGTGATGGCTTGAGGTCGGCCGGAAAATCCAAGCTGTCGATCCATTTCGCGGCGGCCGTCGGGTCCGTCTTGAGCCATTGCCGGGCAACCTGGACCTGGAATTTTTGCCGCTGGGTTTCATTCGTCACGGATTGGGTCCACTGCCCGGCGAACTCGGGATATTTCCCGGCTGCTCCCTCGAGAAAGGCCGTGTCCATTCCTTCACTCGCCGTACCCGCCGGCGAGTTGGTCAGCCATTTGGCCACCGCCGCCGGTTCGGCTTGAGACCAAGCCTTGATGACGGACTGAATGGGCTCGGTCTGGGGATTGTTCTCCGGGAAAGAACACAGCCAGTTGGCCGCCGCTTCCGGGTCCGCCGGCGTCCAACGGGCCAGCAGCCCCTTGAGGATCGCTTGCTGGTCCTCGCCCGCAGGCATCGCGGCCACGTATTTCGCCGCCTGATTGATATGGGTTAAATCGCAGTCGCGGCCCGCCTGTTCCAAAATACTCTGCCGCAATTCCGCCTCGGCTAACGGTTTCAACAATTCAATCATTCCCGGCAAGTCGCGCTGGGCCAATTGACGGCAGGCCGCCGTCAGATATTGGGTCCGGGCTTCACCGGCGGGCTGGGTCAGCGCATAGGCGGCCATGCCTTGCGGATCGTTCTGCGCCCAGGTTTCCGCCAGGGCGGATAGTGCCGCCTGCCGTGTGACGTCATCTTTCAGGCTGCGAGCCCAATCTACCGCGCCGGAAATATCCTCCTTGGCCAGTGAACGGGCAATGCTTTGGACAACCTCCCTCGCCGGCTGCGCAGTGGTAACCAAAGTGCAATATTTTGCGGCCAATGCGGGCGCCCGCGTCTCGGTGGCTTCGGCCACGGCGAGCAGCGCCGCGTCCTTCTGCCCGCCGTCCGGCAGGCTGGCCACCCAATTCGTGGCGGCGGGCAAATCACTTTGGGACCACGCCTGGGCCACTTCGCCCCACACCACTTTGGACAACTCAGGGTGCTGACTGACGAACGACTGCGCGGCCGGCGCATCTTTGCGCGCCCAGTCGCCGATGACTTGGTCGCAGGCGGCCGTCCGCTCCGCCGCGGAGGGCAGGGCTTGCCCCCAAGCCAACGCCGCCGGGGTGTTGGTATCCGCCCAGCGCCGGCATAA